>Ga0208401_100046_pt1 | contig 129610 bp, 113 predicted proteins | sample LakWasM112_LOW13_2_FD_183928 | JGI IMG/M metagenome (GOLD analysis project Ga0208401, IMG submission 183928) | Freshwater sediment methanotrophic microbial communities from Lake Washington under simulated oxygen tension - Sediment Metagenome... | ecosystem: Environmental > Aquatic > Freshwater...
CCGCGTGCCAAATCCTGAATCGCTGAAACTAAAACGGGGTCGTTGATGATGTTGCTCATTTTCATTCCTCCTAAAGGAATTTTATTATGCTGAAAATAAGCAGTTACACGAAATTATTTACACCCTCTCTGTAACAACCTCTGCCTGTTTGCTGTCCACCTTTTTTATCAGGGTAAATTTGGAAAACCGATCCACTATCGTCACCAAGGCACCTTGATGGTTCTTGCCTATCACGGTATCAATTTCCCAATCGCCGATGCGGGTCTTTTGCGCAACGATCTCAGGGCGTTCGTCGATACTGATACGGTTCCTGATCTGGCCGCGCTTATCTTTTGATCCGTAGCGCTTTTTACGCTTCTTGTTACTTTGCCGAAGATGCTGATACAAGGTGCCGCCATTGCTCTTATCTGCCCAGATATGCTGATAAATGCGTTCATGGCTGATAGTGATTTCCAGTCTCCCAGAAATTTGCTCCGGACTCCAATCTAAACGTATTTTTTCTTCAATCTCAACGATGACTTCCGCGGTCATTTTTAGCGCTTTGGCAGCCTGTGTTCGGCGCCTATCCGCTTTGATCTGCGCCTGTTTCGGGAAGTAACCTTTTTACCTCGATTGCGTTTTAGCTCTCGGCACAGTGTTGATCTTGATACGCCCAGTAGCTCCGCCATCTCTTTCTGGTTTTTTCCTGCTTTATTTAATATCCCAATCTGGTATCTTTGTGCTGGGCTTAGCTGTTTATAGTTTCTCATGCGCTTTCTCGTCTTTGGTCGGATTGAAAAAAGCGTGAAACTATATCAACTAACCTTTTTCTTGTCCGATCTGTGGCGATTGCACTTATGAGTTGAATCTAAGAAAGGCTTTAAAGTCTCAAAGTCATTCTGACATTCGTAAATGGTGCGCGATGCGCACCCTACCTGACTTGATCACACAATGAAAGTCCCTTGCTTCGCAATCTGGAAATTGGGAAGCAGCGAATTAATTCGACTACTCGCTTGTAAGGCAAGCTTTTGCTACACTCTTACCAAATTAGCATCGATAAGCTAGGTGCATGAAAATGACTGCGATTGCAACACTTTCAAGTAAATATCAAATTTCTATCCCTAAATCCGTGCGTGAAGAACAGCATTGGCAGTCCGGCCAACAATTTGTTTTTATTCCAAAAGGCAAAGGCATGTTAATGATGCCGGTACCGAGCTTTGAGCAGTTAAAAGGCATTGCAGCGGGCGCAGATTCATCCGATTTTAGAGACCGTGACGATAGATTTTAATGCGCGTTGTTGACGCCTCAATCTGGATAGAATGGCTAATCAACAGCCCGCTAAACCACACGATTGCCGAGATTTTTCCTGAAACAACCGAGTGCATTGTCCCGACAATCGTGCAACTGGAGCTTTGCAAATGGCTGACGCGTGAAGTGGGTGAAGCCGAGGCCGACCAAGTCATCGCTTATACACAAAACTGCGTGGTGGCAACTCTTGATACAAAAATTGCACTACAAGCTGCGGAACTGCACCGCCAATACAAGCTCGCCACGGCTGATGCTATTGTGTATGCAACAGCATTAGCCTACGACGCGGATTTAATCACTTGCGACGCTCATTTTGAAGGCTTGCCTAATGTTGTGTTTATTCGAAAGACTTAGGAATTGCCAAGTCCCGTAGGCCGGAATAAGCCGGTTCGAGCGATAGCGAGAATCGGTGTTTCCGGCGAACACCGCCCAAACTCGCCGGAAACGCCACCGTGCGCTACGCTTGGGTGGTCTTATTCCGGCCTACGATAATTTAAGACTGTGCAAGTTTGAATAATCGATAAAAATTTTCAGTCGATGTCTCTGCAATTTTATTGATCGTCGTCCCGCGCAATTCCGCCAGTTTTTCCGCAACGTAACGAACATAGGTCGGATAATTGGGTCTGCCGCGGAAGGGTACGGGCGCCAAATAGGGCGAGTCGGTTTCGATAAGGAAGCGGTCGGCGGGTACTTTTTTGGCGACTTCCTGGATTTCCTTGGCACTATTAAAGGTGACAATCCCGGAAAAGGAAATATAAAAATTCAAATCCAAGGCTTTTTTGGCGAACTCCCAGTCTTCGGTAAAACAATGAATAATCCCCCCTACTTCACCGGCGCCCTCTTCTTCCAGCATGCGTAGCGTATCGTGCTTGGCTTCGCGGGTGTGGATGATCAACGGTTTTTTCAACGCTTTTGCGGCGTTAATATGATTTCTGAAACGTTGGTGTTGCCAGCTTAAATCGCCTTCGCTACGGAAATAATCCAGACCGGTTTCGCCTATGCCGATAACTTTGTCGGGTTGACCTAAAGCGATCAGTTCTTCGACACTGGGATCTAGCCCCCCCTGAACATTAGGATGCACGCCTACGGTTACCGATATTTGCGGATAAGGAGCCGCCAAATCCAGCATTGCCGGATAGGCTTCCAGATCTATCGCGATACATAACAGGTGCTCAATTTGGCTGTTTGCCGCTTCGTGCATGAAACAGGCGAAATCATTTTGATAGGGGGCCAGATCGATACGGTCCAGATGGCAATGGGAGTCTATTAACATGAAAGTTTTTTATAAAAGCAGGCTAAGGACTAAAGGCGAAAAAACCTGAGCGTCAATGTCTGCCCTTAGCCTTTCGCCTTTTGTCTTGTTTACATAGTATGCGTCGAGCGATCGCCTTCTAAAGCGCCGGCTAAATAGTTTTCTATTTTGTTGCGTGACACGCCGCCGTCCTGATCGCTAAATTGTACGCCAACGCCGCTGGCTCTGTATCCTTCCGAGCCGGGCGGCGTTATCCAGATTATTTTTCCGGCTATCGGTAACCGTTCGGTTTCTTCCATTAAATTGAGCAGCATAAATACTTCCTGGCCCATTGCATATTCACGATTGGTGGGAATAAACAGTCCGCCGTTAGTCACAAAAGGCATATAGGCTGCGTACAAAGCGTTTTTATCTTTAATTGAAAGGGACAATATGCCTTGTCCGGGCCCTGCATCTGCCATGGTCATTTACTCCGGTTAAGTTCGTGCCATTGTATTAAAATTTCTTCAAATAATAACTGCTTGTTTATTTGGGTATCCAGCCGCTGCCGACCGGCCAATAATAGATCATACAAGTTATAAAGTCCTTTTAATTCTAGCCGTTGGGACAGTCCTTGCAACTGTGCGTGCAAGTCCGGGTTATGTAAATTTTCGACTCTGGCGTGATATGAACACTTAATCAAGTCGATAACCCAGGATGTCATCCAGAATATTAACGGCGATGCCGGCAGCTTGTGCCAGTCTTCGGCAATAATGACCGGGGATTTAAGCTGTTTTGCGATTGCCATCCAGGCATTGAAACTGTCATTACGCAAGGTTAAGGTCTCGTCATTGGCATAATCCAGCGCCAGTAACGGCGCTCCCTGCGCTAAAGAGACATTGTGATACAAAGTCTCGCGCTTTGCGGCATCGCATTGCAAGGTCTGGGTCAGCCAATCCACTACAGTTTCTTTATCCGGCGTCGCTACGGCCAATTTCTGGCAACGGCTGATAATAGTTGCGGGCAACTTGACCGGTTTTTCGGTAATTAAGATGATGACGGTGCGTTCGTTCGGTTCTTCAAGGCATTTTAAGAATGCGTTAGCCGCGGCATTGTTCATCTTGTCCGCCGGATTAATGATAACAACGCGATACGTCTCAAACTGCGGTTTTAAGGTTAGCCGGGTAATCAGGCTGCGTATCTGTCCAATGGTAATGCCTTTGCCGGGTTCCTCGGGCTGTACCTGAATAAAGTCGGGGTGCGTTTCGGCATTAACCAGCAAGCAGCTGCTGCAAATACCGCAAGCCATGCCGTTGGCCTGGGGTGCGGCGCACAGCAGCGCAACGCCGAACTGATTGGCCAGCTGCTGTTTTCCCAGTCCTTTATTGCCGGTAATAAGTAACGCTTGAGGAATGCGTTGCTGCGCAATATAACTGCGCAGGTGCTCCCACTGATGCTGTTGCCAGGGTAATAAGCGGTTGGCCGCAGTCACTTTACGCTGCCATGCCTGGAGGATGTAGGGCAATTCAGGACGCACAATCCGAGCAAGGCGCGAATGACATCGGTAATGGCTCTTTGCACGTCGATTAACGGTTGATTGGCTTTGATCAGTTTGATGCGCTCGGGATATAGTTCGGCTTGCAATAGATAAGCCCGCCTGACATTTTCGAAAAAGCTGATTTTTTCTAATTCAAAACGATCCAGCGCTCCGCGTTCCCTGACCCGCGCTATGCCGATTTCAATCGGCGCATCCAATAACAGGGTTAAATCAGGTTTTAATGTGCCTTGCACCAGGTTTTCCAGCCATTGTATGGTGCTGATTTTCATGTTGCGGCCGCCGCCCTGGTAGGCGTAGGTGGCATCGGTAAAGCGATCGCACAGCACCCATTTTCCTTGGGCCAAGGCCGGTTCAATAACGTGTTTGATATGCTGGGCTCTAGCCGCAAACATCATCAATAATTCAGTTTGTTCTGAAATGGCTTCGCTTTTACTGTTCAGCAATAATTGACGTATTTTCTCGGCAAGTTCGGTGCCGCCGGGTTCGCGCGTGACAACAACGGAAATGTTATGCTGTTCCAAGTAGTCTTTTATAAAAACCATATTGGTGGTCTTGCCTACCCCTTCGCAGCCCTCCAGTGTAATAAACTTACCTCGGATCATTTCTTGTTCCTTTGAAATTTATCAACGGCTACATTATGGTCTTTTAAGGACGCCGAAAATACATGCGTTCCGTCGCCACGCGCGACAAAATAAAGACTGTCGCCCTTATCGGGATGCAGGACGGCATAAAGCGCATCGCGTCCCGGCATCGCAATCGGCGTTGGCGGCAAACCGCTAATAACGTATGTGTTGTACGGTGTGGCGGTGGTTAAATCTTTGAATTTAATATCGCCCTGATAACTTTCGCCCATCCCGTAAATAACGGTGGGATCGGTTTGCAACAACATATTCTGTTCCAGCCTGCGAATAAACACGCCGGCTATTAAAGGCCTTTCAGCGGCGGCCCCGGTTTCTTTTTCTACAATCGAGGCCAGAATCAGGGCTTCATAAGGCGTTTTAAACGGCAGGCCTTCGACTTTATTGAGCCATTCCTGCTGTAATACCTGCTGCATTTTGTCGTAGGCTCTTTTTAATAAAGAGGTATCGGAGGTATGCTTTTCAAAAAAATAGGTGTCGGGAAAAAGCAGACCTTCAGGCGACAGCAGATCGGACTTGAATTTGGCCATGATGCTGCCAACATCGACCCCGTTTAAAGTATGCTCAATATCGGGATTTTTCTCAATTTCATGCAGTATTTCCTTAAAGCTCCGGCCTTCCGGAAAAGTAATGGCGTGCTGCTTGGTTTTTCCCTGCACGAATAACGCTAATATTTGCGGCACAGTTAAGCCGGACGTTAATTCGTACTCCCCTGTTTTAAGTTTTTTGAGCGCATTTTCCTGAAAGGCGATGACTTTGAACCAGAAGGGTTTAACCGCCAGTTGTTGGGCGACAAGCTTGTCGCTAATGAGGCCGATCGAGTCGCCTTTTTCAATTTCTATATAAACAGTTTTATCGACCAGCGCAGGATTATGTAACGCGCGCTGGTAGTCCATCCACATCCAGCCGCCTGCACAACTTAAGATTAACAAGATAAAGCCAATGATTTTATTTTTCATCGTTGCGCGCCTCGGCAGCCACTCCTTGCATTGTTTTACTTCCATGCAGTCGTCGACAACAACTGCCCCCGCATCGCCTAAAGCGCCTACTGCTGCTCTCGATTGCAATTCTACCCCCCCCATCCGTGGGGTCGTGCCTCCTGCATCCTTGCAGTCGTCGGCAACTGCTCCCTGCGTTGCTCTACCTCCTGCATCCTTGCAGTCGTCATCGATGAGTCTGTCCAGCTGACTTTGAATAATCTTGGTTATCGGCCCCACAGAAAAGTGCGTAGTTTCGATTTGCTTGATAGGCCAGATACCAATAATCGAGTTACAGACAAATACTTCATCAGCCGATAATAACTCATCTTTGGTAAACGCATGTTCAATTACCGAAAGGCCCTGTTCAGCTGAAAACGCCATTATAATGCCGCGCATAATACCGGCCACGCCCGACTGTGCCAGCGCCGCCGTATAAAGGCTGTTATTTTTAATGTAGAACAGATTGGTCATTGTTCCTTCAATAACCTGCTCGTTGACATCGAGCATAAGCCCTTCCTGAATGGCCGGGTCGTTCCATTCGGCTCTGGCCATGACTTGTTCAAGCCGGTTCAGGTGTTTAATACCTGCCAAGGTGGGATTCAAGCCTAAACGGGTAGCGCAAAAACGGGCGACGATGCCCTGCTCCCGGTAGATTTCCGGATAATCAGGATAAGGATGGAGACTTAATACGCGAGTAGGTTGAACGGCATCGGGTTGGCGATAACCTCGCCCCCCTGAACCGCGCGTGACTATGATTTTAAGCACCGCTCGAACGGAATGCCTGCCCTCGGCCGATCGGCGACAAAGCTCCCCCGCTTCAAAGCTTAGTAATTCTGCATCCGGAAAAGGGATGTAAAGCCGCTCACAACCTAAACGTAACCGTTGCAAATGGCGTTCGAGAAAAACAGCGTGTCCGTCTCTAACTTCAATGGTTTCGAATAAGCCATCGCCGTATTGAAATCCGCGATCGGATATTCCGATATGCTCTTTGTTTTGACCATTGATGAGAATCATTTTTTTGATTCACGGTTTTCAGTTTTTCAACTGAAAACTAATTACTCATAGCGTTTAAAAACTAACGAACCATTAGTGCCGCCGAAGCCGAATGAATTAGACATGGCTACATCGATCTTCATGTTTCTTGCGATATTCGGCACAAAATCCAGATCGCATTCCGGATCTTGGTTGTCCAAATTGATGGTTGGCGGAGCAATTTGATTTTTGATGCTTAATGCGGTCAACACCGCTTCAATACCGCCCGCAGCACCTAATAAATGACCGATCATCGACTTTGTCGAGCTGACTGCAACCTTATAGGCATGGTCGCCCAATGCGGCTTTCATCGCTTGGGTTTCGCCGACATCGCCGGCCGGCGTTGAGGTGCCGTGCGCATTGATGTAATCGACCGCATCGGCATTTAATCCTGCATCGCGCAGGGCATTTTTCATACATCGCGCAGCGCCTTCACCGCCGGGCGAAGGCGTAGTCATGTGATACGCGTCACCGCTCATGCCAAAGCCTACCAATTCTGCATAAATTTTCGCACCGCGCGCTTTGGCATGTTCCAGTTCTTCAAGCACCACAACACCGGCGCCATCGCTTAACACAAAGCCGTCACGGTCTTTATCCCAGGGACGACTGGCGGCTTGCGGGTCATCATTGCGGCGGGACAAGGCTTTTGCCGAAGCGAATCCGCCCATTGCTGTGGGCGATGTCGTGCAGCGCTCAGCGCCGCCGGCGATCATGACATCGGCATCGCCGTATTTAATTAAACGCGCTGCATCGCCAATGTTATGGGTGCCTGTGGAACAGGCGGTAACAATGGCGTAATTTGGACCTTTTAATCCGTATTTGATTGAAAGGTTTCCGGAAATCATATTAATGATGTTGCCGGGAACAAAAAACGGCGAGATACGTCGTGGGCCACTCTTGTCGTAAACGGCATAACATTCTTCAATACCGGTAATGCCACCGATACCCGACCCGATAGCCACGCCGATGCGTTCGGCATTAGCCTCGGTTATTTCAATACCTGAATCTTCAATCGCCTGACAGCCCGCTGCAATACCGTAGTGGATAAAGCCATCCATGCGCTTGGCATCTTTTTCGGGAATATACTGGCTAACATCGAAATTTCTTATAACGCCGCCAAAGGTAGTGGCAAAAGAAGAAATGTCGAAGGAATCAATTGGGCTTATGCCGCTTTTACCGTTAATAATACCGTCCCATGTTTCCGAGACTGTGTTAGCTAAAGGCGTGATTGCGCCTAATCCAGTTATTACAACTCGACGTTTGCTCAATGTGATTTACCGTAAGAAAAATAAAGGAGGGGAATAAAGAGTTGGTTCTAATAGGCCAAGAGTGCATCGTGCCACGACATCAAAGCACTAAGTATGGGTTACGCTACGTTTAGCAATCGCTCCATGCGTTGCTTTACTTTTGCGTCCATGCAGCCGTCGGCAATTATTCCGGCATTGCTCCACATTCTGCATCCATGCAGCCGTAACCCAACCTACAAGTTCATCAACTAAAGATCAATTTTAAGCGTTTTTTACTACGTAATCGATAGCTTGCTGAACAGTTGTTATTTTTTCAGCTTCATCGTCTGGAATTTCGCATTCGAATTCTTCTTCAAGAGCCATGACGAGTTCGACTGTATCAAGAGAATCAGCACCAAGATCATCTACGAATGAAGCATCAGTAGCTATATCTTCTTTAACACCCAATTGTTCTGCAACAATCTTTTTTACTCGTTCTTCAATGTTACTCATAATTATTGTCCTCAAACAATGTAGTCTCCCAGCGTCTAATCCGAGACCTACAATAGTATTGTTATTAATTTTATTTGAAATCCCGTCTCCGGAAATTCCAGACGGCGGGGGGAATTATACTTTATATTGCAGCAATGTCACAATATTAAGGCATGAACATACATACGGCCTATAGGCAACACCCCTTACGGCATGAACATGCCACCATTGACATGAATGTTTTCACCCGTGATATAGGCTGCGCCATCGGAAGCCAGGAATGAAACCGTATGCGCTATTTCTTCCGCCTTACCCAAACGAGACAGCGGAATAGACGACAGCAAGGTATTTTTAATATCCTCGCTCAGCTCCTTGGTCATATCGGTATCGATAAACCCAGGCGATACTGTGTTGATGGTGATATTGCGCGAACCCACTTCTTTAGCCATGGATTTGGCAAAGCCGACCATACCGGCTTTTGCAGCTGCGTAATTTGCCTGCCCGGCATTACCGGTCGAACCGACTACCGATGAAATATTGATAATACGCCCTGTTTTGGCTTTCATCATACCGCGCAGCACTGCTTTGCTCATGCGAAAAACCGAAGTCAGGTTGGTATTGATAATATCATCCCACTCTTCATCCTTCATGCGCATCAACAAATTATCGCGGGTAATACCGGCATTATTGACCAGTACGACCGGAGCGCCAATCTCGTCATTCACAACTTTCATAACCTCTGCAATGGAGTCAGGATTGGCGACATCAAGCTTCAAGCCCTTGCCATGCTCGCCCAGATAGGCTGAAATCGAGTCAGCGCCGTTATCTGTGGTGGCAGTACCAACCACAAAAAAACCATCCTGAGCCAATCTTTCCGCAATTGCCCGACCGATGCCGCGACTGGCACCCGTTACTAAAGCTACTTGTTTATCCATTGAGTTGCTCCAATACTTTGTTTAATGTTTCCGGATTATAAATAGACAGATGCTCGGCATCTTTGGCGATACGTTTATTCAGCCCAATCAACACCTTGCCGGGACCGCATTCAACAAAACAGGTAACGCCCTGATCATGCATAAACTTGATACTGTCGGCCCAGCGCACCGGCTTGTAGAGTTGTTCTTTTACCGCATTACGGATGACTTCGGGGGCGCTGTGCGATGCAACATCTACATTATGAATCAGCGTCATTTTCGGCGTATCGATCACCGTCTGCTGCAATTGCTCATCCAGCTTTTCGGCCGCAGGCTCCATTAACGCGCAATGCGAAGGCACGCTGACCGGCAACAGTACAGCTCGTTTGGCGCCTGCCGCTTTTGCCGCCAGCATGGCTCTTTCAACGGCGGCAACGTTACCGGCAATAACCACCTGCCCCGGCGAATTGAAGTTGACCGCCGAGACTATTTCACCCTCCGCCGAATCGGCGCAAACCTTAACAACCTGATGATCTTCAAGGCCCAAAATTGCCGCCATTGCGCCGACGCCGGAAGACACCGCCTCCTGCATCAGTCGCCCTCTTGCTGCAACCAGCTTTATGCCATCTTCAAACGACATGGCGCCCGAACAAACCAAAGCGGTATATTCGCCCAAGCTGTGACCAGCCATCCATGCGGGACGTATATTACTGCGCTTACGCCAGACCTCCCAAACCGCCACCCCGGCGGCCAACATTGCAGGTTGCGTATTATGGGTTTGATTAAGCTCGTCTTCCGGACCATCGGCGACAATAGACCACAAATCTTTGCCCAGCGCATCGGATGCCCGCTCGAACACCTGCTTCACCTCAGGGTAAACAGCGGCCAAATCGACTAACATGCCGACAGACTGCGAACCTTGACCGGGAAAAACAAAAGCTACGTTATAAATTTGGTTATTCATTTCAATACGTTTTTAGTATTTGATTAGCGCGGAACCCCAAGTGAATCCCGCCCCAAATGCTTCAAGCAAAACGACCTGGCCGCGCTGAATGCGGCCGTCGCGAACACCCTCATTAAGAGCGAGCAGCACCGATGCGGATGAGGTATTGCCTTGATTTTCAAGGGTCAAAATAACATGATCCATGGACATTTTTAATTTTTTTGCCGTTGCCGCAATAATTCGCGTGTTCGCTTGATGAGGCACCAACCAGTCGACATCGGATTGCTGCATATTATTGGCAGCCAAAGTTTCATCGACGATGCGGCCCAGCGTGTTAACCGCCACTTTGAACACCTCATTACCGCGCATATTGATGTAGCCGGCCTCATCGGTATTCGCCTCGGTAGCCGCCTGAGGGTTTGGACAATACAGCAGATCTTCATATTCACCATCAGAATGAATATGGGTCGATAAAATACCGGCCTCATCCGAAGCGCTCAGCAATACCGCACCCGCGCCATCGCCAAACAAAATACAAGTACCTCGATCAGTCCAATCGACAAGGCGCGAACAGATTTCGGAACCGACAACCAGAACCTTCTTGGCAGCGCCCGACTTTATATATTGATCGGCAATGCTCAACGCAAAAATCGACCCCGAACAGGCGGCCTGCACATCAAAAGCGACGCAGTTTTTAATACCCAAGCGCCGCTGTAATAAACAGCCTGTGCTCGGGTAAACGCGATCGGGCGTCCCGGTCGCAACAATGATCAAATCAATCTCATCGGGATCACAAGCCGCGGCGTCTATAGCTTGCCTTGCAGCAATCTCCGCCATGCTTGAGGCCGTCTCTTCAGCGCCGGCAATACGACGACTTTTAATGCCGGTTCGCTCAAAAATCCAACTATCGGAGGTATCGACAGTTTGTGATATCTGTTCGTTGGTGCGAACTTGTTCCGGCAAATAACCGCCGGTGCCGATCACTCTTGAATAACGAATCATGCATTCTCTCTCAGGGCTAAAGTCTTCTCGACTTGCTCGCTTATTTTTTTAATAACATCTTTTTTGACTTCAATTTCAGCAAGATGAATAGCCGTCTTAAACGCCAGCACGTCAGCGCCGCCATGGCTTTTAATAACCAGGCCGCGTAACCCTAAAAAGCTTGCGCCATTATACAAGCGCGGATCGATACGTTTTTTAAACGATTTAAGTACCGGATAGGCCAGTAATCCCGCCAATTTGGTTATCATACTTTTGCCAAAAGCTTCTCTCAATGCAGTGCCGATCATTTTTGCCGCGCCTTCAATGGATTTGAGAGCGACATTACCGACAAAACCATCGGCAACAATCAAATCGACTTCGATATGCCCGGCATTTAAAGAATCGCCTTCCACATAGCCTATGTAGTTCAACGACGAATTCTCCAGTAATTTTGCGGCCGCTTTAACCTGCTCATTACCTTTCATATCTTCTTCGCCGATATTTAATAAGCCCACCTTGGGATTATCAATATTTTCAACCGCTTTAACCAGCTCGGCGCCCATCACTGCGAATTGAAAAAGATGCTCCGCCGTACAATCCACATTCGCCCCCAGATCAAGCGCATGGGTATGACCATTAATTGACGGTAACGTGGAAATAATGGCAGGCCGATCAATACCGGGAATCATTTTAAGCACAAATCGGGCAGTAGCCATTAAAGCACCGGTATTGCCGGCGCTCACGCAAGCATTCGCGCGCCCGTCACGAACCAGATTAATGGCAACCCGCATTGACGAATCTTTTTTATTTTTAAGCGCTTTGGATGGAGATTCAGCCATTTCAACACACTGGGATGCATGCTGAATGACGAGTCTATCTTGGTAATCAATCAATGCCTGAGCTAACTGCGGCTTTAGAACAGCCTCATCGCCCACTAAGATCAGTTTTAAGTCTGGATTGTTCTTTAAACAATCCAATGATGCCGGAATGGTGACTTCAGGACCGTAATCCCCGCCCATTGCATCAATCGAAATTGTTAGGCTCACGCTTACGGATGACTCCTGAGTTATTATAAAAAAGCCGAACTTGACCTGATTCGATCAACTTCGGCGTATCCTCATACTGCAAGGTGAAAAGATGTATTAATCTTCGTCGCCGTTGCTTACGATTTGACGGCCTTTAAAGAAGCCATCCGGAGTAACATGGTGGCGAATATGCGTTTCGCCTGTCATGGGGTCCTGAGACAAGGTTCTACCAGTTAACGCATCATGCGAACGACGTTGACCGCGTCTTGAACGCGTTACTTTACTTTTTTGTACGGCCATTATAAATCTCCAGTGTTTTTTAATTTGGCTAAGATGGAAAAAGGGTTTTCGGTGAGCGACTGCTGTTCACTTAATAAAAAATCCACTTTATTGTTACCCGGCTTATGGGCGAGACAATCGTGCCGATGCTTGGGGAAGGCAGGCAAAATAAGCAACAACTCGTCTTCAATAATGTTTTTTAGAAGGATTTTTTCTTCATCGACCAACAACGGCTCATAATCATCGGGCAATCTGTCCGCTTGATCTACTGAAGTAACAATACCCAGCTTGACGGTATTTTTGACAGGCCATTGCACTGCTTGCAGGCAGTTTTGGCAGGTAAGTTCCAGAACCGCTTCTATCTGCCCTTCAACTTTGGCCAATCTTCCTTCCCGACCAAAAAAAAGATCCACGGTTACAGCTCCCGTATCGTTGAACAGCATATCCGCCAAACGATCCAAGCTACTTACAGGTATTTGCCCCTTCAATTCACCACGCTTATCAGCCAGGTGCAAGGGGTCTATATATTCAGGTAATCGAGCTAACATAACCGGGTAATGGTATATGGAAACAATAACTTCGTCAAATCCGCGTGAGGTATTTATAACAAGATTATCACCATGAAGACATAAAGGACACGAAATTTTTACTCTAAAATAAACCGAGTAATTATCTAAAAAATAAATTCATAATCAAATACTTACTAGAACTACGAATCTTCCATGCAATCTGGAATTAAATCAAATAATCCCATCACCGTCTTTTCTTCGCGGCGAATAAATGCCCGTTACTTAACGATAACAGGCTTATTGGAAAGCTCATTACGATTATCCGCACCGGCCGGAAAATGAGTGGCCAGCAACATCGTAATACGCTCAATGCCTTGCAACGAACCGTGCAGAAAGTCGCCGCTCCGGTATGCCTTCTGCATCGCCTCCGCCACCGCATCCCACTCGGCTTGCGCAACGCACTTGGCAATACCCCGGTCTGCGACAATATGGACCTCACGATCCGCCAGCAACACATATATCAAAACACCGCTGTTTTGTTCAGTGTCCCAGATCCGCAAATTTGAAAATACCTCTATCGCTCGCTGACGGGCCGATACGCCTCGACAAACCTGAGCCAATGCAAGCGCATTTTCAACGGCAAAACGCAGCTCGCCGCTGTGCTGATATTCGGAATTCTTTACCGCTTTTTCTATATCGCCCAGCACCGTCCTGGAAAACAACATGCGCCAACGCCACGGCGGCATAAAGGCATGACGAAACCAACGTTTAATATTTACCATGATCCTGATGCCCCTCCTCCGCCAAAACGGCCGCCGCCACCGCTCCATGAACCGCCGCCGCTACTGCCGCCAAAGCCGCCGCCATTAGACCAACCGCGCCCGCCTGTTGAACGAACCCCAACCATAAAAAAAACCATTAACCCGACAAATAACGCTGCCGAAAAAGCCAGCCCAAAAATCAGCGCGGCCAGCAGGCCGCTCCCCAATCCCGCCAGCATGCCGGCCATGACCCGCCCCATCATGGCCGACAGCACAAAACCTGCGATTAAGCCGCCCATCAAAATAAATATAAAAGCTCCCTCGCCCAGCCCTTCATTCGAACTTGCAGACGGTGCCGGCAAGGCTTCTCCTTCGATCAACGCCATGAGCTGGGTAATTCCCGCATCAATACCGCCCGCATAATCGCCGCCCTTAAAATACGGCGTAATGGTCTCCGCTATCACCCGCTTGGCAACTGCATCGGGAATAACACCCTCCAGCCCATAGCCGACTTCCAGGCGCAGCTTGCGGTCGTCCTTGGCGACTATCAGGATGACGCCGTCATCGACCCCTTTGCGGCCGACTTGCCATAAATCGGCAACTTCTATACCGAACTCGGCTATATCTTTGGGTTGAGTAGTCGGCACCATTAATACCGCGATCTGACTGCCTTTTTTGGCTTCGAATGCAGCCAACTTATTTTCCAATGCCGAGACCTGTTCAGCACTGAGCGTGGCAGTGAGATCGGTGACGCGACTCGATAACTCGGGAACGCCAACCGCTGCCCCCGCCGTCAGGCAAAACAACAACAGAAAAAATCCGACTCCGTAGCGGACTACGGGAAATATCGCAGACAACATATTACTGACCGCCAACCTTTGCAGGCGCGCCGAAATCCACTTTGGGCGGCACCGCAATGGCTTGTTCGTTTTCTACCGTAAAGCTCGGCTTGGTCTGGTAACCGAACATCATCGCGGTAAGATTGGAAGGAAAAGAGCGCACGATAATATTGTATTCCTTGACCGCAGCGATATAGCGATTGCGCGCCACGGTGATACGGTTTTCCGTACCTTCCAGTTGCGCCTGTAAGTCACGGAACAGACCGTCGGCTTTCAGTTGCGGATAGTTTTCCGCCACCGCCAACAGCCGTGAAATCGCACTGGTCATTTGCCCCTGAGCGACAATAAACTTTTGGAACGCCTGCTCATCATTAACCAATTCCGGGGTGGCCTGTATCGAACCCACTTTCGCTCGGGCCTCGGTCACTTTGGTCAGCACATCCTTTTCGTGAGCCGCATAGCCTTTCACCACATTGACCAGGTTAGGCACCAGGTCGGCGCGTCGCTGATACTGGTTCAACACTTCCGCCCAAGTCGCTTTGATGTCCTCGTCACTTGACTGCAAGGTGTTATAACCGCAACCGGACAAAATAGTTATTATCAACAAAACAATCAGTCGTTTAAACATATCAACCTCGTAGCTTGGATTTTAGTGACCGCATGTACCAACTTAAGCATAGAAAAAAATTATCACCACGAAGACACGAAGAACACGAAGTTTTATTTCCGTCTTCAACATCGTGTCTTCGTGGTTTTATACCTTATAACTACAGATACGCTTTTAAAAATTAAACCACCCCGAACCGAATGAACTGGCAAACACAAGACTAACGATGGTCATCAGCTTGATCAAAATATTCAACGATGGACCGCTGGTATCTTTAAACGGATCACCTACCGTGTCGCCGACCACCGCAGCCTTGTGGGCATCAGAACCCTTACCGCCGAATTGCCCTGTTTCAATCCACTTTTTCGCATTGTCCCAGGCGCCGCCCGCATTAGCCATCATCACCGCCAGCAGGAAACCCGACGACATAGTGCCGACCAGCATGCCGGCAAGCGCTTCCTTACCCAAGACATGCCCCACGACCAGCGGCACCACAACCGCCAAAGCGCCGGGCAAAATCATTTCCCGCAACGCGCTTTCGGTGCTGATACCGACGCAAGTTGCATAATCAGGCTGTCCCGTTCCTTCCATCAAACCCGGAATTTCGCGGAACTGACGACGCACCTCAACAACAATCTCATGCGCCGCTTTACCCACTGCCATCATGGTCAGCGCGGAAAACAGATAAGGCATCATCGCGCCAATCAAAATGCCCGGCAACATGGTAGGCCCCAGGATATTCAAATTATCGATTTTTGCCGCCGTCACATAAGCCGCCAACAAGGCCAATGCGGTGAGCACCGCCGAACCGATCGCAAAACCTTTGCCGGTAGCGGCGGTAGTATTGCCCAAGCTATCCAGCGCGTCGGTGCGATGGCGCACTTCACTGGGTAAGTGGCTCATCTCGGCAATGCCGCCCGCATTATCGGCAACCGGGCCGTAAGCATCAGTCGCCAAGGTAACCCCCAACGTGCTTAACATCCCCACGCCCGCCAGAGCGACCGCATAAAGACCTGCGGCAATGGAGCCGTCGGCTTTATGGCCCAACCAGATACTCAGCAAAATAGCCGCCGCGACAATCAATACCGGAAATACAGTACTCATCATACCGACAGCCAAACCCTGGATAATGGTTGTTGCCGCGCCCGTTTGCGTCGCGTGAGCAATAGCCTGCGTGGGTTTATCGGTATAGGATGTGTAATATTCCGTCACATAAGCAATCGCATTGCCCGCCACCAAACCGACCAGAATAACCAGCCAATAATTAAAACTAACCCCCGAAATCAATATAGCGACTAAAGAAAGCCCCAGAATAATCACCGAAGCCCCCCAGACGGAATGGCGCAACGCTTTCAACAAATCATCAAGACTGGCATTCTCGTCAATTTTTATCACATATTGCCCGATAAAACGGGTGCAGCGGGCGATGAGGGAATCATTGCCGTTTTCCGACTGTTTTTGTTCTTCGCCGGTCACCATATAAATACCGAAAAGACTGGCGATAACGCCTACCGCGGCAACCAGAAATGGCAAGCCGATAAAAGCCGGCGACTTTGCGCCCAACGCCGCACCCAGCGTTGCCGCAGCAATAATGGAACCGCTGTAACTTTCAAATAAGTCGGCGCCCATGCCCGCGACATCGCCGACATTATCGCCGACATTATCGGCAATGACCGCCGGATTGCGCGGATCGTCCTCGGGAATGCCCTGCTCGACCTTGCCGACCAAGTCAGCGCCCACATCGGCGGCCTTGGTATAAATACCGCCGCCGACCCTTGCAAACAGCGCAATACTGCTGGCGCCGAACCCGAAACCGGTAATATAAGTCAGCTGGTTCGGATTGCCGTTAAATATCAAAAACAATACCGTCATGCCGATCAGACTGAAACTGACCACCGCCATGCCCATAATCGAGCCGCTGCCGAAGGCGACGCGCAAACCCTCATGCAGATTGCGGCCCGCCGCTGCCGCAGTTCGGACGTTGGCGCGAACCGCCACATACATCCCCAAGTAGCCCGCGCCTGCCGACGCAATCGCCCCCACCACGAAACAAAGCGCGGTCTGCCACTGTAAAAACAGGGAAATAACCGTGGCGACAATGGCTACGAAAATCGCGATGACCCGATATTCGCGCGACAAAAAAGCCGCCGATCCTTCTTGAATAGCCTTTGCAATAGCTTGCATGGCTTCATTACCCTGATCATAGCCAAGAACGCGCCGCAATTCCCAAATCACGAATGCGCCCCCTACAATACCCATCAATAATGCGATAACAACTGATGCAGATGTTGGAAACATCATAACTACCTCTCCTCTTTGCTTGGTTTAGCTATAAGCCCATAAGCCCACGCTATTTTTTATTATTTGTTTAGCTATCACAGCCATGCCTATTAGAAGCGGCATTTACCCAAGACGCAACTGTTTAAGTCCGGCGCAAGCGTCACCCCCACTGATGTCTGGAATTATTCTTAATTCCAACACCTTTAATTGACTGAGCTTGACCTCATAATGCTCGGTTTCGCGCGTAGTGTTCGGAGGAGAAAAGTGGTATTGCTGACGCAGAATCTCCCGGTAAGTGCTGTCTTTGTCCATCAACCAAAGCAGCACAAACTCCTGAGTGCGCGCCTGTTGCCGCTCATCGAACACCAGAACAATGTGCTCAATAGTGCAGGGTTGATCGAAAACCAGGCGGATCGTCTGCTCGCCGGCGCTTGCCGCCTGCCACCCTGCGCCCGAATCCTCCGTCAGTAACAACGCGGATTCAATAGGATGCTCCGCGCACTCCGAGGTAAACTCCACTTGGGCAAGATGTTCCAGATCCAGAAAACTCAGATCGGAAGATAGGTTGTTTTCAGCGGATTGATTGATCATTATTTTGCGCATTATTAATCTCCTGTCGTAGTGTAACGTTCGTAGTAAAAAAGGAGCGTCAACAGGGCAAGGCAAAAGAACGGTATCTTTCGCTTAACGATATGACGCTGTAAGCTGCTTATCTCCTCGTTTTTTACACGCGTTTACCGTGCAAAAAACACCCAGCCGAAGATTAACAAACAGTGTAAACCACCGTCGGCCAGTAATAACACGAATTTGACTGATAGACGCTGATAAAATCCGTTTCAACCCGTCAATCAGTGCCGCCTGGAGGCGCCTACTTTCGGTATCCGTGTCTATTATTCATACTCTGCATTAGCGGCACCGCAGAGCACACTGCGGTACTGGAATTTACCAAAGCCCGTGCCAAATGGGTCGCCGACGAAAACTGGCATCCCAACCAGCAGAGACAATGGCTGGACAACGGTAGCTACCAGCTGAGTATCTCGCCCAACGACAGCCGAGAATTAATCATGGACATCCTCAAACACGGCGCAGAAGTGGAGGTTAAATCGCCGCAGTTTTTGCTGGATGGCGTCAGGACGCAAATAGAGGCCATGCAAAAAATTTATAAAAAATAAAGTACAACCTCACCGATTGAGGTTGTGGGTGTGGATAATAGGAATCAAAGCAAGCGTTAGGGCAGAAACATGGCGAAAAAACTGTATTACAAATATTGGGGCAAGGCCTGTGCGGATGACAGGCAGGGCAGCAGCTATCACCTGTTGCCGTATCATTGTCTGGATGTGGCGGCAGTGGGTTGGCAATTATTGAAACCCGACAAACCGCTTTGCAAACAATTAGCAAAGCAATTGGAAGTAGAGCCTGAATGGCTAAGAACATTATTTATTTTCTGTCTGGCACTGCATGATCTGGGCAAATTTGCTCGAGCTTTTCAGGGTTTGAGGCAGGATTTATCGGACGATTTGGTAAAAGCCAATCCCAGAATGTCTTATTCTGAACGACACGACAGTTTGGGCTTTTGTCTTTGGCAAGAAACACTGCAAACCAAACTGCTTGAGCAACCACTAAGCAATAAGTCCGCAGGTAACGGCTGGTTAGATCATTTAGAGCCTTGGCTGGAAATAGTCACCGGCCATCATGGTATGCCGCCCAAAACAAAGTTACGAACGCGGAATTTTTTTGAAGTTGAAGATGAGCAAGCGGCAATGGCATTTATACAGGATGCCATTGCGCTTTTTCTTGGTGATTTCGATTTCCAACCGTTACTGAACAAGGCGCTTAAAAAACGGCTGAAACCCGTATCCTGGCAACTGGCAGGTGTCGCAGTATTGGCCGATTGGTTAGGCTCCAATCAGGATTACTTCAGCTATTTCGACAAGCCTAAAGACTTGAATGTCTATTGGCAGGGAACCGCTTTAGAACAAGCAAAAGAGGCTATTTGCGCTTTACCGAAAACGCCTGAAATTAAAGCATTTCAAAATATCAAAGACCTGTTCCCTTTTATCCAACAGCCTACACCGTTGCAACATTATGCACTCGCTGAACCGCTCACCGAACAACCGCAACTCTTTATTCTGGAGGATGTCACCGGAGCCGGAAAAACCGAGGCTGCCTTGATTTTGACCCAGCGCCTGATGGCGCAAGGCTTGGCCGACGGTTTGTATATTGCCTTACCGACGATGGCGACAGCCAATGCCATGTATAAAAGACTGGGCAAGGTTTATCGCCAATTTTATCAATCGGACAGTGATCCGTCTTTGATTCTGGCTCACGGTACCCAAGAGTTGTCCCAGGCTTTTCAGGATTCCGTTGTATTAGCCCAGCAGCCGATAACAGACGGCGATTATCTGAATGGAAACAACGAGGAGGATCAGGAATTAAGCGCCACCGCCTACTGCAATGCATGGCTGGCCGACAGCCGTAAAAAAGCGCTACTGGCCGATGTCGGCGTCGGCACATTGGATCAAGCGTTGTTAGCAGTTTTGCCAGCGCGCCATCAGTCGCTACGCTTGCTGGGATTGGGCCGAAAGATATTGTTGGTCGACGAAGTCCATGCTTACGACAGCTACATGCAAAAGTTGCTGGATGCTTTGTTGGAAGCCCATGCCCGGCAAGGCGGCAGCGTGATTTTGTTATCGGCAACCTTGCCGCAAACTATGCGCGAAACCTTGGTCAACGCCTTTCATAAAGGCCTGGGGCAAGCGGCTCCAATGCTGAGCGATCCGGCTCAATATCCTTTAGCCACGCATACCCCGGCAGCAACCGTTGAACAACAGATCGATACCCGTGAAGCCGTAAAACGTACCGTCAACATTCAACGCCTAAACAGCAAAGACGAAGTGATTGCGCAAATTCGGCTAGCCGTTGCGGCCGGACAATGCGTGTGCTGGATACGTAACACGGTAAAAGCCGCCAGACAGTCTTATCAAGATTTACTGGATGCCGGTATTGATGCGAATCGCTTAAGTTTGTTTCACAGCCGTTTTGCGATGATCGACCGCCAGGACATTGAAAACCGCACGCTGCAATATTTTGGCGATGGCTCAACCCCTGAACATAGAAAAGGTCAGGTATTGATAGCCACGCAAGTGGTTGAGCAATCGCTGGATTTGGATTTTGACGTGATGATCACCGATTTGGCCCCTATCGATTTGATCATTCAGCGGGCGGGAAGATTGATGCGTCATGTCCGGGATGCGCAAGGCAAGCGGATCAGACAGGAAGGTGTAAAAGACCAGCGAGGCACACCAACGCTTTACCTGTTTTCACCAGATCCGATAGCAGATGCCGATGCAAATTGGCTGAAACCGGATCATGCCGGGACGCAGGCAGTTTATCCTCATATCGGACAACTTTGGCTGACGGCGAAACATTTGGTTAGGCGCGGGCAATTCACTATGCCCGATGATGCGAGAGGTTTAATTGAAGGCGTGTATTCGTTTGATGCCGAAGCGGAAATACCGGATGTGCTGTTGGATGGTTCTATGCAGGCGACAAGCAAAACCATGGTGCAAAAAAGCATGGCCGATTTGAACGGGCTCAAGCTCAATAAAGGCTATACCCGTTCAAGTGGCGACTGGGATGAGGAAACCAGAATTCCGACTCGTTTAACTGAGGAAGAAACCGTCTCGGTAGCTCTGGCTATTTTAGAAAACGGTCAGCTAAAACCTTATGCCAAAGCGGAGTCTTATGCATGGGCGTTGAGTACCGTTAAGTTGCCGGAACACCAATGGAAAAAAGCGCAACAGCAAATACCTGCTAACCTAAAATCCTTGATTGAAACGCTGAAGACGAAGGAAAAAGCTTTGCGATGGTTGGAGATTTTGCCGTTGGAGGAGGGGCAAGTTATTTATTCATCGCGACACGGTTTTATGGGATAGTCTTGTAGGGTACGCTGTGCGTACCTTTTGCGATTCAACGGCACGCACAGCGTACCTACACAGCTGAGTTCTTTTATAGAGATGAGGAAACCGAATGAAACTTAAAGTAATCGTACACGAAGCAGAAGAAGGCGGTTTTTGGGCGGAAGTGCCGTCAATACCCGGATGCGTAACGCAAGGCGATACCTTCGATGAATTGCTGGGCAATATTTACGAAGCGGTAGAAGGTTGCTTGGCCGTTGATATTGATGAAGCAACTATAACCGGAAACGACAGAGTCATGGAGATAGCCGTGTGAAGACGGTCAGCGGCAAAAGGCTTTGTCGTCTGTTGGAAATCAGGTGCTGGGAATTAAAGCGCATCAACGGCAGCCATCATATTTACGCCAAGTCAGGCAGCATTCTTCGCATTTCCGTCCCGGTACATGGCGACAGTGCATTAAAAATCGGTTTGCAGAAGCAGATTATGAAAATGGCCGACATCGACGAATCCGAATTGTAATAGACGGCTTACGAAAGCCAAGGAGAAGACATGAATTTAATCACCGACCGCTGGATACCGGTCATTCGTCAAAATGGAGTGCCGGACACTATCGCCCCGTGGCAAATTGTTGAAGCGGATAATCCTGTTATTGAAATCAATGCGCCAAGACCGGATTTCCAGGGCGCTTTGTACCAGTTGTTAATCGGTTTGCTGCAAACTTGTTTTTCACCGGAAGATGAGGAGCAATGGTTGGAGCATTGGCAGGAAATGCCAGAGCCTGAAGCATTGCAGGCAGGTTTTGAGAAAGTGGCGTTTGCGTTCGAGTTAGATGCTATCGACGGCCCTGCATTTTTGCAGGATTTCGATTTGCCCGATGGAGAAACTAAAGTAATTTCGGTATTATTGATCGAATCACCGGGCGGAAAAACACTTAAAGATAATCTCGATCACTTCGTCAAACGCGACCGGGCGAATCAGCTTTGCCCTAGTTGTACTGCAACAGCTTTATTTACGCTGCAAACCAATGCTCCTTCCGGCGGCGTTGGTCATCGTGTCGGACTTCGCGGCGGCGGGCCGCTGACAACTTTTATTTTCCCAAAAGCCTCATCGACTACTTTATGGCAAAAGCTTTGGTTGAATGTATTGAATCAAGAAGAACTTGAACCTGCTGAAAAAATTGATTCAAGCATCTTGCCTTGGCTCGGTAAAACCCGTGTTTCCGACAAAGGGCAAATAACCTCGCCTGGGGAAGTTCATCCATTACATGCTTACTGGGGTATGCCGCGTCGTATCCGTTTGACGACAAAAATAGAGGATGCTAATTGCGATCTATGCGGCAATCATGCAGAGCTTTTTTATCAGACCTATCGAACCAAAAATTACGGCACCAATTACGAAGGCGCTTGGGTGCATCCTTTAACACCTTATCGCTTCGACCCGAAAAAGGTCAATCCGCCATTATCCTTGAAAGGTCAGCAAGGTGGCTTAGGTTATCGGCATTGGCTGGGGCTTACCCTGCAAGACAATGATAACGGCGATAAAGCGTCAAAAACCATACAGTTCTATAACGAAGAGCGCGGCAGAAGCTTACGGGACAATGGCGGGGCTTCACTTTGGTGTTTTGGCTACGACATGGACAACATGAAAGCACGGTGTTGGTATGAATCGAGATTCCCTATCTATTATCTCAGCGAAATGCAACGCAACAATTTGACGGATTGGGCTGCTGAGTTCGTTAATGCGGCCAAAGAAACAGCCAAAATGCTGCGTGAAGAAGTGAAATCTGCCTGGTTTAATCGGCCGAAAGACGCCAAGGGCGATATGAGCCAAATCGACGCGCAATTTTGGCAAGCCACAGAAACGGATTTTTATCGGTTATTGGAGCAACTGGCGATGCTACCGGAGCATACGCGAATGGCACCGAGTGAAATTTATGCAAGCTGGCATGAAACCCTCAGAAAACAAATGGTCCATGTTTTTGAAACGGCTACCTTGGCATCAACGCCGGAAGACCTGAATTTGAAACGGATCGTAAATGCACAAAAAGCCTTACGGATTAAGTTTTACGGCAATAAAACACTCAAAGCACTTAAAGCAAAAGCCCAATCAGAGGAGACAGCCGGATGAGCGAAGACTACTATTTTTTAAATACAGCTGAAAGAAAAGCGTTACAAAATTGGCATGTATGGCTAGACGATAATCGCGGCGACCGCGCTCGGTTACGCCGCGCGGAAAGTCCGGAAGATATTTTATTAACAGATGCCTTTTTTCATTTTTTAGACAAGATGAATAGCGTATCTCCGAATTGGTCTCAAACCAAACCGATGCTGACCAGTGCCTGCATTGCCGGTGCGCTGTCCCATGTTAAAACTGACAAACAAACGCCCAGCAAGCTATACAACAGCAAAGCCACCGATGCACCGAAGCAATCGGCTGGCTTCGCCGAACAACTGGCAACCCCGTCGGAAGGCAAAAGCAAGGCTCCGATGAGCGAATTACGTTTTCAGCAATTACAAAAAAGCCCAACTACTGATGATTTTTATCGCCGGATTATCAGAGCCATAGGATTGTTGGGCGGTAACGTCAATATTATCTCGTTAGCCAACGACATTATTCATTGGCATCGTGAGTTTGAGCACCAAGTCGACCACCGACAGCCTGCCAACCGCTTAGCTGTGCGTTGGGCCACCGATTATTTCACTGCTTTACCTAAAAATTCCGACTAAGGAGAGACTGCATGAGCCGCTTTATTCAATTACATTTATTAACCGCTTATCCGCCTGCCAATTTGAATCGTGACGATCAGGGCAGTCCAAAAACTGCAAAAATGGGCGGTTACGACCGCTTGCGGGTTTCTTCGCAGTGTCTTAAGAGAACTTGGAGAACATCAGAGATTTTTGAAAAAATTGTATCTGATGGGGAAAAGGTAAATTTGTTTGAAACAAACATCCCTGCGAATACTGGTACACGTTCAAAATCATTTTCAATGGAATGGGTAAAACCGTATTTGCTTAAGCAGAACATTGAAGAAGTTGTTGCTGAAAAATGGTCAAAAGATCTTTGTCGAGCATTTGGGGCGATGGAGAATGATGAGAATAAACTGAGCCAATTGACTCAAATATCAGATATTGAAGCTAAAGGATTTGAAAACTTAGTTAACGAAATAGTTCGAGTATTAGTTGAAAATAAACAAACTGAATTTACAAATGAACTGGTTGATCTAATTGAAAAAAGAGATCAAAAGAAAAAGAGTGACGACATTAAAAAAGCAAATGTCGCGATTACAAAGTACTTGGCCGACAAAGTATTAACTGAAGGTAAAAGTTCAGTGGACATCGCTATGTTCGGCCGTATGTTGGCTTCTAGTCCCTCTTTTAATATAGAAGCTGCCTGCCAAGTCGCCCACGCCATTAGTGTTCATCCGGTAGTCATCGAAGACGATTACTTCACCGCTGTCGATGATCTCAATAACGGCCTGGAAGATATGGGTGCAGCCCACATTGGCGAAACCCGCTTCGCTGCCGGTTTGTTTTATTCCTACATCTGCATTAACCGCAAATTGCTGGTTACAAACCTGGATGGCAATGAACAATTGGCAAACAAAGCCATTCGCGCCTTGACCGAAGCGGCAGTTAAAGTCGCTCCCGAAGGTAAGCAAAACAGCTTTGCGTCCCGCGCTTATGCCTCGTATGTATTGGCGGAAAAGGGCGACCAGCAACCCCGTTCGTTGTCAGTCGCCTACCTCAAACCGATCAACCATCGTGAAAATGAAGACTTCATCGCCGATTCGATCACGGCCATCATTAAACAAAAAGACAGCTTCGATAAAGTCTACGGTGCCTGTGCGGATACCCGCTATGAACTGAATGCCCCCAGAGAACAGGGGACTTTGGTTGAACTGCTCGATTTCGTCGGTCAATAAAGGGGTAAATCATGGACATTCTGCTATTCCGTTTATACGGGTCGATGGCAAGCTGGGGTGAAATTGCCATCGGTGAAAGTCGCCACACCGCCAGTTATCCCAGTAAATCCGCCATTATCGGCTTGCTGGGAGCCGCGTTGGGCATTGCGCGTAATGAGGAAGAAAAACAGCTGCAACTGCAACAAGGCTATGCGTTGGCAGTGGAGCTATTGACTGCCGGACATTTGCTACGCGATTACCACACCACTCAAGTACCTGACTCAGTGGGCAAGTTTACTTATCGCACCCGACGGGATGAACTGATTTTAGGCAAGGAACGTTTGGGTGCGATTTTATCCAGCCGCGAATACCGTACTGACGCGTTGGCGCTGGTTGCGATTCGTGCTTTAGCCGATGCGCCGTTTACCTTGTCTGAAATTCAGGCGGCTTTGTTACAACCCAAATATCACCTGTATCTGGGGCGGAAGTCCTGTCCTTTAGCGGCACCCTTGCAACCGCAGCTTATAACAGATCAACCCAATTATTTTGCCGCGTTTAAAGCCTATCAACATAAACCGATGCTGCCGACGTCGATAGCAAGTGATGGAACTTTGGCTAAGCGAGATTATGAGTGGCTAGGTCGACCGAATGATCGCCATTATTATTGGGAAGGACTGCCGGAAGATTTTTCCGATGATACTTTGGCTTTAACCCGGCGACAAACACGCACCCGGCATGATCAGCCGTTATCTCGTAAACGCTGGCAGTTTATGCCGCGCCAAGAGCATTATTTATTCTGTTCGGGAGACGCATAATGTATTTTTCCAGAGTGCGTATTCGTCCCGCTATTTTTAAATCATCGCAATTAGGGCGAGTACTGGAAGGCAATGTTTACGGTATTCATCGTCTGTTATGGGACTTGTTTCCTGATGAAAAGCAAAGAACTTTTTTATACCGCGAAGAAATCGCACGAGAGCAGTTGGGCGCGTTGCCTGCTGTACGCGGCGAACCGATTTATTATCTGGTGTCGAAAACCAAACCGATCGAAACTGATGACTCATTATTCAACGTTGATTCGAAAGACTATCAACCGCAATTGAAAACCGGGCAACGCTTCACATTTGAACTGCGAGCCAATCCTGTCGTGACAAGATTAGGCAAAAAACATGATGTAGTCATGGATGCGCAGCAGCAGCTTTTACAATTGTTGGTTAAGGAGTTAAATCTTGAAACCGAGTTGCCGGCCAAACAGGAAAAGAGCGCTTACAAAAGATTACTGCTAGAAAAGGGAGGAGAAGCATTCAGCCAACGGCTTACCGAAATACTGGAAATTAATCCTCTTTATGCTGAACGTTTACAACAGGGCGGGCTGCTTTCTGACCACTTGGAATGGGCACTAAAAGCCTGTGTCGATAGAACTCTTGAACACTGGTTTATTAAGCAGGGCGAACGTCTGGGATTCAAGCCGGTAGCTGATGACAACAATTTAAGCAAGCTGCAAAACAGCGCTTATCAATGGCATAGTTTGTCAGCAAAAGGGGGTAAAGGCGATAAAGCAGGTTTCAGCTCGGTCGATTTTACCGGCGAGTTGCAAATTACCGATATGGAAAAATTCAAGCAAGCTTTGTTTGTCGGTATTGGGCGATCAAAGGCCTTTGGCTGTGGTTTACTGTTGGTGCGGCGATGCGGGTAAATGCATCTAACTCCCAAGCGTTAATTTCCGGACTGTTTTCGTTGGACATTTGCGAATGATCTTACAGGTAACAAGTGTTAAATATCTGCATGATTATCGATTGTGGCTAAGGTTCAATGATGATTCGGAAGGCGTCGTCAATTTAGACGGCGAACTGTGGGGAGCTTTGTTTGATCCACTTAGAGACCTGACTTTATTCAGCCAAGCTAAATTGGATAAAGAATTGGCTACCGTGGTCTGGCCTAACGGAGCAGATTTGGCCCCTGAGTTTTTACATACGTTATTAAAGCGATAATCAGATGACTTTATTGAGCAAGTCAAATACGGCATAGGCCCAGCCAAAGCCTTCGGTTGCGGCCTGCTTTCTTTAGCAAGGATTTAAATTAAACCGAATTTGGTTTATATTTAGGTCTTTGAAAAATCGCGAGAACAGTATGAATCTATCAAAAAACATTAAACCGATTAGCTATCTCAAGGCTAATGCGGCGCAGGTTGCTTTGGAATTAAAAGATTCCGGCCAAGCGATGATTATTACTCAAAACGGCGAAGCCACGATGGTGGTTCAGTCCGTTGCCGAGTATGAGCGCATGCAGGAAACCTTGGCATTGTTGAAAATGCTGGCGCAAAGCCAACAAGCGGTCAGTGTAGGTAAAACCGTCCCCAGCGCGGATGCCTTTGCTCAATTACGGGTACGACGCGGATTAGCATGAGGCTGGAGATTGTCCTCTCGGAACCGGCGCTGGCTGATTTGCTGGATATTAATGATTATTACCTTGTGGAAGTTAGCGATCATGTCGCAGGTAAGATCATCGATAGTTTGGAGGCAGCGGTAAACAATTTAGCTGAATTTCCCGATAGAGGCAGTATCCCCAAGGAATTGTTGTCTCTGGGGATTCGGCAGTATCGGCAGGTGATTGAAAAACCTTATCGGATTATTTATGAAACATTTGCCGATAAAGTTGTAGTCCATGCAATACTCGATGGACGGCGTGATATGCAAACCCTGCTTATGCAGCGTATTTTGCGTGTTTGAGGTTAGGACTGTTCGTTCCGCTTTTCCAAGCTCCAGCTACACTGCCATTATGTTAAGGAGAAGACCTCCCTCTCCTGTTGGAGAGGGTCGGGGTGAGGAGAACAAAAATAAGGAAAAATGCTTTATTGGATCCCCTCATCCTAACCTTCTCCCGGTGGGAGAAGGGACTGGTTTCTTAACTTAATAGCGGTGAAACTCACGCGAAACTGCGACTGCATGGATGCAGGAGGTAGAGCAACGCAGGGAGCGGTTGCCGAGAGCTTCGCCAACTTCGTTCCCAAACAGGCGCTTGGGAACGAGCAAACCCTTGGATTAAAATCATGCTGCCACCCCTAAAACCCATCACCATGAAAGAACGCGTCTCCATGGCTTTTATCGAAAAAGGCCAGGTTGACGTTAAAGACGGCGCTTTCGTCGTCATCGACGAAAGCGGCATCAGAACCCATATTCCGGTCGGCAGTATCGCCTGCATCATGCTCGAACCGGGGACGCGGGTTTCTCATCATGCCGTGGCTTTGGCCGCCAGAGCCGGAACCTTGCTGGTTTGGGTCGGCGAGGCCGGGGTTCGGCTTTATGCGTCCGGCCAGCCGGGCGGGGCGCGTTCGGATCGCTTGCTGTATCAGGCCAAGTTGGCATTGGACGATGTCGCGCGCTTAAAAGTGGTGCGCAAAATGTACGAAATCCGTTTCGGCGAAAAACCGCCGGAACGGCGTAGCGTCGAACAACTGCGCGGCATAGAAGGCGCTCGCGTTAAAAAAATCTACCAGTTATTAGCCAAACAGGCGGGCGTGGAATGGAAAGGTCGCAATTACGACCAGACCGACTGGGATAGCGGCGATATGCCGAACCGCTGCATCAGTTCGGCAACAGCCTGTTTGTACGGCATCAGCGAAGCGGCGGTACTGGCGGCAGGTTACGCGCCCGCCATCGGCTTTATTCATACCGGCAAACCCTTGTCATTCGTCTACGACATCGCCGACTTGTTCAAGTTTGACGACATTATTCCCCATGCATTTAAAATCGCGGCCAAAAATTATCACAACCCGGAACGGGAAGTGCGTTTGATGTGCCGCGATATTTTCCGGCAAAGCAAAATCCTCAAAAAAATCATCCCTACCATAGAAGAAGTCCTGGCTGCCGGTGAACTTGAATTGCCGAAACCTGCTGAAGAGAATATCGCTCCGGCCATTCCTAACCCTGAGAGTATCGGCGATGTTGGTCATCGTAGTTGAAAACGTCCCGCACCGATTAAGAGGGCGATTAGCGGTTTGGCTGATTGAGATTCGGGCGGGCGTTTATGTCGGCGATTTATCGGCTAAAGTCAGAGAGATGATCTGGGCGCAGATTGTAGACGGCATTGAAGACGGCAATGCGATTATGACCTGGAGCACCAATACCGAATCGGGCTTTGATTTTCTGACCCTAGGCGAAAACCGCCGTTTGCCGGTCGAGTTTGACGGACTCAAACTGGTTTCTTTTTATCCGATTGAAGACCCAAAGGATAAAGATGCTCTTTAACAATTTAATGGTAAAAAACCGGCTTTTTTGCGGTAGAAAAACGGAAGCGTTTATTCCGCTTTATTAACAATATGTTATGATCAGTGTGTTCCCCACATCCGTGGGGATGAACCGATGGAAAACAGTGCATTATTCTTTCTTGAGCAGTGTTCCCCACATCCGTGGGGATGAACCGAACAAATACACTTATTTACATGTTTTGCAAGGGTGTTCCCCACATCCGTGGGGATGAACCGCGTAGGGAGTTAATCCTATGAATACAATAACTGTGTTCCCCACATCCGTGGGGATGAACCGCTAAATTACTATTACGATGGTAATTGTTGAAAGTGTTCCCCACATCCGTGGGGATGAACCGCGCTTGTTGAGTACGGGCATGACCATAAGTATGTGTTCCCCACATCCGTGGGGATGAACCGCGTAGGGAGTTAATCCTATGAAAAAATTTACAGTGTTCCCCACATCCGTGGGGATGAACCGCGAGCACGTCTATTCACCCGTTATCAAAGCTGGTGTTCCCCACATCCGTGGGGATGAACCGACTAGAAAATTACAAAAAACGATGGAATAAAAGTGTTCCCCACATCCGTGGGGATGAACCGCCTTGCAAACCTCGGATAGGTATTTTCTTGGGGTGTTCCCCACATCCGTGGGGATGAACCGCCAGAGATCAGCGCTGGCGACCTATTTCTGAAGTGTTCCCCACATCCGTGGGGATGAACCGCCGAATATGGCAGCCGATACTAATTGGACGGCGTGTTCCCCACATCCGTGGGGATGAACCGCTCACGGATGAGCAACTAATCAAAATCGAACGGTGTTCCCCACATCCGTGGGGATGAACCGTCCGATTCTTGTGATCACCAATGGCGTGGAGTGTGTTCCCCACATCCGTGGGGATGAACCGGGCTGGTCATCAGTCGGCATGAGCATATCGCTGTGTTCCCCACATCCGTGGGGATGAACCGAATGACCATTTTCCGCCCGTCCATACGGTTCTGTGTTCCCCACATCCGTGGGGATGAACCGTCTGCTCATGGCGCGGCACGCTGAACATGGCGGTGTTCCCCACATCCGTGGGGATGAACCGCCTAATGCTCTTAATGATCTCCTCTGCTTCATGTGTTCCCCACATCCGTGGGGATGAACCGGCTATCCAGTTTTAAGCTCTGGCAAGCGTATTGTGTTCCCCACATCCGTGGGGATGAACCGTATGGTGTTCGGGCTACCGGATCCACCTGCCGGTGTTCCCCACATCCGTGGGGATGAACCTTGATTCGACGCCGCATTGATCCGTTCGTTTGCGTGTTCCCCACATCCGTGGGGATGAACCGCACATGGATCACTTCATGTGGACAGCTCGTGGAGTGTTCCCCACATCCGTGGGGATGAACCGCGGCTCTTTACAAGATGATATTCCGCTCCAACGTGTTCCCCACATCCGTGGGGATGAACCGAATTGGGCGCCGCAATCGCCAGCGAAACCGAAGTGTTCCCCACATCCGTGGGGATGAACCGCACACCGACGCCACCGCCGCCGATGTCTGCGTGTGTTCCCCACATCCGTGGGGATGAACCGCACGGTTATCCTCTCGGTACATATCGAGCGCAGTGTTCCCCACATCCGTGGGGATGAACCGATTTGGAAAAACAATATCAAATGTACGAAAACGTGTTCCCCACATCCGTGGGGATGAACCGCCTTAGAAATAGCTAGGCGGCGCACTTTCGCAGTGTTCCCCACATCCGTGGGGATGAACCGACCGAGTTGAGCGCTTTTTGGGTGTCTGCATCGTGTTCCACATCCGTGGGGGCGGTAAATATCAACATAACTGTCGCCAAAAGTTTTTCAGATTAATAAATACGGTCGGCTAAATACTGCTCGCTTTATCGGTATTTATCAGTCGAATTCGTTCTGTTGTTCGTTGCCGAATAGTTACGATAGCACTGCCCGCGCGAAGTCGATTTTATCATCGTCATGCGGTTGAATTCATCGCTACTTTGCGCTGTTTAAAGACGACAAGGGAAATATGGTTGTACCTTGTCCGCTTCATATCTTACAATCCCGGTGGGTGTGCAGTAAGGTTACTGGGCGTGTAGGTTCCCCCACATTAATAACATTAAAATAATATTTTGGAGGATAGTATGTTTAAAATTCGTTCGCTGGTTACAGCCTTGGCGTTGGCAAGTTCGGTTTCGGTGGCTTCGGCTTGGGAGACTTTACCCACAGAAGCACCGGCACCGGCCGATAATGCGACAACGCCTGCTAAGGTTGAGTTGGGTCAAATGTTGTATCACGACCCGCGCCTGTCTTCTACCGGTACGGTTTCCTGCTCTTCCTGCCATAACACTATGCTGGGCGGTGAGGATAACAGGCCGAATTCTATGGGCGTTAACGGTCAAACGGGCGGACGCAGTGCGCCGACAGTTTGGAATGCCGCGTTTAATGCTGTCCAGTTTTGGGATGGCCGGGCGGCAAGCCTGGAGGCGCAAGCCGCAGGTCCGGTAACTAATCCGATTGAAATGGGCATGAAAAACTGGGATGAGGTTGTCGCGCGTCTGAAGTCGATTGAAGGTTATAAGCTGCCTTTTGAGCATGCTTTTGGCACGGATACCATTACTAAAGATGCTGTAACTAAGGCGATTGCGGCTTATGAAAGAACCTTGATTACGCCTAACAGTCCTTATGACAAGTATGTAGGCGGCGATCAATCAGCCTTATCGGCGCAACAGGTTCGCGGTATGGAAAAAGTTGCTGAATTGGGTTGTACCTCTTGCCATAGCGGTCCGGCGTTTAACGGTCCCGGCATGTTCCAGAAGTTTCCTGTCATTCCCAACGGCTATTGGGAAGCGCAACATCATTTCAGCAAGGATAAAGGTTTAGCGGAAGTCAGCAAAAATGCGGCTGATGAGCATTTATTTAAAGTGCCGACCTTACGTAACATCGCTTTGACTGCGCCTTATTTCCATAACGGTTCGGTTAAAACGCTGGATAGCGCGGTAACCTTGATGGCAAAACTGCAATTGGGCAAGGATTTAACTAAAGAAGAAGTTGCGGATATTGTGGCCTTTTTAAATGGTTTGACCGGCGAATTTCCTAAACAGAAAATGCCTGTTTTACCAGGCACACCGGGTTCTACTTTTAATTAAAGTCGATTCGGGAATGACCGAACGGTCATTCCCATGATTGCACTTAGGGAGCTTTGGGCTCCCTTTTTTTATTCTGCGTTATAAATCGGTGTCGCTGCAATGCGCACATCGATCTGCTTTGAAATTTCCTGGTAAACGGGACTGTTTACCGATTCAAAACGCCGCTTAAAGTCGGCCTCATTCATGTGCTCGGGCAGGTCTCTGGGGTCCGGCATAAAGTCGCTGTAATCTTTTATCCCGGACATGGCTTTTTGCATTTTCCGTGCATTTTCCGGCGATGAGGTCGCCATTTCCCCAAAACGTGTTCCGGCCTTGTCGGCCGCCAAGTCGATAAAACTAAAGCCACTGCCGCCTTGCGCGTCGCTGAGTTCCTTTTCTTCACCGGCAAGTTGCGCGGCTTGCTTGTTTACCGATGCGGTAAGCGCTGCCGAACCTATGAAATGTTGAGCCAAATCGATGCGCTTGTATAAAAAAGCGGCATATTGTTGTCCGGCTGAGGGCGCAGATTCAGGTATGGCCAGGAGTTTTTGGGTTTCCTGTTGGTTGACATAGTCGTTGATCGCGGAAATTACGACCCGGTTTTCATCGATGGCGGTTTCCAGCGTAGAACGCTGGTAAGCCAGTTCAAACAGCGGGCGCAACAAGTCCGCCAGCGATAGGCGCCATTTCGGGTTATGCTTGGCTACGATGTCGGCCAGTTTTTGCTGGTAAACATTCAACGCGGAATTATCGCCGGTATGCGTCAGGAAGTTCCGCGCCTGGATCAAGGTATCCTTGTTCGGATAGTAGGTGATGGTGAGTTTTTCCGCATCGATTTTAACCGCCTTGAGCGGCCGGGTTGCCAGAATGAAATATTCATTCAATGATGAATGCTGAATAAGGGTGTCGATAACCCAAGCAGCCCATTTTGCCGGTAACAATAGTTTTCCGGCTTTGAATTTGGTTATTACCGGAAGATCATTGCCGGTAACGTTGCCTAGTCTAAAGCTGATGTTTAAATACTTGCCCAGTCTGTTTTCGGGCAAGGTCATGGTCACTTTAAATCTCAGTTCATCGTTTTTAAGATCCAAATCAGCCGCACTTTTTCTATAGCGGTTTAACAGATAATTGCCGGCGAGATTAAGATCGGCTTCGGTTAACTCGATGATGCCGATCTCATCAGGTTTGGTTTTGGAACCTTCATGCAGGATCTTTTTTGCCCTGGTCAAGTCGTCACGGGTAGGCGACCATCCCACTTCAAGTTCGGGTTTGTCGCCAACGCCAAAAAAAACCAGCATCGCGCATAAAATCACTAATGCACTAAAGCAATACAACACAATACGGAATATGATTTTCATGATCCGACGGCTAAGAAAATTCCAATTTGAAGCCTGCCGATTTTAAATAATCGGCCTCCTGGATTAAATCGGCGCGGGTCAACGGCGCCTGAGCCAACCAACCGTCTGCAAACTGTAGGCGAATTTTGGATTTCGTTAGCGCTATTTTGAAATCGGGTTTGTCATGTTCCTGGCGATTGCGGTGCAGCAACACCGACAGCCGCAAAATAAGGGTTAAAGTGGGCGCGTCAATATGCCAGGGGAACGGTAATTCATTGAACAGGGCGCGGGGAAATTTGCGTCGATGAGACTTGACAATGGTCGATAATAAAATCTGATCCTGCCTGGAAAATCCGGCAAAGTCGCCATTCTCAATGATATACGCGCTGTGCTTGTGATACTGACTGTGGGCGATGTCCTGACCGATTTCATGCAGGTCGGCCGCCCAGTTTAAAAACTGCACCACGTCTTCGTGGTTAGGCCCGCAAAAATCCTCGCCCAATTGTTCCAGAATATAGGCGATCGTCTGCTTAACGCGAACGGCGTGTTCTTTATCGATATGATAACGATCGGCTAAGGCCTGCACGGTTGCCGAGCGAATGTCATGATCATAGAGCCGGCCCAGTAAATCCTGAATGAGCCCTTCCCTGAGCGCGCCGTCGGAAACGGTCATTTGTTCGATGCCCAGGCTTTTGAAAGTGGCGTAGACGATGGCGACGCCGCCTGGAAATACCGGGAGACGTTCAGGATCGAGGTCGGGCAAATTAAGCTCGTTAACATGATTGCACTGAGTGAGATGGGCGACCAGATACTCCAGACCTTCCATCGTTATGCCGTTATTGCTCCAGTTTTTGGCTTTAAGCACTTTATCGATGGCCTTTAAACTGCCTGATGCGCCGATGGCTTCGTCCCAGTTCTTGCGCTGAAATTGTTTTTGGATCGGCTCAAGCTGCTGTTCGGCAAACAAGGTTGCCTGAGTAAAGGCCTCTTTGGATAGCTGGCCGTCTTTAAAAAAGGCGTTACTGACCAACACGCAGCCCATCGGCGTGCTTTCTTTTACTCGGGGCGTGTCGCCGGAGCCGATGATGTATTCGGTGCTGCCGCCGCCTATGTCCATAACCAGGCGCAAGTTAGCGTTGCTGCCCAGACTGTGCGCGACGCCCTGATAGATTAAGCGGGCTTCTTCTATACCGGAAATAATGTGGATGGGGTGATTTAAGGCTTTTTCGGCCTTTTCCAAAAACTGCTGGGAGTTTTTAGCTTGGCGTAAGGTGCTGGTGCCGACGACGCGGACGCTTTCCGGCGGAAAGTTACGGATTCTTTGTCCAAACCGTTCCAGACACTCTAAAGCTCTTTCCTGGGTACGGCTATCGAGGTAATTCTTTTTATCCAGGCCGGACGCAAGTCTTACCATTTCTTTAAGACGATCGAGAGTTTGTAAATTACCATTGGTTAAACTGCAAACAATCATGTGAAAACTGTTAGACCCCAAGTCTACAGCGGCAACGGTTTCGGGAGGTTTCTTCAGCACGGGCTATCCGGTTTTGTCTATGAAGCGTGTTAATATTAGTAAAGGGTAAAGGTTCAAGGTTAAAGGTTCAAGGTGTTTTTTTGCACCTTGAACCTTGCACATTTAACCTCGCGCCTTTAACCTTGTAGCTTGACCCTTAAAGTATTAGTTTCAGCATGAATGCATTATCTCTACGTAATCTCAGAAAAACCTACAATAATGGCTTTGAAGCCTTAAAAGGCATCGATCTCGATGTTGAGGCCGGCGATTTTTTCGCCTTGCTGGGGCCGAATGGCGCCGGCAAGTCAACGGCTATAGGCATTATCAGTTCGCTGGTCAATGAATCCAGCGGTTCAGTCAGCATCTTCGGACATGATTTAAGACGCGAGCGGGCGCAAGCCAAAAGCTGTATCGGCCTGGTTCCGCAGGAAGTTAATTTTAATCAGTTCGACACCGTCAAAAGTATTTTGCTCAATCAGGCCGGTTATTACGGTACGCCGCGCAAACTTGCGCTGCAACGCACCGAATACTGTCTTAAACAAATGGATTTGTGGGATAAGCGCGATACCGTGTCCAGACGTTTGTCGGGCGGCATGAAACGCCGGGTGATGATCGCCCGCGCTCTGGTGCATGCGCCCAAGTTATTGATTCTTGACGAGCCGACCGCAGGCGTCGATATAGAAATACGCCGTTCCATGTGGCAAATGATGCAGGAAGTGAATCAGCAAGGCACGACTATCATTTTAACCACGCACTATCTGGAAGAGGCTGAAAGCCTGTGCCGTAATATCGCCATCATCAATCACGGAAAAATTGTCGAAAATTCCGATATGGCCAGTTTGCTGGCGAGGCTGCATGTCGAACATTTCGTGCTCGATCTGGCGCAGCCTATTGCCGAAACGCCGGTGATTGACGGCTGTCAAATTGAGCGCGTGACGGACAGGACGCTTAATGTTGCCGTGCCTAAAGAGCACAGCCTTAACACGCTATTTAGCCAGTTAAGTATGCAGAATATCGAAGTCACCAGCTTGAAAAACAAGACTAATCGACTGGAACAGTTATTTATGGATTTGATTGACTCAAGCCCCAACGGCTCAAAAACGGCAGGCGATAAATAATGAATTACTCTATTGCCTTTAGGACCATCGTTACCAAGGAGATCTTCCGGTTTATCAGGATCTGGCCGCAAACCCTGCTGCCTCCGGCCATCACCACGGCGCTGTATTTCCTGATTTTCGGCAAGCTGATCGGCGACCGCATAGGCACTATCAGCGGAGCTGGCTATATGGACTATATCGTCCCCGGCATTATTTTAATGTCGGTTATCAGTCACTCCTATGCCAATGTCGTGTCTTCGTTTTACTCGACCAAATTCCAGCGCAATATTGAAGAGTTGCTGGTTGCGCCGATACCCAACTGGGTGATTCTGGGCGGGTATGTCAGCGGCGGCATTATCCGCGGCTTACTGGTGGGCGTTGTTGTGGCTTTAATCTCTTTATTATTTACCGATATTAGCGTTAATAATATCGCCATTACCCTGACGGTCGCGGTGCTGACCGCCACGGTATTTTCTTTGGCGGGCTTTATCAATGCGATACTTGCGGAGAGTTTTGACGATATTTCGATTATCCCGAACTTTGTATTAACCCCGCTAAGCTATCTGGGCGGCGTTTTCTATTCGGTAGACATGCTGCCTGGTTTTTGGCAGATCATCTCGCTGGGCAACCCCATTTTGTACATGATCAATGCCTTTCGTTACGGCTTGATAGGCGTGACGGATATTGATATTCAGATGACTTTTATCATTACCGGCGGCTTTATTATTACCCTGACCTTATTTAGCCTTTACCTTTTGCATAAGGGCATTGGGATTAAAAACTGATGTTATTACCCACTGTCGATTACAGCCGCGAAAGAGATAGGCCAAAATCTGGTTCTCGCAGAGGCATATCCGCCGTAGAGCGTACCCAAACCCAATGCTTTAGAAGAGTTTTTTCCGCTCCCCGTATTGATGAGTTGTAACTTCCGACCTAACCGTAGTAAGAAAGCATTGCATCCCCTGATAACATGCAATGCGCCCTAGCCGCTATTTAAAACAATCAACAGGAGATGTCATGTTATTAAAAAATGGTTCAACAGGCGATGATGTTAAAACACTCCAAACTCGTCTAGGCCTAAGCGCCGACGGGATTTTCGGATCAGGCACCGAAGCAAGCGTAAAGACATGGCAATCGCAAAACGGTCTGACCGCCGACGGAATTGTAGGCGACGCCACTTGGGCGCAGCTGTTTCCAGCATCGCCATCGTCAACTTCTTCGTCTTCGTCAACAGGCTTTAATCTGGAAAACCTTAAAGGCCATGTTCCCGATGAAGTCATTGCCCAAATACCCACTATAGCCGCTATAACGAATGCTTTAAGACTAGCGCACTTCCTGGCGCAGTGCGCTCACGAAAGTGCAAGCTTTACGGTGGTCTATGAAAATTTAAATTATTCAGCCGATGGCTTGGCGGCAACCTTTCCAAAATATTTTCCCGCACCGTTAAACGAATCTTATGCGAGAAATCCAGCCAAGATTGGCGCTAGAGTCTATGCCGACAGAATGGGCAATGGCGACGAAGCCAGCGGCGACGGCTACACATTCAGGGGGCGCGGCTATATCCAACTGACGGGTAAGTCGAATTACGCCGCTTTCGGTAAAGCTGTCAATGAAGATACCGTTGCCAACCCTGACTTAGCGGCGACCCGCTATCCACTGGCATCGGCAGGATTTTTCTTCGATTCAGTCAACCTGTGGACGGTCTGCGACGGCGGTTCAAGCGATGCTGTAATAACAGCCGTCACCCAAAAAGTTAATGGCGGAACGAACGGCTTGGCTGATCGTACCCAGTTTTTTAACACATACTATGCGCTATTAAGTTAGTCTAAGATCGCAGTATTAATGATTTCGCCAAAAATAACTTCCGCGCATGGTTCCCCCTCGCTCTGCGAAGAACCATAACATAGTAGGAGCGGGCCGCGCCCACGACATTTTAGCGGTGCGATTGAGATTTGTCGCACCTTCATCGCGGGCATGGCCCGCTCCTACAGCACTTAACTTAATGGCAGTGACGTGAAGCATGGGAATGATGGTTCCCGTTTCGGGAAGTTATTTTTAACCAAATCCTAAGGCTGGCACGCAATACATCGCGTTTCCGGCCGCTCACCCTATAAATTTTTCCGGAGCGAAAATGCTTAAATACGTCATGCTGGTCTTACTGCTTACGACCTCAAGGTTTGCCTCCGCTGAAGCGGTGCATCACTGTTCGGCGGAGGCCGTCATTCAGGCAAAAAAACTACTGGATTTTCACTTCGGTTTAGATGACAGAACCGAAATTGATGAGCATGTTACCGTGCTTAAACCGATAAAAAACCCTGCCGGGCAAGGCAAGTTTGACGTTCTGGAAGTCTATGGGCATATATACAAAGGCACCTACCGGATGCACTTTATTTATGCTCAAATGGAGAATCAGTGTGTGCTGGTCGGGCAGGAAATTCTGGAGATGACGACGTTGTAATGAAGCTTGCGGCTGTTTTCAATATCCATGCGTATTGGCTTGCAACTCGGTCAATGGCTCCGGCAAGCGGATAACCTCGGATTCGACCCGACCGTCTGCATACAGCGCTATCAATCGATAGCCCGGAGCCGTATCGCTGACACTGAACGCAGGGGTTTCAGGTGTAAATTGAAAGCAGGTGGAAGGCGCGGCCAATACCCGGAAAGTTGCCATTTTTATATCCATGACTTGATGGACATGACCGGTGGTGACGGCTTTTACTTGCGGGTATTTGCCCGCTATCGCCAATAATTCCCGGCTGTTTTCTATGATCATGGTGTCCATCCACGGACTTTTGGTTTCCATAAAATGATGATGAACTGCGATGAGCGCGTGACGATCCGGGTTTTCAGTTAAGCAATTTTCAAGAAACATCAATTCATCTTTCGATAAACGGCCGCCGGGCTCTCCGGGTATCCGGCTATTCAGGCTAATCAACTGCCAGTTATCCAGCTTAACCTGTTTGCGGCAGTTAATCCTGTCGGTATTAAATACCTGCTGCATGAGGTCATAATCGTCATGATTGCCGGGCAGGCAGATACATGGCGTTTTATAAGCGTCAACGCTGGTTAAGATGCGCCGGTAACTTGCCTGGCAAGGATCCTGAGCCAAGTCGCCAGTCAGCAGAATCAAATCGAAATGATGTTTTTCGGCAAAGGCCTGCTCAAGGCAGGCATTGAAATAATGCTCGGTATTAATTCCCAGCATTTTATCTTCCGGGGCCGCCAGAATATGCAAATCGGATAGTTGCAGGATTGATACACAGGCTGAGTTATTGGTCATGGGAAGTTGTTATGAAATGTCTTTACAAAGAACTTTGGAATTTCTTTGCGGGTTATATAACGCCTTGAGCCGGTCGGGAAGATCGGCGATAGATGACGATAAAAATCCCCGCTCAATAAACCAGTGCATGGTTTGCGTGGACAACACGAATAATTTTTTAAACTTGAGCTCCCCTGCCCTGCGATAAACATATTCAAGCATGCGGTTGCCCCTGGACGAACCTCGATAATCGGGATGTACGGCAAGGCAGGCAATCGCACCGAAGCGGTTTTGCACATCGGGGTGCAGAGCGGTGCAGCCGATAATCAGGCCGTCGCGTTCGATGACAATATAATCGGCGATTTCCATTTCAATTTTTTCTCGGGAGCGCTTGGCTAACTTGCCTTGTTGCTCTAATGGCTTGATCAGCTCCAGAATGCCGCCGATGTCGTTCAGGGTCGCCGGACGCAATTCTTCAAACGCCGTCGAGCTGATCAAGGTGCCGATGCCGTCACGGCTGAATAATTCCAGCAACAGCGCACCGTCGATGGTTCTGTCAATCAAATGCACACGGTCGATGCCGGATTGGCAGCTTTGCATCGCGGCTTTAAGCGGCAAGCTGATGCCGGTGGAGATGTCCGGATGTTGCTGCAAAAACGCGGCGGCTTCAGCGGTGGTCATTTGCTGGATTTGTTCGCCGTTGTCGGGATTGCAGCAGCTTTGTTCGGTTAATAAAACCAGTTTTTCGGCTTTTAACGCAATCGAAACCGCCGTGGCAACTTGTTCGGCCGACAGATTGAACACTTCGCCGCTCGGCGAATAACCGACCGGCGAGATTAACACCACATTGTCCTGGTCGAGTTGCTGATGAATGGCCGCGCTATCAATACGACGAACTTCGCCGGTATGGCCGTAATCAATGCCGTCAATCACGCCTATCGGTTTGGCGACGACAAAATTGCCCGAAGCCACCTTGATTTTGGCCCCCGCCATCGGCGAGTTAGCCAGCCCCATCGATAGCAGCGCTTCAATTTCCACGCGAACCAATCCGGCGGCTTCCTTAACGCATTGCAATGCGACACCGTCGGTAATGCGCAGATTTTTGTGAAAACGAGCGGGAACGTCCAGTTTGGCAAGCCGCTGATCGATCTGAGGGCGTATGCCGTGAACCAAAACCAGGCGAATACCTAAGCTGTTCAGTAAGGCGAAATCATGGACATGGTGATTGAAGTCGTCAGCCAATACCGCTTCGCCACCAAAGAAAACAACAAAGGTTTTGTTGCGGTGGGCGTGGATGTAAGGGGATGAATCTCTAAACCAGCTGACGAATGATTTTTGTGGTTCCATGATTATTTGATTAGAGGATGTGCTTCATAAATAACGTTGTTTCAGCTCGGCCATAAATTGCTCGCCATCAATCAATAGTGAAGGGTTAGCGTCTGCTTCTTTACAGCGTTTTTGTATTTCTTGCCTCCATTCTTCTGAAACAATAAAGTCCTCTTCGAAATCCAAACTTTCCAGCAATATTTCTGCGATGTACCTTCTTGAAGCTGGGGCGAGTTTTAATGCTTGCTCGGTAATTGTTTCAATATTCATAAATTCAGTGTCTAAGCACGTAGAACGCAATTTAGCGTGTTGCCCCTACAAATTACGACTTACAGCTCCAAGCAATTACAATTAACCTTCAATTCAATTAGTTGGTTATACCACCCAGAAAAATGCAAACATTCAGCTAATAATTTATCAATGCCTATTGACTGAATAGCTAATGCGCCATGAAGCGTTTTTCGGTAATGGGGGACATGTAAAAGCCTTCCTAAGTGTGCTGAAGGTTTAGTTTCATAACCGTCATTAATATGCTCAGGCGTCTCTACACTATTACGAATAGCTTGCAAATCATTGGTTGCCCTAGCCCAAGTTATTTCAATTTCAGTTAATTTGGCAATATCAGAAAATAGCAAGCCTTCAAATTCATAGGGTTGAATATACGGCAAAAAACGGGGTGCGAATGATGAATTATCTTCCACAACATCATCTTTAAAAGCCTGCTCAAGACAAGTAACTTTTCTATAAACATCGGACTGTTTTTGGCTTTCTGAGAAATCAGGAAAACCATTATCTAATGCATACAAATCAAAAAACGTTGTTATAAAAACATTTTCTTCTTTAAGTGAATTAATAACAAATCGTTTAACACGTTCATAAGTTAATGCGCCTCCCTTATTGTTTTTTGATGTCGGAATTAATCGGGCTGTTAAATAAATTTGCTGATGTGCCAAAATGGGCGCGATAACGTCACGAATAAAAGTTTCTTCCGTTTGTCCTTCGCAAACAACATAACCGCGAATCACCGTGACGGTCTCCCGCCAATAATATTCTGTTTCCACAAATCGCCAAGGCTGTAATCTTCTAACCAATCTTTTAAACGTTCTTCATCAAGTCGTTTAAATGTCGATGCATCATTAACTCTATCGACCACGATAATATCACTCGCTGAGAAATGATTTATTAATTCAATGGAGTGAGTAGATATAATTAATTGTTTTTTCTCGGCAGCCCGCTTGATTAAATCAGCTAATACCGCCAATGCGTAGGGATGCAAACCTAATTCAGGCTCATCAATTAATATGATGTCGCTCATTAGCTGAAATGGTTGCAATAGTAAAGTTGCTAGACAAATAAAGCGTAATGTGCCATCGGATAAAACATGCGCTTTAAAAGGCGTATCTAAATTACCAACCTCTAACCATTCAAGTTGAACAGACTCCTCATCGTCTCTGTGTACAAAGTCAGCAAAGAAAGGCGCAACCAATCGAATTGTATTAACAATTTGTTCATAATTTTTAGGGAATTTTTGTTTTAACCGCAATAAAAATGCCGCCAGATTAGCCGCATCCGTTTTTAGCCTTAAATTGTCATTAGCATAATGAACTTGTTTAACTAAAGCCGTATCGCTAGTGTCATGAAAGTGATAAACGCGCCAGCTTTCAATGGCAGGCTTAATATACTGGACATATTTATGCGTAGAATCTTTTAATATCGCTTCGCTATGCGCTGACTTGATAATTTGCGATGATGGAGAACACTGCGTTCCAAAAGTAGCATTGTAATAACTACCTGTAAAACAAAGCTCTTCTTTTTCAAAAATTAGTCGATTATCTTTTGTTGGAATTAAGGAAAACTCATACCCATTAAGGTCAAAATAAAACGCCATACTTATTTTTTTAGTTTTCTTCCGACCATAATGAAGTAACAAATCTGCACTGCCATTTTCTTGGATATATAGTTGTAAATTCTGCGCATACATATTGGCGAGTAATTTAAACACTGAAAGAAAGTTACTTTTCCCCGCTCCATTTGCTCCTAATAAAATATTAAGATTACTCAATTCAAAGTTTTCCAGGCTTTGAATGGATTTATAACCTTTAATAGTGAGCTTGCTTAATTTTGCCATAGCCTTAAAGCAATTTTGCCAATGTAGCAACAACTCCAATAGATACAATTATCAAGCCAACCAACTTGATAATAATCCTATATTCCAACTCGCACATATCACGTCGTAAATTGTTTTCCAATTCGACCAAGTCGTTTTTAGTTGCCAACTTATCGCCAATCATCTGCTTACTCTTTGGTAAAGCCTAGTACTTTAGGCGCATAAGATTAGGTAAAGCATTAGCAAAACCCGTCATCAATGAAAACGATGGACTTCCTTATGTCAGCCCATCTTACGATTTTCTCTTCGTGCTCTTCGTGTCTTCGTGGTGAATATCTAAAAGGTACGCACAGCGTACCCTACATCAATCCAAATTATCCGTAACCGCACCCAATGAAGCCGAACTCACCAGCTTGGCATATTTTGCCAACACGCCACGGGTATAACGCGGCGCAGGTTGTTGCCACTTTTCAAGACGACGGGCGATTTCATGTTCGTTGACATGCAGTTTCAGTTCGTTGTTTTCCGCGTCGATGGTGATGGTATCGCCATTTTCGACTATCGCCAGCGCACCGCCGACATAGGCTTCCGGCGTGATATGCCCGACCACGAAACCGTGAGTGCCGCCGGAAAAACGGCCATCGGTAATCAGCGCCACTTCCTTGCCCAAGCCTTTGCCCATGACCGCCGAAGTAGGAGACAGCATTTCGCGCATGCCGGGGCCGCCTTTGGGGCCTTCGTAGCGGATAACAATCACATCGCCTTTGACGATATCGCCGTTCAAAATGCTTTGCAGCGCTTGTTCTTCGGCTTCGAATACTTTGGCTGTGCCGGTAAATACCAGCCCTTCCTTGCCGGTAATTTTGGCGACCGAACCGCCGGAAGCCAGATTGCCGTACAAGATAACCAAATGACTGTCTTTCTTGATCGGTTTATCCAGCGAGTGAATCACATCCTGATCTTCAGGATACGGCTTTACATCGGCCAGATTTTCGGCCAACGTACGGCCTGTAACGGTTAAGCAATCGCCGTGCAGCAAACCTTTAGCCAGCAGTGTTTTCATCAACGGTTGAATGCCGCCGATTTCGATCAATTCGGTCATCAGATAACGGCCGCTGGGTTTTAAGTCGGCCAGCATCGGCACGTGTTTGCCGATGCGGGTGAAGTCGTCCAGGGTAATATCGACGCCGGTTGCGTTGGCCATCGCCAGGATGTGCAGTACCGCATTGGTCGAACCGCCGAGGGCGATGACTACAGTGATCGCATTCTCGAATGCGGCTTTGGTCATGATGTCTCTGGGCTTGATGTCTTTTTTCAGCAATTCCAAAACCGCAGCGCCGGCGCGTTCGCAATCCAGGCGTTTGTCGTTTGAAATGGCGGCCTGTGCGGAGCTGTTGGGCAAGCTCATACCCAGCGCTTCAATGGCTGAAGCCATGGTATTGGCGGTGTACATGCCGCCGCAGGAACCCGCTCCCGGAATGGCTTTGGCTTCGATTTCGGCAAGCTCCGCATCGTCGATCTGGTTGTTGGCTCGGGCGCCGACCGCTTCGAATACCGAAACCACATCCAGTTTTTTGTCTTTGTGACAGCCGGGCATAATCGTTCCGCCGTAAACAAACACAGCCGGACGGTTTAATCGTGCCAAAGCCATCATGCAGCCGGGCATGTTCTTGTCGCAGCCGCCGATCGCGACGACACCGTCAAAACCCTGGCAACCGACCACGGTTTCAATCGAGTCGGCAATCACTTCGCGAGAGACCAGCGAATATTTCATGCCCTCGGTGCCCATCGAAATGCCGTCGGAAATAGTGATAGTGTTAAAGATGACGGCTTTACCGTCGGCATTGTTAACGCCGACGGCTGCCGCATCGGCCAATGTGTTGATATGCATGTTGCAAGGCGTGACCATGCTCCAGGTTGAAGCAATGCCTATTTGCGGTTTTTTGAAGTCTTCATTGTTAAAACCAACCGCATGCAACATCGCGCGGCTCGGAGCGCGCTCCATGCCGTCAACGACTTGGGAAGAGAAGGTACGGGTGTTTTTGTCACTCATGCGAGCAATTCCTAAAAGATTAGTTAGGGTACGCGGCACGTACCTTGTTGAGTTGATAGGCGTAACTGAAAAACGTACGCACAGCGTACCCTACGGAGTTAAGGACGAAAGCGCTTTGTACCTTTAGCCTTTCGCCTTTTGCCTAAATTAATACGAATCCCAGCTGCTTCTGCTGCGTCGCCAGCTGAGCTTAGGCAAAATAAACCCTAAAATAACACCGATAAGCGCGAGTATACCGCCGTATAAAAACCAGTCCTGATTGGCGGTGTCTTGCAAGGCCTGATTTTCAAGTTTGAACTGTTGCAGTTCCCGTTCAACATTAACCACGCGTTCTTGAAGCTCATCGCGCTGGTTTTTTAATTCCACGGTGCTGGCCGCGGTTTTTTTCAGTTCGCTGAGTTCTCTGCTTAGCTGGTCACGTTCTGTCGCCAAGGACTGTTCAAGAGACGTTCCCGGCGTGATGGATTCTTTTACTGTAGACAACTCAGCTTTCAGTGTGGCATTTTCAGACTGCAACGCTGCCATATTTTTATTGACGATCTCCAATTGAGCACGGCTGGGCGGCTCCTTCATGGTATTACGGATCGGCATGTAGCCTTCCGTGCCGTCATTCAGGCGGACATGGGCGAATCCGGTGCTTTTGTTTTCTTCTATTATCGTCAGCGGGGTGCCGGTTGCGAGCAGTTTTACAACTTTACTGCTGTTATTTTCTTCACTCCTGAGCGATAAATTCAGGTTATCGGTAACATAAACGGTTTCGGCCTGGGCCGTGCCCAAAGCTACCAGTAGGATAAAAAACGAGTTTAGTATTTTTTTCACTTGAATCTCAATGGTTGTTCACCTGACGGCTACCAGGAATGGCGGAAGTGTCGCAATCGGTAGAAACCCATGCGACCGACTGCCGGGAATGGTGGATATGTCGCAATCGATAGGGAGCCGATGCGATTAAGGCTAATTCTAACGTGATTTTTTGCACAGGAGAAATTCCAGCAGTGCCTTTTGCGCATGCAGGCGATTTTCGGCTTCATCGAAGATAACGCTTTGAGGGCCGTCTATTACTTCGGCGCTGACTTCCTCGCCCCGATGGGCGGGCAAGCAGTGCATAAACAGCGCAGCGCTATGTGCTGCTTTCATGATCCCGGCATCGACCTGATAATCCTTAAAAGCCATTTCGCGTTGTTTTTGTTCTTCTTCCTGGCCCATGCTGGCCCAAACATCGGTAACCACCAGATCTGAGTTTTGGGAGGCGTCCAGCGGCGTATCAAAGAACCGGACGCGATCTCCGGCTGCCTCGACGATGTCTTGCAAGGGCAGATATCCTTTCGGGCAGGCGATGTTCAACGTGAAGTCCAGCACCGTTGCCGCATGGATATAAGAGTGGCACATATTATTGCCGTCGCCGATCCAGGTCACCGTTTTGCCTTTGATGTCGCCGCGGTGCTCAAAATACGTCTGCATGTCGGCCAGTAATTGGCAGGGATGCTGTAAGTCGGTCAAGCCGTTGATCACCGGAACGCTCGAATATTGTGCGAAGGTGGTCACCGTTTCGTGCTTATCGGTCCTGAGCATGATGCAATCGACCATGCTGGAGATGACTCTGGCGCTGTCTTGCAGCGGCTCGCCCCGACCCAACTGGGTGTCTCTGGGCGATAAAAATAATGCACTGCCGCCGAAGTGACTCATGCCGGATTCAAATGAAATGCGGGTACGCGTCGACGATTTTTCAAAAATCATCGCCAAAACCCGGCCTTTTAGCGGCTGGTAATCCGGATCGCGGTTGTTTTTTAGAACGATGCCTCTGTCGATCAAGCTACGAAATTCGTCGCCGGATAAGTCAAGCAGGCTGATGAAATGTCTAGGATTCATAGGGAGTGTCTGTATGCTTATAAATAAGCGCCGATAAAGTTTCTACGAGTTGAGTGATTTGTTGCTGATTAATAATTAACGGCGGCAACAACCGAATGGTTTTTTCACTGGTGACGTTAATCAACAGCTTATTTTGCAACGCGGCTTGTACTAACTCTGTGCATGGGCGGTCGAGTTCGATGCCGATCATCATGCCTTTGTGGCGAATATCGACAACATGCGCATTGCCGCGTAACTGTTCTTTAAACGCCGCGCTGATAGCATCGCCTTTTTGCGCGGCCTGATCGATCAGGTTTTCGGCATCCAATGTCGCCAATACCGCTAAAGCCGCGCTACAGGCTAACGGATTGCCGCCAAAAGTGGAGCCGTGATTGCCAGCGGTGAATATCGTGGCCGCTTTGCCTCGTGCCAGACAAGCGCCTATCGGTACGCCGTTGCCCAGCGCTTTGGCCAGCGTGCAGACATCGGGCAATATCCCGTTATGTTGGAAGGCGAGAAACTTGCCGGTACGACCAATGCCGGTCTGGATCTCGTCAAGCATCATCAACAGGTTATGCCGGTCGCACAGGCTGCGGATTCGGTTAAGGTAATCGGCAGCGGGGATATTGACTCCGCCCTCCCCTTGGATGGGCTCAACCAAGACGGCGACGACATTGTTATGCTGCGCAAGCGCTTGTTCGATAGCGTTGACGTCGTTGTACGGTACGCGAATAAAGCCTTCAACCAGCGGCGCAAAGCCTTGCTGAATTTTAGCGTTGCCGGTAGCGCTCAGCGTTGCCAGCGTGCGGCCGTGAAAGCTTTTTTCCATGACGATAATCGCCGGGTTTTCTATGCCCTGCTCGTGGCCGTATTTACGCGCCAACTTGATTGCGGCTTCATTAGCTTCGGCGCCGGAATTGCAAAAAAACACGTTATCCATGCCGCTTCTTTCGATCAGCTTATCGGCCAACTGCTCCTGAACGGCGATACCGTACAGGTTTGAGGTATGCAGCAGTTTTTCGCTTTGTTTGCAGATGGCCTGATGTATCGCCGGGTGAGCGTGGCCCAAACTGCACACGGCTATGCCGGATACCGCATCCAGATAGCGATTATTGTTTTGATCAAACAACCATGCACCCTCTCCCCGTTCGAAGGTTATGGGCAAGCGTCCGTAGGTCGGCATAATGTGGCTAGTCATTGCATCCGTCTATAATTAAAAGGAATAAACAGGCCGCAATCTGCCGCCTGTTAAAAAAATGCTCGATTATAGGTTTCAATTTAGTCTCAGGCAAGCGTAAATGAAAAGCCAGAAACCTCAGGCGACATACAAACATCCAATTAAAACCACAAAAGATCAATTATCCACGAAAGACACGAAAAGCACGAAAATCTTCATAATACGATTCTTTCGGTTGTTTTTTCGTGTCTTTCGTGCTTTTCGTGGACAAACCGCCGCTTTAAAGATCAAGCACCCAGCCAATTTTGCGGCTTTAAATATTCATCATAAAGCACCGCTTCAGGGCTGCCCGGCTCGGGTTGCCAGTTGTATTTCCAGTGAGCTGCCGGCGGCATGGACATTAAAATCGATTCGGTGCGTCCGCCGGATTGCAGGCCGAATAAGGTGCCGCGATCGTAAACCAGGTTAAATTCAACATACCGGCCCCGGCGGTACAGCTGAAAATCGCGTTCCTTGTCGCCATAAGGCGTGTCCTTGCGTTTTTGTACGATAGGCAGGTAAGCATCGATATAATGATTGCCGACGCTTTGCATAAAAGCGAAAGATTTCTCAAAACCCCATTCGTTCAGGTCATCAAAAAACAGCCCACCTACGCCACGGGTTTCATTCCGGTGCTTGAGGAAAAAATACTCGTCGCACCATTTCTTGTAAGTCGGGTAAATATCATCGCCGAACGGCTGACAGGCTGCGCGGGCGGTTTGATGCCAGTGCAGCACGTCTTCTTTAAACGGGTAAAACGGCGTTAAATCAAAACCGCCGCCGAACCACCAGATGGTCGGTTCGCCCGGTTTTTCCGCGATTAAAAACCGTACATTGGCGTGCGATGTCGGCACGTAAGGATTGTTGGGATGAATGACCAGCGACACGCCCATCGCCTGAAATTGCCGATCCGCCAGTTCCGGGCGCTTAGCCGTTGCCGAAGGCGGAAGTTTAAAACCGGATACATGCGAAAAATTAACGCCGCCTTGTTCGATAACCCGACCGTTAGCCAATACGCGGGTTCGGCCGCCGCCACCTTCAGCCCTGTCCCAAAGGTCTTCAACAAACCGGGCTTCCGGTTCTACAGATTCCAGCGCCGTGCAGATTCGGTCTTGCAGATTAAGCAGGTAGTTTTTTACTTCGGTAATATTTTCAATATTCATGCACAGTTCGGTGTTGTGTTTTAAATGCCGCTAATTAAAAAATCCAGCGCCGCAATATATCGTCTCGCTGCTTCAGTCGGTCAAAGCCTTTTAATGATGCGCATATTCTGTGTGCATTTGAATAATTTAACAATTAGAAAAAACAGGCGGTAGCGTATAATTTTTGTTTAGACTGTTTTAACAAAGCAACAAAATATAGATACAAAACAGTTAACCACCATAAAATCGAGAGACCGATAAATGTTAAAAATACCAACCATCAAAGCAACGGGATTTATTCTTGCAACGCTTACAGCGCTATTCTTGGGCGGCATACAAGCCGCTTCAGCCCAAGAGAAACCCGGCCTGAACAGAACCGTTTTATTAGAAAAAAAACTGGAACTTTCCAGTCCGAGCGTCAATGCCAAAATGATACGGGTCGCGTTTCCACCCGCGTTTAAAACGCCTTGGCATACCCATGAAGGACCGGGGCCTCGCTATGTGGTTAAAGGTACCTTAAAAGTCGTCGAGGGCGGTAAAGCCAACACCTACGCTGCCGGTGAAGTTTTTTGGGAAACCGGCGAGCTGATGTCGGTAGAAAATGTCGGCGACGATAGCGCCGAACTCGTTATTTTTGAATTAGCGCCGATCAAGTAAGTCATCTTAAGTCATCTATTGATGCTCGGCACTATCGAAAAGCGGTGCCGGCCTCTTTCTTTACAGCACCCGATTTAAATTAATGCGCATACCTGTAGCCTACATCAGTATTGTTTTGCTTTGGGCGACGACACCGCTGGCCATCAAATGGAGCGGCGAAGGTCCGGGGTTTCTGTTCGGGGTAACCGGACGAATGGCGATTGGAACGCTATGCATTTTATTGATGCTGGTCCTGTCCGAACAACGCCTGGCCTGGCATCGTAAAGCGCTGCTGACTTACCTTGCCGTGGCCGTGCAAATTTACGGATCGATGCTGGTGGTTTATTGGGCGGCGCAATTTATTCCTTCCGGCTGGATTTCGGTGATATTTGGTCTTTCTCCGTTGATGACGGCTTTATTAGCAGCGCTCTGGTTAGGGGAGCGGAGCCTGACCCTGGGCAGACTGCTGGCCTATGTACTGGGAATTGGCGGCTTGTGGGTCATGTTCGGCTCGGCCTTGCAATTGGGTCATGACGCAGTACTGGGTATCGTCGGCGTACTGGCATCTACCTTTTTGCAGGCAGTCAGTTCGGTTTGGGTCAAACGCATCGACGGAAAAATACCGGCGTTATCCCAGGTCACGGGCGGCCTGTTATTGTCTCTACCGGCTTATCTGATTACCTGGGCAACATTTGACGGTCATTGGCCTACTGAAATTTCACCCATCAGTCTGGCATCTATTGTCTATCTGGGGATGATAGCCACGACGATCGGCTTTGTTCTTTATTACTATTTACTGATCCACCAGAGCGCTACCAAGGTTGCGCTGATTACTTTAATTTCACCGGTCATGGCGTTGCTGTTGGGGCATGCCGTTAATCATGAACCGCTGACCATGAAAGTGGCAGCAGGCACGCTACTCATACTCGGCGCATTGCTGATGCATGAGTTCTTTGATCGGTTATTGGGTTCAAAGCAAGCTAAATTACCCGATAGACCGAATTAGGCGTATGGGTTTGCATGGCGCACGAGTCTGTCCGAGAACCAATCTGTTCGTCAGTTGTCCTAAGGAAGCGCTGAACACGTTGATTCCATTCATGCTTCGACAAGTTCACCACTAACTAAATCAATAACTTACCGTTCGTCCTGAGCCTGTCGAAGGATTTAATCAGCGCTTCCCTAAGGATATAGTGTTTTTTGAATCCTTCCTGTCACTCTATAACGTTAGCTCTCGAACAAGCGCCTAGTCGCCCTGCTCTTGTGGCCAAGTGAACGACAGCGAAGCTCTCTGTTTGACCGTGACCGTTTTATCGATCGCCTGATGCCCCTCTCGCTCTACGCTAACGATATAACGGCCGGGCTTGAGTTTGGCGAATAGCATAGGTCCGTCAGACACCGATTCCAACAGGATATTGCCGCGTGAATCCGTGATACGCACCTTCACGTCACTGACATATTCTCCTGTACCTTTTACCGAAAATAACAGGTTCAAGTTGTAGTCAGCCCGCATTGCTTGCATCGCACTCCGCTCATCCTCCCCCACGCCACCCGTGACAAAGGTAACCTCGCCTTGGGTTTGCGGCTTGATAATAAACGGCTCCGCAACTACAGAAAAACTGATCAGCATGCTGAGAGAGATAAGCGCTAAATATAACCGTTTCATGAAAATTGCTCCTTGTTGGCGGTAAAGGATAATGACGACCGATAAAGCATACAGCATCCGCCAGTCCTGTCTATACGCCTCTAAAGCGTTTTAATTTAGAGGCGTATAGACATAAAGCCTTATTTAGCAATAGCGGATAAAAAAGCGCAAGCAATGCATCACATTTTACCCGGCATAATATTAACAACCAGACTGCTTTCAACCGAAAGCACATTCTTCTGGCGCTTGGCCACTTCTATCGCTTTGCTGATGCCGGGCTCGGAATCGACCGTACCGCTCAACTTCACTACGCCTTTGTCGGTGGTTACTTCGATATGGGATGCTTTAAGCAAAGGGTCATTTAAAATTGCCGCCTTAACCGTTGTGGTAATAACCGAATCATCGATGAATTCTCCGGCTGTTGCGGCCTTATCGGTTACCGACTCCTTTGCGCTTTCAAGTTCTTTTCCCACTTTTTCAGTCGTTTGTTCAATTTTTTGCTCAGCCTTTTCAGCCGCATTATCGATTTTTTTCCCGGCTTGTTCCGCTGTTCCTTCTTCTTTTTGGCAACCCGTCAACCCTAGAACAACGGCTAGACAGGTAACCACAACAGCGTTATCGATTAAGGTCTTTTGCTTGTACTCATTTGTCGTTTTCATGGGCTATTCCTTAAAGTGTTGTATTTTTAGTAAGTGTGCCAAATGACATCCTCTATTAAATCAATCGCAATGAGCTAAAAACTCATTTTAACTTTATCGGCAATATCAATCGCAGTCTGTACGGTATCGCACATAAGGGTTCCATAGCCCTTAACAACTTGGCAAAAAAAACCCGCTTTGAAAGCGGGCTTTAATGTTTACAGCATTTAAGAAAATTCCGGCCGACTGTTCGGCCTTAAAACTTCATTAATTTTCAATCCAAATCAACTCAACACGACGGTTTTCAGACTTACCCGCTTCCGTGCTGTTATCGGCAATAGGTTGGGCTTCGCCGTAGCCTTTCGCAGTCAGTCTGTTAGTAACGCCTTTCATTTTAAGATAATCAACAACTGCTTGCGCGCGCCGTTGCGATAGCTTCAGGTTATATTTATTGGTGCCTTCGCTGCTGGTGTGTCCTTGAACCTCAATATCGTTTTTCTGAGGATAGGCAACAAGATTTCCAGCAACACCGTCAAGAATTTCCTTGGCATTCAATGTCAACTCGGCAGAATTATATTTGAAGTGTTGACCGGTGAGCACAAGCTTGATTGGGCATCCGCTGTTATCAATTTTGCTGCCTTTGATAGTTCCGGGACATTTATCCAGGCAATCGTTAACGCCGTCAAAATCGGTATCGCGGGTCGCACAAGTGTCAACTACGGCAGCCGGAGCAACGACAATCGGGGCCTCGGTTTTTGCAGCAGGCTTTGGCTTGTCGCCAAACGGAATGACAAAGCCTAAGTTAACCGTCATATCATGAAATTCGTCCGTACCGGGCTGTACCTGCGCATTGAGATTGTTGTTATAGCGATAACGCACATCACTGCGGAGCAACAAGTTGTCGTGCAGTTCATAGGTAAAGCCTAAGCCTGCTTCGCCAATGATGCCGGCACCGCAATTAGCGGAAGCGCAACTGTTCATGCCGCCTACGCCGACGACCGTATAAGGCGAGAATTTATCGCGACTGAAATAATACTGTAAATCAGCCGTACCGCCAGTCAGGCTCCAGGGGCCGTTATCACCGCCGAAGTCTTCATAAAAGCCTTTCACCTCAACGTTGAAATGCTTATCGAGAATCTTGCCGATGCCCATGCCGCCACCCCAGCCGTCGCTTGCTCTACGATCGCCACCGGTTTTGACAAATGAAGCGAAAGGCGCCACATACCACCGGTTATCCTGAATTTGATCGGCCGCATGTGCCAGCGGCAGGAAACCCACGCTGATGACTGAGGCAATAGTGAGTAATTTCGTTTTCAGCATAATATTTTCCTTATCTATATGTTTACATTTATTTTTCATGGGCTGTTCCTTTGAATTGAATGATGGCGACACCCTTGCAGAAGACGTTTTTATTATAACAGTTTGTTGCTAAAAAATCTCAAAAGTAGCTTAACCGCAACAACATGGTTCGTCTGTGCGCTACCGCACATAACCGCCTTACGAGCAAAACGCTGAGATAATTTTTAAGGCGAGTGGCAGCTTGATCAGCCCCAATCTATTTCCTGACGCGCGGTGAACCCGCCCTTTCTTTCACAACGCCTTGCATAACATCAGTAAAATAACCACATTCCCTCAACAGCGCTTTTCACTGTTTGCGCCCTTATTTGCCGACGGTTTCCCGACAATTGCTTTCTAACCGCCTTGGCTTTCCCGTTTTTGTCCGCCCATGCGATAAACACAGTCCCGACCGGTTTCTCCGGCGTCCCTCCATCGGGTCCTGCTATGCCGGTCACCGCGACCGCAACATCGGCGTCGCTATGTACCAAAGCACCCGCCGCCATTTCCGTTGCTATCTCTGAACTTACCGCGCCGTATTTTTCCAGTGTTTGCAGACCGACGCCCAACATTTGCACTTTTGCGGCGTTGCTGTAGGTGACAAAGCCCCGGTCGAACCAGGTTGAACTACCCGGCACTTCGGTAATCGTTTGAGCGATCCAGCCGCCGGTGCAGGATTCGGCGGTGGCAATGGTTTTGCCGTGGGCTTTTAATAAGCGCCCCAGTTGTTCGGCCAGCTCAAATAATTCAGACTCCATGATGTGACCTCGTGCGACTTCGGATAAAATAGGCTCATGAGTATAAAACAAAAGACCAACGACCAGCACACCCCGATGATGCAGCAATTCATGCGCATCAAGGCCGAACACCCCGATACTTTGTTGTTCTACCGTATGGGGGACTTTTACGAACTGTTTTTCGATGACGCCAAAAAGGCATCCCAATTATTGGACATCACCCTGACCAGCCGGGGGCAATCCGGGGGACTTCCGATCCCTATGGCGGGCATTCCTTATCACGCGGCTGAAGGCTATCTTGCCAAGCTGTTAAAGCACGGCGAATCCATCGCGATCTGCGAGCAAATCGGCGACCCGGCAACGTCAAAAGGCCCGGTCGAACGCAAGGTAGTGCGTATCGTCACCCCCGGCACCGTCACCGACGAAGCCTTGCTCGAAGACCGTAAAGATAATCTGTTGGTCGCGGTGTGCTCGTTACCAAGTTCCAACTCGACTACCCAACACGGCATCGCCAGCCTGGATTTAACCAGCGGTCGTTTTGTGTTGCAACAGGTCGAATCCATAGACCAGTTATTGAGCGAAATCGGCCGCCTTAATCCTGCCGAACTCTTGTTTAGCGAAGACTGGCCGCTACCTGCCAGCTTGAAACAACGTGGCGGTTTGTGCAGAAGGCCGCCCTGGCATTTTGAAGCGGAAAGCGCAAGGCAACTGGTATTAAAGCAGTTCAATACGCTGGATTTAAAAGGCTATGGCTGCGAAAACATGCCCGCCGCCATCGCTGCGGCGGGCGGTTTGCTGCAATATGTTAAAGACACCCAGCAAAGCGCGCTGCCGCATATTCAGGGCATCCGTACCGAAAGCAGCGACGACAGTATTTTGCTGGATGCGTCCAGCCGCCGTAATCTGGAACTGGATTTTCACCCGTCCGGACAATTGCAATACACGCTGTTCGGGGTGCTGGATAAAACCGCAACGGCGATGGGCAGTCGCTGTTTAAGGCGCTGGATCAATCGGCCTCTGCGCGATCATGACATACTCAATAACCGCTATGCCTGTATCGATACCCTGCTGAATGTCTTGTTGTATCGCGACATTCAAAGCCATCTGCGACAAGTCGGCGACATCGAACGAATCAGCTCCCGTATCGCGTTAAAATCGGCGCGCCCCCGCGACTTGCTGGTATTGCGCAATACCCTGGCGGTTCTGCCCGCGCTGCAACAGGCACTGTCCGGCGGCGATAACCCGCAGCTTGCGCAGTTATGCGGGCAGATCGGCGAGCATCCTGAGATGTTAAAGCTGCTGCAAGCGGCCATTATCGATAATCCGCCGGTGCTGATCCGCGACGGCGGCGTGATTGCGCCGGGCTACCATCCTGAACTGGATGAGCTGCGCAACTTAAGCCAGAATGCCGACCAGTTCCTGATCGACATGGAGAACCGCGAAAAAGCGGCGACCGGCATCAGCACGTTGAAAGTCAATTACAACCGGGTGCATGGCTACTATATCGAGATTTCCAACCTGCATGCGGAGAAAGTCCCCGCACATTACACCCGCAAACAGACTCTAAAAGGCGCGGAACGCTACATTACCGAGGAGCTGAAATCGTTTGAAGACAAGGTGCTCAGCGCCAAGGAAAAATCGCTGTCTTTTGAAAAAGCCTTGTATGACGAATTGCTGAACATCATCGGTGCGTCATTAATTTCATTGCAGCAATGCGCCGCCGCGCTGGCCGAGCTGGATGTGCTGGTCAACTTTGCCGAACGCGCGGAGACTTTGAACTTATCGCAACCGACATTGGTCGATAAACCCGGCATAGCGATTGAGGCCGGTCGGCATCTGGTCGTCGAACAGGTTTCGGATATTCCGTTTGTGCCTAATGATTTGTCGTTTTCAAGCCGACGCCGGATGCTGGTCATTACCGGCCCGAACATGGGCGGCAAATCGACCTATATGCGCCAAGCCGCGCTGATCGTGCTAATCGCCCATATCGGCTGTTATGTCCCGGCAAAAGCCTTGACCTGCGGCCCTGTCGACAAGATTTTCACCCGTATCGGCGCGTCCGACGACCTGTCCAGCGGCCGCTCCACGTTTATGGTGGAAATGTCGGAAACCGCCAATATCCTGCATAACGCGACTTCAAAAAGCCTGATCTTGATGGACGAAATCGGCCGCGGCACCAGTACCTTTGACGGCCTGTCTCTGGCCTGGGCCTGTGCCGATCATTTGGCGAAAGAAACCCAGGCGTTTACGCTGTTTGCGACGCATTATTTTGAGTTAACCACCCTGCCTGAAGAACAAAAAACCATCGCAAACGTGCATTTGGATGCGATGGAGCATGGCGACAAAATCATCTTCTTACATGCGGTCAAAGACGGCCCGGCCAGCCAAAGTTACGGTTTGCAGGTCGCATCGTTAGCCGGTGTGCCGCGTTCGGTAATTGATAAGGCCAAAGCCAAGTTACGGCATCTGGAAGATAATGCCTATCTTGAGCAACAGGCCGAAACCGGCGTTAACCAGTTGGATTTGTTTTCATCGAAGGAATGTCATCCTGCAGTGGTGTTGCTGGAAGACATGAACCCGGATGAAATCAGCCCTAGGCAGGCGTTGGAATTGCTTTACCGGCTTAAGGGGATGGTGTAGAAACACAACAAGCGCGTCCTTGGTTGACCTTGCTCCTAATCTGACTATGCCCAATGGGGAGTAGTGTCTTTTAAAATTGGGAACAAGGTTTAATGATATTTGATCAGCCGACTAATATTTTCTAAAACCGCATTTAATTTCACGGGTGGCGATTCGGTTATTGTTTCCTGTTCACCGAGATGTTTATGAAAAGGAAAGGTTGTTATTGCTTGATGATGAGGTGCGTTATCCCAACGGATAATGCAGTTTCCACGATCATCTTGCCAATGGTAAGAATATTTTCTTGCGCCATCCAAAAACAGATAGTCTTTAACATGCAATTCAGTTTGATTGTTCAAGTACACCTTGGCAATGAACTGATACGACGCGCCAACCATTCTAAATTGCAACACATCGTAACTGGAAATAATGTCTTGGTATTGCTCTAAAACGTCTAAAAACACGATTAACCCAGCAGCTCTTGCCAATATGCGAAGCTTTCTACGGCAAATTTCCAACTGAGCCAGTCATTTTCCATTTCATAGCTTGCGGTTTGGCTTTGAAAGGCGACATTAAATTCTGTAAAAGTCTGTTGGTACTTTTTCTCAAAATAGTCTTTTTCCATGCGGAACTCAGCAAGTTGTTGCTTACCAAGCAACAGGGAGACTTCATTGATTAAGTTTTCCTTGGAAATTTGCAACTGCGCAAGGATATTTTCTGAGGTTGTCATTGGTCTTCCTATGTTTCAAGGCGGGGATCGAGTTATAGCGTATTTAATAATATAGCGCAAACGGCTTCGGCTACTTTAATGTCAGCCACTAAATATCTTGGCGTACCATGCGCTTACAATGTTCCGCACCTGTTACGTGCATAGTATATGCGTAGCCCAATATCTATTCTCAGGCACTATTTATATACCGGAAATTGTCAATCTAGTTGTCGCCTCATTGGTTAAATTTATGCGGCGGATTTGTCTTAGGTGGCAGCCTCCTTGGCGGACTTTGTTTCGTGGCATTCCGGATTCAAATAAACCGTATGGATTCTGTTCCAATTGCGGGTAGCTTTGCTCCAGCGCCGCGGATTTTTAGCGCGGGCGGCATCATAGAGCGTCCCGCGTTGTTTCAGCAAGGTTTCGTCCAAACCGGCATGTCGTTGTGCCGGGGTGACGAAGCCGATGGCACTGTGGCGATGCTCGTGGTTGTACCATTCCACCAAGTCCGTGACCCATTGCCGGGCTTCCGCCACATCGGCAAACGGTGCGAGCGGGTACTTTGGCCGGTATTTCAAGGTCTTGAACAAGGATTCCGAATAAGGATTGTCGTTGCTCACTGCCGGCCGGCTAAAAGACGGCATCACGACCAAGCCTTGCAAGGTCGCCAGCATCGTCGCCCCTTTCATCGGGCTGCCGTTGTCGGAATGCAGGACCAGTTGTTTTGGCGCTATTTGCTCGCGACGGCACAGGTCGCGCAAGACTTCACTCGCCAAGGCGCTGCTTTCCGTTTCATAGACCTGCCAGCCGACGATCTTGCGGCTGAAAATATCGAGAAACAGGTACAGATAGTAGAACTGCCCGCGAACGGCCGCCGGCAGGTAGGTAATGTCCCAGCTATAGAGTTGGTTCGGCGCGGTGGCGCTGAGTGCGCGCGGCTTGGTGCGGGTTTGCGCCGGGCGTTCGCTACGACGGTGCGCCAGTTGATTGGCGGCCCGCAATATCCGATAAAAGGTCGATTCGGATGCCAGATAGCGGCCTTGATCGGCCAGCCGCGGCACAATCTGGCTCGGCGGCAAATGCCCGAATTCCTCGGAATTAGCCACGGCCAGCACTTCGGCACGCTCGGCGTCGGTCAGGGCGTGCGGCGGTTGATAGTGGCGTAACGGTCTGCGATCATGACCGACCGTTTCGCCATTTTGCCAGCGTTGTAAGCTGCGTTCGCTCAGGCCTAAGAAGCTGTTTAAAAACCTAGCAAATACCGCGTAAAAGGCGGTGTACTTCGGTGATTTTGATGAACACTTCGGCCGTATCGGTTAGGTGCTCATAATCCTTGGAAAGCCTCCTGGAATTTCCGAGCCAGGCAAAAGAACGCTCTACAACCCAGCGGCGAGGTAGCACGACAAACTTGCCCCGCATGGCGTCCGTCCGTTTAACAATGGTCAGGTTCCAGTTGAACATGCTTTTCGCCCATTCGACTAAAACGCCGCTGTAGCCGCCATCCGCCCAAATCACACCCACAGCCGCAAACATCGTGTACAGCCGGATCATCAAGCAACCGAGCACCGCGTCGATCTTGTATGCCCGCTGAATGAACACACACCGCCAGTAGATTTCCCATGGTATCGACCGCGATATGACGTTTTCTCACTTTCACCTTTTTACCGGCGTCAAAACCGCGTTGTCCACCGGGTCCCGTTGTTTTTACCGATTGTGCATCAATAATGGCTGCCGTCGGACGAGCGTTTCTCCCAGCTTGAATTCGGTAGGTTTCACGAAACAGCGTTAATGCCTTATCCCATACGCCAGAGAGTTTCCATGTCCTAAAGTATCCATAAACTGAACTCCACGGCGCAAAATCCGACGGCAGCATCCGCCATTGGCAACCTGTCTTGGTGATATAGAAAATGCCGTTAACAATTTCGCGGAACGAATAGCTTCGCGGTCGACCTCCTTTCTGCCGAGCAGGTGCAATTTCAAGCACGGGACACAATAACTGCCATTGCTCGTCGGTTAAATTCGTCAAATACAACCGCCAGCCCTCCTACGCCAAAAATAGGGCAGCTTAACCGATCGTTTAGGTTTTTAAACAGCTTCTAAGATCTCGCATGCACGGTCTTGGCGGGCACCGGCGCTCGTCGCTTCGTTAACTAATTCGATCACCTGCCGGCGCTCTTCGAGAACGGTCATTCGACCTCGCCCCCCAAGAGCGCCCGGTACTTTTTTTGGAGTACCAACAGCGCCGCGGCCTCGGCCAGGGCTTTTTCCTTACGGTTTAATTCGCGCTCAAGGCGTTGATTTTCCACTTTGAGGGCTCGTAATGCCGAGGCGTCTTCACGGCCTTCACTTTTACCGCCAGACGCGCAGAACTCCGCTTTCCACTGTTCCAAGTGATGCGGAAATACACCGCGTTCACGGCACCAGGCATTCAAAGCCTTGCCGATGAGGCCATAGCTCTCCTGTAACGCGGCTAGGCGCTGCTCCGGCGGCCAATCTTGCGGCAATTTTCCCTGGCGCGCTGCTAGATTTTTATCGTTGGATAGGGGCTGTTTCATCCAGTTCTTTAAGGTAAATAGGTTGATATTCAATTCCTCGGCAATCGACTGAATTGTCCGGTCGCCTCGGTTATACACTTTGACCAGCGCTTGTTCTTTGTAATCTTCGGTATACTGGTTTTTTGCTTTCATGTCTTCTCTCAAATTTTAAGGGTTATGAAAATTTGAGGCGACAACTATTCTGACGCAGAGGGTATACCGTCCAGTTATCTGGCATTATTCAATCAAGCTTGGGTTAGCGCGGTAATAACCACGGCAGAGTAAGCTTAACCCTGTAGGAATAGGCCGGTTTGAGCAACGGCGAGAATTGGTATTTCCAGTGCACCTTAGCCCGAGACAAGCATTGGAGTTGTTTTATCGGCTTAAGGGGATGGTATAACTGAGTCTAACTGAACGCAAAAAGGCGCGCACGGGTACGCCTTACTTGATTAAAAGGGCGGATGAAGCCGCCCTCACATTTCAAGAATCTGCTTATTTATGAGCTTTTTCGTCCGCCAGCGCTTCAGCTAGCTGCTTTGCAGGCAGGTAACCCGGAAAGATATTACCTTTTTCAGTAACCATCATCGGCGTTCCCTTCACTTCAAAGTCCTCGGCCAATTGCATGTGTTCATCAATCGGGTTGGTGCAAGTTTTAGCTGGCGGTGTATCGCCTTTTTTAGCTGCCGTTAAAGCCGCTTTGCGGTCATCTGCGCACCAGACCGATACGGCTTTGTGGTATGAATCGGAACCTTTGCCGGCTCTGGGGAAGAACAAATACTGGATAGTAATGCCTTCAGCCATGTATTGATCGATTTCCGAATGCAATTTACGGCAATAACCGCAGTCAATATCGGTAAAGATGCTAACCGTATATTTGCTTTCTTTGGGCTTGAACACGATCATTTTATCCAGACCGAGTTTCTCGATGGCTTGCTTCCGAACACCGCTCAACTTCTCTTCGGTTAAGTCTACACGCGCCGCAACATCAACCAAATGACCTTGAACCAGATACTTGCCATCGTCGGAAACATAAAATATATTGCCGCCCACTGTAACCTCGTAAAGACCGCTGATTTCAGAGGGCTTAACCGAACCCACTTTTACCGACGGCATGGATTTGGTCAGTGCCTGCCGGATAGCATTTTCATCGGCATGCGCAACCGATAAAGTCAGGCCGAGTAATGATAATGCGGCAATCTTAATAAATTTTTTCATAATATTCCTAGTTGTAGGAGCAATCCCCGGCGGTTGCCCTTAATTCAAGTTATTCGGATAAAAGGGCAACCGCAAGGGATTGCCTCTACACTTTATTTAAAATAAGCGCTCAACATCCAAAAACATGGCCAACGCCATCAATGAGACGAGCAGTGCAATGCCGATTTGTTGAAAGAAAATCTGCACCTTTTCCGAAACAGGACTGCCTTTAATGCCTTCTATCGCAAAAAACAGCAAGTGTCCGCCATCCAGCACCGGTATCGGCAATAAATTCAATATGCCTAAACTGACACTGATCAAGGCCAAATACTTTATAAAGGGTACCAGACCCATCGTGGCAGACTGTCCCGCATATTGGGCAATACTGATAGGACCGCTTAAGTTGTCGACGGAAGCCTTGCCGATCAGCATTTTCCCCATCATTTTCAAGCTGGTAACGGAATAATAATAGGTGGTTTCGAAGGCAACAGGCACCGCTGCCAGCGGCGACAATGAATATTCAACCGTCACCGACTTCATCAGCGCTTCCGGTATATAAACCGAAGCGCCGACTTTACCCTCGGTATTCTTGCCCGCAAGCACGCTTTTCGGGGTAATGGTTGCAGGTAATCGCACGCCGTCGCGCTCAATCTCCAGCTTTATTACGACTCCGGCGTGACTTTTTACATACGTCACCCATTGCATCCAGTCGTTTATGATTGTACCGTCAGCGCTGACAATCAGGTCGCCTTGTTTTAATCCGGCGGCTAATGCGGCGCTATCGGGAAGTACTTTGCCTATAATGGGCTGTAATTTCGGAGACCAGGGTTTAAAACCTAATCGTTGATAGAGTACATCGGGATTTTCACTATCTTTATCAGTAAGCTTAAGCGTCCTGATAGTTTGCCGATCATCAAAACTTTTTACCGTAACCTTTATGTTCTGTTCCCCATCAAGCGCCGAGGATACTAACACGCTCATTGCCTCAGTCCAGGTGGGTGTCGTCTTGTTGTTAATCGAGATAATCTCATCGCCGTCGACAAAGCCTGCGGCTGCGGCTAATGTGCCTTGCTCTACCGAACCGAGTATCGGTTTTATGCCGGTTTCGCCGATAACCAGCACACTCCAGAACAGCGCAACAGCAAGTATCAGGTTAAACACGGGACCTGCGGCGACTATTGCGATTCTGGCCAATAACGATTGCCGGTTAAAGGCATACGGCAAGTCAGCTTCCTTAACTTCACCTTCCCGCTCATCGACCATTTTGACATAACCGCCCAGCGGAATTGCCGATATTGCATACTCTGTCGCATCAGGACTTTTTTGATACGCCCATAAAATCTTGCCGAAACCGACCGAAAACCGGAGTACTTTTACCCCGGCTTTACGCGCGACCCAGAAATGTCCGAATTCATGAAATGAAACCAGTACACTGATGGCGACTATGAAATAAAACAGCGTATGCAAAAAATCCATCAATTATTAAGCTCTCCAATAATCTGCGCAGATACCAATCTGGCTTGTTGATCCGCGTCTAAAATAATTTCCAGGGTATCGGCGGCCTTGGCCTCGAATTTTTTCATGCAGCGTTCGATAATAAGCGGAATATCGGTAAAGCGAACCTGTTCATTCAAAAACGCTTCGACTGCGATTTCATTGGCCGCGTTTAACACCGTCGGCATGATGCCGCCTGCATCGATAGCCTCATAGGCCAGACGTAAACAGGGAAAGCGCGCCAAATTAGGTTCATGGAAATCCATACGCCCGACATCAAAAATATTCAACGGTTCAACGCCTGAATCAAATCGCTCCGGCCAAGCCATTGAATAGGCGATAGGTATGCGCATATCGGGATTGCCCATCTGCGCCAAAACCGTTCCGTCCACATAATCAACCATCGAATGGATGACGCTTTGCGGATGGATGACCACTTGGATTTGATCTGGGGTCATATCGAATAAAATACAAGCCTCGATCATCTCAAGACCCTTATTCATCATGGTTGCCGAATCCACGGAAATCTTCCGGCCCATATCCCAGTTAGGGTGAGCGACCGCTTGATCCGGCGTTACATGGATCAATTGATCAACCGGCGTTTCCCGAAAAGGGCCGCCCGAAGCGGTCAATAAAATGCGTCTGGCTTGTTTTGCCTGCACGCCGGTTTTATAACCGGCAGGCATGCATTGGAATATCGCATTATGTTCGCTATCAATCGGCAGCAATTGCGCCCCCGACTCCGTAACGGCCTGCATAAAAATCGAACCCGACATCACCAAGGCTTCTTTATTGGCCAGCAATATGGTTTTACCCGCTTTTGCCGCGGCCAGACTCGGTAACAAACCCGCCGCGCCGACGATGGCGGCCATAACCGAATCGACATTGTCCAGCGTTGCGACATGCTCCAGCGCCTTGGCGCCGGACAACACTTTTATATCGGCAATTGATGAGTTTTTAAGTTTTTCTTCAAAAATTTGAGCTTTCTGCTCATCCACTACCACGACAACTTCAGGATGGTGTTCCAGGCATTGCTCATAGAGGGTATCAATGTTGGTATTGGCCGTTAACGCAATAACTTTATACAGACTGGAATGCCTGGCTACCACATCTAAAGTGCTGACGCCGATTGAGCCTGTCGCTCCGAGTATGCAAATGCCTTTCATGACATAAGCCCAATCACTGCTATACCCGCATAAAAGAATGGAACGGCGGCAATCAAGCTGTCAATTCTATCCAGGACACCGCCGTGACCGGGCAGTATTGAACCGGTGTCTTTGACGCCGCGCTGGCGTTTGACCACACTGAAAAATAAATCGCCATAAATAGAAATCAACACTGTCAGCACAGATAGCAGTATAAAATCGGTTATTCTCATCCAGACGAAACCATCACGATAGCCATAATAGCCAATAAAAGCAGAAGCCCAAACGGCGCCGGCTATTAAAGCGCCGTACATGCCTTGCACTGTCTTGCCTGGGCTGATTTCGGGCGACAACTTGGTTTTACCGAATTTCTTGCCTGCAAAATAAGCGGCAATATCCGCCGTCCAGATTAAAACCAGAAAATACAAAGTCATTTCCGAACCGTAAAAAGCTCTTAATCTGCTCAAAAACAGCCATGTTGCAAATAAAACAAGCCAGCCTATCAAGGTCTTATAGCGAGTTTTCATTTCCAGCTTTAAAACACCGTCCGGGGTGTTCCTGATTAATATCATAGCCAATATCCAGAACAGCACCGGCGCTACAACCAGCCATTCCAGAGCGCCTGAATAATCCCTGATGTCGGGCCAATCCAATACTTGCGCAGCGACTTCCAGAAATTGCGTCCAAAAATGCAGCCATAACATGGGCAGAATCAACGCAACCAAAAATAATCCGCGTTTAACCGGCGAATTAATGCCGATAAGATGAGTCCATTCCCATGCCGCTAAAAGCGTGATTAGCCCTATAAGCAGTGAAAAATACTCTGAATGCAGCTGGAAAACGGCAAGTACAACCAGAGGAACCAGAATGAGTGCAGTAATAATTCGCTGTAGTAACATTTTTATAATTATTAGATGAAGTTGGAAGTAAGTGTCTGTTTTCAGTAAAAAACCAGCAGATTATTTTAAGGTAATCGATTTATCAAGCAGTTGCTCTCCGGTATGGCCAAAGCGTCTTTGCCGTCCCTTAAAACTATTGATAGCTTCTTCAAGTGAGTTCTGGTTGAAATCCGGCCATAACGTCGCAGTAAAGTACAGTTCCGTATAAGCCAATTGCCATAATAAAAAATTACTAACGCGTTGCTCGCCGCCGGTTCTGATAAACAAGTCGGGTTCGGGCAGGTCTGCGGTTGATAAATACTGACTGATCAGCTGCTCATTGATATCCTGATCTTTCAATTCTCCGGACGCTATTTTTGCCGCCACCGTCCGGAACGCCTGACACAGGTCCCAGCGCCCGCCATAATTTGCCGCGATAACCAGCGTCAAGGCCTTATTTTCCTTGGTTTGCGCCTCGCCTTCGGCCATTTTGGCCTGCAACTTGTCGGAGAATGCCGATCTATCGCCAATAAACCGCAAGCGGATATTATTACGATCAAGCTTGTTGATTTCCCGTTGCAGAGTCGCCATAAACAGCCCCATCAACAATGACACCTCTTCATCCGGGCGACGCCAGTTTTCACTGCTAAAAGCGAATAAGGTCAAAACTTCAACCTCTTGTTTAACGCAATACTCTACAATTTTTCGAACCGCTTTAACCCCGGCCTGATGACCGATAGCCCGAGGCATAAACCTTTTTTGCGCCCAGCGGCCATTACCATCCATGATAATGGCAATATGGCGCGGATTGTTATTTATACCCTTGAGGGTACTTATTGATTCCAAATTACTGTCATCCGTAGGCATTACTTAAATCCCAATTACATTGACAGTAAATCGGCTTCTTTTGCTTCCAGCAATTTCTCAACGTCTTTTACATACTGATCAGTCAATTTTTGAATTTTTTCTTCAGCTGCGCGAGCCTCATCTTCGGAAATCATTTTTTCCTTTAAGGCCTCTTTGATGGCTGAATTGGCATCGCGACGAATATTTCTGATCGCAACCCGGCCGTTTTCCGCTTCATTCTTGACGACTTTAACCAGACTACGACGACGCTCTTCAGTTAATGGCGGCAACGGAATACGAATAACCATCCCGTTGGTAGCGGGATTTAAGCCCAAATCCGATTTCATAATCGCTTTTTCAATGGCCTGTACCATGCCCTTTTCCCACGGCGTAATCGTCAAGGTACGCGCGTCTTCGACAGCAATATTGGCAACCTGGGATAATGAGGACTCGGTACCGTAGTATGAAACGTTAATCTGATCCAATAAGCTGGGATGAGCCCTGCCCGTCCTTATTTTTGAGAATTCATGTTTTAAAGCTTCAATACTTTTGCCCATACGGGTTGAAGCGTCCTGTTGAATATCATTAATCATTATCTGTTCCTCGTTCAATAAGAGATCCTATCTCTTCGCCCATCATCAGTTTCATTATTGCGCCTTTCTCGAAAATATTCATCACCCGCATCGGCACATTATTGTCCCGGCATAATACCAGCGCAGTGGTGTCCATCACATTCAGACGCTGATCCAACGCTTCATCATAAGTTAATCGCGGATAGAATTTTGCGTCCGGATCTTTTTGGGGATCGGCGGAATAAACGCCTTTGACTTTAGTGGCCTTAATCATCAACTCGGCATTGATTTCAATGGCCCGGAGACTGGCGGCAGAATCGGTAGTGAAAAAAGGATTTCCGGTGCCTGCTGCAAAAATAACAACCCGGCCTTTTTCCAAATGCCTGATTGCTCGGCGGCGAATATAATCTTCGCAGACTTGATTGATTTTCAGCGCCGACATCACCCTGACCGGCTGGCCGTGTGCTTCCAAAGCATCCTGCATGGCCAAGGCATTTATTACCGTAGCCAGCATCCCCATTTGGTCGCTGGTTACTCTATCCAAGCCTTCGGAAGCTTTTTCAGCACCGCGCAATATATTACCGCCGCCGATAACCAAACCAACCTGAAGACCAACATCGCATAACTCTTTAATTTCAGTCGCTAAACGCTTAACAATATCCGAGTCAATACTACCACCGGTCTCACTCATTAAAGCTTCACCGCTTAATTTAAGCAAAATTCTCTGGCAAATTGTGTTAGTCATTTTAATTATCAGGGCCGGTATTTATTATTGATGAAAAAGAGCTGTCAGGTGAAAAGTTCAAGGTTGTTTGACCTTGAACCTTTCGACTTGCGCCTAAATTAACTGCCTCTAACTTGTGCCATAACCTCTTCGGCAAAGTTTTCTTCTTTCTTCTCAATTCCCTCGCCGACTTCCAAGCGGGCAAAACGAATAACGCTGTTACCTTTTGAGGCAAGCAGTTTGGCGACAGTCACTTTATCATCCTTAATAAAAGGCTGGCCCAACAAAGTGACTTCAGCCAAAAATTTACTGATCCGCCCCACAACCATTTTCTCAATAATTTCAGCAGGTTTTCCGCTTTCGGCTGCTTGAGCGGAGAAAATTTCTTTTTCTTTTTCAATCAATTCTGCCGGCACTTGCTCGTCAGAAACGCAAGTCGGTTTACTTGCTGCAATATGCATGGCGATGTCTTTACCTAATTCGGCATCAGCTGCGGCCAATTCAACGACCACGCCGATTTTTTTACCGTGTAAATAGCAAGCAGTGCCGCCGGTAGCCGTCTGGTATTTTTGAAAGCGTCTGACAGTAATGTTTTCGCCCAACTTGGCAATCAGGCCGCGACGGACTTCGTCCACAATCGTGCCGTCAGCCAATTTCATCGCCAGCAGTTGTTCCTCTGTCTCAATATCGGAAATCAACAAAGCTTCTGTGACATTATTGACGAAATTTACGAAATCATCCGCTTTAGCAACAAAGTCGGTCTCGCAGTTAACATCAACAATCACCACGGTTTTTTCGTCATCACTGACTTTAGCGCCGATGATGCCTTCAGCAGCGATGCGGTCGGATTTTTTATCAGCCTTGGCCAGACCGGATTTGCGCATATTTTCAATAGCCAGTTCCATGTCGCCATTGGCTTCAACTAATGCTTTTTTGCACTCCATCATGCCGGAGGCAGTTCTTTCACGCAATTCCTTAACCATTGCCGCACTAATAGTAATACTCATTCTGTGTCTTTCCTCATTATTCATAACTGTAAAAACGCCCCCGTGAGGAGGCGTTTTTTGCCTAACTTTAAGTACTTATTTCACAGGGAATACCTGTAAAGATAAGATCGTACTTATTCTGCCGCCTCTTCAACAAAATCATCAGCTTTTGCTGACAATCCCAAACCTGCTGATTTAGCTTCCATGACTGCCGCGGAAACACTTTCGCAATACAGTTTAACTGCACGAATCGAGTCATCATTACCGGGAATAATGTAATCAATTTTTTCCGGTGAGTTATTGGAATCCACGATACCAACAACCGGAATACCTAATTTCTTGGCTTCACTGATCGCATTCTTTTCATAACCGACATCCAATATGAAAATCACATCAGGAACGCCTTTCATGTCTTTAATTCCGCCCAAGCTGCGTTCGAGTTTTTCAAGCTCGCGCTCCATGCCTAATGCTTCTTTCTTGGCAAAACGTTGATAAAGCGTACCGTCAGCTTTCATCGCTTCCAATTCTTTAAGGCGATTGATAGATTTCTTGATGGTTTTGAAATTTGTCAGCATGCCGCCTAACCAACGATGGTTGACATAAGGCATGCCGCAGCGTGCGGCTTCTTCAGCAACCACTTTTCGTGCTGCTTTCTTGGTACCAACAAACAGGACGGTGCCTTTGTTTGCTGTCATCTGACCCAGATAATTCATTGCGTCATTAAACATTGGAAGCGTTTTTTCCAAATCGATAATATGGATTTTGTTACGTGAACCGAACAGGTACGTAGCCATTTTCGGGTTCCAATAACGAGTTTGATGTCCAAAGTGAACACCCGCTTCAAGCATTTGACGCATAGATACTGCTGCCATTAATTTCTCCTAAGATAAAAAATTCGGAACTTATGTTCCGAGTTGGGTTACGCCTCCACCTACCCCGCCTGGAAACCGGCAACAACCCTCCTAATTTAGAGTCAGGTTATACCAGCACCCTTCCAAACGTGACGATAGGCGTGAGTATTAGTTCAAAAACGAACTTCCCTTTATACCATAATTACTTTTTCACAACAAGACGACCTCAGTTAAAACAGCCATTCTTATTATAAAAACAAAATTAAAATCATATAGATAGCGCTTTATTTTTTAAGATTCGAATGCGTCATACCGCCACACTTGCAAAACAATCAACGAGCCGAACCGGCAACAATATCAGCCCCTTGTTTTATAAGGCTTTGCGACACCTGTAAAAAACAGGAACCCGCAGAATGGACAAATTTAACTCATAACACTTTAGATTTAAAAATATTCCCCATAATGAGAATTGCTGCTGTTAAAATGACCTTATTACACGAGCGCAAGATGAGAGACTCAAGACTAAAAATCAGTCGCTTGCGCCCTTACCCTTAATGTGGCTTTACACCCGATATAGCTTTACACCTGACTTTTTATGAGCATAACCATTAAAACCGAAACTGAAATTGAAAAAATGCGGATCGCCGGAAGACTGGCAGCCGAAGTGTTAGAAATCATTGAGCCCTATGTTGTTCCCGGCGTTACCACCAACGAACTCGATCAAATTTGCCACGACTATATTGTCGACGTGCAACAAGCCATACCAGCACCGCTCAATTATCACGGCTTTCCAAAATCAATTTGCACCTCAATCAACCAGCAGATCTGTCACGGCATTCCCAGCGACAAAAAACTTAAATCAGGCGACATTGTCAATATCGACATTACCGTCATCAAAGACGACTACCACGGCGACACCAGCAAAATGTTTTGCGTCGGCGAAGTGAGCCTTCACGCAAAACGCCTGATTAAAATAACCCAGGAAGCCATGTTTCTGGGCATTAACCAGGTCAAGCCGGGGGCGACATTAGGCGATATTGGCCACGCCATACAAAAACACGCCGAATCCAATCGCTACTCCGTGGTCAGAGAATTTTGCGGACACGGTATCGGCAAAAAATTCCATGAAGAACCCCAAGTGCTGCATTACGGTAAAGCCGGCGAAGGCGAGATTCTTGAGGAGGGCATGATATTAACCATTGAACCGATGATTAACCTCGGCAAACGCCACATGAAAGTATTGGCCGACGGCTGGACCGCAGTAACCAAAGATCGAAGCCTATCCGCTCAGTGGGAGCACACCATTTTGGTCACCCATAACGGCTTTGAAATTCTTACTTTACGCAAAGAAGAAATGTGACAGCTTTGAACAAAAACATTAACACCGCGATTTTTGCCAAAAAAGACAGCCTGCAACAATTTAAACAACTGCTAAAACAAAAAGACACCGAGTTGCGGCAAAAGTTCAACCCGCATAAATCGGTCTCCAATTTACTTAAAGAGAAATCCGATTTTATCGATGAAATCTTAAGCTGCTGCTGGCAACATTTCCTTGGCGAGCCAGCCAAACAACTCAGTTTAATTGCCGTTGGCGGCTACGGCAGAAGAGAGTTATTCCCTTATTCCGATATCGATATTGTCGTTTTACTGGATTCTGACGACACAACCCCTTACCAGGAAACACTGGGGAATTTCTTCACATTCCTCTGGGATATCGGCTTAAAACCGGGGCAAAGCGTACGCACCATCAAACAATGCGTCGAAGCGGCAATCAGCGACCAAACGATCATAACCAGCCTCATGGAAAATCGGTTGATTACCGGTAACACCACCCTGCATAAGACACTGAACCAACAAATCACACCCGATAAAATCTGGCCGTCGGATCAATTTTTTGCCGCCAAAATGGAAGAGCAGCGGCAGCGTTATGCCAAATTCCATGACACCGCCTACAATCTCGAACCCAACATCAAAGAAGGCCCCGGCGGACTCCGCGACAGACAGGTTATCGCCTGGGTGTTCAAGCGCCATTACAACTCATCTACACTCAAAGAACTGATTAAATACGGCTTCCTGCCCAAATCCGAATATTTCGAGTTGGTTGCCGCGCTTGAGGTGCTATGGAGAATTCGCTACGCATTGCATCTTTTAACCAACCGATGCGAAGACCGGCTTATTTTTGATTATCAACGCGACCTTGCCCGGCAATTCGGCTTCAGCACCGAGCATCAGGAATACAATCAGGATGTCGAACAGTTCATGCAGTTTTATTTTAAAACGGTACTTGGACTTGAGCGCCTCAATGAAATGCTGCTGCAATTATTTAATGAACGCTTCGTTTCCGGAGAAGTTATTTACAAATCAATCCCGCTTAACGACAAATTCGTCGCCATCAACGGCTACCTTGAAGCCGTTGACGACACGCTTTTCGAACGGCACCCGCTGGCCTTGCTGGAACTCTTTTTAGTTCTGGAGCAAAACTCATCAATCAAAGGCGTCAGAGCAACAACCATACGCTTGATTCGTAAAAGCCTGCATTTAATCGACGACGCATTTCGCAAGAACAAAGACGCCAACCGTCTTTTTATAGAAGCATTCCGCCAGCCGCGAGGCGTTACCGACCAATTAAGACGTATGAATCGCTACGGGATTTTAGCCGCCTATATCCCTTGCTTTGCCAATATCGTCGCCCGGATGCAGTATGACTTGTTTCATATTTATACGGTGGACGAACACACGCTTTTTGTTATCCGCAACTTACGCCGTTTTGCTTTAGAAAAACACTTTGATGAACTGCCTTTCTGCAACGATATTTTTCTGCTGATCCCAAAACCGGAAATACTGTATCTTGCCGGTCTATTTCACGACATCGCCAAAGGCAGGAGCGGAGACCATTCCGCCATTGGCGAAGAAATCGCCAGAGAGTTTTGCGTTCAACACGATCTTTCCCCGCATGATACCAATCTGATCTGCTGGCTGGTGCGCAATCATCTGGTCATGTCGATGACCGCGCAGCGAAAGGACATCAGCGACCCCGATGTGATTCATCAATTTGCCCAGACCGTCGGCAGCATCGAATACCTGAATCACCTGTACTTGCTGACGGTAGCCGATATTCGCGCCACCAATCCCGAACTATGGAACGCATGGAAGGACGCACTACTCAAAGAGCTTTATTCGGTGACCTACAGCGCCTTACACAGAGGCTTGCAAAACCCCGTAGCATTGGCGGACCGCCTACGCGAAAACAAAAAAGAAGCAAAAGACGAACTGATTAAACTGGGCATATCCGAAGCGGTTATCCTCAAATCCTGGCAACATGCCGGCGATGATTACTTTTTAAGATATTCAGCCGATGAAATAGCCTGGCATACCATTGCCATCGCCTCATCCCGAGAAGATGACTTACCGCTGGTCCTGCTTCGTCCGCAAACTCAACGCGGCAGCGCGGAAGTTTTTGTGTACACAAAAAATGAAGAAGCTATTTTTTCGCTGAGCACCGCCACTCTCGATCAACTGGGACTCACTATTCTTGACGCCCGAATCATGACCACGACCGACAACTACGTGCTGAATAGTTTTCTGGTTCTCGAACAGTCGGGAGAACCCATCAACGAACTATTCAGAGAAGTGCATATCTGCACCGCCCTCCGCAATAACCTGCTCCTTCGCGAAGTCAAAAAACACAAAAATATTCATCGCCAGTCAAGACAGGCCAAACATTTTCCTATTCCCACCAGCATTCAATTTCATGCCGATCCTTTAAACAGGCATACCATCATTGAACTGATCACCACGGATCACGCGGGGCTTTTATCGAAAATAGGTCGCGCATTTGTAAAAAAAGACATTCATCTGCACAGCGCAAAAATAACCACCATCGGCAGCCGGGCTGAAGACATGTTTTACATCACCGACAACCAGTCGCAGCCCATCACGGACCCCGCCAGACAGGAACAAATACGCGAAGAAATCTTAAAAATGCTGGGCACTACAGGTTAATGCGAAAGCTACTTAGATCGCATATGAAATAACTCAGGCAAACTGACAGCAACCGGAGTGCAAGCTTGACCTGCAAATACAAGCGAAGTCCGCACTCTCGCTACAAACTTATGGCACGAATTACTCAAATTATTCATGCCCCCCTTAGTTAGACACCAGCCTTTCCTCGATAAACCGAACCAGCCATTCATGGCTGTTATTTTCCATATCCGTATAGCGCAGTCCGATTTTGCAGTGATCGCTGGACATACGCCGCGAAAAAGCCACATGGCATTTCGCGGCTATTTTAGATGAATACCCCTCCCGCTCAGACAGATCCAGATCGACAAACACCGATACCGGCTTACCGTCGCGAACAAAACTCCCTCCCGGAGTAATCATGTTCCGTTGCTTGATATTACATTCGATACCTAGCCCATCACTGGATACATCCACCGCACTCACCTTAATGCGCACACCATCTTCGGTAGTGACAATAGCAGAAACTTGTACTGGAATCCTTTGATAAAGCCTTCTTTCCATAACCGTTCACACTCACTATCAAAATCACTTAAAAATTCAAGTTTAAAAAATTACTTATTCCAATGCAATCGATGCGACTAATCGCCTGCCAACAATCAAAACAATTACTGAAAACGCACTACATACATCCTCTTGATTAAATAATCGACTCCCCACGAGCAAGTTTGGGCAAGTTACCCTCCAACCCCATAGCGCTACGCATCACTTTATTTTTAGCGGGCAAAATGCGCTCGGCCAAGCCCAAGCCCAAGTTACGTAAAAACTTCACCGGCAAGACCTGGTTACTGAACACTCGGTAAAAAACATCCATTACCGTCATCATTTTCAGATTTTCATTACGACGCATTTTTTCATAGCGCCTTAAAACCGCCAAATCCCCCGGCTCCAGCCCCTGTTTGCTCGCATCAATCAGCACCTCGGCCAACGCCGCAGCATCCAGCAAACCGATGTTAACACCCTGCCCCGCCAACGGATTGATCATGTGCGCGGCATCGCCAACCAAAGCCACGCCGGGCTTAACGTAGCTTTGCGCGTGCTGCCGTTTCAATGGAAAACTTGCCGTACCCAAAACAGCATTAACCTTACCCAGACAATCAGGAAAAGTCGCCGTCAATTCGCGCAACAAGTCTTCATTGGACAACGCTTTCAACCGGTACACTTCATCCGGTGAGTTATACCAAACGATGGAACCGTAATGGCCGGTTAACGGCAAAAAGGCCTGCGGCCCGCTGGGTACAAAGCGCTGCCAGGTTATATCCTGCTGTCCGTAATCCGTATCAATATAAATCACCAGCGCATGCTGACCATAATCCCAACTGGTTACTCCCAGCCCCACGGCTTGCCTGACTCTGGATTGACCGCCATCCGCGGCAACCAACACTTTTGCCGACAAAATCCTGCCATCGCCCAGCTCCACTTCGGGCGATTTACCCGCAGAATAGCTGATTTTATTAATGGTAGCCGGACACATCAGCTCGATATTGGCAAAACCTTGCAAGCGTTCCAATAACGCCAACTGGGTCACCCTGTTTTCAACGATAAAACCCAATTCGGGATAGTTAATATCGTCACTGCAAAATTCAGTATCTCCCGCCGTCTCCCAAACCCGCATCCTGCGAAACGGGCAAAGCCTGCGATTAACAACGCCGCCCCACGCCCCCACAAGCTCAAGTATGTTTTTTGATGCAATACTGAGCGCGGAAACCCTTAAATCATGCGGCTGCTCAGGAGCAAAAACCAGGGGCGGCGCGCTCTCTATCACCGCCACTTTCAATGAACTACCACCGAGACTACAAGCAACAGCCGCCCCAACCATGCCCCCGCCCACAACGACAACATCAAAATTTTCTTTCATAATTAACCAATAATATGATATGAATTCACTTAAATAATTGTAATGTCCCTTAAAAAACAGAAGAAATATTCAACGAGAACAAGCAATCATTAAAACAGAGCGGAAAGATACCACATCTATTTAAGGAATAAGAAAAATACCTCCATTACTCACGTAACAAAAAATCACTGCCAAAGCCATATCCGCTAACAATTCCACAACTGTTCGGCGGCACCGGCGGGCAAAAGACTGCGTGACAGAATTACCTGTCATCCGTATAATTAACTAGTTTTGCCGTACCGCTGCCTTTGATGTTCCCGTCAGAGCAGGTGCGGAACGAGGGTTATTAAGTTAGAGGATAACAACCCTTTTGTAATATTTTTTAGAGGTGACAATGAGTCAAAGTACGCTACCGACCAGACAGGGTTTATATGATCCACGCAATGAACATGATGCATGCGGCGTGGGTTTTATCGTTCATATAAAGGGTCAAAAAAGCCATGAAATCGTACGTCAGGGTTTAACATTACTTAAAAACCTGACCCACCGTGGCGCGGTTGGCGCCGATATATACGCAGGCGATGGCGCAGGGATTTTGATTCAAATACCCGATACTTTTTTGCGCGCAGAGTGCGACAAGATAAGCATCGCTCTTCCGAAAGCAGGCGATTATGCGGCAGGCATGGTGTTTTTGCCGCGCGACGCCGCCAATCGAGCCACTTGCGAGAAATTACTAACCGACATCATTGCGCGGGAAAAACTCGTGCTGTTAGGCTGGCGCGACGTCCCCGTCGACAACCACACGCTGGGCGAGACAGTCAAACTGGTTGAACCGTTTATTCGGCAGATTTTTATTGCACGCGGCGAAGCTTGTTCTAATCAAGGCGCAGACCAGGACGCTTTCGAGCGCAAACTGTTTGTGGTCCGCAAACAAGTTGAAAACGCCGTCCGCGATTTAAAACTGGATCATGGCCACTCTTTTTACATCCCTTCTCTTTCGTCACGCACCATCGTTTACAAAGGTATGTTATTGGCAGACCAAGTTGGAGCGTTTTATGCCGACTTAAGCGATGAACGTATGGTCAGCGCCTTGGCGCTAGTACATCAACGTTTTTCCACTAACACCTTCCCGACCTGGGATTTGGCGCACCCTTTCCGCCTGATCGCCCATAACGGCGAAATCAACACCTTGCGCGGCAATGTTAACGGCATGGCGGCTCGTCGACATTCCGTAGCATCGAAAGTGTTGGGCGACGATATGCATAAATTATGGCCGCTAATCAACGAAGAGCAATCGGATTCGGCCTGTTTCGACAATGCGCTGGAATTATTAGTTGCCGGCGGCTATTCACTGGCCCACGCGATGATGTTGCTGATTCCCGAAGCATGGGCCGGCAATGTGCTAATGGACGAGAAACTGCGCGCGTTTTATGAATATAACGCTGCCCTGATGGAACCTTGGGACGGCCCTGCCGCCATGGCTTTCACCGATGGACGTCAAATCGGCGCAACGCTGGACCGCAACGGCTTACGTCCCGCTCGTTATCTGGTCACCGATGACGACTTCGTGATCATGGCATCGGAAATGGGCGTATTGGAAGTTCCCCAGCACAAAATCATCAAAAAATGGCGCTTGCAGCCGGGCAAAATGCTGCTGATCGACACCGAGCAAGGCCGCATTATCGATGATGCCGAGCTGAAAGCCAATTTGTCGACGTGCCATCCTTATTCCGAATGGCTGAGCAAAACCCAAATTCTGCTTTCCGAGCTGCCGTCCGAAATTTCCGCAATGGCTCCTGATGCGCACACTCTTCTGGATAGACAGCAAGCATTCGGTTATACCCGCGAAGATATTGAATTCATCCTGAAACCGATTGCGCAAACCGGACAGGAGCCGATCAGTTCAATGGGCATTGATGCCGCGCTGGCTGTGTTATCGCAACGTTCGCGCATGCTCTACGATTATTTCAAGCAAGGTTTCGCCCAAGTCACCAACCCGGCTATCGACCCGATCCGCGAAGAACTGGTCATGTCGCTGGTTTCACTGATCGGCCCGCGCCCCAATTTATTGGGTCTGGACGAAGGCGGCACCCACATGCGCCTGGAAGTGGAACAGCCTATTTTGACTAATCAGGATTTGGAAAAAATTCGCCGTATCGAAACACGCACCGGCGGCGTATTCAAGACCAAAACCCTGACGCTTTGCTATCCATCCGATTTGGGAGCGAGCGGCATGGAAGCGGCGCTCGATAAACTGTGCCTTGCCGCCAAACAGGCTGTTGAAGAAGGCAACAATATCTTGGCGTTGTCCGACCGCGACCTGGATATTGCGCATATTGCGATACCCGCCCTGCTGGCGACTTCCGCAGTGCATCACTACCTGACCCGCGAAGGCCTGCGTACCAAAGTAGGCCTGGTTGTCGAAACCGGCGAAGCGCGCGAAGTTCATCATTTTGCGTTGTTGGCCGCCTATGGCGCGGAAGCGGTAAACCCTTATCTGGCTTTCGACACGATCTCAGGTCTATGCGAAGACATCGCTGACCTCAGCGAATATGAAGCGCACAAACGTTATATCAAAGCGATCTCCAAAGGTCTGCTTAAAGTCATGTCCAAAATGGGCATTTCGACTTACCAGTCTTATTGCGGCGCGCAAATTTTCAATGCCATCGGTTTGGCTGAACCGTTCCTGGAGCGCTATTTCACCGGCACAACCAGCACTGTCGAAGGCGTCGGTTTAGCGGAAATCAGCGAAGAAACCACTCGCCGCCACCGAATTGCTTTCGGCAATGCGCCGTTATACCGCGACGCCCTGGATATTGGCGGGGAATACGCGTACCGTCTGCGCGGCGAAGCGCATACCTGGACGCCCGCCACCATCAGCACCCTGCAACACGCGACGCGCAGCAACAGCTATGAAAAATACGCTGAATTTTGCCGCTTGATCGATGAGCAAAACGAAGCCTTACTGACCTTGCGCGGCTTGATGTCGTTCAAGGAAGACGCAACGCCGGTGCCGCTGGACGAAGTGGAATCCGCAGCGGACATCGTCAAGCGGTTTGCAACGGGAGCGATGTCGTTCGGCTCGATTTCTTACGAAGCGCATACCAATCTGGCTATTGCGATGAACCGCATCGGCGGCAAGTCCAACACCGGCGAAGGCGGAGAACTTCCGGAGCGCTTCAAAACCTTGCCCAACGGCGACTCCATGCGTTCGGCGATTAAACAAGTCGCTTCCGGCCGTTTTGGCGTAACCACTGAATACTTGGTCAATGCCGACGACATTCAGATAAAAGTCAGCCAGGGCGCAAAACCCGGCGAAGGCGGACAGCTGCCCGGCCATAAAGTCGATGCGGTTATCGCCCGAGTCCGTCACTCAACTCGAGGCGTCGGCTTAATATCGCCGCCGCCGCACCATGATATTTATTCGATTGAAGATTTGGCGCAGCTGATCCATGACTTGAAAAACGTCAATCCCGAAGCGCGGATCAGCGTCAAACTGGTGTCGGAACACGGTGTCGGTACCGTTGCAGCGGGCGTTTCCAAAGCCCACGCCGATCATGTGACCATTTCCGGCTATGACGGCGGCACCGGCGCAAGCCCGATGACTTCGATCAAACACGCCGGTTTACCGTGGGAAATCGGCCTTGCCGAAACCCATCAAACGCTGGTGCTCAACAAACTGCGCGGACGTATTGCGGTGCAAGTCGATGGCGGTCTGCGCACCGGTCGCGACGTGATCATCGGCGCATTATTAGGTGCCGATGAATTCGGCTTCGCCACTGCACCATTGATCGTGTCGGGCTGTTTAATGATGCGCAAATGCCATCTGAACACCTGCCCGGTCGGCGTCGCTACACAAGATCCTGAACTGCGCAAACGTTTTACCGGCCAACCTGAGCATGTGGTCAATTATTTCTTCATGGTCGCGGAAGACGTGCGTCAATGGATGGCAAAACTGGGCTTCCGCAGCTTCAATGAAATGATTGGACGCTCGGACAAGCTGGACATGCAGCGTTCACTGAACCATTGGAAAACCGAAGGCTTGGATTTCAGCCGGGTTTTCTATAAACCCGTAATTGACGGAGCGACCGCCGTTTATAACACTGAACGCCAGGATCACGGCTTGGATCAGGCGTTGGATCATACTTTGATTGCAGCCGCTCAACCTGCGCTGCAAAACGGACAACCGGTAGTCATTAATACACCGATCCGCAATATTAACCGCACTTTCGGCGCGATGCTGTCCGGCGAAGTCGCCAAGCGTTATGGTCATAAAGGCTTGCCTGAAGACACCATCGCCATTAATGTCAAAGGTACCGCCGGTCAAAGTTTCGGCGCGTTTTTGGCGCAAGGCATCAGTATCGAACTTGAAGGCGAAGGCAATGATTATGTAGGCAAAGGCATGAGCGGCGGTCGTATCGCCATTTATCAGCCTAAAGACTGCCCTATTAATCCTGCTGAAAATATTATCGTCGGCAACACCGTGTTATATGGCGCCGTCAGCGGCGAATGTTATTTCAGCGGCGTTGCCGGTGAACGTTTTGCGGTGCGCAATTCAGGCGCTGTCGCTGTTGTCGAAGGTGTGGGCGACCACGGCTGCGAATACATGACCGGCGGCGTTATAGTCGTACTCGGACAAACCGGCCGCAATTTTGCGGCGGGTATGTCAGGCGGTGTCGCTTATGTACTGGACGAAGACAGCAGCTTTGAAAAACGTTGCAATATGGCCATGGTAGAACTCGAACCGATCCCCGAAGAAGATGACTCATTGGAAGCCATTGCACATCAAGGCGGCGACATGGAAACACACGGACGCGTCCACATCATGTCCGATATGACCCGTTATGATGCGCAACGCTTAAAGCATTTCATTGAAAATCATAAGCGTTATACCAATAGCGCCAGAGCGCAGCATATTTTAGATAACTGGCAGGATTATTTGCCGCGTTTTGTTAAAGTCATGCCGGTCGATTACCGCGAAGCGCTCAAACAAATTCAGGCTGAACAAGCTACCGCGTCCTGCTAACGCCCCTCGCCTACGTCCTGTAGGCGAAGCATCTGCGACCGCATAAACGTTGTGACACTATTTAAGTAGAAGGTATTAAAAATGGGTAAACCAACCGGGTTTATGGAACTACCACGCACTGAGCGGCATTATGCATCGCCGAGTGATCGTATCCAGCATTATCGCGAATTTACGCTATCCCCCAGCGAGACAGAAATCGCCGAACAAGGGTCAAGATGCATGGATTGCGGCATTCCTTTTTGCCATAACGGCTGCCCAGTCAATAACATCATCCCGGATTGGAATGACGGTGTTTATCGAGGCGATTGGCAACAGGCGCTGGAAATTTTACACAGCACCAACAATTTCCCCGAATTTACCGGACGCATCTGCCCTGCGCCCTGCGAGGCTGCTTGCACGCTCAATCTGCAAGATCAACCGGTAACCATTAAGTCGATAGAATGCGCAATTATCGATAAAGGCTGGGCAATGGGCTGGGTAAAACCGCAAATCCCAACGCAACGCACCGGCAAGTGCGTAGCAGTAATAGGCTCAGGACCTTCAGGACTGGCCTGTGCTCAGCAACTGGCACGCGCCGGGCATGAAGTCACGGTCTATGAAAAGAATGACCGTATCGGCGGCTTATTGCGTTACGGCATCCCCGATTTCAAGATGGAAAAATCGCACATCGACCGACGCATTGCGCAAATGCAGGCGGAAGGCGTCAGATTCAGGCCCAACAGCCATATCGGTACAGACATTTCCGCGCAAAAAATACTTGCCGAGTACGATGCCGTGGTATTAGCGGTAGGCTCTGAAAAACCGCGTGACCTGGAAGTCGAAGGACGCAATGAATATCAAGGCGTTTATTATGCGATGGACTTTTTGCGCCAGCAAAACAAGCGCAACGCAGGCGATACCATCGCCGAAGATGTCGCGATAACCGCAACCGACAAAAATGTTGTGGTCATCGGCGGCGGCGATACCGGCTCCGACTGCATCGGCACATCGATCCGTCAGGGCGCAGCCTCCGTGGTGCAGCTCGAAATCTTGCCGCAACCGCCTGAAAAAGAGAATAAATTACTGACTTGGCCGCTGTGGCCCAATAAGCTGCGCACCACTTCTTCGCATGACGAGGGCATCAAAAAGCGTTACTTTAGCGTCAACACTCAAAGCGTTACCGGTAAAGACGGCAAAATAACCCATCTGAACGCGGTCGAAGTGGAATGGAAACAAGAAGGCGGGCAATGGAAAATGAGCGAAAAACCAGGCAGCGCTTTCACGCTGGAAGCGGACATCGTGTTCTTAGCGATGGGCTTTGTCCACCCGGTACACGAAGGCTTGTTAAAGGAGCTGGGCGTTGAACTGGAGCGCAATAACATCAAAGCCACCGACAAACAGTATCGCACCTCGGTCGATAAAGTGTTTGCCGCAGGTGACGGACGGCGCGGACAATCGCTGGTAGTGTGGGCGATACGTGAAGGCAGACAAGCCGCCAAAGCGGTCGATGAATTCCTGATGGGAACATCGGAACTGCCGCGTTAAGATCTAGCCGCATAAAAGCGCTGTAGCGGCAATTTCCGCTACAGCGCTTTGGATTTTGTTTTCGAACACCGTTTACATTGATAAACGGTGATCAGCTTCCCCTGCTTCACATCAAACTGCTTTTCGTTTAAAACTTCCCATTTATGAAAACCGCTACGGCACAGGGTGTTGCCTTTATGCTTTTCCGACAATTTGGGCCGTTTAAATTGAACTACCTTACCCATAATTTTCTCCGGACCTAAACAAAAAATCGCCCAATACGCATCGATTTAAAGCCAAAGCAAAACTTCGTATTTCTAAAGACAAGCAACAATCAATCCACATCACTTTTTGGCAATTGCATTCCACGCCGTAAGCCAAGCTTGCGATTGATAGGCATCGGCCTTCCGGTCAAGAAACCCGTTCAATACCAATCGCAGCGTGTTATCAATAACACCGAAGAAATGGGCATAGCCTAGCTGCGGGGTCGTATTGCGGATTTCGCCTGCTTTAATACCGGCATCAATGATTCTGATGATTTTCATGATCGCCGCAGTTTCGTGCAGCGGCCTTGCTTCCGGCAAAAATTCATTGACGTTCAAAATCAGCAGAAACCGCATTACATCCGGCGCCTCATCGGTTAGCTTGAATAACAAATCGACTATGGCCCGCAATTGCTCGGACGGTTTTTCATTCTTGCGCCTTATATCATCAATGGAGATGTTTAAGCTATCGAGAATATTGGCACGCAACTGCGCAGCAATTATTTGCTTGGTTTTGAAGTGTTGGTAGATTGTACCGGTGTCTTTTAGACCGGCCGCTTCTTTAATGTCGATTAACGATGTATTGAAATAACCTTTTTCGACAAACAGCCTTAAGGCTGCCAGCAATATCTCATCCTGCACTTCAGATTTTATCTGAATATTTTCTATTTCCTGATCCATGTTCTTCTTTCACAGCTGATTCAATGCGCTGTATTATTAGTATGTGAGTGAAAATTCAAAGGGTCTACGCGTCGTAGACTCACAATATAAAAATTTATTTTGCAGTCAGCACCGCCAGTGCCGCGCTTAAATAATTGATCATCGACCATAAGGTCAATATGGCTGCAATGTACAACAAACCGTAGCCGCAATAATTTATGGGTATACCCAGTAAATCCTCTCGATATAATAGCATGCCGATCGCCAGCATTTGCGCGGTGGTTTTCCATTTACCTAATTGGGACACTTTAACCTGCGCCCGCTGACCGATCTCCGCCATCCATTCCCGCAATGAGGCGATGGTGATTTCCCTGCCGATAATGACAGCCGCGGGAATAGCCAAGTACGGACTGCCCTGCTGCTGCACGATCAGCACCAAAACCATAGCCACCATCAGCTTATCCGCCACGGGATCCAAAAAAGCCCCGAAAGGCGTTTCCAAACTCATTTTCCTGGCAAGATAGCCGTCCAGCCAGTCGGTAATGCCCGCCGCCAAAAAAATCAGCATGCATGCAATATTGGAATAGATCCAAGGCAGATAAAAAACCACGGTTAATAACGGAATTAACGCGATTCTTAACAGCGTGAGATTTGTCGGTAAGTTAAATTCAATTATCATCTTGATGATGAAATAGTTCGTAAATCCGTTGTGCCAAATGACGGCTGATGCCATCCACGCCGCAAAGCGCATCCACACTAGCCTGTGAGATACCTTGCAGCCCCCCAAATTGCTTCAATAAAACCTGCCGCCGTTTAGGCCCCAATCCCGGAATCGCCTCCATAGCCGACTGTTTTTTAGCCTTACCCCGGCGCTGCCGGTGTCCTGTTATCGCAAACCGGTGCGCTTCATCGCGAATATGCTGAATTAACAACAATCCGCTGGCTCCCGGCTTTATATCTATCGGCTGCTCCTGATCCGCCAGTATCAGCTTTTCCATACCCGGCTTTCTATCCGGCCCCTTAGAAACCCCGACTATCATAACATTGTTTATGTCTAATTCCGCCAATGCCTTTTGCGCTTCATGCACTTGACCTTTACCGCCGTCGATCAGCAGTATATCGGGCGCGGTATGTTCGCCCTGTTTCAGTCGCTTAAAACGCCTGAACACCGCCTGATGTATGGCCGCATAATCATCGCCGCCGGTGATGCCTTCGATATTAAAACGGCGATAAGCCGATTTTACCGGTCCTTCCCGGTCGAAAACAACACAGGAGGCAACCGTCTGATCGCCCTGGGTATGGCTAATATCAAAACATTCCAGGCGTTTCGGCAGCTCCTTGCAACCCAATTCTTCCTGCAAACTGAGGAAACGGGCATAAAGCCCCTGCTTATCGGACAACTTACTCAGCAGCGAATTTTCGGCATTGGTGCAGGCCATTTGCAGCCATTTTGAGCGCTCGCCCCTGACATTGTGGGAAATAGCCACCGCATGTTTTGCCTGAGTCGCCAATACTTCCGTTAACAGCTCGGCTTCTTCCGGCTGATGGCTGACAATCAATTCATGAGGCGCTTGTTTATCCAGATAATATTGCGGAATAAACGCCTGAACGATAGCCGCCGGATCATATTCATCGGTTATCTTGGGAAAAAACACCTTGTTGCCCAGATGCTGCCCGTTGCGGATAAAAAACACCTGCACGCAGGCGACACCGGCCTTGGTCGCGCAGGCGATAATATCGACATCGCCCCGTTCGCCGTGAACGAAATGTTTTTCCAGCACCGAGCGCAATTTTAATATCTGATCCCTGAAACCGGCGGCCTGTTCATATTCAAGCTTGGCCGCCGCCTGTTCCATTTTAACTATCAGCTGATCGATCAACAGACCGCCCTTGCCCTCCAAAAACAGCACGGTACTGTCGACATCTAGCGCATAGGTTGCTTTATCGATTAAACCGACGCACGGCGCCGTACAGCGTCCTATCTGATGCTGCAAGCAGGGCCTGGAACGGTTATTGTAAAAAGAATCGTCGCATTGCCGGATAGGGAAAATCCGTTGCAGCAACTTAAGGCTTTCCTTGATTGCGCCGATGCCCGGATAAGGACCGAAATACTTGCCCTTACGCTTTTTTGCGCCGCGATGCAGGGTAATCTGAGGAAACTCGTGCTCGCTGGACAGAAAGATATAAGGATAGGACCGATCATCCCTTAAGCAGATATTGTAGCGGGGCTTATGACGTTTGATCTGCTGACATTCCAGCAATAAGGCCTCACCCTCGGTATGCGTGACCGTGACTTCAATGTTGGCAATTTTGGCGACCATCGCCTGTTGCTTGGTCGAGGCCGTCTGTTTTTTAAAATAACTGGAAACGCGATTTTTAAGGTTCTTGGCCTTGCCGATATAAATAATCTCGCCCTGGTCATTCAGCATCTTGTAAATGCCGGGGCGCGTGGTCAGGTTTTTTAAAAACGCTTTAACGTCAAAACTGTTTTCGGGTAACTCGGGACTCACACTTTATCCTGTAGCATGCGATGTAGCACGATAAATCTATCGTGCAAATATTTTAACAGCAACAAGGCCTACTATCCGCTTGTATGGACTCCGCGCCTTGTGAATAACACTCTAAAACGCCAGTTTCTATAGTCATGAGGCCTCCAATGGTTAAAAAAAGCTCTCACCACGACGGCACGAAGAGCACGAAGTTTTATATTTTTTCTTCGTGTCCTTCGTGCCTTCGTGGTGAAAATTTGTTTTTATAAAGTCAGTTGATTGCACCACCACAACTACTGCCTTGCCCTGCCGTGCAGCCATAACAATGTTGCAGGGTCACAACGTGTTTGCCCGTTAACTCCGCCACCTGAGCCAGATGTATTTTCTGATTTCCGCCTAAAGGCAATTGCAACATTTGATTAAAGTCGCAATCGTAGACAAAACCTTGCCAATCGACACTCAAGGTATTCCTGCACATGACCTTGTTCAGGTTGGGCGCATGAAAATTATCCTTCAACAATTGCAGATACTGATCAAACCGGCCGGTACTGAGCAGAACGCCGCCAAATCGCTGCACAGGTAAGTTAGTCATCGCAAATAGATGATTAAACATGATGCCGTAATGCTCGAACAGGTGATGTTTGTATGTGCGTTCTAATACCTGTTGTTCGGGCGGCAACGCCGCGCCTTGAGGGTTGAAAACCAGGTTTAATTCAAGACCGCTATCGGCTTGACCGTAGCCCAATTCGTTCAATAGCTGCAACGCTTTTATGCTGGCGCTAAACGTCCCTTTGCCGCGCTGCTTGTCGACATTTTCTTTAAGATAACAAGGCATGGATGCGACGACTTCAACCTGGTTTTCGGCCAGGAACCCGGCCGTACCCTCAAAACCTTTTTCCAGCAGGATAACCAGATTGCAGCGATCGATAATCTTTAAGCCTCGATGACGTGCCTGCATCACCAAATAGCGAAAATGCGGATTCATTTCCGGCGCGCCGCCGGTTAAATCCAGCGTATGAAGCGCGTGCTTGTCGATGAAATCCAGAACCTGGTCAATAGTGGCTTGGTCCATTAATTCGGAGCGTTTAGGCCCGGCGTTGACATGACAATGGACGCAACTCAAGTTACATAAATAGCCCAAATTGACTTGCAGAATTTCCAGCTTATTGCGAGTAAGAGCGGGGAAATCGGAGTTTTTTAAATACGGTAGCGAATCGATCATATTGAAATCCTGTAAGAGCTTTTCACCACGAAGACACGAAGTTTTTTATTTTGTAACTATTCGCCTGTTATTAGGGTCTGCCCCGCAAACTCAAAAGCAGTCTCTTTAGGCAACGCGAATCCGACAAATTGTGTGGATGTGCGTAGCTTGTCCTGCCCGAAGGAATACTGAAACAAGTATTATATTTTTCTTCGTGTTCTTCGCGGTGCATTTATGCAAGCCTTACATCAAGCTATATCCGCCAGGTTGCCCTTGGTTTCCAGCCATACTTTCCTGTCTTGCGAGCGTTTTTTAGCCAGCAACAAATCCAGCTGCCCGTTGGTATCGTCATCTTCATGCACCGTTAACTGTACCAATCTGCGAGTATCCGGATTCATAGTGGTTTCCCTAAGCTGGCTGGGATTCATCTCGCCCAAACCTTTAAAACGCTGCACATTGATCTGGCCTTTGAGTTTTTCTGCGGCGATGCGATCCAGAACGCCCTGGCGTTCGGCTTCATCCAGCGCATAAAACACCCGTTTGCCGACATCGATCCGGTACAACGGCGGCATCGCGACAAACACGTGACCGGCTTCGACCAGCGACTTGAAATGCTGGTAAAACAACGCACAAATCAAGGTCGCGATATGGTTGCCGTCGGAATCGGCATCGGCCAGGATGCATACCTTGCCGTAGCGCAGGTTCTGCAAGTCGGAAGAACCCGGCTCTATCCCTAAGGCCACCGCAATGTCATGAACTTCCTGCGACGCCATTACTTGGTTCGATTCGACTTCCCAAGTATTCAAAATCTTGCCGCGCAACGGCATAATCGCCTGAAAATCGCGTTCCCGCGCCTGCTTGGCCGAACCGCCCGCCGAATCCCCTTCGACCAAAAACAATTCGGTACGCGCTATATCCTGCGCCGAACAGTCGGCCAACTTACCCGGCAATGCGGGGCCCGAGGTGATTTTTTTGCGGATGATTTTTTTATTGGAACGCAATCGCTTTTGCGCGCTGGAAATAATAATTTCGGCGATTTTCTCGCCTTCCGCCGGGTTCTGGTTCAGCCACAGACTGAAGCTGTCTTTAGCCACGCCGGACACAAAAGCCACGCATTCGCGGGAACTGAGCCGCTCCTTGGTTTGCCCGGAAAACTGCGGATCTTCCAATTTGACCGACAACACAAAATGACAGTTTTCCCAGACATCTTCCGGGGCGACTTTAACGCCGCGCGGCAGAATATTCCTGATGTCGCAAAACTCGCGCATCGCTTCGGTCAACCCTGCCCGCAAGCCGTTGACGTGGGTTCCGCCTTGCGCGGTCGGCACCAAGTTCACGTAACTTTCGGCCAGCACTTCCGGCGGATTTTCAATCGCCCAAACGATGCCCCATTCGACGGCTTCATGATTGGCGGCCATGTTGCCCATAAACGGCTGTTCGGGGCAATAGTCAATATCGCCGATGCGGTCGAGCAAATATTCTTTTAAGCCGTCCTGATAACACCAGAAATACTCCTCGTCGGTTTGATCGACTTTCAGCGATATTTTCAAACCCGGACATAACACCGCTTTGGCGCGCAACACATGCTTAAGCTTTAACACCGATACCTTATTGGAATCGAAATATTTTTCATTCGGCCAGAACCGGACAGCCGTGCCGGTATTATTCTTGCCGACCGTGCCGGTCTCGGTCAGTTCGACCTGCTTTTCGCCATCGGCAAACTCCATGCGATAAACCTTGCCATTCCTTTTAACTTCCACTTCCAACTTAGCCGATAAAGCATTAACGACGGAGACGCCAACGCCATGTAAACCGCCTGAAAACTGATAATTCTTATTGGAGAATTTTCCGCCCGCATGCAACTGGGTCAAAATCACCTCGACGCCGGGGATGCCTTGCTCGGGATGTATATCGACCGGCATGCCCCGGCCATTGTCGCTGACCAGCACCGAGCCGTCTTTATACAAAACCACGTCAATTGCCGTCGCGTGACCGGCCATCGCCTCGTCAACGCTGTTATCGACAACTTCCTGCACCAGATGGTTGGGTCTTGTGGTATCCGTGTACATGCCGGGACGCTTCCGCACCGGCTCCAATCCGCTTAAAACTTCAATTGCCGCCGCGTTATATTCGTTACTCATACTTCCTAATCACTCACAATTCAATTTCAGATATAATGAGGCCCAAGGTTAAAGGTACAAGATACAAGGTTTTCCGCCTTTAACCTTGTACCTTTAACCTTGTACCTTATTACATCGTATCATTAAAAATATTTTTATCTCATGCCGAAAAAGAAAACCGCGACTTTATTCGAAGACTCTCTCGCCGAACTTGAGCAGTTGGTTAGCCAGCTTGAACAAGGCGATATTTCGCTGGAAGAATCGTTAAAGTCATTTGAACGCGGGGTTAACCTGACCCGCACCTGTCAAAAAGCCCTGCAAGAGGCCGAGCAAAAAGTTCAAATTCTAATTGAAAAAAACGGCACTCAAACCCTGGAGCCATTTACCGATGAGTAATGCGTTAAAAGACTATCTTGATTTTTGTCAAAACCGCGTGGAAAGAGCCCTGGATGCTCGCCTGCCCGGCGAAAACATACTGCCGCAAAAACTGCACCGAGCGATGCGCTACAGCACCTTGGATGGCGGCAAACGGATGCGCCCGATGCTGACCTACTGCACCGGAAAAGTCCTGGGCATAGCCCCCGAAGCGCTGGACGGCCCGGCTTGCGCGGTTGAATTCATCCACGTTTACTCTTTAATACATGACGACCTGCCGGCGATGGATGATGACGATCTCAGACGCGGCAAAGCGACCTGCCACGTAGCTTTCGATGAAGCGACCGCTATTTTAACCGGCGATGCATTACAAGCCCTGGCTTTTGAAACATTGGCCAATGATCCCAGCATTACCGCCCCCCCCGAAAACCGCTTGAAGATGATTAGCGTTTTAACCAAAGCCAGCGGTTCTCAAGGCATGGTAGGCGGTCAGGCCATCGACTTGGCATCGGTAGGAACACGTTTGACTCTGCCCGAGCTGGAAAACATGCATATCCATAAAACCGGCGCGCTGATTCGTGCCAGCGTCAATATGGCGACGCTGGCGAAAGCCGATGTAAAACCGGATATTGCCAAAAAACTGGATAACTATGCAAAATGCATAGGCTTGTCGTTCCAGGTTAAAGACGACATTCTCGACGAGGAAAGCGATACTGCAACCTTAGGCAAAACCCAAGGCAAAGACAAAGATAACAACAAACCCACCTACCCTGCCCTGCTAGGCATGGCCGGCGCCAAACAAAAAGCCCAGGAACTGCATGAACAAGCGCTGGACAACCTGAGCATTTTCGGCAGCGAAGCTGATTTATTGCGCGATTTATCGCTGTATATTATTCAGAGAGATCATTAATCCTACCGTAGGGGCAATCCCTTGTGGTTGCCCCATTCGTTGTTGCCCTAATCGTCGCAATCCAATTAGTCGCTGACTGAAATCTCAGGTGACTTTAGCCTATCAAAGGCAACCACAAGGGATTGCCCCTACGGTTTCTCGAATTAAACGGAAAGTGGCTAAACCATAATTTTGTAATTTCTTTTACACGACAGCAAACTTGCCGCTATTCATAGTGACGATTTAGAAAACCGTCTTTTCCACAGTTTTTGGGCTAACGCCGCCTGTGGCGAATCCCCCCTCATTCCGTTACACTCCACGCAAACTACGCCGCTTTTTTATTTTTGCTATTGCGTGCTCACAACATGAATCGATCAACCGGCCTGAAAATCTCGCAACCAGCACTGTTAATTTTGTTAATCCTCTTATTAGCAACTGTTTTTTGCCCGAACACGCCGCTGGCTAATCCGCCCGTCTCCCCGAAAACCCAACTTGAAAAAGACCTTAACGCCTTAGCCGTGCGCCATGTCGAAAACGACAAAGCTATGGATACAGGGCTGGCAGTCAGCTTGTATGGCGATAATAAAGCAGGCGTCGAGCGGCAAGAAGCGGCAGTCATTTACGAGCAAGCCTACAGCAAAGCCAAGGAAGCCAAACAGCAATCCTGGTCATCCTTTCTCCCTGAAGCTGGCTGGCTATTCGGTATTTTCGGTTTATTCGTGGCGGTTTTTCGTAACTCCCTCAGCGACCTAATAAACCTCACCCTAAAAACCACAAGCAATTGGCTATACAGCCGTCTTGCCGGTCAACAGTTCCTGCGCAAAACCGCATTGCGGCATTATCGCAAAGCCCTGATTAGAAAATATGAGTCAGCGTCAATTCCGTTCCGTCCACGCCCGTTAAAAATGGCCGAAGTATTTGTCCCCTTGCAAGTGACCGGGCGGGCAGATGCCGTGCAGATGGCGGCCATGCAAGCCATCAGCCGATTCAAGCGGCTAATGGTGGTCGGTGAACCGGGGTCTGGCAAAACCATGCTGATGAAACATGTTGCTTTTCACTATGCCGAACACGGGCTTGATGGTTACGGCATTCAAGCCGTGCCGGTGCTATTGGAATTAAACCGCGCTGCCGATCCAAATATCAGCTTGCTTCAGCATTTGGCGCACATACTGGAACAAAACGATTTCCCCAGAGCGGAACATTATGTCGAACAGGCCTTGAATAAAGGCGAATTGCTGCTGCTGTTCGATGGTTTGGACGAAGTGAGCTATAGCGAACGCGGCAGGGTCATCAATGCCATTAAAGACTTACTGGCAGATCACCCCGAGTGTCCCGTGGTGATCACCTGCCGCCGTGCCGTATACCAAAACGAGTTTTTCGATGTCGTTGACGAAACCTTGCTGGTTAAAGAATTTGCCGATGCGCAAATACGCCAGTTTTTAAGTGCCTGGGCGCCCGACATGCCGGTCGATAAATCGGTCGACCAACTGCTAGGCACCTTGCAAGACCGGCCTAGGCTTAAAGACTTGGCGCGAAATCCGCTGCTACTGACCATCATTGCTTATTTATACGCCGATACGGAACATGTATTGCCGCATTCACGCGCCGAATTCTATAAACTCGCGACTGACGTACTACTGCGGCAATGGCATCAGGAACGCAACCACTATCAGCCGCACGACAAACATGCCGTGCTGGAACATCTGGCTCTGTACCTGCATGGCGCAGACGAGCAAAACCAAGACCGCCGCAGCATCGACCATGAAAACGTGTTGCTTCAGCTAAAAGACATACTGCCGCGCCTAAATCTGGATGTTGGCAAAGACGCCCGCAACATCCTCAAAGAAATTGTCGAGCGTAGCGGCTTGTTACTGGAAATAGACGGCGGCGAGCGTTACCAATTCGGCCATCTGACCTTGCAGGAGTTTTTTGTCGCCTCAGCCCTGCAAGGCAAAGGCCAAGAGCTTATCCAAGCCTACCAACTAGACCCCGACGGCTGGCGCGAACCGGTCAAACTCTGGTGCGGCTTAGCCGTGGACAGTACCGAAGTCGTTAAAGCCGTTTGCCAAGTCGATGCCATCACCGGCTTGGAATGTCTGGCAGATGCCAAACAGGTCGATCCTGAGCTAGCCGACAACATCATCGAACATTTCTGTGGCGAACTGGCGCAAGGCGTAGGCAATGACAGCGTAGCCCATGCCCTGGGAGCGGTGGCAGGCGACACTAGGCCGCGTGGTCAACAGATGCTGGCACGTCTGGAACAAGTGCTTACCGAATCCACGCAGACCGAAGCGCGGCAGCTTGCGGCTAACGCGCTGTCGTTCACCAACCTGCCCAAGGCCGCTCAAGTGCTGGCGGCCTCTTATGCACTACCTGAAGTTCGACAACCCTTAGTGCGTATGGGCGAGTTAGCCGTGTTTGGTCTAGGCAAGCTGGCAGCTGCAGGGAGTCACAATGCAATAGAGGACTTGGGCGGCATTGCCACACCGAAAGCGACCTTGGAGCTGGTGCCTTTACTTTGGGAAGATGATTCATTGGCTATCGCCGCTGCTTGGCAACTTGCCTGCTTAATCGGGGTACGGGAAAACGAAGAAGCATTACGCCCCTTATATATAACTGCGCAACAACGCAACCAAGCTTGGCATGACTGGGTTTGGGTTCCATTTGCCGAGCCCAAAGAATCCGCTTTGCCGGTGATTGCCGGCAGAATCGCGCTACTATTAGAACAGGACACAGAAAACTTAGTAACTATCATTCCTAAACTTAAGCAAGCGGTTGATCCTCGTATTGCTTTGCCGGTTTTGTTGTGTTCAAAGGAAAATATACATACTCTGAAATGGGAAGTAGTAAAAATAGCGCAAAATCCAAACCCAACACTCAGTGAGAGCATGACGGAAATAAAATCCGAAATGATTAACTCAGGCGTATCGATTATAGAACCGCTTAGCCTTAGTAGTGGATTTGGAAGAAAATTATTTATTTTTCGAGTCTTTGATTTGGGTAGTAATGAAAGGTATAAGATTCAGGTTGCACGGCTAAAGAAACTCATACTTGAGGCTGTCAACGACTTACCAACAAGTGTTACTATTTTGATGAGTGGGCTTGAACCTTCACAATTTAGTATTCTGTTGCAAGCATGTGAGTCTTCTAATCGTAAGCTGAAGGAGGATTGGCGAAATTCACGCGCGGTGGAAAGCTATTCAGTAAAAACAGGTTGGCATGCTATGTTAGCTGGAATCATGGCGTTGCTGCTAATAGTACCCGCGCTTTACTCAACGAGTTCGTATTGCTTGAAAAATTGGCAATGGTTTGTTGACAACAAATTCTATGTAACAATCATTGTTATAATTTTGATAACCTCATTAATTAACTTAGAACACTTTTTTTTCAATCTGATTGATTCATTTCAAATCAAATCCTTATTATTATGTCAATTAGTTGCTGCTGCAATTGGACTTTTTATTGTTGCATTAATTAAAGATGGCATTCCGAATTGGTATGATTTCAAAGAGTGGGTGTTACGCTTATCTGCTGGATTTTGGGGGACACTCATTGCCTATTTCGCAGTCAATTATGTACATCAATTCTATTCCTGGCCTTGGGCAGCCGCTTTATTGCTAGCTTGGTACGGCTGCGCTATAGCACTTGATGTCATTGCCATTCAAAAAGCACACCAAGCAAAAAACCCCTTGGCTGGCATCATCTAGCGACTAGCCATGCCGACATTTCGTAGGGGCAATCCCTTGTGGTTGCCCCTGATAGGCTAACATCATCATGATTATCCCCGGCGCTTATCGACCAACCGCAAATCGGACAACGGCAATTCGGGTTATCGCGAATGGGGCAACCACAAGGGATTGCCCCTACAATATATTGATCGTCCCATGCTGGAACGTGGGAACGATAAAACAAAAAACCGTGCAATATCGAACTGCTAAAAACGCACGCGATAATTCCCAAAACGGTGACGGGCAAAACCATCGTAGGGGCAATCCCTTGTGGTTGCCCTTGATAGGCTAACATCATCATGATTATCCCCGGCGCTTATCGACCAACCACAAACCGGACAACGGCAATTCGGATTATCGCGAATGGGGCAACCACAAGGGATTGCCCCTACAATATATTGATCGTCCCATGCTGGAACGTGGGAACGATAAAACAAAAAACCGTGCAATATCGAACTGCTAAAAACGCACGCGATAATTCCCAAAACGGTGACGGGCAAAACCATCGTAGGGGCAATCCCTTGTGGTTGCCCCTGATAGGCTAACATCATCATGATTATCCCCGGCGCTTATCGACCAACCGCAAACCGGACAACGGCAATTCGGATTATCGCGAATGGGGCAACCACAAGGGATTGCCCCTACAATATTCCTGAACCAAAACAGAATAACAGGGGCACCCGTGCAATATAAGCCTACTATTCATCATCGCAGGTCGATTCGGTTAAAAGGCTACGATTATTCCCAGGCGGGATTGTATTTTATTACCATTTGCATACAAAACCGTTTGTGTTTGTTTGGCGAAATTGATGATGGGGCAATGGTTTTAAATAATGCCGGAGAAATGGTTCATGGCCAATGGCTTGCATTGGCCGATCGTTTCCATACTGTTGAATTGGATGAATTTATCGTTATGCCGAATCATTTTCATGGCATTATTGAATTGATACCTGGGCATTCGGATATAGGGCAACCACAAGGGATTGCCCCTACGGGTTCACAATCGTCAATCGAACAGACCACCACAACAGAAATCAGCCCGGCGATTGGGGATGTTATTGGCGCGTTTAAATCCTTGTCCACTAATGATTATATTGCCGGGGTAAAGCAAAAAAGCTGGCAGCCCTTTGATCAAAAATTATGGCAACGTAATTATTACGAACACGTAATCCGTAGCGAACAATCCTATTTGGATATAGTCGAGTATATTCGAAACAATCCTTTGAAATGGGCGGAAGATAAATACTATAACAAATAAAACAGCTATCAATCCCCAAAGCTCCTGCCATCTCTTTATTAACAGGCCTAACTGCCGCTAACGAATCAAGGCAAGCAATTGCCGGATTATTGTCACCCCTTACAGGAAACCATTCATAGCGATACACCAACTTGATGTCATGTAAAGATATTCTTAAAACGGCACCCTTTATGCTGGATACTTAATGAATCAAGTTAGCTATTTTCCAAGGAGTACGGCCATGACAACACAAAACACAAATACAGCAGATTCGTCCTGGACAGTGTTTATCGAAATCTTAAGCGATGAATTTACCGCAAAAACAGGATTCGGCGTTTATGCCCATATCACGCCGACGGACGTCAATCAGGCTTACCAACAATATCGACTACGCAATGCGCCGATGCGGCTATTCGTTCGTGAATATGTTCGGCACTATGTCTAAAGCTATTGGTGTTCAATAAATTTTGTCCAACGCAAACGGTTGGCGTTGGTAACCACGGTCACGGAAGACATGGCCATCGCCGCACCGGCAATCATCGGGTTCAACAAAATGCCGAATAGCGGATACAACAAGCCCGCCGCAACCGGAATGCTGATCGTGTTATAGAAAAACGCACCGAACAGATTTTGTTTGATATTGATAACCGTCGCTTTGGATAATTCAATGGCTTCGGGCACTTTGAGCAAGGAGCCTTGTAAAATAACCACATCGGCGCTTTCAATAGCGACATCGGTTCCGGTGCCTATGGCAAAACCGACATCCGCCTGAGCCAATGCAGGGGCGTCATTAATGCCGTCGCCGACCATGCCGACGATTTCACCTGCTTGTTGCAACTCTTTAACGACCGCCGCTTTATCTTGAGGCAACACCTGCGCGCGCAGTTCGGAAATGCCCGCCTGTTCGGCAATGGCGCGAGCGGTTATTGGATTATCCCCGGTCACCATGATGATGCGTATATGCCGATCTTTTAACAGTTGCACCGCGTATGCCGAATCCTTTTTAATCGGATCTGAAACAGCAATAATGCCGGTTATGTTGTTATCGACAGCAAGCAACATCGGCGTTTGACCTAAAGCCGACAACTGTTCCAGCCGTTCATTGAAACGCGTGTAGCTAACGCCTTGCTCATCCATCAGCGCCTTGTTGCCGAACAATACGCGCCGCTCGTTAATTGTCGCCATGACTCCGTGGCCCGCGACGGCGGCAAATTGTTTAACGTTTTCCAATTTGATTTGTTTATCTTCCGCTGCCGACAAAATAGCCGCCGCCAACGGGTGTTCCGAACCTGACTCGATACTCGCAGCCCATTGCAGCACCTGCTCTTCATTGCTATCGCCGATAGCCTCAACCGTTGAAACAGTCGGCTTGCCTTCGGTTACCGTGCCGGTTTTATCGAGTATTAAGCACGTCAGTTTTCCCGCCGTTTGCAAGGCTTCGCCCTTCCGAATCAAAATCCCCGATTGAGCGGCGCGGCCCACCGCGACCATCACCGAAATAGGCGTCGCCAAGCCCAAGGCGCAGGGACAAGCGATCACCAACACGGTCATTGAAGTGACGAAAGCATATCCCAATGAAGGCTCAGGCCCAAAAGCGTACCAAAGCAAAAAAGTCAGCACGGAAATCGCGACCACCGCCGGCACGAAAACGCTGGAAATTTTATCCGCCAAGCGGGCGATTTCAGGCTTGCTGCTTTGCGCTTGCCGGACGCTTTTAATAATCTGCGCCAGCGCGGTATCGCGGCCGATCCGGGTTGCAGTAAACAAAAAACTGCCGGTCTGGTTCATGGTTCCGGCAACCACTTCCGCGCCTGCGGTTTTTTCTACCGGCAATGACTCGCCGGTCAGCATCGACTCATCAACCGTGGAATGCCCTTCCAGCAACACGCCGTCAACGGCGATTTTCTCGCCGGGCCTAACTCTTAACGTTTCGCCCAAACCGACTTGCTCGATAGCAACATCCATTTCTTCGCCGTTCCGGATCACGCGCGCGGTACGCGGCTGCAAACCGATCAGTTGCCGAATGGCGCTGGAGGTTTTGCCCCGGGCTAATGTTTCCAAACCGGAGCCCAGATTTATGAAGGCCAGAATCATTACCGCAGCTTCAAAATAGGCATGTTTCGCCAGGGACGGCAAAGTAGCGTAATAATCGATAACAATGCAGGAATACAGCCACGCCGAACCGGTACCCAAGGCAATCAAGGTATCCATGTTAGCTTGGCCCAACAATAATGACTTGTAGGCGCCGCTATAAAAATGCCAGCCTGAGTAGACCAAAATGCTTACGGTGATAAGGGCGATTTCCGGCCACACCCATAAACCTGTCGGCGAACCGATTTCCGGCAGCCAGCCAAAATGTTCGGATGCCATTAACGATAGACCGAAAACGGCCGCCACCGCCGCTTTTTTCATCAGTTGGCGGTAGCGTTGCAACTCTTGTTGTTCCTGTTCGGCAGGATCTTCAAAACCCTCCATCACCGCGGCGTCATAACCGGCCGCTTTTACGGCCCGCGTTAACAATTCAGGATCGGCCCGGCCTTTAACCACCGCGGAATGATCGGCGAAGTTGACGCTAACCGAAGTTACCCCTTCTACCGCCGCCAAAGCGCCTTCAACGGCGCTGACGCAACCTGCGCAACGCATGCCTAAAATGGATAGCCGCAACTCGTCGGAAGTTTTCGTATTCATAAAATCACCTTAGCCATTACGATGCCTCTACGGAAAAACCTGCATCGATAATAGCCTTAGCAATAACATCCAAACTGGTTTTTTCAGCATCGAATTCAACGTTGACTTCGTTGTTCTGGCTTGACGCATTAACCGACAACACCCCATCGATAGCTTCCAATTTACTCGTCACATTGGCTTCACACCCGCCGCATTTCATGCCGCTAACGGCTAACGATACAGACTCAGTCATTTCAGTCTCCTTAAGGTTGGTAGAGAAGCATCATGTAACATCTCTACAAGAATGGCTTTATATCATACTCGACTGATAGCCGGGAATCATGGTATAAATTCAAGCATATGTGGGTCGGGTTAGCGTTTTTGCGCCCTTTGGGTAAAACCCGATCTACAAATATTTAAATTCAACACCTAAGTAATTAAAATGGCAGACATTATAATCGGGCGGCAACAGATTTTTGATCAGAAACTGAATATTTACGCCTATGAGCTCCTTTTCAGGGGCAATGATTTTGACCTGAATCATAAGGACGGCGCTACTCAAGCAACCAATCAAGTCATTACCGACACTATTTTAGAACTCGGACTCAACACCATAGTAGGCCCTCACAAAGCTTTTATTAACTTTACGACCCAAAACATCCTCGACAAAACACCTTTGCACCTTCCTAAAGACCGGATTGTTATTGAGGTGCTGGAAAATGTTGAAATTGACTCAAGCGTCGTCGCCAACTTAAAAGAACTGTCAAGCCTGGGCTACATCATTGCCCTGGATGATTTTGTCTTTTCCGAGGAATGGACGCCTTTGGTGGAACTTGCCAACATTATCAAGCTGGATATTCTGGAAATGGGCGAATCCAAAACACGAGAACTGATTAAGCAACTCAAGCCCTACAACGTACAGCTGCTCGCAGAAAAAGTAGAAACATATTCCGAGTATCAATACCTCGTCGAATTAGGCTGTGACTATTTCCAGGGGTTCTTTTTTAACAAACCCAATATCGTTTCCGGCAAACGCGTCAGCGTCAATCAAACAGCCGCCATTCAATTATTAAACACCGTTAATAACCCGGATGTTGAGTTCGAAGACCTGACCAAGATAATATCTCTGGATGTCGGGCTCAGCTATAAACTCCTGCACTATATAAATTCCGCATTTTTCGCGCTACCCAATAAAGTCTCGTCCATCAACCATGCTATTTCCTACCTGGGACTAAAGGAAATAAAACGCTGGATAAACATATTGACGCTGGCATCCTTATCCAACAAGCCGGAAGCGGTCATGCAAAACGCCTTGATCCGGGGCAAAATGTGCGAGGAGTTGGCCGGTCTGAGCGGCAATAAATCAGACAATTTCTTCCTGATCGGCATCTTATCCAATCTGGATAGCTTGCTGGATATGCCCTTGGATGAAGCGCTCAGCCAATTGCCTTTGGCCGATGACATTGTTGCCGCCATATTGCATAAAAAAGGACTGGGCGGCGAAGCGCTTAACTGTGTTATCAGCTATGAACATTGGGATATTTCATCAATAGCCTTTAAGGATATTGACCAATCGATCATTGGCGACGCTTATATTCACAGCATAACCTGGGCGAAAGACGTTATGGGCAATATAAACTAATGCCGCTAAATACCGTCACCCACCAGACTATCGCTCTTGCCGGCATCGCCCAGTCAGTGGCGCTGGTGCAGCAACTGGCAACAACCGGCAGCGCCGATTCGTCGGCCCTTGAGGCCAGTATTGCCAGTCTTTTTGTTAATGACGAACATGGCGTGGAAAACGTGTACGGCGGATTATCGGGCCTTAAATTGGGACTTGAGCAGCTTAACAATCAACTGACCGGCCTCAAAATAGCCAATCCCGAACAGGCGCGTTATGCCGCCTCGCTGGTTTTCCTGGAGAACCAACTATCCAAGCAACCGGCCCTGCTTAAAACCATTTTCACCGGAATTGAGCGCGCCCAGACACAATCGGAGCATTTCGGCCTATTGCATGAAAATGTGCTGGCTAATCTCGGCGAGATTTACAAGACCACCATCAGCACCCTGCAACCGAGAATCATGGTCAACGGCGAACAGGAATATTTATCCAGACCCGACATCGCCAATAAAATACGCGCCTGTCTACTGGCCGGCATACGTTCGGCTATCCTTTGGAAACAATGCGGCGGCACTCGCTGGAAGTTCCTGTTTTACCGTAAAAAAATCCAGGCTGAATTACAAAAACTGCTGCAACGCGTTTAGCCGTCCGCATGACCGCCCTTATCGAAGCCGAGCACCTGACTCGTTATTACGGCAAACATTGCGCTGTTAACGATGTCAGCTTTACCTTAGCCAAAGGCGAAGTGCTCGGCTTTTTAGGCGCCAACGGCGCAGGTAAAACCACCACCATGCAAATGCTGTGCGGCAATCTCGCACCCAGCGCCGGACAAATTAAAATCAACGGTTTCGATCTGCTGGATCAACCCAAAGCCGCCAAACTGAATCTGGGTTACCTGCCCGACACACCGCCGCTCTATAAAGAGTTAACCGTACAGGAATTCCTGCTTTATTGCGCTCAACTGCACGGCATCGCCGCAAATGCCGTCGCTGATGCCATTAACCGAACCCAAGAGCGATGCGGCTTAACCGATGTCGCCGACCGCCTGATCGCCAACCTGTCTAAAGGCTTTCAACAGCGGGTCGGCATTGCCCAGGCTATCCTGCACAATCCCGAAGTGATCGTGCTGGATGAACCGACAGTCGGCCTCGATCCCATTCAAATCAGGGAAATCCGCGCCTTAATACGGGAATTGGGGCAGGATCACGGCATCATTCTGTCCACCCACATACTCACCGAAGTGCAGGAATCCTGCACACACGTACAGATTATTGACCAAGGACAGTTGATCCTGAATGAAACCATCGCCGGACTCAACCGGCAAATGGATACCGGCACGCTGCAAGTCGCCACGCGACTAGCGCCTGACATTAACAACTTGTTGACCATCCCCGGCGTCAGTTCCATCGAAAGCATTACCGGAAACCGGATTATCATTCACCACAGCGTAACCGCCAACCCGGCCGAACAAATTGCCGCGCATATCATTGCCGCCGGATGGGGACTACAGGAACTGACCCCGGTAAAAAGATCGATGGAAGATATTTTTATCAGCTTGACCAAAGAGCATCGCGAATAGGGTAAAGAATGAAACACGGATGACGCGGATTTGACTGATGATCACGGATAAAATTTATTATTTGTCCACGAAAGACACAAAAAGCACGAAAAAACAATAGTTAGTCTAGTTGGCGCAGATGAAAATATTACCCCGTACAAAGCACTAAACTATCTAAAGCAACAACCGAACAAATTGTGCTATAAAATATTTTCGTGCTTTTCGTGTCTTTCGTGGACAATATTTAACAAACTTACTTCAATTTCTAAGAATTCGTGCAAATCCATGTTCTATTCATCTAACTAAGTAATCACCATGATTTTAACCATTGCTTCCCGCGAATTCAGAACCTTGTTCTTATCGCCGATGGCCTGGACGATATTAGCCATATTGCAATTTATACTGGCATTCCTGTTTCTAACCCAGCTTGAAGCCTTCACCACGCTCCAGCCCAAACTGGCTTCCATTGAAGGCGCGCCCGGCTTGACCGACATTATCGTGCCGCCGTTATTCGGCAACGCCGGCATTATTCTTTTACTGGTCACGCCGCTATTGACGATGCGCCTGATCTGCGAAGAACGCCGCAACAAAACCTTATCGTTGCTGCTTTCCGCACCGGTTTCCAATATCGACATCATATTCGGCAAGTATTTGGGCATACTCGGACTGATGCTGATGATCATTGCACTGATCACCCTGATGCCGCTCTCTTTGCTATGCGGAGCCGAGCTGGATTTGGGCAAACTGTTTGCCAATATCTTGGGCTTGCTGCTGCTGATCGCCGCGTTTGCCGCGATCGGCCTGTTTATGTCCTGCATCGCCGGACACCCCACCGTTGCCGCGATGGGCGCCTTCGGTATGTTGCTGCTATTGTGGATTCTGGACTGGTCGGTCGGCATGAACGATCAACGCAGCGAACTGTTTGAATACCTGTCGATACTCAGGCATTTCCAGAACCTCCAAAGCGGCCTGATCAGCACAGTCGACGTCAGTTACTTTTTGCTGTTTACCGCCACCTTCATCGCGCTGAGCATCCGCAGCCTCGATAACGACCGCTTGCAAAAATGAACATATCGCCGCATAAACACCAGCAAATCCGCTTAAAAAACGGACTGATCACCCTGGCTTTATTATGCCTGCTAGGTACGCTGGCCTGGTTAAGCACCCGCTACAGCACAGAAACCGACATAACCGGAAACAGCGGCAACAGCCTGTCCCAGGCATCGCAAAAATTGCTGGAATCGCTGCCTGATGAGATTCATGTCACCGCTTATATTAAAAAAAGCCAGCCGCTAAGAAGCCAAATCACCCAATTGATTGACCGCTACAAACGCCATAAAACCGATCTTGCCCTGACCTTTATCGATCCCGATTCTGACCTTAAAAAAACCCGCGAATTGAATATAGACGCGGCGGGCGCCATCATTGTCGAATATCAGGGCCGAAGCGAAAAACTGAACTTTATCGACGAATCATCGCTGACCAATGCGCTGCTGCAACTGGCGAACGCCGACGAGCGCTGGGTTACCTTCCTGACCGGCCACGGCGAACGCGCCCCGGACGGCATCGCCAATTTCGACTTAGGCCAATTCGGCAAGGAACTGGATCGCCGCAAAATCAAGGCTCAAGCCCTCAATCTGGCGACCATGCCGGACATTCCAAACAATTCCGCATTGCTGGTGCTGACCGCTCCCGCCGTGCCGTTACTGCCCGCCGAGATTGAGCTGGTCAAACGCTATATCCGGCAAGGCGGCAACCTGCTGCTGCTGATCGATCCGGGCAACCGCCATCTGGATGCAATAGAACAGCTGCTGGGTTTGCGCCAACTGCCGGGAACCCTGGTAGACAGCCAATCCAAGCTTTACGGCATTAACGATCCCAGCTTCGTGCTCGCCGGCGACTATTTGCCTCATCCGATCAGCCAGGGCTTCCAGACCATAACCGTTTTTCCTGTTACCGCCGCGCTGGAAATCAGCGATGAAACGGATTTTCAAGCCGTGGAGTTACTTAAAAGCGCAGTCCAGTCATGGACGGAAACCGGCCCGATAGCGGGAAAAATGCTTTTCGATGCCGATGGCGACGAAAAACAAGGTCCGCTTGCCTTCGCTTATGCCTTGACCCGCCCTTCGGCAAGCTCGGGACAGACCGGCAAGCCCCTTCGACAAGCTCAGGACAGGCCCGCCGAACAGCGCATCGTCGTGATCGGCGATGGAGACTTTCTGTCCAACGCCTATCTCGGCAATGTCGGCAATCTGGACCTGGGCTTAAGAATAATCAACTGGCTGATTCATGATGACCGGTTTATCGACATCCCGGCCAAAATCGCAACCGATAAAAGCCTGCAACTAAGCCAGATCAGCGTCGCCGTTATCGGCTTCGGTTTTTTGGTTGTCATACCGTTGTTGCTAATGGGCACGGGCTTTTATATCTGGCGTAAGCGCAAGCAGCGTTAAGGATAGGGTCGGCAAGATTGAATGGCTTCGCCCATCCTGCCTGTTACTCCTCGCGGACTTGAGCCGCTTCCTGAGCACATCAATTATCCGCACCGGCTGATTATCGGACAAACTGTCCTTCAGCAAGGCTTGGCAAGTCGCCATTAGCTATTTACCGCCAAGACTCTGACAATAAGTTTTAGAGCGTTTTACCCATCCGGCATTCAACGACCAAGTTGCCTTCCAATCGGAAAATTCGTTGGCAGGCATAGGACGAGCAATTCCATAACCCTGAGCCAACTCGCAGCCCATCGAAAGCAGCATTTCGGCATGCGCCTGCGTTTCTACGCCTTCAGCAATCACTTGACGCTTAAAAGCGGTCGCCAAACCAATCACGCCTTTGACAATGGTCAGATCATCCGGATCATCCAGCATATCCCGCACGAAGCTTTGATCGATCTTCAGTATGTCCGCCGGAAAGCGTCTCAGATAGGTTAGCGAAGAGAAACCGGTGCCAAAGTCATCCAGGGCAAAATGCACCCCCATTTCGCGGCAGGCATGCATGATGTCCGTCACTGCGGCCATGTCCTGTAAAGCGCTGGACTCTAATATTTCCAACTCCAGACTGCCCGGTTGAACATCGGGATGTCCGGACAGCAGCGTCGACAGGCGTGCCGGAAAGTTCTGTTGCTGTAAGTGATAGGCATCGATATTGACGCTAACCGAAAGGTTTTGCCCTGTTGCAGACCATGCGCTGATCTGAGTCAATGCCGAATCGATTACCCATTCGCCTAACGACACGCAGATAGGATGATTCTCGATATGGGGCATAAAGTCGGCAGGCGATAATAAGCCGCGCTCCGGGTGCTGCCAACGAATCAAGGCTTCGGCGCCGATCACCGCGCCGGTCTTCAAGTTGACTTTAGGCTGATAATGCAGCACGAACTCGCCTTGATCGAGGGCGGAGCGAATTCGTTCAATATTTTCAAACTGGGTTTTAACAGCAACATCCCGCCCGACATCAAACACATGGTAACGGTTCTTGCCGGCCTGCTTGGCGATATACATGGCCTGATCCGCATGGCGCAATAGCTGATCGGTATCGGCTTTATCATGCGGGTAAAGCGTGATGCCGATACTGGCTGAAACCTGCAACGAAACCTGGTTTATGAAAATCGGTTTGGCGGCGGCCCTCAGCAAACGTTCGAGCACCGGCTCAAATTCAGCCGTGTGTTCCAAATCAACGACTATCGCTATGAATTCATCGCCGCCAATACGCGACAAGGTATCCCCCTCCCTCAGCGCATCCTTCAAACGCTTTGAAACTGCAATCAACAGTTGGTCGCCCATGTCGTGCCCATAGCTGTCATTAACGGCTTTAAAGCCGTCCAGATCGATATAAAGCACGGCAAGCGATTGATTGTGCCGTTCGCATTGAATCATGGCTTGTTGAAGACGGTCAGTCAGCAACACACGGTTAGGCAGGCCGGTCAGCGCATCGTAATGGGCAATGTGTTCGAGTTGCTGTTGGTGTTCTTTAATAGCGGTGATGTCGGTAAACAGGGCGACATAATTCTGGATTTTACCCGTACTATCGTGAACGGCGCTAATGGTCAACATTTCAGCATATACCTGGCCATTCTTGCGCTGATTCCAGACTTCACCCGACCAATAGCCCTTGGCATTAAGCTCATCCCCTATCATCGCGTAGAAAGATTGCTCTTGATGTTTTGAATGCAGAAAATCCGGTTTTTTACCCAACGCTTCTTCGCGATTGTAGCCGGTTACCTGACAAAACGTGTCGTTGACTTCGATGATAGCATTAAAGGCATCGGTAATCATGATGCCTTCGCGAGCATGGCTAAAGACACTGGCGGCCAGCTGCAACTTGGCTTCCGCTTGCTTGCGTTTGGAAATATCTTCGACAATAGACCAAATATAACGCTGTCCGTCCGACCCGTTGACGAGCCTGCCATTGAGATTGATCGCAATCAGGCTGCCGTCCTTGCGGCGGTACTTTTTTTCGTAGGGTCCGTAGCAACCCAAGCGTTCCAGCGATTCCAACTGAAAAATCTCATCCTGCTCGAACTCCTTCGGCGTTAGCGTCCAGTAGTCGATGGCCTTCAATTCAGCCGCAGGATAGCCGCAGATTGCGCGAAAGGCTTCGTTGAACTCTATATAACGGCCCGTCATATCCGTTAAAGCAATGCCCAAGGGCGCGAGTTCGTAGAGACTGCGCAATTTTTCTTCGCTGGCCCGCAGGGATTCTTCGGCAAACTTGCGTTCGGTAATGTCTATGTCCATACAGACGAAGCCGATGCGATCATCTTCCAAGGGAATGGCGAAGACGGTGGACAGCGTCCATCTCTTATGGCCGCTGCGGGTATGTATTTCTGCCTCAAACGGGCCATAGGAGCAGCCGCTTTCCCTAATATGAACCAGGGTGCGTTGAAATTCGGCGGCCGCTTCCTGCGTATAGATCAGGGCATCAAGCGTCTTGCCTAGCGCTTCCTCTGCCGTCCAACCAAACGTTTTCTCAGAGGCTGAATTCCAGTAGGTTACCCGCCCCGCATCATCGTACCACTGCACGGCAATATTGGGTGTATTGTCGAGGGTGGCGCGCAGTTGCGCCTCGCTGCGGGCAAGATCGGCGGTGCGTTCCAACACTCGCTGTTCGAGATGTCCGCGCTCTTCCTCCAATTCTGTAGTACGCGCCATCACCTGTCGGCGGAGCATACGATTCCAGATGGAAATGATGGCGATCACCGCCATAACGGCAAAAAACACAATGCCCAGCGCAAACCAGAGCCGCCAATCGGTAAAGAGACTTTGACCGGAAGTGTTGAACCATCTATTGTGAATGCCCTCGCGTTCGGCATCCGTTATCGCCGCCAGTCCCTTTTTCAGAATACTGTTCAATAGGGGTTCATTGATGGGGGTGCCGATAGCCAGTCGAACACTCAGCTCTGTTTCGCCCGCGACCCGAAGATTGGTAATGCCTTTCTTCGAGATTAAATAGGAGGCCGTTGCGAGATCAATGATGGCGGCATCGGAACGTCCGAAAGAAACGTTGAGTAGCGCAGTCAGATCGTCCGGAACCAAGTCAGGCATAAAGCCCAGGTTTTTGCTTGCGAGGTTTTCGGTGACGGCATAACTCTTGACCAGGGCGATCTTTAACCCCGACAGGTTGAGTTCGCTCATCGAGCCGTTGCGATCTTTTCTGACAAGAATGACGTTGGGTACGGAAATGAATGGATCGGTAAAGGTAAGAAACTGTAAGCGGGCGGGGGTTTGGGTTACGGCATTGACGATATGCACCTCGCCCGCATGCAGTTTCTCAAAAATATCGTTCAGCGATGAAAATTGTTTCTGCTTAAATGCGACCCCAATCTTTGTTTCGATAAGATGAATGTAGTCGTGGGCAAGACCGGTAGGTTGTCCTTGAGCATCCAAAAATACAAATGGCGCATACCCTGTTTCAACCGCAAGGACGATACGTGATTGATTGTTGGTAAGCCAGAGACGCTCTTCGGGCGTTAATAATTCTTTTGCATCGCCGGCGTTTCCTAAGGCAATGTCAGCGAAGACCGCACTTAGCAGAGCAAAAATCAGTACACTGAAAAATCTTTTTTGGATGTTCTCTATCTTTTTATACCGGGTAATCAGCATCTAATGGCGGAATAAGTAAAACGGCATCGAAATTCTCCTCTTCCAGATAAGAGGAACGTTTAGGTGTTCCAGTGAAATGACACGATCATAGCGCTTGTCACGCAGTCCAATTGCATCATTCGAATAGTGCAAGAAACTGAACGCCATTCTACATGCACTATAACCTATAAAACTAATTTCTAATCATCGCTATATCCGGCGATTACAAACCGACCTGAGCCATAAAAACCGACGCATCGTATTGAAAAAAACGCTTGAGTTATTCGACAACATTGCCATTGCTTTCAGCGGAGCGGAAGATATGGCGGTCAATCACAGGAAACACATCCAGGTTTTTTGTTTGGATACCGGACGCTTACATCCGGAAACCTACCGTTTCATAGAAAAAAATCAGAAACCATTACCGGATAAATATTGAAATATTATCGCCGGACAAAGACTTGCTCGATAGCCTGGTAAAAAAGAAAGGCCTATTCAGCTTTTATGTGGACGCCATCATGAATGTTGCGGCATCGTCATTAAAACGCAAACAGCCTCAATTAGATGCCAGGATTACCGGCCAACGCAAAGATCAAAGCCCGGACAAGCACAGTCTATTCCTGAAGTGTAAATAAACAGCGCATTTTCCAGCGCCGAACAGCCATTGATTAAATTCAATCCGCTGGTCAATTGCAGCCTTGCACCCGCGCTATTTTGCCTCATGAACATGAAAGAGCCGGACGCTGGTAGTGGGAAAAGAATGTGGTCTGCATGCCGGAAATGTCAAAGATAACGGTACTTCCTGACACTGCTTTGTAAAACTCGGACTTGATCTGACAATGGCCAAAGTTAGTCTCAACTACATCAGACATTGACTGTCTCAGTTCGACCCGTTGCAGTCTTTCACTCGAATTTTTTGGATGACAATAATTAGCAGCATAGCGGTCAGTTGCTGGGTTGCTTGGCCAAGTCAGTCGCAAAAATAGGTATTGAAATTATCCAGACCTGTTTATCGTGAAAATTACGTATGCTATCCCGCCTAGAACTACAACGCTTTCAGAAAAATTGTTTTGATGCTGTGTTCCAGTATGTAAGATATGCAGATCTATATAAAGCTGAGTTGAGCGGCTTGTCCGCTCAAACGAAACTTATGCCCTTTGGGTATAATTAATTGTTATACATACTGATTCTACCCCCGCTACGATACGAAAAGGACAGAGATTTTGAATAAACAACAATTAGCAGCCAAAATTTGGGAATCTGCTAATCAGATGCGCTCCAAAATTGAAGCCAATGAATACAAAGATTACATTCTGGGCTTTATTTTCTACAAATACTTATCCGATCAACAAATCCAGTACGCCAAAAAACAAGGCATGTCCGATGCTGAAATCGCACAACTCCGCGAAGACGACACTGAAACCGCCGACTACATCAGAAAAGACCTAGGCTACTTTATTGCCTATGACAATTTGTTTTCAACATGGCTGGCAAAAGGCAGTGATTTTGATGTCTCCAACGTGCGTGATGCCTTATCTGCCTTTGAGCGCCTGATACATAGCAACCACAAAAAACTGTTCGACGGCATTTTTAACACCCTGCAAACCGGCCTGAGTAAATTGGGTGAAAGCGCGGCCAAACAAACCAAAGCGATTAGCGACCTACTGCAACTGATCAAAGCCATCCCCATGGATGGCAAGCAAGACTATGACGTGTTGGGCTATATCTACGAATACCTAATTGAAAAATTTGCCGCCAATGCGGGCAAAAAAGCGGGTGAGTTTTATACCCCCCATGAAGTCTCACTACTCATGTCAGAGATCATCGCGCACCACGTCAAGGATAAAGAAAAAATAGAAATTTACGACCCGACCAGTGGCTCAGGCTCTTTGCTGATTAACATAGGCAACAGTGTTGCCAAGCATAGTGATCGCCAGGACAACATTAAATACTTTGCCCAAGAACTCAAAGCCAACACTTACAACTTAACCCGTATGAACTTAATCATGCGCGGCATAAAACCCAATAATATTGTCACCCGCAACGGCGACACCCTGGAAGACGACTGGCCCTACTTTGAAGAGAACGACCCAATGGGCTCTTATAACCCACTCTATGTGGATGCCGTCGTCTCCAACCCGCCTTATTCACAACAATGGGACCCAGACCACAAAGAGAGCGACCCGCGTTACTCGCGCTTTGGCCTCGCGCCCAAAACCAAAGCCGATTACGCCTTTTTGCTGCACGATTTATATCACCTCAAACCCGACGGCATGATGGCCATCGTATTACCCCACGGCGTGTTATTCCGTGGCGGTGAAGAAGGCACAATTCGTAAGCAGTTAATTGAACAAAACCACATCGATGCCATTATCGGCCTGCCCGCTAACATCTTTTTCGGCACCGGTATTCCAACGGTAATTTTAGTGTTACGTCAAAAACGTGAAAATACCGACGTGTTGGTAGTCGATGCCTCCAAACACTTTATAAAAGTAGGTAAAAACAACAAACTGCAAGCCTCGGACATCAAGCGCATTACCGATGCCGTGATTAAGCGCGAAAGCCATCCGAAGTTTTCACAGTGGGTCAGCAAAGAAACCCTGCGCGCAAACGACTACAACCTCAATATTCCAAGATATGTCGATTCCGCCGCCGCAGCCGAAAGCTGGGATTTACACGCTACGATGCTCGGCGGCATACCCGTGAGCGAAATTAATCAGTTTAAGCACTATTGGCAGGCCTTTCCTGACCTAAGAAAAGCATTATTCACCAACACCTCAAGCCACTATGCCCAGCTTGCTAGTGCGACCAGTGAGGTCAAACACACCATCACCCAACACCTTGAGGTAAACCGCTTTGCCCAAAGCTATGCCAACGCCTTTAGTGACTTTGATGCCTACTTAAAAACCGAGCTAATCACTCAGTGGCAAACGGTGAATATTGCCCAGCATGAAGCGGTTTTAAGCAACGCCCTTTTTACACGCTTAAGCACAACAGCGGTAAATGGTATGGCCTTAATCGACAAATACCAAGCCTACCAATTGCTCGATAACCACTGGCAAACCACCGCCGCCGATTTGGAAATGCTGCAAACCGAAGGCTTTGCCGCCGGCAAACAGGTTGACCCCAACATAGTCACCAAAAAAATAAAAGGCAAAGACAGCGAAGTGCAAGACGGCTGGAAAGGCCACATACTGCCCTTTACCTTGGTGCAAACTACTTATTTGAATGACGAGCTACAAGCGATTAAACAACAAGAAGACCGCCTGGCCGAAATCAGCGCCGAGCTGGAAGCCATACTTGACACCTTCTCTGAAGAAGAAAAATCCTTAGACACGGTGAATGACAATGGCGATAGTTTCGTCAATGCCGCCGTAGCCAAAGCAGCCAAACAACTGAAAGCCGAGCTAAACCAAGCAGAACCCTTTGAGTCTGAAAGCTACCAAGCCAAAATCATCCAAGTGGATGCTTTAATCAATGAAGAAAAAGAGCTGAAAAAATCCGTTAAAGAAGATGCCGAGGCACTGCATCTTAAAACCAAAACCACCCTCGAAAACCTAAGCGACGAGCAAGTAAATACCTTGCTGGAACGCAAATGGATCACCCCATTACTTGACGAGTTAAGCCAACTGCCCAGCAACCTGATTCACCAACTCACCAACCAAGTACAAAAACTGGCGGATAAATACGCCACCACCTATGCCGATGTCGCCAGCGAGATCAAAAACACCGAGCAAGCATTAGCGGGTTTAATCGACGAACTCACGGGGAATGAGTTTGATATGCAAGCGCTTAAGGAACTTAAGCGAATGATGAGGGATGAATTATGAGTGATGAATTAATAATGCTGAATGATGAAGGTGGCAACAAACACAATTCATCATTCAGCACTCATCATTCATCATTCAATGTGCCAGAGATTCGTTTTAAGGGGTTTAGTGGGGAGTGGGACACTTGCAGGCTTGACGAGGCTGCCACAGTAGAAAGGGGAAAATTTTCGGTACGTCCTCGCAATGATCCTAGGTACTTTGGTGGAAATATTCCATTTGTTCAGACTGGCGATATTGTGTCTTCCAGCCGAAGGCTAAGACGTTTCTCCCAGACGTTGAATGAAAAAGGTCTTGCCGTGAGTAGGTTGTTTCCAAACAATTCAATTCTTATAACAATCGCGGCGAATATTGGTGATCTAGCTATTACTGATTTTAGTGTTGCCTGCCCTGATAGTGTCGTGGCTATTAATGCTAATGATGATTTTGACACTGGTTTTTTGTTCGATTTCCTTGGAACCAAGAAAAGTGATTTAGAGGCGGTAGCGACAACCAATGCACAGGCTAATATCAATCTCCAGATATTGAACCCGTTAAAGGTTGTCGTGCCTACACTCAAAGAACAAACCCAAATCGGCAATTACTTCCAACAGCTCGACACCCTGATCGCTCAGCATCAGCAAAAGCACGACAAGCTGTTAAACCTTAAAAAAGCCCTGCTCGAACTTATGTTCCCCAAACAAGGCGCAACTCTGCCAGAGATTCGTTTTAAGGGGTTTAGTGGGGAGTGGGAGGAGAAGGCGCTGGGAGAGATTGCCGATGTAAGAGATGGTACTCATGATTCACCACAGTATCATCCAGAAGGTTACCCTTTTGTCACATCTAAAAATGTTAAAAATGGATATATTAATTATGACGATGTTCAATATATTTCTAAAAATGATTTCGATGAAATAAATAAGCGGTCTAAGGTTGATATAAATGACATATTAATGGGGATGATTGGCACTATAGGGAATATTGCTTTAATAAGAGAGACTGCTGATTTTGCAATAAAGAACGTAGCTTTAATTAAAGACAAGAAACTCGCGAATTATTTATATGTGTATTATTTTTTGCAGTCTCCAATAACACTTAAGCAGTTGGAGGACGGAGTGGATGGTGGAACACAGAAATTTATTTCATTAAGTAATGTACGACATTTATTAATATCCTTACCGGATAAAATCGAACAAAGCAAAATCGGCAACCTATTCCAACAACTCGACACACTAATAACCCAACACCAATCCCAACTAAAAAAGCTCAACAACATCAAGCAAGCCTGCTTGGAAAAAATGTTTGTGTAAATAATTTGCGCTCGTTCCCAAGCTCCAGCTTGGGAATGCAGTCTTGGAAGCTCTAGCTTCCTGTCTAGTTTCGCGAAGCTAGAGCTTCGCATACTGGGTTCCCAAGCTGGAGCTTGGGAACCAGCGCAACTAAAAAAACTGGGCAACATCAAGCAAGCCTGCTTAGAAAAAATGTTTATTTAAAACAACGGAGCATACGGATGACCTTAGAAAATAAACTCGGTATCACCTATGCGGTAGAGCTGGCACGGGTTGAAGAAAAAATGAGTAAAGCCCAAGCCCATAAGCTGTTTACCAGCGGCTTTTTAGATACCTTAGATGCGGGTAGTTTTCAGGCCTTGGCAAGCATTCATCAGGCTCTTTTTGGTGAGATTTATGACTTTGCAGGCAAGGTTCGTCAGGTCAACATTGCAAAAGGCAATTTCCGTTTTGCGCCTGTGATGTATCTGGAGGCCGCTTTAAAAAACATCGAGGCCATGCCGCAAACCACCTTTAATGAAATCATCGAAAAATATGTAGAAATGAACATAGCCCACCCCTTTAGAGAAGGCAATGGCAGAAGTACACGCATATGGCTCGACTTAATACTTAAAAAAGAACTCAAGCAGGTAGTGGATTGGCAGCGTGTCGATAAAAATGATTATTTAATGGCCATGGAACGCAGCCCCGTCAAAGACATTGAAATTAAGTTTCTCTTACAACAAGCCTTAACCGATAAAATTGATAACGCCGAAATCTATATGAAAGGCATTGATGCCAGTTATTACTACGAGGGCTATACCCTCTACAAAACCGAAGATATTACGGACGATAAAGCATGACATTTACCACAGAAAGCACCTTTGAAACTGCCTTGATTGACGAGCTAAAATACAATAAAGGCTGGAAAAATGGGGTGCTAAAAAACTCAAGCGAAGCCGACTTACTGCAAAATTGGGCGACTATTCTGTTTGAAAATAACCGCAGTATTGATCGCCTCAACGATGTGCCGCTAACCGATACCGAAATGCAGCAAATTGTTGAGCAAATTCGTGAGTTAAAAACCCCGCTAAAACTCAATGGCTTTATTAACGGTAAAACCGTCTCTATTATCCGTGATAACCCTGCCGACCCCTTGCACTTGGGCAAAGAAGTCAGCTTAAAAATTTACGACCGCCAAGAAATATCCGGCGGGCAAAGCCGTTACCAAATTGTGCAACAACCACGGTTCGCTAAAACCTCAAAAATACTCAATGACCGCCGTGGCGATGTGATGCTGCTCATTAACGGTATGCCGCTGATTCACGTCGAGCTTAAACGCAGCGGCGTGCCGGTAAGCCATGCTTATAATCAAATTGAAAAGTACAGCGCTGAGGGTGTATTTAGCGGCTTGTTTGCTTTGGTACAGATCTTTATCGCCATGACGCCGGAAGAAACACGTTATTTTGCCAATGCCGGGCCGGATGGTCGCTTTAATCAGGACTATTACTTTACTTGGGCCGATTTTAATAACGAGCCCATTAACAACTGGAAGGCGATTGCCGCCAGTTTGTTGTCTATCCCTATGGCGCATCAGTTGATTGGTTTTTATACCGTGGCCGATGGCTCTGATGGTGTGCTCAAGGTGATGCGCAGTTATCAGTATTATGCGGCCAATGCCATTTCTGACAAGGTGTCAAAAACCCGTTGGGCGGCACCGAACCCTTTGGGTGGTTATGTCTGGCATACCACAGGGTCAGGTAAAACCATGACCAGTTTTAAATCGGCGCAGTTGATTGCCCAATCGAAAGATGCCGATAAAGTCATTTTCTTAATTGATCGCATTGAGTTAGGCGCGCAATCGCTGCGTGAATACCAAGGCTTTGCCGCCGATGATGAAGACGTGCAAGCCACTGAAAATACCAGTGTGTTAATCACTAAGTTAAAAAGTAATGACCCTGCCAATACCTTGATTGTTAGCTCGATTCAAAAAATGAGCAATATCTATGAGGTAGTGAATGACGAGGGCATCAGCCTGAACAGCGATGACATTGCGCGTATCAATACCAAGCGCTTGGTGTTTATTGTCGATGAAGCCCATCGTTCTACCTTTGGCGATATGTTAATTACCATTAAAAACACCTTTCCTGCTGCCTTGTTTTTTGGTTTTACCGGCACACCGATTCATGAAGAAAACCAAAAGAAAAAAAGCACCACCGCCATGGTGTTTGGTGATGAGCTACACCGTTACAGTATTGCCGACGGTATTCGTGATAAAAACGTGCTTGGGTTTGACCCGTATAAAGTCACCACCTTTAAAGATGCCGATTTACGGCGCGAGGTGGGCTTATTAAAAGCCAAAGCCAATACGGAAAGCGATGCCTTAAACGACCCGAAAAAATCAGCTGTTTATTATCGTTATATCAATGACGTGCCGATGGCGGGTTATACCGATGATGCGGGTAAGTATGTAAACGGCATTGAGGATGACGTGCCGCCATCACAGTATGGCGAACAGCACCAAAAAGAGGTGGTTGCCGATGTGTTAGATAAGTGGACCATGCTCAGCCGCAACTATAAATTCCACGCACTGTTAGCCACCCATAGCATTGCCGATGCCATTACTTATTACCGCCTGTTTAAACAGGCAGGCTCGAATTTGAAAATCACCGCCTTATTTGACCCGAATATTGCTGAGGGTGAGGATTACCAAACCAAATCAGCCTTTAAGCAAGCGGGTTTAGTGGAAATTATTGATGACTATAACCAGCGTTATGGGCATGATTTTAGTTTGGCGAATCACGCCAAGTTCAAGAAGGATGTTGCCGCACGTTTAGCCCATAAAAAGCCCTATTTACGCATTGACCAAACACCTGACCAACAACTGGATTTACTAATTGTTGTTGACCAAATGCTGACGGGCTTTGACTCTAAATGGTTGAATACCCTGTATATAGATAAGGTTCTGGCGTATGAAACGATTATTCAGGCGTTCTCACGCACCAACCGCTTATTTGGGCCAGACAAACTCTTTGGTACGATTCGTTATTATCGTTATCCGCACACTATGGAACGCAATATTAATGCAGCGGTTAAGCTGTATTCGGGTGATAAGCCCATTGGTTTGTTTGCTGATCAACTTGAAACCAACCTACGCAAAATGAATGAGGCCTTTGCGGATATTGAGGCACTTTTTAAGTATGCAGGTATCGCTAACTTTGAAAAGTTGCCCGATGATAATGCCGTGCGTGGACAGTTTGCTAAACACTTCAGACGCTTTAATGAGTTTTTAGAAGCGGCCAAAATTCAGCGTTTTACATGGCAGCAGCTAATGTACTCTTTTACTGACGATCAGGGCGCAACAACTGACGTTGAGCTAGGCCTTGATGAACAGACTTATTTGGTGCTGGCCTTGCGTTATAAAGAACTGCCCACGGGTGACGGAACTGGCGGCGGTGACGATGAGGTGCCTTTTGATATTGCCAACCATTTAATGGAAATTGATACCGGTAAAATTGATGCGGATTATATGAACACCCGTTTTGACAAATACCTGAGAACGATTAGCCAAAGTGGTGTCGGTAGCGAAGATATTCAAAAAACAGTCGATGAGTTGCATAAATCTTTTGCAACTCTCACCCAGGAAGAGCAAAAGTTCGCCAATATTTTTCTTAATGATGTGCAGCGCGGTGATGTTAAACCGGAAGAGGGGAAAACCTTTAGAGAGTACATAACGGAATATCTGGCTGCCGCTAAAATTGCGCAAATTAATGAGGTTGTTAACGTACTTGGCAGCACACAAGACGAAAACATCGCCGTATTTAAATGCAAGTTAAGCCGCATGATGAATGCCGGAGTAACAGAAGCCAATATCAACGAATTTGGCCGCTTTGATGATTTGAAAAACTGCGTTGATAAAGCCAAAGCCAAGGCTTATTTCGAAGAACAGGAAGGCGCTGGTATTTCACTTTTCAAGGTGAATATGAAAATCGATAAATTGCTTCAGGATTTTATTATTAGCGGCGGCTTTGATTTGTAGCACACCAGCACTTGCACTGTATAACATCGGACGCAACGAAGCTGCTCCGATGTTTGAGGCTTTGAATGGCCGCTCTCTGGCTTATACCTGACGCACGCCCAAAAAAGCGAGTGTCGGCTCAATCCAAGCAAATATTTTGAAACTGTCAGATCAAGTTCAGCGTTTTATAACTGATTTTGAACCTGATATTAAAACACCACCTGATTAGCAAGCTGCTTCAGCCTGCGTTTCGCTCATCCACGGTTTTCGCCAGCGCTTGCAGTTCGGCAGAAATGATCACCGGGTATTCCGGAGTATTGCTCAATTGGCGCAATGACATGGGTAAACTATTTAGTTGGCGTCGAGTATATTCCCTGGCCTCGACAAGCGTAGGTTGCCTGGTCACAGTTTTCCCGCGCTGCATAACCCATTGCAGTAAAGGTTGGCCTGCGCAAGGCGCATTGTCGACGGTTACAGTATCGCCGGACAGCATGTCGTTATCATCATCGTTGCGATAAACCTGTTTGCGTCCGGGCCAGGTCGCTTTGCCTTCCGAGCGCTTGCGCCGGGCAATTCCGGCATATTCTTGCAATTTATAAGCGCAGTCGAGATAAGGCGCATCGGCTGAGGTATCCAACCGCGTACCGATGCCGAAGCCGTCAATCGGGGCTTGCCCGGCCATCAACTCTTCCAGTTTATATTCATCGATATTGCCGCTGGCAAAGACGGTTACATCGTTAAGACCGCCACGGTCAAGAATTGTCCTGACTTTCCGGGCATGATCGGCCAAATCGCCGCTATCCAGGCGAACGCCCTTGATTTTTATGCCTTGCGCATGCAATGCAGCCGCCAGATCGACTACTTTTTGCGCAGCGGCTTCGGTATCGTAAGTGTCGATCAACAACACGACATTATCGGGATTGGCCTTGGCAAAATCGGCAAAGGCTTGGCTCTCGGAACGGTATGCTTGAATAAAAGAATGCGCCATCGTGCCGAAAATAGGGATGTCAAAATGCATCCCGGCCGCCACTGTCGCTGAACCCGCGAATCCCGCGAGATAACTGGCCCGAGCCGCCAACAGCGCCGCTTCGCTGCCGTGCGCCCTTCGCATGCCGAAATCGACCAGCCGCTTGTCCGGCGCGATTAATACCGAGCGCGCGGCTTTGGAGGCAATCAGGGTCTGGAAATGCAGCAGATTGATGATCCTGCTTTCGATCAATTGCGCTTCGGGCAGCGGCGCGGTTATGCGCAATATCGGTTCGTTCGGGAAAAACACCGTGCCTTCAGGCATCGCATGGACATCGCCGGTAAATTTTAATGCCGCAAGCCGGCCAAGCAGTGCCGGTTTAAATCGTCCGGTGCTTGCCAGCCATGCAATTTCATCCGAAGAAAACTGCAATTGTTCCAGATACGTCAAAACCTGGGCCAGGCCTGCCGCAACCAGATAGCCCCGGTTCTCAGGCAGTTTCCTGACAAAAAATTCGAATACCGCGAGTTCTTCCATGCCCTGTTCATAATAGCCCTGCAACATGGTTAGCTGGTACAGATCGGTAAGTAAGGCGCTGTTAGGCATTATCGGATCATCGCCAAAGTAATAGGGATTGCGCCCTTTGCAACCATTTCGTTGATTGCCTTTTGCCCGTCCAGAGGCTGAACATTCACCGCGCGTATGGCGTCCGTTAACAACAACACCTTGTAATGAAAGTTCAGTGCATCGCGCACCGTATTTAAAACGCAATAATCGGTAGCCAGTCCGCCGATGAACAAACGGCGGACACCGGCATTATCCAGTTGCGCCTTGAAGGTCCGGTTTGAGAAACTTGAATAGCCTTCCCGTTCAACATCCGTGCCTTTGGAAATGATGTAAGCAGAGACAGGAAGATGCAAATCGGGCGAGAACTCTGCGCCTTTGGAACCGGCGATGCAGTGTTCCGGCCAAGGGCCGCCTTGCCGGATAAACGAGCAATGGTTGGCCGGATGCCAGTCGCGGGTTGCAAAGACAGGTAATTGACGAAATCGATCGATATAGCCGTTCAGGACAGGTATGATCTGATCCCCTTCCGGCACCGCCAGACTGCCACCGTGCAGAAAATCATTTTGGATGTCGCTGATTAATAAGGCATCGCCTTTGCCTAACTCGATTTGATCAGTGCTTTTGTGAGTCATGGGCAGTAAGTCTCGCGCTGTGGATTGGGGCTTGAAAGGCTCGTCGCCCCTTTGTGACTAATAACTTCCCGATATGGATTGGGTGAAATTTTTCCGTTTGCCCTGAGCGTGTCGAAGGGTGAGCGGGAAAATTTCGGGCTACCGCGTCAAGCCGATCATGCTTCGACAAGGCCTTTAATCCTGAGCGCAGCCGAAGGGTCAGCACAAACGGCTTGACGATCGAAAATAGTGGTTTCGGGAAGTTATTTTCAATCAAACCCTAAATTAGGCTTATGGCCGCGCGCCTATTTAACTTAATGTCGGGCATTTATTTTGGCTATGAGCTACCGACAGCTGGAGTGCAGGCTTCGCCTGCAAGTGCAAGCAAAGCTTGCACTTCCGTTACCGCGACAGATAACCGTTTATTTCACTCCGATCCCGGCTTATTCCGGCACAGGTCGGCAAACGCCTTAATCATGCGCCGCGAGCGGATGATGCTGCACGTTTTCCTGGGCAATCGCTTCGGCAGGCGTCGGATCTCCTGCGACAGCGCGTTTGATCGCCAATTTAGTGGCTTCGTAATTCCAGTCCTGGATTTTATGGTTGTCCTTGGCATCCCAGTGGATAAAAACACCGACGCAGATAAATATATCGCCCGCTTCTTCCAGCGGAATTACCCCCTCTTTGACGCTATCGATCACCGCCTTGGCCACGCCCCGTTCCGCCGGGCCGAACATTTGGGTGGCCTGTTTCTCGTTCTTGATTTCGACCTTGTTGAACATGACGGTATTAGGCTTAGCCATCAGATTGGGCGCGACCAGCGCCAGCAGGGAATTATCGCCCCGTTTTTGGTTGGTCAGTGTGATACAAAATGCGAGTTCTGCGGCGCTGCCTCGCGGCCCCATGATCAGGTCGATATGGGCTAATTCATTACCCTCGCCTACCAGAGCTTCACCTACCAGTACTTTATCGATTTTTGGCTTTTTCATGTTGGTTTCTCCTCTTGAGATTTCGAATCAATTCTTGAATTCATATGAATGCTAGTTGATAGCTATCGGCGGGAATAAATGAAGCAGGGGTGATTTGAATAACTTGAAACCGATATATCCATACCTTGAAATTTATAACATGCGGGTAAAATCAATAACATTCGTATCACTACCTATCAACATTGATGCGCTTCTATTAAGGACTCCATCAATAATCACTTCCGCTTAGGGTTCCCCCGCTCTGCGCTCGCCGTTATACAAGTGTCTGCGAGATACCCTCGTTCCCACGCGCCGCGTGGGAATGCAGTGCCGGACGCGCTGCGTCCCGTATACGGCGTAGCGCGCCTTTAATCAGGATGTAGACCGGAATAAGGCCATCCAAGCGCATAGCGCGAGGTGGCGTTTCCGGCGAGTTCGGGAGGTGTTTGCCGGAAATGCCAGTTCTCGCTGTCACTCGAACCCGCTTATTCCGGCCTACTTCGAGATGTGTATAAAAATGAGCGCGGCGCGTGGGAACGATGAGTTTATATTTCGAGACGTTATTACCGACCCTGTCCTAAGCACCTGCTTATTCCGCGCCTTTAATCAGTATCAAACTCATAGTTAAGTTTTATTCTTTGCGATGTCCCGGTCTGCGTTTCAACATTAAAGGTCTTGGTCAGCTTGCGTTTTAATACCAATACGGCTTGTTTATTAAACAGGCCGACTTTGGCGCCCACATAGAAATCCGGCGTCAGGTATTGCCCTACCGTAGCCAGTGTATCTTGCAGCGCTTTTCCCTCCTGAACTTCAAACTCGTCCACGCCCAGTTTGTCGGAAAGCCAGGATAACTTGCCCGAACCGTAAGATAACGCGGCCGCGGCAACCCTGTTGCCTTCCGATTTGCTGACCTGATTTAACGGGCCGCCGGTCATCAAATAGGCCAGCACTTCTTCTTCCGGCAAGGCCGGTTCCGAAGACAGACGCGTTTGCGGCGTATCCAGCGGACCGGTCAGGTTCAAAATAGCGGTAACCTCTTTGCTTTTTGAAACGCGTACGGCTTCCACGTCCAGCCAGGGCTTATCGACAGGGCCGTTAAACAGGAAACGCCCCTTTCGCACGGTAAGATCCTGTCCGTAGCTTTTATAACGCGCCTTATTCATGTCGATGCTGCCGTACATCGCCATTGTTTCTCCAGTCTTGGTCATCTTCAATTTGCCGGACAAGTCGGTCTTCAGCCCTTGCCCTGAAAAGCTGACCTGTTTGCCGAGTTCGATGTCTAACTCCGCATCGATTTGGGGTGCTGACGTAGCGTTTGGCTCGGCTTTTTGTTCGCCGAGAATCACTTCATCGCTGCTGACTTTTACTGTATTTTCGGGGAGTTGCGGAAGCTGCAAAACGGCTTTGGGGATTTTTAAGGTGCCGGTCACTTTTCCTTGATGCCCGGCAAACGCGCCTTTTAACTCCGGCGAAACGGCTATTTGAGCATCCGGCAATTTGGCGACTTCAAAATCCGTTCCGCTCAGCGTCAAGTCTGCTGTGCCTTGCAGGCTTGCAAAACCATCGAGCTTAACAAAGCCCTGCCCGGATTTTGCAAAGCCGCTTAGCTGAATACGTTCGGCATTATCGGCGGACGAAACTGCCTCTAGCCTGATGTCGCGAAGTTCCAGCCCTAACTCGGCAAGGTCAACGGCACCCTCGACGAGCCGTGCTGTTCCGTTAACCAGCGGTTTGTCGGTGCTGCCTTGCAACGCCAAATCCGCTTTTAGATTGCCTTTGATGTTCGACAACTGCGGAACAAAAGGATTCAACAAGGCAAAGTTAAGCATTGATGCCGTTACCTGTCCGGACAGGCTTTGAGTCTTGCCGGTATCCAGTTGCAACCGGCCGCGCAGATAATCCTGCCCCGTCAGCGCCACATCGACATCGGCTGAAACCATCGTCTCTTTTAGCTTGCCCGATAATGACAATGAACCCAAGGTAAGTTCAGTCGAGCCTTGCTGAGTCCGAAACAGAATCTTTGCGTTAGCCGGCATAGCCACCCGAAAATTACCGTTAAGCGAACCCTTTTCCCGCTGCATGTCCGCATCGGCATTGATGATGCCTTTTAACTTTGTCTGCTCGGGTAAGTAGGCTTGCATCAGGCTTAGCGGTAAGGCCGTGGCGTTAACTTGAAAGCGGAAGTCGCCGTTGGCAGGATAACGTCCCTGCGCACAAAGAGCGGCCTGTTGCTGGACCAGGCAGGCTTTCGCCAAAGCCGCATCCACTCCGGCGGGGCTTTGCGCTATGCGAATAGTCAGATCATTCGTAAGCCGCCAGCGGCCGGAATCGCGGGTATCCAAATCCAGTTTGGAAAAATCGCCCAGCCACGCTCCGGCCTTGTAACTGCCGGTCAGCACGGTTGATGCATCCCCGTAAGACGAGTCGATATCGGCTTTAAAATGATGTTGCTCAAGCGTACCCAAGCCGTCAACCCGCAGTGTTGCAATTTGCAGGGTGCCGGTTTGGATGCCGCTTGCGGACAATCGTATTTTAGAGGTCAGTTTTGTATCGGCTTGATAGTCGATATTGACGGCCGCCTGCTCGGCGCGGTATCCGGCAAAATGCAGACGCTTGCCGTCAGCCTGAAACTTGACCGAAGGATTCTTCCACGCGCCCTGCAAACGCCCTTCCCCTTTCAAACTGCCGCCCAGGTTCGGCCATAACGATTCCAAGGCCGGGGCGTCGATTGCGACAACAAGCGCGGCTTGCTGCTGGCCCAGCGTACCGTTAACGGCAATTTTATTGGCTCCCGAAACGATCCGCAGGGCATCGACCTTGAGCTGTTCGTCGGCCAAAGCCAGCTTGCCGTCTGCGCTAAGCGGATAACCGCGCAACTTGCCGGACAGCTTGTTAATCCCGGCATCCAGCTGTAACGCGTCTCCGGCCACTTTGCCTTTAAGATGGGTGCTGAAGGTCAGGCTGCCGGGAAGCTCGGGCAACAGGATGGCGGGATTAAAATTTTGCCCGGTCGCGCTAAGGTCGAAAACCGTCGCGTCTTTCCAGGACACAGCGCCGTCGACCTGGAATGTCCCTGCCGTTGAGTTGAGTTCCAGTTTTTCAATAGACAAGGCATCCATGCTGCCGTTGCCTTTAAACGCCAAATGGGCTTTCGGCAAAGTCGGCAGGGTTAACTGTGCGTCCAATATAAGCTGATAATCGCTGAGCAAACCGGTCAACTCAATAGATCCTTGTTCGCTGGTCAGCTGCGGTTTGCCGCCGCTCAGCGGCCAATTAAGCTGTTGCCAATCGCCGTGCGCGGTGATACGCGGCGCATCCTGCAAATTATCCAGACTGCCTTTCAAGGCTGATTTGAACGGTGACGACAACCGATTTTCGAAAGCCAGCTGATGCATGTCGCCGTTGACCGTGGCTGTCGCTTGCCATAAACCGTAATCTGCCGTTGCAAGCTGCCAATCGGCGGTTAAGCTGAATGGAAAACCCTTGCCCAAGCCCATTTGTCCTTTGGCCGTTGCAACTCCCGGTTTGGCATTAACAGTCAGCGAGACGATATTAAGTCGGCCGTGTTCGGTAAATGCCGACAAGTGCAGTTTTTCCAGTTGTTGGACTTGCTCGCCTTGCTGAAAGGTTAGATTGGTCAACAGCAGGTTTTCAATCACGATTTGCACCGGCAACCGTAGTTCGGCATTAAGGTCGAAACCGCTTTCTTCCGATGGGGGTGTTTCGGTCAGGCTAACGTTTACTTGTTCGAGGGTCACATCAACAATTTTTAAAGTACCCGAGAACAGTTTGGAAGGTTGCCATGCGAACGCCAGCTTTTTAACGGCGACCGTTCCCGTATCGCTTTTATAGTACAGATCAGTGAGCACAATACGTTCAAGTATCCGGCCGTCAATGGTTTTAACTGAAGCCTGTATCGGTAAGCTTGAGAAAATCGTCTGCAACAGCCAGCGGCTGCCGGTTATGCTGTTCATCAACCCGAGCAGGCCGACAGGCGTCATCAGCGCCAGAATCAAGCTAATCAGCAGAATACGTTTCTTCATCTTAAAAACCGCGCCGGGTTCGCGAAAACACGATTCCCGCTCGCCGCTGTTCCCGGCTTGGAGGCCTCTGCTGTAGGGCGTGCCGCGCGCGCCTTAAGGCTTTGGATACGGTCGGTAATAACTAACTCATCGTTCCCACGCTCTGCGTGGGAATGCAGCCTGAACCGCTCTGCGGTTCGGGACGCTGGAGCCTCCCTGACCGGGTTACCACGCAAAGCGCTCATCGTTATATACAAATACCTGCGAAACACCATCAACCCCTTGTTCCCACGCGCCGCGTGGGAATGCCGTGCTGGACGCGCTGCGTCCCGTATCGTAAAACGTTGATCGTGACTCAAGGCGCAGCGCGCCTTGACTGCATTCCCACGCGGCGCGTGGGAACGAGAACAAAACACGATTCTCGCTCGCCGCTGTTCCCGGCCTGGAGGCATCTGCTGTAGGGCGTGCCGTGCGCTAGGATACGGTCGGTAATAACTAACTCATCGTTCCCACGCTCTGCGTGGGAACGCAGCCTGAACCGCTCTGCGGTTTGGGACGCTGGAGCTGCGAGCGGGACGGGGGTTGCACCCCAGCCTCTACCGTTTTCGATAACTACTGCCATATCTTCACCCTTCAAACGTTTCGGACGGGGTTGCAAACCCCATCCAGCCACAGTTGATCGTGACTCGAGGCGCAGCGCACCTGACTGCATTCCCACGCGGCGCGTGGGAATGAGAATCTCGCTGAATATTTTCGTGCTTTTCGTGTCTTTCGTGGACAATCCGCTTTTTCCGCAATCATAGCCGTGCCCCCGCGGCAAAATGGATTTGAAACGAGGAATCCGATTCGCTCAAAGGCAAGGCGAAATCCAGCCGAATCGGACCGATAGGCGAATACCACCTGACACCCAAACCCACCCCGGTTTTGATGCTGATATGATCGGGATTATAAGCGTTACCGCCGTCGATAAAAGCCGCAACGCCCCAGTCATCAAGTACGGCCTGTTCGTATTCCGCACTGACTACGCTTAAGAACTTGCCGCCGACCACATTGCCCAAATTATCCTTAGGCCCCAGTTCCTTATAAGCGTAGCCGCGTATGCTGTTCATGCCGCCTGCATAAAACCGGTACGAGGTCGGCAGCCTGTCGAATTGGTCGACCAGCGTTGCGCCTTGCTCGGTTCTGGCAATCAATTTGCCGCTCCAGGGTAACGGGCGTATCCATACCGCGGATGCCGAACCCTGCGCAAAACTAACGTCGGAGATTGGATTTTTATAGCTGCCGGCCAGGTTAAACTCCAGGCGATGGCCTCGGGTGGGGCGCAGTGCGTTATCGGACACAGAACGCAGCCAACTGCCGCCCGGCACTAACAAAAGCACCTGATTTGAGATTGTGCCGGTACTAAAGTCTTCGTAGACGGAGTCGATAAACAGCGTCTGCTTCCAACCGCTGTCGAAATCGTGTTTCAAGCGCGCGGAAAGTTTGCCCGACAGGGACTTATAAGTGTCGGTATCTTCTCGCTTGAGCCCGCCGCCGAAGCTGAAGAAATCGCCGGCCGGGTTGTCCAACGGTACGTTGTATTCAACATCCGCCGTTGACAGCACCGGGGAAAGATCGATATTGGCGTTAAGAAAATGGCCCCGGCGATTCAATCGGCGGTTTTTATAAGAAGCGTTCAGCAACGGCCCGATGTCGGTGTCGAAACCCGCGCCGAAGCCGTAATGATGGATTTTTTCAGGGTACAGTTTAACGGTGACGGGGACTCGCTTTAGGTCGGCATAAGCGGTATCGGGGCGTATCTCCACGCTCTTGAAATAGCCGCTTTTCGACAGCGCATTATGCGTTTTAGCCAGTTGCTCGCCGGAATAAAAATCGCCGTTTTTGATGGCAATGAATTTACCGACAAACTCGGGATTCAAAATATCCTGTTCGACAATAACGTCGCCGAACACCTTGCGTTTTCCGGTATCAAAGACCAGCTTGATGTGCGCCTTGTTGTCGGCTTTATCGATGAGCAATTTTTTTTCCGGAAACGAGACTTGCAAATAACCGCGTTCCAATGCCAGCGATTCAAGCCGACTCTTCATCTTTTCGTATTGATCGTGGCGCAGAGGCTTACCGGTTGCGGTTAGCAGCGTATTACGCAGTTTTTGAAATTCGGGGTCGTCGCGGGCATCGCCAATAAGCTCGATAGCGATGTCGGCAACGATGGTCTGCGGGCCGGAATCAAGCGTAAAGTCCGCCTGCCAACATTCAGTATTGAAAGCCAGCGATTTTTTGATGACGGGATGGTAATAACCTAAAGCCCGCAAAGCCTTTGATATTTCTGCATCGGCTTTGTCAAACAAGCCGCGTATTTTCCATTCCGGCGATGCGCATTTTTCTTCCGAAAGCGACAGCATGAGCCGGACATTTTTTTGGGCTTCGCTTTCAAGTCCGGTGACCGAGACGTCGGCAATAACGGCGGGGGCCGCTAAATATAACAGCAGCAAGAATGGCGCAAATCTGAGGATTACAGGAATTCTTTGCATTACATACGATATGCGCGTTCGACAATTTATTCAACAACGCCGCGCCGATTTCTATGCCGATATACAGACCTTCCAGGTTTTAAAAACCTGGAAGGTCTAACTTGCAACGTTCTGATGTGTTTTAACTATTTTCGTGTTTTTCGTGGACTACGCTTTTTATTATGAGCATGCGTAACATCAATTACTAACCAAATCCTAAGTAGTTGTACGGATTTATCAGCGCCGGTAAGCAAGAGATACTTCATTATGAGTTTTTAGCCGCTCTCATAAGATATTTTCATTGGCTCTTAACTAAACGAGAAGTGCAATTATGAAAAACTACCCCTTAGTGTTGCTTGGGCTGTTACTTTTTTCTACAACGGCGTCGGCTATTGAACAAGCAGTCCCGAAGCAGGTTGAGGAAGTGCATCACCGCGTACAGCGGGTAGTGCCTTATGCACTGGATCAAACCCTGCAAACATTTACCAAAACCGTGCATGGCGGCGTCCAGCATGTTGTCGTTAAATCGGCAGACGATGCCAAGCAGGTCAAATTGATCCAGGAACATCTGCTTAAAGTTGCCGGCGCCTTCAGGAAAGGCGATTTTTCTTCGACTGAACGCGTCCACGGCCCTGATATGCCGGGTCTGGCCCAGTTAAAAAAAGCGGAAACCGACGATATAAGGTTCGAATATAAAGCGTTACCGAATGGTGCGCAGATTCATTATTCAACCGAGTATCCCCAGTATGTTCAGGCGCTTCATATCTGGTTCGACGCCCAGCTGAAAGATCACGGCAGCGATGTCATACCGGAACATAGTCAACACCATTCAACCATTGCGGAATAAATTGCACGACGATCATCTTAAGGCAGCCTGATATTGTTAGTCTGCTTAAAAACATAGCAACCGAGTTTGCTTTTAACCCGGACAAACCAACGACGCGGCTTGACTCGTTAAACTGCAATAATCTGGAATAACACATTATGCCATTACGTGATCTTGAAACATGGATGTGGGCGGAAGCTTGTGAAATATTGGATCGGGCCGACCGATTACATCGACAGTTTTTTAGGCCGGCGGTGATGAACGCCAAACGGCCGACTTGGGAGCCGCCGATCGATGTCTACGAAAGCCGTTACGAATTCAAAATCATGATCGCGTTACCGGGTGTCGCCCCGGAACATTTGAAGGTGATACTGGAAGGCGATCATTTGCTTATTGACGGACAGCGGCATCTTCCGGACAGCGCCGAAGCGCATATTCGACGACTGGAAATTCCCTATGGCCGATTTGAGCGGCGCATTGACCTGCCCGCCGGGCGTTTTGAAATCGGCACGAGTGAACTTGTGAACGGTTGCTTGTTAATTTCACTGCGAAAAATATAAGGGCTTGTTATGCAAATCAAGGATCTGAAAAATATACTTCTGGGATCAACGGCGGATACCGGAGCGTCGTCTTCAGAAATAAAGCAGGACGCTCCGTTGCTATGTCCGCCTGTTCCCCATGATGCGCTGATCATTGTGCCGATGCGCGGAACCGTGCTTTTCCCGCAAAACGTTTCTCCGTTGGTAATAGGCCGCAAGCTTTCTATTGCCGCGGTGCAAGAGGCGGTGCGTTCCGAAAAACCGATCGGATTGCTGATGCAGTTGCGGGACAAGGATGAGGAACCCAATCCGGATGATCTCTACACGGTCGGTACTGTGGCGGAAATTTTGCGCTACATAACCGCGCCTGACGGCACCCATCATGTGGTTTGCCAGGGTATGCAACGCTTTCGCGTACAGGCGTTTTTACCGGACTATCCCTTTCTTGTCGCCCGGATTGAACGTTACGATGAACCTGACGTCAGCTCCAAGGAGCTCGAAGCGCGGGTCATAACGCTCAAGCAAAAAGCCCTGGATCTGCTGGCGCAATCGAAGCAGGCCCCCGATGAACTGGTCAATGCGATTCGATCTATCAACTCGCCGCCGATGCTGGCCGACCTGATTGCCAGTTACCTGGTTTCAAAACCTGAAGATAAACAGGAACTACTGGCGCTGTTCGATATACGGGAACGGATCGACAAGCTTCTGGAGTTACTCAATTACCAGGTAGAAGTATTAAAACTGTCCAACAAGATTAACGAACAAACCCAGGAAACCATGGGGCAGCGGCAACGCGAGTTCGTGTTGCGGGAGCAAATGAAGGCTATCCAAAAGGAATTGGGCGAAGAGGAAGGCGGCGCTGCCGAAATTGAAGAAATCGGCAACGCCATCACTGCCGCCAAAATGCCGGAAGAGGCGGAAAAACAGGCGCGCAAGGAACTCGGCCGCCTTCAGCACATGCCCGATGCCAGCGGCGAATATTCGATGATTCGCACCTATCTCGATTGGCTGACCGAGTTGCCCTGGTCGGTCGCAAGCTCAGGCGTTATCGATATAACCAAAGCCCGCGAAATTCTTAACCAAGATCATTACGGCCTGGATAAAATCAAGCAACGCATTTTGGAATTCTTGGCGGTGCGCAAGCTCAACCCGAACGGCAAGAGTCCTATTCTTTGCTTTGTCGGACCGCCCGGCGTCGGTAAAACCTCATTGGGACGCAGCATAGCCCGTGCCACCGGGCGCGAATTTGTCCGCGCAAGCCTGGGCGGTACGCATGACGAAGCCGAGATTCGTGGACACCGGCGCACCTATATCGGCGCGCTGCCGGGCAATATTATTCAATCCATTCGCAAGGCCGGCACCAATAATCCGGTCTTTATGCTCGATGAAATGGACAAAATCGGTTCGGGAGGATTTCATGGCGATCCCTCTTCGGCGTTGCTGGAAGTCTTGGACCCGGAGCAGAACTCAACCTTCCGGGATAATTACCTGGCGGTCGCGTTCGATTTGAGCCATGTCATGTTTATCGGCACCGCCAATGTACTGGACAGCATCCCCGGACCTTTACGCGACCGGATGGAAGTGATCGAATTGACCGGCTACACCGCTGATGAAAAACTCCAGATTGCCAAGCGCTATCTGGTACACAGGCAACTGGAAAGCAACGGTTTGACCCCGGAGCAATGCGCAATCGGCGAAAACGCCATACTAACCATTATTCAGGACTACACCCGCGAAGCCGGATGCAGGAATCTGGAGCGCGAAATCGGTTCGGTATTCCGTCATGTCGCGATGCGCATTGCCGAAGGTCTAATCGTTACCGAGCAGATCGACAGCGAGCAGATTCCGGGCATTCTGGGGCCGAAAAAGTTTGAAAGCGACGTCGCGATGCGCACCCGAGTGCCGGGCGTTGCCACAGGACTGGCCTGGACGCCGGTCGGCGGCGATATTCTGTTTATCGAAGCCACCCGTCTGCCCGGCAACGGCAAGCTGATCCTGACCGGCCAGTTGGGCGAGGTCATGAAAGAAAGCGCTCAGGCCGCGTTGAGCCTGGTCAAATCGCGCGCCCATGAGCTGGGTTTGCAACCGGAAATATTCGAAAAAAGCGACATCCATGTCCACGTACCGGCGGGCGCCATTCCTAAAGACGGCCCCAGCGCCGGTGTTGCGATGTTTACCGCGCTTTATTCCGCTTTTTCTGAAAAGATTGTCAAAAACGATGTCGCCATGACCGGGGAGATCAGTCTGCGCGGGCTGGTATTGCCGGTCGGCGGCATTAAAGAGAAAGTCATTGCTGCGGCCAGGGCGGGCATAACAACCGTCATGCTGCCGGCGCGCAACCGAAGAGACTTTGAAGAAATACCCGAAGCGGTCAGAAACCAGCTCCAGTTTGTCTGGTTGGAAAAGGTCGATGACGCGTTAAAAGCTGCCGTGGAAAATAATCCTGAAAGCTGAGCCGTCTCATCCGTCACGGCCATTTAGTTACCTGATTAGGACTCCATCAATAATAACTTCCGCTTAGGGTTCCCACGCCCTGCGTCACTGCCATTAAGTTAAGCACATCGACACTCCGTAGGAGCGGGCCGCGCCCGCGATATTTGCACAGCGATTGCAGCGTTATAGCGTTATAGCGTTATAGCGTTATAGCGTTATAGCGTCATCATCGCGGGCACGGCCCGCTCCTACAAGGCTTAACTTAATGGCAGTGACGCTCTGCGTTGCTCTACCTCCTGCATAACCCACAGGGATGTGGGGAATGCAGATTTTGCAGGAGCAAAAAGCTGTCCATGCCGGTATGACGACTCTGAAACACACTTGTGTATAAAGACGAGCGCAGAGCGTGGGAACGATGAGTTTATGTTTCGGGAAGTTATTGTCGGCCATATCCTTAGTAAGATACTTCAATGTGAATTAAGAGCTAAATAGAAGCCAGCTCACCGGTTGGGCTAGAATATTGGGAAAGACACGACTCTCCCCAATCCTCAAAGTAAGCGATGAACTGGCAAGAACAATTAATAACAATTTACCTG
>Ga0208401_100048_pt1 | contig 126938 bp, 131 predicted proteins | sample LakWasM112_LOW13_2_FD_183928 | JGI IMG/M metagenome (GOLD analysis project Ga0208401, IMG submission 183928) | Freshwater sediment methanotrophic microbial communities from Lake Washington under simulated oxygen tension - Sediment Metagenome... | ecosystem: Environmental > Aquatic > Freshwater...
GGGTGTCCCCCATACCCCTGAAGGCCTGGCGGGCGGGGTGGCGTGTGATGAAGAACTCCCGGAATCGGGCAATTGGCTTTACAAACTAATACATAATGACAACCTAAAAAGGTTGACGTTATTAATGATGCGATTATAATCTATACCATGGTGAACGAAGAAATCACCATATACAAGAAACCTAGTCAAGCCATTAATTGAGGTATTAATCATGCAACTCGCAAGCCGTTTTTCTCGTGGTTCTACTGTCGCCCGCGCTGACCGCGCCCTGTCCAACGATGAGATCCGCGCTGCTGCGCCTTCGATCTTTGCCGATGCAGCCCATGAAAGCCGCTCGGCCCGCTATACCTATATTCCGACCATTGACGTTCTTGATGGCCTGCGCCGCGAGGGCTTCGCGCCATTCATGGCGTGTCAGACCCGTGTGCGCAGCGAGGGCAAGCGGGAACATACAAAACACATGCTACGCTTGCGCCATGCAGAGCAAATCACGGGCAAAGAGGCCAACGAAATCATTCTTCTGAACTCTCACGATGGCACGAGCAGCTATCAAATGCTTGCCGGAATGTTCCGCTTTGTGTGTCAAAACGGGCTGGTGTGCGGGGAAATATCGAGCGATATTCGCGTCCGCCACAATGGGAACGTGGTCGGGGAGGTGATCGAGGGCGCTTTCAAGGTTCTGGACAGCTTCGAGCAAATTACCCAACAGCGCGAGGCCATGCAGGGCGTTACGCTCAATCCTGGCGAACAATCGGCATTTGCTCATGCCGCCCTTAGTTTGAAGTACAACGAAGGGGAGGGCGCAGCGCCCGTTACCGAGGCGCAAATTCTCACGCCGCGCCGTTTTGAAGATCGCCGTGATGACATGTGGGGCACGTTCAACCGTGTCCAAGAAAACTTGCTGAAAGGTGGATTGCGCGGGCGCAGCAAGATTGGACGATCCACCACGACGCGCCAGGTCAACGGAATTGACCAGAGCGTGAAACTGAATCGGGCGTTGTGGATTCTGGCTGAAGGAATGCGAAAACTAAAATCTTAACAAAATGAAATAGGGGCGTTACCCCTATTTCATTTTTAATGATCCCTTGACATAATATTTTATGTCTTAGGGGTCGTGATGTTAAAAACAATCAGCATTATTTTTCGGGTAATTTTATTTTACGTATTGCTTTGGATTCGCGTGCCGGTTGCGTTGATTCTGCAAGCTGTAACCTCGTTGTCCGCAATGGCGTTCGTGGTGATGCTTGTTGTTCGTGGATGGTCAAACGCGATTGATGTATTTTGGCCGCTGCTCGCTTTTTCGTTTGGTGCTTTTGTTCTGCGTTGGATTTATGACGGAATCTTGATGCTTGTTTCGCCAGAAGAGCTATTTTTGGATATTTGAAATCGCGTGTTGCACTGACTTGGCCCGCGCTACTGCGGGTCTTTTTTTGGGCCGTTCATATGTCGCCTTCCAGGCGATGGCAAGGCTGGCCGCTCTTGAGGGACGTGCTTCGCACACCCCCCGCCGCTGGGCATCCCCCCATAGTTCAGGACAACCGCCGGTGGCCGTTCGACCTGGGCAATCCCGGGCGTATCAAAAGCAACGCGCAGCCAAGTGAGATTTCGCGGAGGCGAAATTGAACCCTCCTGTTAATCAGTGCGCGAAGGGGTGCGGGTAGGTTCTGGAGTTGGTGGGGCGCGGGAGGCACTGGCTGTGTGCTGCGGCTGCTGGTTTACGCCGCGCTGCGGCTACATGGGGTGCCCCCCATACCCCCGAAGACCTGGCGGGCGGGGTGGCGTGTGATGAAGAACTCCCGGAATCGGGCAAGTGGCTTTACAAACTAATACACAATGACAACCTAAAAAGGTTGACGTTATTAATGGTGCGATTATAATCAACAGTGAAGTTAGAAAATGATGGAAGCGCGATATATGTATTGTGGCTATTAATTTCGACGACGAAAACGACAAGCAAAGGAAACAAGATGAGTAGTCATCATGATTGGGTGGATCAGACCGTAAAGCTACACAATGCAACTAAGCCCTTCGCGCCAGAAAATGGCCGCTGCTTGCGGTTTGCTGTTGGCGACAAAGTGATCTATACCAATCCTGCAGGGCTTAAATTCCGGTTCAGCATTACCGGCCATTACGGGCCTGCCAACCCTTGCAGCCTATATGCGCAGGGTGCGCGCTATCTGGTGAATTCAAACTCGCCCTGGTTGCCGGTGATGGAGTCGCAACTGCAGCCGGATGAAGGCCCACTGCTTTCTCACTGAGAGACAACCAAGTCGGGAGCAAGCGCCTTCCTTGTTCCCGACCGGGCCATGGTGCCCCGAAGCCCGCACGCTTTGCGTGCGGGTTGTCCGGTAGGGGCCGGTGCGGAGCACTGCCAGGCGCCTTGCGCCTGGCACCCCGGAAGCCCGGACAAGGGTATGGCCCGGCGTGCCGACGAAACAAGATTTAGAGCTTGCTTGCGAAGAACAAGAGCATGACCACTAGGGAGGCTCCTGCGAAGCCACCCAGCGCTGATTCCGTGAGACGCTGCCAGTAGGGCAGCGGCTTGAACTGCAGCGCAAGCCCGCGCAGCCGCTGGGCCAGCCTGTCGGCTTCGTCCATGGTGCTGGTGCGCCAGGCTTGGCGGGCAGCTTCTTGCATGGCAGCCGCAGCCTCGGCGCGGGTTTGCGTTACGACTTCATGGGCGTGCCGCTCTACGGCCTCGCGGACCTGGGTGGTGGCAGCTTCGCTGAATTGCGTCACCGCCCCCTTGAATTTGTCGGCCGCATCGAGCAGCGCCGCCGCGCTGGCTTCATGGCTGGATTCCTGCCCTTGGATCGTCCTGGCCACGTTTTCAAGCCGGAGCACCAGGTCATCAACTTCGCCCAGCACCTGTGCCGCAACGGCTTCCCGTACTGTGCTGGCCCGCCCGTTCATTTTGTAATCGCCTTGAATACTTGATCAAGGTTTTCATTCGCCGTCACAGACAGGCGCTTGAGGGCGACCATTTGAACGCAATGTTCCTTTTCGGCCTGTTCTGTGGCTTCGCGCAATTTCTGGCGGTAATCGGTGGGATCTTCCAGCAAGTCGCCCAGGGCCTTGCCGTGGGATTTGAGCCGCTCGAAAACCTCGTTCATGCGAATGGTTGCAGCGTCCGACACGATGCAAGCCTTTTCGCCCGATGCCAGACCATAGATGCTGGGAAATTCTTCGGAGGGTGATTCTTCAACATCGAGCTTATTAAAGACGATGCGTATCTTCTTAGCCGGAATATTCAGCGATCGAAGCGCTCGCACGGTGTTAACCGTATCTGCCTGAACTTTTTTCTCCTTCACGGTAGGAACGACAAAAATATCAATTTCCTCGTGCGAACCGTCATATTGCTGCATCATCTTCATGAAGTCTTCGACGTTTGACGCTCCAACGTCAATGACCGCATCGTCCAGCATCATGATGGCATCAATCATTGAGCCAAATTTCTTGCCTCGCAACTTCTCGACCTCGACGCCGGAGGCATCCGCCCCTGCATTGATGGACTCGACAGAATAAATCCGCGCATTCGGCATTCTTGGTTTTAACAAATGTGCGGCAATCGTGGTCTTGCCCACATTGCCACTGAAATTCATAACCGCAATTTTCACGTCGAACCTTTCTTTGTTTTTGCCAAATGAATTTTGGCCAGGCTTTCCAAGTCTGGAGTGCTATTTATTATCGCATCAATAGATCGAGGATCAGAGCGATTAAAACCGTGCAGATTGTCTACAGGTTCAGCCTCTGGAAGAGGGCGCGCGCTTGGGATCAGGCTTGCAGGAGAAGGATGATGGGTTAAAGTGGCTTTGCGTCTTCGGTTGCGTTCTCTATAAAGATATTCATTAAATGCTGCCGCTGACAAAGTGATGCCATGAGCATTCAGAATTTCGATGACGCGGCTTCGCGGTGCGCCGCTTTGCAATGCGCGTTCAATTCCATCGAACTGCGCACGAAAGATCGCGGCTTTTGTCTTGCTTGCGTAGTCATCGGCCAGAGCTGCCAGGGCTGCGCTGGGGTCTGTCGGTACTGGCTTCGTCATCGTGTCATCTTACCCATTCGTTGATAAAAAGTTGATGAGAAAAGAAAGATTGCATGTAATTGATTGTTTACGGTAGATCAATTGTTTTGGCGTCCGCGAAATTGATGAGGTTTCGTTGGGATGCGTAGTTAACTCGTTGAGAAATGCCGCAGAGGGTGGAGTAGAGTGGTGGGGGTTGCTTAGTGAGGGCAGGATACGCGCAAGCGCCGGTAATTGTTTACAATGCCCCCAACTTCCACCATTTCCAATGTCGGAATCCACCCCATCCATCCCCCTGCGGCAGTCGAAAAAGCAGACAGAGGTATCCGATCCCGTTATCTCTACGCCTATCGTTGCAGCTCGCGTTCTTGCCGCAGAACGTGAACAGTTCTATGCACTTGCAGCAGCGTCCAAAAAAAAGCCTGGAACGCTGTTGCGCGAGTTGATCCAGGCGCATATTTCCGGAGCAGGGAAGGAAATTTACCTATCAAAACAGACCGAGAAAATTCGACACCCCGGCGATCCCGAGCTGGAACGTTTGGAATTCCGGCTGCCAAAATTTCTTAAAGAAGAAGTCAAAAAGCGTGCAGAACTAGAAGGCATGAAATCCGCGCAGTGGGTTTCTTCTCTGGTGCAGTCCTCGCTTATGACGACACCGGTTCTGACAGACCAGGAAGTCGAGGTTGTGAGCTGGGCGAACCGAGAATTAGCCGCCGTTGGTAGAAACTTAAACCAAATCGCACGCAGTATGAACAGGGCTGAACTGATAGGCGAAAGTTTTTCCAAGGACGAAGTTTTGACCCTTGAAGGGATAAATCAAGTCAATGCTAACGTCCGGAAATTGCGCGACATGATGTTGAGGCTCGTTGCGGCCCGTCATAGAGCATGGGGGATTGATGACTCAACTACTTGAAAATCTAATTCAAGAAACTGGCAAGCCTGGAAAAGTCAAGATAAAGGGCAATAGCGCCAAGGCATTAAAGGCGAGTCCTGTAGGCAAGCACAAGAAAAAAGCCGCGAGCGTTGCAGCGGGCTCGTCGGAGGTGATGGTCAAAATATCCAGCTATGGGAAGGGCGGGGCGCACGTCAAGGCGCACTTGATGTATATAAGCCGCCACTCCATGGCAAGCGCCGAAAAGGTGGCCCTTGAGAACGACAAAGGGCAGCTATTTGATAATATTGATGACGTTAAAGAATTATACGAACATTGGAGTAAAGAGATTGATGTAAATAAATCCCCCGGTAAGGGTGTTAATCAGCGCGATACGATGCACATGGTTCTTTCCATGCCTGGCAAAGCTGATCCACTTGCATTGCGGGGTGCAGTACGGGCATTTGCTGCTGAAAATTTTGGTGCCAATCATGAGTATGTTTTTGCTCTTCATACTGATACCGATAATGACCACTGCCATCTAGTTGTCAAATGTCGTGGTTTCGATGGGCGACAAGTGCGTACTTCCCCGGAGCGCTTGCAGCGCTGGCGTGAAAGCTTTGCAGAGCGTTTGCGTGAGCGGGGGATTGATGCCGAGGCCACGCCGCGCCCGGTTCGAGGCGTCGTGCGCCGACCTGAAAAGCAGGTGTTGCGACATATCGACAATCCGGCGCCCGAGGGGAGGGCGCCGCGCCAGTCGCGCGTGATGCAGTCACGGATCGAGGAAGCCGAGGCGGCGCTCCAGGCGGAAGCTGCGGGACGGCGACCCGACGTGACGGCGTGGGAGGGTGCCGCGCGGGCGTGGCAAGGGCAGACCAAGGCCGAATGGCTTGGTGTAGCCAAAGACCTGCGAAACCGGCCTACCGCCCTCAAAACGAAAGATGGAAAGGAACTGACCAATGAGCCAATCAACTACAGTCGAATCGACCGCCTTGGTGCCCGAGCTGGGCAACTCAGAGCGGCAGCAATTGCCGGCATCGCACGTGGCGGAAAGCCGGGCGGAGGCAATGCGTCAGCCGATCTACATAAGCCCGGTGATAGAGAGTTTGGCGCCCGAGGCCAGGCCCTCGCCGTCCCCGGCTTGCGAGACATGCCCGCTGGCAATGTGGTACGCGACCAAAGAGGCGCTGCGGTGTTTTTGCGGGCGAACTCACGGCATCGTTTGGACGATGGAAGATCCGCCGATATTGAAATGCGACGGGCGGGAACTCGCGTTGCTACAGATGCAAGCAGCGGAAGGCCATTGAGCTTGGCCGAGCGCAATCTCGACTTGGCCAAGCGGATTGAGGCTTTCGTGGCCCGGCTGCCTGAGCCCTTGACTGCGCGCCAGGTCTTACAGCGGCAACTACGCGCGAAGGCGGAAGCCGGGCGCACTCTTCAACACGATGGGCAAAGTCAACAGCCGAAGGCTCAACGTATCTCGAATGACAAAGACAAGGGTCGAAGCCGTTAAGGCCGCTCGTGTGTGGTGCCTTGCGGCCCTGTTGGCGTTTGCTGGCTTGGCACATGCCGACCTGGTGGGTCCAGTGGTAGCAATCCAGGACGGTGACACCATCGACGTGCTGGTGAACCGTCAGCCGGTGCGTGTGCGTCTGGCCCAAATTGATGCACCCGAGAAGCGGCAAGCCTTCGGCACGCGATCCAGGCAGGCGCTCGCCGAGCTGGTGTTTCGCCAGTCGGTCCGTGTGGCCGAGACGGGGCGTGATCGTTATGGCCGAGTCCTCGGGAAAGGGCTTACAAGGCTCGCCTGGTCGCAGACCTGACGGTCAGGTGACCTCCGGGGGTGCAGACAAAAAATTCAGGGGGTTCAGTGGACGTGCTGATGGTGCACATCAGGAGTGTGGGGGTGAGCGTGGGTCATAGGCTCATGGGTGTGCCTGTGGCTGTGGCTACCAGTTGGCATTACCTCATGCACATGTGAATGGTGCCCATCGTCGTGCCGGTGAGCATGCTCATGCTCCAGCACTTCGTGCGTGTGTTTGTGTCCATGGCTTTCCGCCAGATGGAGCACAACTCCCAACAACATGAACACTCCGCCCAGCAGCATCAACCATCCCGCAGAGCGTTCCCCGAAACCGAAGGCCACGGCAGCACCAATGAAGGGCGCGAATGCAAATACCGAGCCTGTGCGCGCCGCACCAAACGCCCGCTGGGCGAGAAGGTAGAAGCGCAGACTCAGGCCGTAACCAGTGGCTCCCACGGCGAGAAGTCCAAGTGCTGCGGATAACGAAGGCCAAGGCTCCCCAATCGAAACAGCCAATACTGCCGTCGCTGCGGCTCCCAAGGTAGCCTTGGCCATCACCACCTGGCTGGGGTCGCGCTCAGCCAGCCCACGGGACAAGGTGTTGTCCACCCCCCAGGCGACGGTGGCCAGCAGAACGGCAAGCAACCCCATCAGCTGAACGCCACCCCGTAGGCCCTGGTCCAGCACGAGCGCAATACCTCCTGCGAGCAGCAAGAGCATGGCGGCCCACACGCGGCGGTCCATGGTTTCGCTGTACAGCCTCCATGCCAGCGTCGCGGTAAACAGCGCCTCCAACGTGAGCATGAGCGACGCACTGGCCCCGCTCGTGTGTTGCAGGCCCCAGGCCAGGGCCACCGGCCCCAGCGCCGCGCCAAAGCCAGCCATCGCCAGAAGGCGCGGAATGTCGGACCTCTGCACCCGCGCTTCATGAGCAGCAGTCCGCAGCGACAGTGCCCCGATAAGGGCCGCTCCTGCGTACAGGAGCGCCGCCGTGCTGAAAGCACCTAATCCGGCGCCCAACTTTTGCACCAAAGGCGTGCTAATGCCGAACAGGGCTGCTGCCAGCAGTGCAAACAGGCCCCCGCGCAGGGCTGGAAGGTGCAAAGAGTCGATCATGGTGCGAGTGATTTCACCATGAAGTACATGGCCTACCATTGGGTAGCGATTCATGGAGGGGCTCAGTCCGGTGGAATACCGATTGAGAAGCGCCGCCTAATCGGCGGACTCATGACCGTCCAACTGCTGGGGGTCAGTTCAAACCCGGGGCGGTTCACACAAAGCGCTACCTGAAGCCCAAGCATGGTCGCTCACGACCGTTATTTGCGAAGACGGCGCCAGTAGCGATTTGCCAAGCGACCCGCAGAACGCGGCAGCTCACGTCGCATTCAGACCGGCATTGAGCATCTTTGATCGGCCTGGTGACGGGCTTGGCCTTATCAAAGATCCGGACACGGTTTGGCGGCCCCTGACGCTGGTACAACGGGCAGACATTCTTGCCATTGGAAAAAAATAGAAATGCGCCTGGATGGGCGCACAGTGTTTATCGACCAAACTGAACTGGACAGCCTGCGTCGCGCCTTCACCATCGTTTGAAAACGAGCCTGTCAAACAGTTTTGAAGGAGAGCCTGCAACAAGTGAAGTGATGGAATGAAGGTCAAACCGGGCCGGGGCATTCCGATGAACCGCCAGTACCTTGAGTACCTCCCGGAGGTGGGAACCCTGGCCGCGAATAGCCATCATGGGCAGCAGCACCATCTGAAACAACAGCCTGAATCTAAGGCTGCAAGCCCTTCAAACCTTCACAGCACGAAAACTTTCTCTTCTTGGGCGGACCATGTAGGCGGTTCAGCATGTCCAGCCCCAAAGCCGGCAGAGACCGTTAGTTCGTCGTGCGAATCGGCGCGGATTCGCACGGCGGCGGATGACTATTCGCTTTGGTGAATTTCTAATGGCAACGTGAGCAAAAAACTTGTTACTCCGTTGCTCGACGCGGCAGAGACTTCGCCTCCGTGTGCTCGCGTGATAGCGCGTGTGATGGAAAGTCCTAGTCCCGCGCCTTCTCCTACACCGTGCTGGCGAGCAGGGTCTCCTCGGTAGAAGCGCTCGAAGAATCGCGCCAAGTGGGCTTCAGGAATAGGCTCGCCAGTGTTTTCCACCTTGATGCGGAGCTGCGCCCGGTCTTTGGCAATTTCTACACTGACCGTTCCTTCAGATGGTGTATGACGCAACGCGTTCGAAATGAGATTTCCCAAGGCGCGCCGTAGCATCAGTCGGTCGCCATGCAGAGCACCTTCACCGCGAAGCTGCAGGTCGATGCGCTTCTCATCGGCCGATAGCTCGTAGAAGTCGAACAGTTGGCGTACTTCATGTGCCACATCAACGAGTTCTTCGCGCACCAGTACGAGTCCGTTTTCAGCTTTTGCCAGAAACAGCATGTCGGAAATCATCCGTGCCAGGCGCTCGTATTCTTCTGCGTTGGATTCGAGAATGGCTCGATAGCCATCCGCGTCTCGCGGTAGTGACAATGCGACCTGCGTCTGCACCATCAGGTTGCTCACAGGCGTGCGCAGCTCATGGGCAAGGTCGGCAGAAAAATCAGAAAGGCGCTTGAAGGCATCTTCCAGCCTCTCCAGCATTTCGTTCAACGTGACGGCCAGTTCAGCCAGCTCCGGGGGCACAGCTTGTACCGGTAACCTGCGGTCCAAACTGTGTGCCGTCACGGTAGCCGCACGCTCGCGCATGGCACGCAGCGGTGCCAGACCTCGTCGCGCCGAAACCCAGCCGAGCAAGCCCATGAACATCACGGCGCAGGCAACAAACACCCAAAGCGTGACGCGAAAGCTGTGCAGAAATTGTTCGTGATGTGCGGTGTCCAATGCCAGGACCAGGGTAAGAGCGCCCTCAGTCGCCGTCCCGCCCGGCAAGCGCTTTTCCAATCCGTGAAACGCTCGCTCGCCTGAGCGCCAATGGGCAAGATCGGGGCCAGCGGCCAAGCTCAGCGGAAAGTCCACGCCGGGTGATGCGAACCAGACCACTCCGCTTGGGCCGCGCACTTGCATCACGAGTTCATGGTGGCCGGCAAAAGAGGACGCAAGCGCTTTTGCTACTGCCTCCTTGCTGAGCGGGCGGTCCATGCTCGCGACCAGCTGCGCCGCATAGTCAAGCTTGCCGGTGAGTTCGTCGCGATCAAGCTCGTCGAAGTGCGATGCGATGGTTGCCATTACCAGCCAGCCTAAGGTGAGCAGAACCACCGCTGAACCGATGGTGAACAGCAGCGTCAACCGCGCCGTCAGCGTCAGGCGCGATCCCATCAGTCCGATGCCTCCAGCACATAGCCCATGCCGCGAATCGTACGCAGCAGCTTGGGCTCGAAGTCGTCGTCCATCTTGGCCCGCAGGCGTCGCATGGCCACTTCGATCACATTGGTGTCGCTGTCAAAGTTCATATCCCATACCTGCGACGCAATCAGCGAACGTGTCAGCACTTCTCCCTGGCGCCGCAACAAGAGTTCGAGCAGTGCGAATTCTTTCGCGGTCAGATCAATACGCCGGCCACCGCGTTGTGCACGGCGTCGCATCAAATCGAGTTCCAGGTCGGCAATCCGCAGCACTTCCGGTTCTATGTTCCCCTTGCCGCGCCGCAGCAAGGTGCGCACCCGAGCGAGAAACTCAGAAAACGCGAAGGGCTTGACCAGGTAGTCATCCGCTCCGAGTTCCAGCCCTTTGACACGGTCCTCGACCTGGTCGCGCGCGGTGAGAAACAGCACCGGCAGCGCATGCCCGCCGCGCCGCAGGGTCTGCAGCAGCTGCCAACCGTTGAGGCCCGGCAGCATCACATCGAGGACCAACAGGTCGTAGTCGCCTGTCAGTGCGAGGTGCAAGCCATCGGTGCCGTTGCGCGCCAAGTCCGTGACAAAACCTGCTTCGGCCAGCCCTTGGCGCAGGTAGTCACCCGTCTTCAGTTCGTCTTCCACGATGAGAACTTTCATAAGGCAATTGTGCAGGGAAGGTGCAGCGAAAGCGCCACATTACGAATTTGTAATGTGGCGGAAAGCTGCGTGTAGGCAGGGTGTAGGCACCATCGCGCTCACTTTTGAATACAAGTCCGTCGGCGGCGCACAACACCGTTTGATGCCACATAGAACCACAAGTTGGGAACCCTTTGATGAAAACCTTGAGTGCCTTGGTCCTGGGGCTATTTGCGGTTCTGCCAGCAGGCGCCCAAACCCTGGCCGATGCTTTGGAGAGCGCGTTGGCGCGCCATCCCGTCGCCATGTCTGCCGTGCCGCGTGCTGAGGCCGCCGACGCTCTGGTTGAGGCGGCCGCAAGCCTGACGCCTCGGCCCTTGTCGGCTTCCCTAGCTACGCTCAATGACAGACTGGGCGCTGACCGTGGCCGGCAAGAGTGGGAGCTTGAGATTGCTGCGCCGCTGTGGCTACCTCGCCAGCAAGCTGCGCAGAAGGCACTGGGCGCGAGTACTCGCGAAGAAGTGCGCGCGAGCCAACGGGCCTTGCGCCTGCAACTGGCCGGCGAACTGCGCGAAGCCTGGTGGGCCGTGGCCGCTGCGCGCAATGGTGAACAACTGGCGCAGCGCCGAGCGCGTACCGCTTCGGGCCTGGAGGCCGACGTGTTGCGCAGATCGAAGGCAGGTGAGTTGGCACGCGTGGACGCCAATCTGGCGAGCGGTGAACGACTGGATGCGCAGGCCGCACTGGCGACGGCACATTCTGAACGCCTGCAGGCAGAGGAGGCGTTTCGCGCGCTCAGCGCAATGGACGCTCCTGAAACACTGGTCCCCGAACCTGCGGCCGCATCGGACGCCGCGCCGCCCGCTGACCATCCGCAGATTGCAGCTGATCTGGCCGCGGCCCAACTTGCACGCGACCGCCTTGCGGTCGCTGATGCCGCGCAACGCGAAGCCCCCGAACTGGCACTGCGCCTGGTACGAGAACGGGGAGCCCGTGGAGAGTCCTATGCCAACGCGCTGGGCCTCAAGCTCACGATCCCGTTTTCGCTGGGGCCGCGCGCGCGCCAAGAAAGCGCGGCAGCCCGCGCAGAACTTGCACAGGCCGAAGGTCAGGTCGCTCTGCAGGAGCGAAAGCTTTTGCAAGAAACGGGTAAAGCCAGGCGAGAGCTTTCAGCAGGCCTGCAGCAACTGCAGCTGGCTCGCGAGCGCTTGACGCTTGCCACCGACACCCTCGGTCTGGCCGAGAAAAGTTTTGCTCTTGGCGAGTCAGACCTGCCCGCCTTGCTGCGGGCGCGGGCCGCCGCGCAGGAAGCCGAGACGGCTGTGAAGCGCGATGAAATCTTGCTCTACGCCGGGCAGTCCCGTTTGAACCAATCCTTGGGAGTCCTTCCTTGAAATTTTTGCGCATTCTCTATTTCTCCATGGCTCTAGCGGCAACGCCCGCCCTGAGCTTTGCCCATGGGGGTGAAGACCACGGCGATGCGCCGGCGCCTTTGCCGACGGCCGCTTCAGCCCCTCGTGCCGAAGCCCAAACGGGTGATTTTGAGCTGGTGGTACAGCCGGAAGGCCCCTCTCTGCTGCTATTTCTCGACAGCTTTTCAAGCAACGCACCAGTGATAGGCGCCGATGTGGAAGTGCAAAGCGGCGGCGTGCAGGCTGCTGCCACCGAGGTCGGTCCTGGCACCTACCGCGTGGCAGGCGGTGCGTGGACACAGCCGGGCGCGCATGCGTTGACCATTTCGGTACAGACCTCCGATACGGCAGATCTACTCAGCGCCACGTTGGACATTCCTGCGGCTGTGGCTGCGACCTCCGCTGAAAAGGCTGGCACCGCCTTGCCTGCCGGCCGCTCCCTCTGGATGCTTGCGGGCGGCGTGCTGGTCTTCTCCTTCATCGCCTTCGTGTGGCTGCGTCGACGCAGAACCGCTCCCTCCTGAACAAGGACTTCTTCGATGAAAACCCTAAAAATAGTCCTCGTGGCTGGCAGCGCGCTGCTCGTCCTCTCCAACCAAGCGCTCGCGCACGGCGACGAAGACCACAGTGCGAGTCCACCCGCTATTGCGGCTCCCGCAGCAGGTGCGGCAAGCGGCGCCGGAACCTTGGCACACCCCGGCAGCACCGCGCCACAGCGGCTGGCCGATGGCAGCCTGTTTGTGCCCAAAGCCGTGCAGCGTCAGTTGGGGCTGCGCACGCGCGTCGCTGAGGTGCGCGATGTACCCGCGTCGCTTGAACTTGCAGGCAAAGTCGTTGCCAACGCCAATGCCGGCGGCTTGGTGCAGGCGGGGCAAGCCGGGCGCGTGGAAGCTGCAGGGTCGTCATTGCCTGTTCTTGGTCAGGTCGTTCGCAAGGGAGAAGTGTTGGCTCGGTTGCAGCCGGTGATCAACAGCCTGGAGCGCGGTGCCAGTCAGTCGCAGATTGCTGAGATCGACGCCCAACTGGCTATTGCCGAGCGCAAGGTGGCGCGCTACGCAGAACTCGAAGGGGCGGTGCCTCAGTCGGTGATCGATGCGGCTGGCCTGGAGCGCGACGCGCTGCGCAGGCGTCGCGGCGCACTCCAGGGCGGTCTGAATGGGGCTGAAGCTCTGCGGGCTCCGATTTCGGGTGTCATTAGCGCGTCTCATGTGGTCGCAGGGCAGGTGGTCGACGCGAAGGAGGTTCTGTTCGAGGTGGTGGACCTGTCCCGCCTAGCGGTGGAAGCACTGGCGTACGACTCTGCACTCACCGCGGGTATCGCCGCCAAAGCAAGCGCCGCTGTGCCTGGTGGCGCACTGGATCTCAAATATGTCGGCACCGGGCAGCAACTGCGCGAGCAAGCACAGGTGCTGTTGTTTAGCGTACGTCCGGGCAGCGCGGCAGTAGCAGTAGGGCAGCCTGTAACAGTGCATGCAAGCACGACCCGCAGCGTTCAAGGCGCGGCTCTTGCGCGCACCGCAGTCATCAAAACAGCGTCTGGCGGGACGGCCGTCTGGGTGCACACCGAGGCGGAGCGGTTCGTGCAGCGCACTGTGACGGCAGCGCCTCTGAGCGCCACCGAATTGGTCGTGACGCAAGGCGTCAGCCAAGGCGATCGGGTGGTAACGGACGGAGCAGGGCTGCTGGCCCAGGTGCGCTGAGATGTTTGCTTTTCTGATTCGCACCAGCCTCAGGCAGCGCCTGATCGTCTTGGGTATCTCGTTGCTGCTGGTCGTCTATGGCGTCTTGACGGTGCGCCAGATGCCGGTAGACGTTTTTCCCGACCTGAACAAGCCGACGGTGACGCTGATGACCGAAGCCGGGGGCATGGCCCCCGAAGAGGTCGAGCAACTTGTCACGTTTCCCATTGAATCGGGGATGAACGGCATGCCTGGCGTCACCCGCGTGCGCTCGGTCTCCGGCATCGGTTTGTCCATCATCTATGTGGAGTTCGAATGGGGTTCGGACATCTACCGCAACCGCCAGCAAATCAGCGAACGCCTGAACCTGGTGCGCGAGCAGTTGCCCCAGGGCGTAGTGCCGCAAATGGGGCCGATTTCTTCCATCATGGGCGAAATCCTGTTGATCGCCTTGCCGGCCGACCCCGACAAGGTCAGCGCCATGCAGGTGCGCGAGTACGCCGACTGGGTCATGCGCCCTCGGCTGCTGACCATCCCAGGTATTGCCCAGGTCACGCCCATCGGTGGCGAGGTGCGCCAATACCGCGTCGAAATCCGCCCTGCACAACTGCAGGCGCTGGGCGTCGAGCGCGAAAAGCTTGAAGGCGCGCTGCGCGATTTCGGCACCAACACCAGCGGAGGTTTTCTCGAATCGCAAGGCCGTGAATACCTGATTCGCCAGATCGGTCGCACCAGCCGCCTACAGGACCTCCAGAACGTTGTCGTGAGCGTGAAGAATGGGCAACCCATTTTGCTCAGCCAGGTGGCCGACGTGAAGATCGCCCCAGCACTCAAACGCGGCGACGGTGGCTACAACGGCAAGCCCGCCGTCATTTTGTCGGTGCAAAAACAACCCAGCGCCGACAGCGTGACGCTGACCCGCGAAGTTGAACGTGCTATGGAGGAGCTGAAAAAAGGCTTGCCCGCAGGCATCGAAGCGCCCCAGTTCCTCTTCAAGCAGGCCGACTTCATTGAGCACTCGGTGCGTAACGTGCAAGAGGCCTTGCGCGACGGCGCCATTCTGGTGGCGGTGGTGCTGTTCCTGTTCTTGCTGAATGTGCGCACCACGCTGATTTCGCTCACCGCCATCCCGGTCTCGCTGCTGGCAACGGCCCTGGTGTTTCACTACTTCGGCCTGTCCATCAACACCATGACACTGGGGGGCCTGGCGATTGCGATTGGCGAGCTGGTGGACGACGCTGTGGTGGGGGTGGAAAACGTCCTGCGGCGGCTTAAGCTCAACAGTGCCTTGGCAGTCCCGCGTCCGGTGGCCGAAGTCATCGCCAGCGCAACGCTCGAAGTGCGTTCCGCCATCGTGTACGCCACCGTCATCATCGTGCTGGTGTTTGTGCCGCTGTTCGTATTGCCCGGCATTGAGGGGCGGCTTTTTTCGCCACTGGGCGTGGCGTACATCGTGTCCATTTTGGCTAGCATGATTGTTTCCGTCACGCTGACTCCGGTGATGGCGTACTACCTGCTGCCGCGCATGAAGCAGATGGGCCATGGCGACAGCTGGCTGGTTTCGCACCTCAAACGCTGGGACGCCAAACTGTTGCACTGGTCGTTTGGCCACGTCGGTGGCCTGCTGCTGGCGGCCGTCCTGGCGGTGGGAATGGCCGCGGCGACCATCCCGTTTTTCCCGCGCTCCTTTCTGCCCGACTTCAACGAGGGCACGCTCACCGTGAACGTCGTGCTGAACCCGGGCACCTCGCTGGCGGAGTCCAATCGCATTGGCGTGCTCGCGGAGCAGATTGTGGCCAGCGTCCCGGAGGTGACCCAGGTCGGGCGGCGCACCGGCCGCGCCGAGCTCGATGAGCACGCCGAGGGCGTGCACTACACCGAAATGGACGTGGACCTGAAGGCCTCCGAGCGCAGCCGCACCGCCATCATCCAGGATATTCGAACGCGCCTGGGTGTCTTGCCGGCAGCCAGCAACGTCGGCCAGCCCATTTCGCACCGACTTGACCACTTGCTCTCGGGCGTGCGGGCCCAGATTGCGCTCAAGGTCTACGGCGACGACCTGGATACCTTGCGTGCGCTGGCCGCCGACCTGCGCACCCGCTTGGCGCAGGTCCACGGCTTGACCGACCTTCAAATCGAAAAACAGGTGCTGATTCCACAGATCAAGATTCATGTGGACTACGACAAGCTGGGCCGCTATGGGGTCGCCCCCGGCACCTTGCTTCGTTCGCTCGAGCAAATGGTCGAGGGCGAGCGCGTCACGCAAATTGTGGAGGGGAACCGACGCTTCGACCTCGTGGTGCGCCTGCCGGAAAAAGACCGTGGGCTGCATGCGCTGCAGAGCCTGATGATTGAGACGCCTACCGGTGCCGTGCCGCTTTCCAACATGGCGACGATCGAGGACGGCGACGGACCTAACCAGGTGAGCCGCGAGAACTCTCGCCGGCGCATCGTGCTATCGGCCAACACCGATGGCAGCGACATGGCAAAGGTGGTGGCGGATATTCGCGCGGAGCTTGCCGCCAAAGCGCTTCCCGAAGGCTATTCGGTCTCGCTGGAAGGGCAGTTCCAGGCGCAAGAACAAGCCTCCCGCCTCATCGCGATGCTGGCGATGCTGTCGCTCACGATGATTTTCCTGGTGCTCTACAGCCGCTACCGCTCGACCGCGCTGACCCTCATCATCATGGGGAACATTCCCCTTGCGCTGGTGGGAAGTGTCATCGCGCTGTGGATATCGGGGCAGCCGCTATCGGTCGCGGCTCTGGTGGGCTTCATCACCCTCACCGGCATCGCCACCCGCAACGGGATTCTGAAAATCAGCCACTACATCAACCTGTGCGCATTTGAGGGCGAGCAGTTTGGTCGCGCGCTCATCGTGCGCGGCTCGCTGGAGCGGCTAACGCCGGTGTTGATGACCGCATTGGTTGCCGCTTTTGCGTTGGTGCCTTTGCTGGTGTCGGCCGACGCGCCTGGCAAAGAAATTTTGCATCCCGTCGCCGTGGTCATTTTTGGTGGACTGGTCAGCTCGACCTTGCTCGACACCTTTCTGACCCCACTGATGTTCTGGCGCTGGGGCGAAAAGCCTTTGACGCGGTTGCTGGCAAGCAGGGCCGGTGAAGAACAGCCAGAAACCTTCTGATTCCACCCACCGCCCGGTGCCAACGCGCCCCGGGCATCTGAACGAAAGAGCGAAATCATGAAAAAAGTCTTTTGCATCACGGCACTGGTGCTCGGCGGCTTGTTGTCGGCTGGCAGTGCGCTGGCGCACGACGATGCCTACCTCGATACGCAAAAGGCCCCGCATGGGGGCCAGTTGCGCATGGCAGGCGTGTACCACTTTGAGCTGGTAGTGGACCGAACGAGTCCAGAAGCGAAGGAGAAACCCGTGTCTGTGTATTTGACGGACCATGCAGGACAGAAGATTCCCGCAGCCGGCGCCACGGGCAGCGCAACCTTGCTGTCCGGAAAAACGCGCACCACCGTCACGCTCACGCCCGATGGTGACAACCTCCTCAAAGGCGTGGGCAAATACGCGTCCACGTCCGACCTCAAAGCGATCGTGTCTATCACGCCGGCTGGTCAGGCGGCGGCACAGGCTCGCTTTACGCCCCTGAGCGGGGCTGGCGAGGCGCAAAGCGGCGGCGCCAAGTGAACTGCGGTGGGTCAGCACAAAGCGGGAAATCGCCTGCAGTGCGCCGTTCCATCCAGCGCGGCTTCTACCGCCGCATGTCGCAACGAAGTCGCGGATCCAGATTACAGAGATGTAATGTTTTGGTCATGCCCGCATAGGGGCGGCAAGAAGATCATGGTCGCTTGTTCTGCTACTTCAGACGGAGACCTGATCTTTTATGCTTTTTCCTCCTTTTCCCCCTTCAAAGTCGGCTTTTTCTTCTCGTCGCCGCTTCGTGCAGGGGCTCGCCGCAGGCGGCGTTCTCGCCAGTGCTTCCCCATGGTTGCAAGCGGCCCAGTTGCTCGGTCAAAGGCGTGCCGCGCCCGGAACCCCCGAGTTGAGGGGCACGGAATTTACTTTGGAGGTCGCTGAACTACCGGTAAATTTCACGGGCAAGGCGAGAGTGGCAACCGCAATCAATGGCTCCATTCCAGCACCCACGTTGCGCTGGCGTGAAGGCGACACAGTCACGATACGCGTCACCAATCGTTTGCGAGAAGCCACCTCCATCCACTGGCACGGCATGATCTTGCCATTCCAAATGGACGGCGTCCCTGGCATCAGTTTTGCCGGGATCCCGCCCGGGGAGACCTTCACCTACCGCTTCAAGGTCGAACAAAGCGGGACCTTTTGGTACCACTCCCACTCCGGCATGCAAGAGCAAACTGGCATGTACGGCGCCATCGTCATCGAGCCGAGAGATGGCGAGACCATTCGTGCGGATCGCGATCACGTGGTGCAACTGTCGGATTGGACAGACGAGGACCCGATGCGCGTTTTCGCCAAGCTCAAAACGCAGAGCGACTACTACAACTTCAACCAGCCAACTGCGCCTGACTTCTTCCGCGATGTGTCGCGTGATGGAGCCAAGGCTGCATTGGCCAAGCGCAAGATGTGGAACGAGATGCGCATGAGCCCGACCGACCTGTCGGACTTGTCGTCGGACACGCTCACCTATCTCATGAATGGCACAACCCCCGCCGGGAACTGGAATGGCGCGTACCGTCCGGGTGAAAGGGTCAGGCTGCGTTTCATTAACGGTGCGGCCAATACGTTTTACGACGTCCGCATTCCGGGCTTGAAGTTGACAGTTGTGCAGTCAGACGGGGTGAATGTGGAGCCCGTGACGGTCGACGAGTTTCGCTTTGGCCCCGGCGAAACGTACGACGTCATCGTGCAACCTAAGGACGATGCATACACCGTGTTTGCGCAATCCATGGAACGCACAGGCTATGCACGTGGCACGCTGTCGGTGCGAACCGGGCTAGAGGCCCCCGTGCCGCGCGTAGATCCAGTGGTCGCGCTCTCAATGGCCGACATGATGGGCTCCATGGGCTCCATGGGTGGAATGCCCGGAATGGACCACGGCGCGACCAGCGGGATGGCGGGCATGGGCCATGGTGCGATGGCTGGTATGAAGGCCATGGACCACAGCGCCATGAAAGGCATGGATCACGGCAGCATGAAAGGCATGGACCACAGCGCTATGTCGGGCATGGGCATGAGCAAAGGGTCTGTGCCGCCCAGTCAAACGGTTCGGCACGCCCGCACTGAATATGGTGCCAGCACCGATATGCGCGTGGATATGCCGCGTACCAACCTCGACGATCCAGGAGTCGGGTTGCGCAACAACGGTCGCCGCGTGCTCACGCTGGCAGATCTGCACACCGTAGGGGGACCGCTTGACCCCCGTGGTGCCGAGCGCGAGATCGAGCTGCACTTGACCGGCAACATGGAGCGCTACACCTGGTCGCTAGACGGGCTGGAATTTGGCCAGTCAACGCCCGTCCATATGAGCTACGGCGAGCGCGTGCGGGTCATCCTGCACAACGACACGATGATGACCCACCCCATGCACCTGCACGGCGTTTGGAGTGAGCTAGAGACTCCAGACGGCAGTTTCCAGGCGCGCCGCCACACCATCCCTGTGCAGCCAGCGCAGCGCATCAGCTTCCTAGTTACCGCCGACGCACTGGGCCGGTGGGCATGGCACTGCCATCTAGCTTTCCATATGGACGCAGGCATGTTCCGCGAGGTGGTGATTTCGTGAAACACCTAGACATATCAGGGCAAACAACAATGAAAAAACTGCGAAACCACGCACTTGTGGCAACGGCATTTCTATTTACCGGCGCCTCAGCCATGGCGGCGTCCGAAATGCCCCAATCCCCGAAACAGATGGCTCATTCCATGAGCACATCCGGTGCCAAAGAGGCAAAAAGCCCAGAGATGGATCACGGCTCAATGGATATGCAGATGCAAGGAGGTTCAGCACCGTCCGATGCGCGCGACCCCCATGCGTACTCTGGAGGCTTCACCCTGCAGACTGGGCCCTATGCGGTGAATGGAGATCAGAGACTGCGCCTGGCTGACGAAACGTCCTTTGGATCGGTGTTGTTCGATAGTTTGGAAGCCGTACGAAGCGATGGAAAAACTTCAGGCTCGTACGACATCCTGGGTCGCTTCGGCCGTGACTACAACAAGTTTGTTCTTAAAGCCGAAGGCGAAGTTGCTAACGGGAAACTGCAAGAAGCCCGCACCGAGGCACTGTGGAGCCATGGCGTCGCTACGTTCTGGGATGCCCAGCTTGGTTTGCGTCATGACAGTGGCATCGGCCCCAATCGTTCTTGGCTGGCCATGGGCATACAAGGGCTTGCCCCTTACTGGTTTGAAGTAGACGCTGCAGCGTATGTTGGATCCGGCGGCCGCACCGCCTTGCGCCTTAGTGCGGACTACGAGTTATTGCTGACCCAGCGTCTGATCGTGCAACCACGCATCGAAGCCAACTTTTACGGCAAGAGCGATGTGGCCCGAGATATCGGCAAAGGTTTGTCGAACGTCACCACCGGCATCCGCGTCCGTTATGAGTTCACGCGCCAGTTCGCCCCGTATGTCGGCGTGGAATGGGCCAATCGGTTTGGTCAAACCGCCGATCTTGCCCGCGCTGCAGGCGAACAAACACGAAACACTCGTTACGTCGCTGGCGTGCGGTTCTGGTTTTAGGTCCGACAAGCCATACAACCGCCAACACCTGCTTGGCAGACCTTTAAATCTTTAACTTGGAATTTCTAAATGAATAAATTTGCCTGTACCTTGGCCCTCGCAGCGCTACCGGCTTTCGCATTCGCCACTGGCGACCACGGCTCGCATAGCGACGCGAAAACTGGCGCCGCACCGGCGGCTGGCCATGCCATGGCTGGTATGCAGGAGATGCACAACGACACGCATGCATCACTGGCAGGCATGGCGGGGGATGCTGCCAAGGTTAGTCGGACGATTGCAGTTGAGATGAACGACACGATGCGTTTCACGCCAGGCGACGTGAGTGTCAAAGCCGGTGAGACCGTGCGCTTCTTCATTGTCAACAAGGGCAAGGTGCCGCATGAGATGGTGATTGGCACGCCCGAAGAGATTGCCGAGCACGCCGAAATGATGAAAAAAATGCCGGGCATGGCGCACAAAGAGGCGAACCAGATCACTCTGGCTCCGGGACAACGCGGCGGCATTGTCTGGCAATTTGGAAAGGCCGGAACGGTGACCTATGCCTGCCTGGTGCCGGGCCACAAGGAGGCCGGCATGGTCGGAACGGTGGAGGTCCATTGACCCCCCCCTCCAGTTTCGATCCGAAGCAAATCAACCCATTCATTGAATCGACTCTGTACCTAAGTACGGAGCAAAAGTCCGCGCATTTAGCCGGAGTCTGGACAACTCCTACCGTGTCCCAACCGATGCATTTCCTACCGTCGATCCCCATCACCAGGAGCTTCAAATGAACTTCGTTCGCACAATCTCAATTTTCTCCGCTGTTGCCGCCATCACGATGACCACGCCCGCGTGGGCTGCCAACGACGAGCAGCACGACAGCCACCACCCCACATCGGCAGCGAGTGAGCAAATCACGCAGGCCAGTCCCAGTACGCCGGGCATTGGCAAAGGAATGGGGGGGATGGCACCAATGCAGGGCGGTGCCGATCAGATGAAAGCCATGCAGCAGATGCACGACCAGATGATGGCCGCCAAAACGCCAGAAGAGCGCAATGCCTTGATGGCCGAACACATGAAGCTCATGCAGAGCGGCATGAACATGATGGGCGGCATGGGCGGCATGGGTGCAGGTGCCGCGAACGGCAAGCCGGCCGACATGGCTGCGCGCCAGGGCATGCTTGAGCAGCGCATGGACATGATGCAGTCCATGATGCAGATGATGATGGACCGCATGCCGTCGACCCCGGCAGCGAAGTAAAGGGCTGACCATGCAAGCCTCACTCAACACCGAGTCACAGTCGTCGGCAGTCGCCTACGGCTTTCATTGCGCAATCAACGACAAGGATTTTGCGGCAGCCGTTGTACGCGTCACCGAAGCGCTGAAGACCGAAGGTTTTGGCATCCTGACCGAGATTGATGTGCAAGCCACTATGAAGGCCAAGCTTGGCATCGAGGGGCGGCCGTACCGCATCCTCGGCGCTTGCAACCCACCACTGGCGCACCGCGCGCTGGAAGCCGAACCTGATATTGGCCTGCTGCTGCCGTGCAACGTCGTCGTTCGTGAAATGGCCGACGACAGCCTGGTCGTCGGCTTTATGGACCCGGTGGCCGTGCTGCAGATGACCAGCAATCCCGAAGTCGCCAAAGTCGCCCATGAGGTGCACGAGCGACTGCAGCGCGTCAAAGCCCTGTTGACCGCGCCTGTGACGACCGCCAACTGAGGCCCAAGGAGGTGCACATGTTTTACGACGGCACCCACATGGGGGGCATGCATTGGCTTTGGTGGCTCTTCTGGATCGCGCTGATCGGGGTCATCGTGTTCTCCGGGTGGGGGCGGCAAGACGACCGGCGCCGTAGCCGGCCCGAGTCGCCGCACGAGGTGCTGAAGCGGCGCCTGGCCAACGGCGATATCTCGGCTGAAGAGTACGAGCAACGCAAGCTGCTGCTCGATCGCGATGCCGATTCAAAGGCCTGAGTACGGCGCCACATAGGCCTTGACATTTACATGATGTCAAGGCCTATCTTAAAAGCCATAGACCGACGCCAATCGTTTCGGCTGTCGAGGAAGGAACTAACTATATGCACAGCACCCACCACGAGCACCTTGGCAACACGCAAGGTTTGTCCGACAGGAATTCGGAAGACCGCTTGCGGGGCACGCACCGGAGTGTGCGGAACAAAGGCATTGCACTCGGCCGGCCCTTCAAGCTTGCACTGGTCATGGTCGCCTTGGTTGGCGGTTTCTACCTCCTACGCGAGCACTGGAGCCATGTCGCCGGCAACTGGATTTACCTGCTGCTGCTGGCGTGTCCGCTGATGCATTTGTTCCACGGTCACGGCGGGCACGGTGGCCGCGCCTCGCCGCCCAGCGATCTCACGAATAAGAAGGAATAGCGCCATGAACACGCTCACAAGCCACGCCCACGAGGGGCACACGCACCATAGCCCGCTATCGGCATCGACTCCAGCAGGCCTGAAAGACCCAGTGTGCGGCATGACCGTGACCGAACAGTCGGAGCATCACATCGAGTACGAAGGGCGGCCCTTTTACTTCTGCAGCGCCAAATGCCAAGGCAAATTCTCGGCGAACCCGCCGCAGTACCTCGCCACGGCTGCGCCGGTGGACACCGCCCCAGCGGTCGCTGGGACGATCTACACCTGCCCGATGCACCCGGAGATTCGGCAGGACCATCCCGGCAATTGCCCTATATGCGGCATGACGCTGGAGCCGCTGATGCCCACTCTGGACGATGACGAAAACCCGGAACTGGCAGACTTCACGCGGCGCTTCTGGTGGACGCTGCCGTTTACGGTGGTGGTGACTTTTCTGGCCATGGGCGGGCACCGGCTCGGTTTGTTCCCCTCAGGCACACAGCCCTGGATTGAACTGGTGCTGACGTTGCCGGTGGCATTGTGGGCAGGCTGGCCGTTCTACGTGCGAGGCGTGCAGTCGGTGATCAACCGCAGTCCCAACATGTGGACCCTGATCGGGCTTGGCACCAGCGTTGCCTTCGTCTACAGCGTGGTGGCGACCATCGCACCGCACATCTTTCCGGCGACCTTCGTCACCGATGGCAGTGTGGCGGTGTATTTCGAGGCTGCTGCCGTCATCATTTCACTGACCTTGTTTGGCCAGATCCTGGAGCTCAAAGCTCGCTCACAAACTTCAGCCGCTATCAAGTCGCTGTTGGGCCTGGCACCCAAGACTGCACGACGCATCGCTGCTGACGGTACCGAGGAAGACATTCCGCTCGCCAACGTTCATGTCGGTGATCTGCTGCGTGTGCGACCTGGCGAGAAAGTGCCGGTGGACGGCATCGTGGTCGAAGGTAGCAGTGCCCTTGACGAATCGATGCTGACCGGTGAGCCCATGCCGGTAACTAAACGGGCGGGCGACAAGCTAATCGGGGCAACGATGAACACCAGCGGCGCACTGGTGATGCGCTCCGAACACGTCGGCTCGGCGACCGTGCTGTCGCAAATCGTCCAGATGGTGGCGCAGGCGCAGCGGTCGCGCGCGCCGATGCAGCGCATGGCCGACGTGGTCGCTGGCTACTTCGTTATGGTTGTCGTCGCCATCGCTGTGTTGACTTTCTTTGCTTGGGGTCTCTTCGGGCCTGAGCAGGGCTGGGTCTACGGTTTGATCAATGCAGTGGCGGTGCTGATCATCGCCTGCCCCTGCGCGCTCGGTCTTGCCACGCCCATGTCCATCATGGTTGCCACCGGCAAGGGTGCGACGAGTGGGGTGCTGTTCCGCGACGCCGCGGCGATCGAGAATTTGCGAAAAATCGATACGCTTATTGTGGACAAGACCGGTACGCTGACCGAAGGGCGTCCGACCTATGAGCGCGCCGTGGCCGCGCAGGGGTACGAGGAGAACGAGGTCCTGCGCCTGGCGGCCAGCCTTGATCAAGGCAGCGAACATCCGCTGGCTGCAGCCATCGTCGCCGCGGCGCGAGACCAAGGCTTGACGCTGGCCAAGCCCGATCAGTTTGATTCCGAATCTGGTATCGGTGTGCGCGGCACGGTTGAAGGCAAGGCGCTGGCATTGGGCAACACCGCACTGATGGATCAACTCGGCGTGAAGGTGGATGCACTCACGGCGCAAGCCGAAGAGTTGCGCAGTCAGGGTGCGAGCGTGATGCATCTCGCGGTGGACGGTGCACTTGCCGGACTGTTGGCGGTGTCAGACCCGATCAAGGCGACGACACTCGACGCCCTGGACGCGCTGCGCAAATCGGGGCTGCGCATCGTGATGGCCACCGGCGATGGTTTGACGACGGCGCTCGCCGTGGGCAAGCGCTTGGGCATCGACGAAGTGCATGGCGAGGTCAAACCAGCAGACAAATTGGCGCTCGTCGAAAACCTGCAGAAGGAAGGTCGTGTCGTCGCGATGGCTGGCGACGGTATCAACGACGCACCGGCGCTGGCACGTGCCGACGTTGGCATCGCGATGGGCACAGGAACCGATGTGGCAATGAACAGCGCACAACTGACGCTGGTCAAGGGTGATCTGCGTGGCATCGCTGCAGCGCGAGCGTTGTCGGTCGCCACGGTGGCGAATATGAAGCAAAACCTGGGCTTTGCGTTCGTCTACAACGCGCTTGGTGTGCCGCTGGCGGCCGGCGTTTTGTTCCCATTGACGGGCTGGTTGTTGTCGCCGCTGATTGCCGCGCTGGCCATGAGCCTGAGCTCGTTTTCGGTCATCACGAACGCACTGCGCCTGCGCAGCACGAAGGTGGATAAGTTTTGAGAAGCAACTGCGGAGCTCATTTCATAAATACCCAACCCAAAGCAGTTCATGTGCTTCGACCGTTCGATCAAGTCGGAGATCGCCGTGATGGTCGGAATCTGCACTCACCTTGTCTGCCTTCCGAAATTCTGATATCCGCAGCGCGGACAACACATTCATATAGAGGACACAACGATGAAACACGAACCCGACGAACGAACCTTCAAGGACCCTGTCTGCGGAATGCTTGTCAGTCGTCTGACTGCAGTAGCAGATGCGGATTTCGAGCGAAAAACATATTACTTCTGCGCGCCGGAGTGCCGGGACGCCTTTGTGGCCGATCCCGGAAAGTACCTCAATGCGCATCGCCAGCATGGGGTTCGGCCGAAGAAGGCCATGCCATGAGCAGTTCTGCGGTCATCGGCACCGGATACGTGAGCGAACACGGCGATCGACTCCAAGTAATTGGCGCATCTTGCCCCACCCGATGTCATGACGTCACTTTGTTGAGGTTTTCATCATGAATGAAACCATCGCTCATACGGGCGTCTGGGGCATTGCTGCGATCATGATTGTTGTCGCCTCCTGGTTTTTCTACCGCTACTTGGCGCCAAAAACCTGGCGTGAATGGGCCAGCGCGGGACTCGTTCAAGGTTTCATCATTGCGCTGTACGCCGAGATGTACGGCTTCCCGCTCACCATCTACTTGCTGGTCCGGTTCTTTGGACTGGATAGCGCAAATCTGAACGCCAGTCTGTGGTCAACGTTGCTTGGCGTGGGTGAGCTGGGCATGCTGATTTCGATGGTGCTCGGCTATGCGTTGCTGTTTGTCGGCATCGGCCTCTTTGCGCAGGGTTGGCGTGAACTCTACCGAGCGCAAAAAGAAAAACGACTTGCCACAGGGGGCTTGTATGCGTTGGTCAGACACCCTCAGTACACGGGGCTGTTTATCGGCCTGTTTGGTGAAGGCATCGTGCATTGGCCGACGATTTTCTCGGTCGCCCTGTTTCCGGTGATTGTGCTGGTCTATTGGTTGCTGGCGCGAAGCGAAGAAAAGCGCGTTCTCGCAGAATTTGGCGACGCGTACCGCGCCTATCAACGTCGCGTGCCGATGTTCATTCCGCGGCTCAGGCAGTGGGGGCAACTCATAGAAGGATCCAAAGCCAGCGAACCGGAACTGCCGCCGCGCTGACTGGCCGGCATCACTGCACGCATGTGTCCACATGGCGACATCCACAGTGTCTAAGCGAATGCGTGCATTTTCATTCAATGGTCGAGAAATCGGCCGCCACCGAGAAAGGAATTCGATATGAGCTGGCTATCAGAAAACTGGGTTTGGGTACTGTTGGGGGTGGCATTCATTGCCATGCATTTTTTCGGCCACGGAGGTCATGGTGGTGGGTGTGGGCATGGTGGGCATGGGGGCCATGGCTCGCGTGGTGACGGCAATGTTAATTCCAACAATGCCGCCGAAGCACAAGGCAAGGGCAATCCACCGGGCGCCACAGGCGCCGGCCGTGAAGCCCATCGCCACTAGGAGAAAACCATGCTCAACATGAAGGTCGTCTCGTGGGCGCTGGCCACGACAACGCTGATTTCATACCTGGTCTGTGTGAGCTATGGGCTCGCGACACCGGAGAGCCTGCATATGCACGGCTTCCTTGAGCAGGTGCTGCCAGGATTCAAGTGGCTCACATGGCCGGCATTCTTCATTGGGTTGGTGGAGAGTTTCCTTTACGGCGCGTACTTTGGGATGGTGTACGTCCCAATCTACAACTTCTTCAGGCGGCACTGGGGCATTCGCCAATGACGAACCTATCACACGCGATCTGCTGCGCGGCGTCAATCCATAGCAGTGCTGCAGCGCCATTTGTTTCTGCTCCAAATTGGTTGCCGTCTGATCAGGCAGCACCCATGTCTTGTGTCAATAGCGTGAAAAAAGGAACTACGCAATGACAGTCGATCCAGTATGCAAGATGAAAGTGGAACCAGAGAAGGCCACTGCAAAGGCTGAGTACGGCGGGCAGGTGTACTACTTCTGCTCCAGCACCTGCCACAAGACGTTTGTCGCCGATCCGCCGAAGTACGCCAGTGGCACGGCACCGGCGGACCATTCGTGCTGCGGTGGCAAGCATTGATGGCCAGGCGCTGATGCGAATTTCGAGTGCTGCAATGTCGTCCGAACTCATACAGATAGGCGGAGCTGGTCCTGCGGGGCTCGCCGCTGCCATCACCCTGGCCAGGGCAGGACGGCGCGTGCTCGTCCACGAGGTGCAACCCGATGTCGGGCATCGCTTTGGTGGCGACTTTCAGGGACTTGAGAATTGGAGCACGCACGAAGATGCGCTCGATTGGTTGCAGGTTCTGGGCATCACACGTGAGTTCACGTTCTTGCCCCTCAGTAGCGGCCACATTTTCGATTCCGGCGGAAAGCGTTACAAAATCGCGGGCAAGAAGGCACTTTTCTACATGGTGGACCGAGGGCCGGGCTCGGGAACGCTGGACACCGCCATGCTGGAGCAGGCTCGGTCAGTGGGCGTGGAGGTGCGTTTTAACAGCCGCCTTGATCGGCTCCAAGGGCCTGGCATCCTTGCCGCCGGGCCCAAGGCACCGGATGCCATTGCTGTGGGCTTCCATTTCGAGACATCCCTCGCGGATGGCTTTTGGGCGATCCTCGATGACGAGATTGCGCCGCAAGGCTATGCATATCTGTTGGTCATGGCTGGACGCGGCACCGTCAAGTCGTGCATGTTCTCTGGATTCAAGCAGGAGCACATGTTCGTGCAGCGCACAGTCACTGCGTTCGAGCGCTTGGTCGGACTGAATATGGTTAATCCCGTCGCCCACGGTGGCGTGGGCAATTTCCATGTTCCTTCGAGCGCCGTCACAGGCCAGCACCCTGTCGTGGGCGAGCAAGCGGGCTTCCAGGACTTCCTGTGGGGTTTCGGCATGCGCTACGCCATTCTTTCCGGCGTGCTGGCCGCACGCAGCGTACTGCAAGGGAAGGACTACGAGGCACTGTGGCGGCAGGAGTTGGAACCGGCGATGTCGAGTTCTATCGTCAATCGGGCGTTGTTCAATTTGCTCGGTAACCGGGGTTGCCGCTGGATCCTGCAGCGAAGCCAGGCGCAGTTCTGGGATGCGCATCGCTTCTTGCACGGTGTCTACCAGCCGTGGCCGATCAAGCGCCTGTTGCTGCCCTGGGCGCGCGGCCGCTTCACTTCCCGGCGCCGAGACGAAAGCTGCGACCACGTCGAGTGCGTGTGTGTTTGGTGCCGGCACAGTGACCACCAACAAGCTGACGCATCGGCGGATTGTGGCGAGCGACTCGAAGCAACCAAATCAACATAGACAGCGAACGATTATGAACAGCGATCAACGAATGGTCGGCAACGTCGCACCCAGTGTCGAGGTACGTGCGGTGTCTGGGATTCGCGCTCACCACGTTGCAACCGAATTCACTGCGCACAGATCGACGCTTGACGCTCTAGTCCGCGGGAACGTTGGAGACTCTGCGCCCTTGAAGCCCCTCTTCAACAGCTTCGATAGCAGCCTCGCCATGTACCTGTGGAACAGCGCCACGCTAGGACTGGTCGCGGCGGCCACCCACCAGATACTCGCGTCCAGCCGCGAACTTGGCGTGTGGCTGGCTCCGATGCTGCGGCGTGACCTCTATGTCGGCTGGAATCGCCGCATTCAAGGAGTGCGCTGAATGTGCTTTTCGGCCACAGCGAGCTTCGCGGCGGGCGGCTTCCTGCTCGGGCTCGGCACGATGACCCTCAAGACGGTCCGCGAAACGCGTTACATGCCGGTCGCCGCCATCCCGCTGCTGTTCGCTGTCCAACAGTTGAGCGAGGGCGTGATCTGGTGGACATTCAGCCATGACGCCCCACTTCTCAATAGCGTGATGACGCATGTCTACTCGTTCTTCTCACATGTGCTATGGCCAGTCTACATACCCTTGTCCGTGCTGCTGATGGAGCCACCAGGGTGGCGGCGATCCGCGTTGGTGGCTGTGGTCGCGATCGGCACCAGCGTCGGCGCCTACCTGCTGTACATGCTGGTCGCGTTCCCGGTTGTTTCGCAGCCAGTCGGCCAGCATATCGAATATATCTCGCCGCACTTCTTTGCGGCCGTGACGATGACGCTTTATCTGATCGCCACGACTGCCAGCCTCTTGCTTTCGGTGCACATGCGCGTGCGCGTCTTTGGTGCCGTCTCGATGCTGGCGTTTGCCGTGGCCTACATGTTTTACGCGAGGTGGTTCATTTCAGTGTGGTGCTTCTTTGCCGCGCTGTTGAGCGTGCTCATCTATTTTCATCTTGCAGCGCAACGTGTCAATCGCAACTGTCATCTATTGCAGCGCATCTGAAGCCTTGATCACACACCCCGGAGAACTGAACATGAGAACCCTGATGGCAATCCTCGCAGCCGCTTTGACCCTGAGCCTCGCAGGTTGCGGCTACAACACGTTCCAGACCACCGACGAGCAAGTCAAAGCTAGCTGGTCGGAAGTCGTCAATCAATACCAGCGCCGCGCGGATCTGGTCCCCAACCTAGTCAACACCGTCAAGGGCGAGGCGAACTTCGAGCAGAGCACGTTGACCCAGGTAATCGAGGCGCGCTCAAAGGCCACGTCGATCCAGGCGACGCCGGAGTTGGTCAACAACCCCGAGGCTTTTCAGAAGTTTCAGCAGGCGCAGGGTCAGCTAACGGGTGCGTTGTCGAGGCTGATGGCAGTTTCGGAGAACTATCCGAACCTGCGGGCCAACCAGGGGTTTCGCGACCTATCAGCACAGCTGGAGGGCACCGAGAACCGCATCACAGTGGCGCGTAACCGCTACATCAGGTCTGTTCAGGACTACAACGTGACGGTGCGGACCTTTCCCTCGAATCTGACCGCCATGTTGTTCAGCTACAAGGAAAAGCCGAACTTTACCGTCGAGAATGAGAAGGAGATTTCGAAACCACCCAGCGTCAGCTTTGAAAAGCCGGTCAGCGGCACGGCACCGACGTCGTCTGGGGCCACGCAGTGACCATTCGCGCGACGAGCAGCCGGGTCGTCGGCGTCTTGTTGCTGGCAGGGATGCTCGCCTGGGCCGCACTTGCCGCCGCGCAAGTGCCCGTGCCACCGTTGACGGGACACGTTACCGACCAGACCGGGACACTCAACGCCGGGCAGAAGGCCACGTTAGAGCAGGCGCTGACCGAGTTTGAGGCCAGGAAGGGTGCGCAACTCGCGGTGCTCATGATTGCGTCTACGGCGCCGGAAGAAATTGAGCAGTACTCCATGCGGGTGGCCGAGCAATGGAAACTCGGCCGCAAGAAAGTCGATGACGGCGCCATCCTCGTGATCGCCAAGGACGATCGGGCGCTTCGCATAGAAGTCGGCTACGGTCTGGAAGGCGCACTCAACGACCTGACCAGCAAACGCATCATCAGCGAGGTCATTCTTCCTCGATTCAAACAGCAAGACTTCTACGGGGGCATTACTGCCGGTGTCGGACAAATCATTCGCGTCATCGACGGTGAGGCATTGCCGCCGCCGAGGGGCCGGGACTCACCGGTACAAAGTGACCTGCAGCGCTACGGCCCTGTTCTATTCATCGTGGCCTTCGCCCTCGGCAGCGTGCTGCGCAGGGCGATAGGCAAAGTAGGTGGCGCGGTGGTGACGGGTGGGGTCGTGGGCGTGGTGGCGTGGTTCATAGCCGGTGCGCTGTCGATCGCACTCATTTCGGCCATTGCTGCGCTGGTGTTCACCTTGGTCGGCGGCGGCAGGGTCATGTTGGGGCTGGGTGGCCTGTACGGCGGTGGCGGGCGCGGTCGTGGTGGTTTCGGCGGCGGTGGCGGCGGCTTCGGTGGCGGCGGTGCATCAGGTAGGTGGTAGGCATGAACATTCAACGCATCGTGAAACACCTGCTGACCACTGACTGGCAGGTTCGGCGCTTGTTCCCGCGCAGCGCCTTGCTTGCGATCGAACATGCGATCAAAGAAAGCGAAATAGCGCACGACGGTGAAGTGCGCATCGCAATTGAAGGGGCTCTTGAGGGCCAGGCATTGTTCCAGGGCCAGTCGGCCCGCGAACGCGCCATCGACCTGTTCTCGCAACTGAGGGTATGGGATACCCAGCACAACAATGGGTTGCTGATCTATCTCCTGATTGCTGATCGCGCCGTGGAAATCGTGGCCGATCGCGGTATTCACGAGAGGGTCGGCACGCAGGCGTGGAGCGAGGTGTGCCGTCAGATGGAGTCAGCGTTCAGACAAGCTGACTACGAAGGTGGTGCGCTGGCCAGCATTCAGTCCGTGACGAAGCTTCTGGTTACGCATTTTCCAGCCAGTCGACAAGCCGCCAATGAACTGCCGGACGAACCTGTGATCCTGTGACGAATCACTCTTTCAAGGCGGTATGGCCATGACTCAAGCTAATGGCGCGCTTTGCCCTGCCGGGACCAAGTTGAATTCAGCCCGCCAGTCGGCCACATCTTTGGACCCAAAATTGAAACGGAGAACATCATGAAGCATGCTGCACAACAAACGAGCGCCCGCGCGCTTGACGCGAAAACGCGAGTTCCCAAAGCGGATGTCCAGCCTGCCCAAGGCCTAAATGTCGTGGTCAAGGGGAGGGCCGCGGTGAAACACGCGAAATCGATAGCTTCGCCCGATAAGCCGAAGGTCAATGCATCGGATAACGCGAATGCACCCTCGGCACAAGAACTCATGGAGTACCAGCGTGACTTCTTCGAGCGCTCAATCCTGTTCTGGGACACGTTGCGCAAGCGCGCCAACAACATGCTCGAACACGAGCGCGCGGGCATGCCGCCGCTGCTCGACTTCAAATATGAAACGCTGCTCGACGCACGCGAATTTGAACGCCCGGCCAACTATGCACTGCTGCGCATCACGCAGGTCGGTGAAGACTGCTGGGACGACTGCGTCGACCTCGACAAGCCGCCCGTGATCGTGGTCGATCCGCGCGCCGGCCACGGCCCCGGCATCGGCGGCTTCAAACACGACTCCGAAGTCGGCATGGCTATGCACGAAGGCCATCCGGTCTACTTCGTTATTTTCTTTCCCGAACCGGCACCGGGTCAGACGCTGGCGGATGTGCTGCATGCGCTGCGACGTTTCGTCGAAGACGTGGCGCAGCGCCACCCGGGAAAGCCCCCTGTGCTCTATGGCAACTGCCAGGCCGGCTGGGCAGTGACACTGCTGGCTGCAGACTGCGAGGGGTTGACCGGACCGGTGGTGCTGAACGGCTCGCCCTTGTCGTACTGGGCTGGTGAATCTGGCGTCAACCCCATGCGATTGTCCGGAGGCCTGCTAGGCGGCGCTTGGTTGGCGCACTTGACAGCTGACCTTGGCAACGGACGCTTCGACGGCGCCTGGCTCGCGCAGAATTTCGAAAACCTCAAGCCCGAAAAAGCGATCTGGGAGAAATACGCCTCCCTCTTCACCAATGTCGATAGCGAGCAAGACCGCTTCCTGGAGTTCGAGCGTTGGTGGGGGGGCTTCTACTTTCTTAGCCGCGAGGAGATCCTCGCCATTGTTGAGAATTTGTTCATCGGTAACCAAATTGAGCAAGGCCTGTTCCAGATCTGTCAGGGATGCACAGCAGACTTGCGGCGTATCAGCAGCCCCCTCGTCATCTTCGCCTCCTATGGCGACAACATCACGCCGCCGCAGCAAGCACTTGGCTGGATCCCGGCGGTCTACGCCAACACTGCAGACCTGAAGAGAGCAGGGCAGCGCATCGTCTATCTGACCAACCCGCATGTCGGCCATCTGGGAATTTTTGTCTCTGCCAGTGTGGCACGCCTTGAACATCGGGCCATCCTGGAGAGCCTGGCGGACATCGAGGCGCTTGCGCCAGGTCTCTACGAGATGAAGATCGAGAACCCGTCTGGCGACCCTGACTGCCATAAACCCGCGTTCGGCGTTCGATTCGAACCACGCCGCGTGGAAGACCTCGTGCATGAAATGCCCAGTGCTGCCTTTGACCGGGTAGAAAAGGTATCGCGGTTCAACGAGACGATGTATCGCACGTTCCTAAGTCCATGGATGAAAGCGATGTCCACTCCGTGGACGGCAGAAATGCTGAAATGGCTCCACCCAATGCGCAGCAGCCGGTACCTTCTCTCAGAAGCGTTCAATCCATGGATGCGCGGTGTTGCGGCGCTCGCTGAGCCGTTGGCAGCGAATCGGCACCCGCTTGCGCATGACAACCCGCTCATCGAACGTGAGCGTGAAGCCATCGGGAAAATCACGCAGGCACTGGAAAGGGCTCGCGAAACCCGAGATGCCACCTCTGAGCACGCGTTCAAGCTGATGTTTGAACAACCCGAAATGCTCGCAGAACTCTTGCTTAGGATGCGAGCCGCCGCAAGCGGAACGCGTCCCTCTGTAGGCAAATGAAGATTGATGCCTCCACATGGTGACTTCCACATCTGCGCCAGCTTCCGCCGAGACGCTCGACCTGAGAGGTCGCAAGGGCCTTGTTGTCGGCATTGCGAACGAGCACAGCTTGGCATGGTCAAGCGCGCAACACTTCCGAAATGCAGGGGCCGAGCTCGCGCTTACTTACCTCAACGAAAAAGCCAAACCTTTTGTCGAGCCGCTCGCCAATGAGTTGGCTGCTCCGATATTCCTGCCCTGTGACGTCTTGTCTCCCGGACAGCTCGAAGCTGTTTTCGAGTCCATTAGGACCCAATGGGGCCGTCTTGACTTCGTTTTTCACGCCATCGCTTGGGCACGCAAGGAGGACCTACACGGGCGACTGACCGATTGTTCTGCCGAGGGCTTTGCTGAGGCAATGCTTGTGTCATGTCACTCATTCATCCGCGTGGCCAAGCTGGCCGAGTCGTTGATGGACCGCGGCGGCAGCCTCACTACGCTGAGCTTCTTCGGTGCTGAGAGGGTCGTCGACCACTACAACGTGATGGGGCCGGTCAAGGCCGCCCTGGAAAGCTCGGTGCGCTACCTGGCCCATGAGCTCGGAGGCAGCAATATCCGCGTGAATGCCATTTCTGCAGGTGCGGTCCAGACGCGAGCTGCCTCGGGAATCAAGCACTTTGACGACTTGCTCAACGAGTCTATGCGGATGGCGCCGCTGCGACGCACAGTTGACGCCTGCGAAGTAGGTCGTGCAGCGCTGCTCCTTGCGAGCGATTACGCATCTGGCATCACCGGTGAAGTGCTGCACGTCGATGCCGGATCTCATGTTTCCGGAATGATCTTCCCTGAATAACAATAAATTCGGAGTGCCAAAATTACTGAAGTGTAATTTTTTTGACATCTGAATGTTGGCGGTTTGAATTTACATTAGTCTCAGTGATTCGATTCGACATCACCCGCTACTTTCAATTGAATGTATGCGTCAATAAAACTCGATAAAGGATTTCAAATGACTATTCGTAAACTTGCCATCGCTACTCTACTTGCAGGTGCATCCGTGACTGCAGCCTTTGCCTCTCAACCTCTCCACTGGGTAGGGGGAGAGATTGGTTTTGTTGAACATAATACGCCCAGCACCGTCACGCGTGAACAAGTCATGCAGGATTATCAGTTGTCTCGCCAGAGCAAATTTGATAGCTCTGGCGAAATGCAATTGGGCGGAGACGGTGGCTATGTTGAGCCACAACATTCCTACGCGGTTGGCGGTGGGAAAATACGTCACACCGACAAAATTGCCCACAACACGGTGAAACCGGATTATCAGCACTCCGCTGCTGAACACGCGTATTTCTCGAAAACCTACGTGAACTGAATGCGATAGCTGATTTGAGGGGAAGAAGGTATTTATTTGGTTAAGGTTCAACCCCTCAGCTATCTAGATTTAAGCGCAGTAAATTTCGACTGACCAATATAATCTAAAAAGAAAGAACGATATGAACTTCAGCACTTCGTCATTCAGGAAGGGGCTGCTCTTCGTTCTAGTGGCCGCCCTCGCTGGCGGCGCAGCACTTTTTTGGATGCAGACCCAACGGCATTCACAAGCCGCGTCAACCACCACAACCCAGGCCGTTAAAGTGCCTGAATATTCAACGATGGGACGGGCCGGGCTCGTCGCGTTTGAGGCGACTTGCGCACGTTGTCACGGCAGTAACGGCACTGGCACGGACAAAGGGCCACCGCTGCTCCACGAAATTTACAACCCTGGCCATCACCCCGATGGAGCTTTTGTTTCGGCGGTTCGCCAAGGCGTCCGCCGCCACCATTGGAACTTCGGCGACATGCCCTCGCAACCTCAAGTTAGCGACCGTGAAATTGCCGAAATCGTGCGCTACGTGCGTGAGCTGCAGGTCGCCAATGGAATTGTGTATCGTGAACACCGAATGTAGAAGATAGGCCTCCACTCTGAAACATGCCGGCCAACACTGGACCAAGTCCTACAGTCGCCCAACGCTTGTAGCAGTAACGTCAAAAGCGGTCGGTTGGCGCGCAACACTGCATCAAAATTGGAGATAGCATGAATGATCAAGGAAGCCATAAAGCGAGCTACTTGCGCTTCTGGGCCATGGTCACCGCCTCTACCGTTATCGGTTTTGGTGCTATGTACCTGAACACTTACGAAATCGATCACGTCTTTTTTAGTTGGACGAGATTCTTCATGGCGATGATCATGGGGGGCATCATGACGGCTGTGATGATGCTGTTCATGTGGAAAATGTATCCGAATCGGGGTGCGAACATGGGCGTGTTGTTCCTTGCTGCGGTCTTATTCCTTGCGGGGCTCGGATTGGTGAGAAGCCAAGCCACCATCGGCGACGTCGCATATATGCGCGCCATGATTCCGCACCACTCAATCGCCATCCTGACCAGCACTCGGGCAAATATTCAAGACGAGCGAGTGCGGAAATTGGCAGACGGGATCATAAAAGCACAAGAGGAAGAGATCAAGGAAATGAAAGCGCTAATAGCTGATCTTTCGAAATGATCCATTTCTCCGAAGTGATGCACCCGAGAAGCGGCAATCCTTCGGCACGCGATCCAGGCAGGCGCTCGCCGAGCTGGTGTTTCGCCAGTCGGTCCGTGTGGCCGAGACGGGGCGTGATCGTTATGGCCGAGTCATCGGCACTGTCTATCTCGGGAACGTGGACGTGAACGCGCAAATGGTGCGCGAAGGCATGGCTTGGGTCTATCGCCAGTATGCAAAAGACCGTGGGCTCTACGAATTGGAAAGGTAGGCCCAGGCCAGCAGGTGCGGCTTATGGGTTGATCCTGAGCCTGTGCCACCATGGGAGTACCGACGCGACAAGCGTGAGCGTTCGTTGGCTGCAAAAAACCAGGCTCAATGAACGAATCGGAGGCGAGTTCAGCCGGGCTGTGCTGGCCCGGCATCGAACAACTCCACGGGGGCGAGCTGCAGCAGCCGACTTGCTTCCTCCACGGTTCCTGCCAACCAAGTGTCCACTTCGCCCGCTTCAATCGGAATCACGCTGCGCTTGTCCTGCGCGTTTTCAGGCGCCTTCGGATCGGGCTTGTGCATTCGCTTCATGAGCGGGTGCATATCCGCGTTGATGGTCAACATCGTGTAGCTCTCATGCACCTCGCCCGTGGTCTTGTCAGTCCACGTATTCCAGAGACCCGCAAGACTCCACGGCGCACCATCGGCCCGTTTGAATCGCCACCAGACATTGCGCCCGGTTTCCCAATTAGGTTCATCGAAGTCGCTGGCGGGGATGATGCAGCGCTGGCCCCGAGCCCAAGGGTGCTTGTAGCTGGCCTTGTTCGCCAGTTCTTCGCTGCGCGCATTGTTCGTCGGGTACTTGAGCTTGGGTTCCTTTGCGAACCATGGGATCAGTCCCCATTGCCCGGCTACCAGCTCGCGCTCGTAGTCCGCCGACTCTCGCGCCCGGCGAATGAACGGGCCTGTTCCGCGTGGGAAAAGAACCTCATCCCACCAGCGCATCGGATTGGGCCTGCCGACCGCCCACTCACGTTCTATGTCCAGCAGGGCAGGGGGCGTGTAGCGGTTGCACATGACTGATTTTCGCGCCCGCGAAATAGGCAGGCAAGTCCAACGAGCTTTGAGAGAGCGGGGCGTCTTCTTCACGGACAAGAGAGTCTGAGACAAGCTGTTGGTTGCCATCCGCTCCCGATCTGGAGCTCTGTCGATGCGATACACCGGTAGACAGCTCCTGATCGGGAGCTGCCGGCCGATCACAAGGGGGCGGAAGACTGCTTTGACCGACACCGGTCGTTCTCAGCAGAGACGCAACGCGGCCCACGCTTAAGAGCCCACCGGAGAATGTCGACAGCATGATCTAGACGGCGACCAACTCGGCCAACTTGGCGGCGACAGCTGCCATCGACACCTCCGTCGTGCTCAGGCCGCTACGCGAGCCAAGCAGAGGGCTGACGTCACGCAGAGCTTCATACGTCGTCTCGTGCACGATGGGAACGAGCAGATCGCGCGCGAGAAGCGCGGACAGTTCCTTCTCTGCAATGCCCTCGCCTCGCACTCGGCTCAGCAGCGAAGGGGTTACCAGCACAATCCCGACGCGGGATTTCGCCAGCCCTTTGTCGATCTCGCGAAGCAACGAGGTGCCAAGGGCCACGTCCTTCTCACTGAACCAAACTGAGACGCCGCACGACTCAAGCTGATCGTGCAGTTCCTTGGCCGCGCCTTGCCGGTCGTCCCAAGCGTGGCAGAGGAAAATGTCTCGCAGGTCAGGCAGCGCAGCTCGACTTTCGATACTGCGCCGCACGGGCGTGAGCGCTCGAACATCCGCGACCGTGTATGACACGGACGAACCGGCGCGCGACCAACTCGGCCTGGCACCACTGCTGTGTCCGCTGCTGCTGTACCCGCCGCTGCTGTCCGACGAGGAGTAGGACGGCGAATACGACCCATAGCTGCTGTAACCGCTGTAGCGGCCGTAGCGGCCACGGCATGCAGGGCATGCGGCTGCAGCGCTTGAGGAACGATGACCTTCGACAGGGGCGGTACATCTGGACATGGTTCAACCCTTGGGCGGAAATTTGTCGTTGCCGTGGCTGTCCTTGGACTGGATCTGCCCATTGCGGCCGTGAATCAGCAGCTCGGTTCTCTGGTTCTGCGAAATGGCACGCGCCCGGTCGACGGCATCTGTCTTTCGGTCGAAGAGCTCCGTGGCGCGTTTGGCGCCTGCGCCCTGGACGGCCCATCCGTCTTCGCGCGGAACCACATGTTGATTGCGTTTCGTCATTTCAATCATCCTTGTCACAGCGGAAGTGCTGCTCATCTGTATGTGCGGTGAGAAGCAAAAACGCGGACAAAATGCCCCTGATGTCCGCAGCGGCACGAATCACCGCACATACTTATAACGGGAACAAGGGGGCTCCGTGACAGTTAAACGACCACCAGATAGCGCCGACGTGACGGCCGAGGAAGTCTGCGAGGCGATCGAAAGCCTGTCCGAGGCAGAACTCGGGCGCATCCACCGCGCGGCTCAGTACGCCCTGTTCGGTACCGAATACACAGACCCGCTCGAACTTCTGGGAGAAGCAGTCCAGCGCACTCTGGAGGGCGTCGGCGTTAAGGGTGGCCGCCACTGGCCCAGGGACGTGCACTTCGTTGCATACATCATCAGAACCATGCAATCAATCGCTGACGGATCAAGCAATTCCGTTGTCCAGACCCGGACCGTCCACCTTGAGGCAATGGCGGGCGACGAGGGCAGTGCCGAGCTGGCTCTAGCGCAAGCAGGCTTCTCCTTCGCCGATGTCGTTCATCAGGCGTTGGACATCGAGGAAACAACGGAGCGGCAAAGCCGCGCTGCCGCCGACGCCGCCCTCATAGAGGCCCATTTCGCGAACGACGAAGAGATCCAGTACCTCATCATGGGTGACAAGGATGACCTGAAACCAGCCGAGATCCGTGCCGCCTCGGGCATGAACCAAACGCAATACGACACAGCCCGAAGACGGTTTCGCAGAGGCCTCAATATCTTGATGCCAGGCAGGAGGAAATCATGAAGCAGTCCAGACAAAACCAGGAAATCAGCTTCATCCGCGCCAGGGCGCTGGAAGACCTCGCTAACACCAGCGATGACGAGATCAGAAAAGAGTACCGAGAAGCTGGGCAAGACTTGAGCTCGGTTGCTAAGCAAACGCATGCCAAGCTTCAAGATGTGGTCGCGGCCGGCATGCGGGCAAGGCTTGCTTCGGCCAAGGCAACGAGCAAGGCGACGGCTGCAATCCATCCTATCGACCGGATTCGCCCAGCAATGGAACGACTCAAGGAAATCGTCGCCGAGGCGTTCCAGCGCGAGCCCAAGATCGCCATGGCATTTCGAGACGGCAAGAAGCAAACCGACGAAGACTTGGCTACGGTCTACGACGATCTGGTGAGGATGGGAGTAGTCAAGCCGGAAGACTATGGCCATTGAGTATTCGACCCTAAGCCTGCCTGAAAAGCTGCTCTGGCAGCACGGCGTCCGCGAGCCTTCCCACATCGACTTAGTAGCCATCGCAAACTACAGGGGGGCGGAGGTTGTCTATCGGCATTTATGCGGGTGTGCGGCGCGCCTCGTCGCTGCCGGCGACAAGGCGGTGATCAGCGTTGGCCTTGGCACGTACCCTGGTCGCCAGCGCTTTTCGTTAGCCCACGAATTGGCACACTGGATTTGTGACAAAGGTCAGGGCTCGTTTCGGTGTGCGAACGAGGACATCGGTCCTCAGAATGCCGAAGCGAAAAACATCGAGGCTTACGCGAACGTATATGCGAGCCAGTTGATCTTGCCGAGCTACTTGGTTGATCCTTGGCTTGACGGCAAGCGCACTAACCTAGACACGGCGAAGGCGCTGGGGAAAGACTTTGAAGCCAGTTTGACAGCGTCGGCAATCAAAGTCGCCAGGCGCGCTCAAACCCAAACCTGCGTCGTGTGCCACAGCCAGACCAGGCGAGTCTGGAACCAAAAGAACCTTGCGTTTCCGCAGGATTTCTACGTCAGGCAGGAGTTGCACCACGACACTGCAGCGTTCGCGATGGCGTTCGGAAAAGCCAGCGGGCTATCCAGGCCAGTCAAGGAAGCGGCCGATCGCTGGCTGCAGGGACCCGAGGCTTATCGGCGCACCGTGGAGACGCAGTCGGTCAAACTCCCTGACGAGACTGTCTTAACCATGATCACGTTGATGCCGACGAAACTATGATCGCGTCGGAGGAAAAGACTTTCCACGTGCCAGATCGTTAGTACCGAAGGGCAGCTTGGTACGGATCACCGTGCGTAAGTGCGCCGACGGCGACCGGCTCTGGCTGCAGTTCCGACGGTGGGCCTGAAAATCTGACCGACTCCTCAGGGTCGGTACCGCCACTTGAAAATTCGAGAGAGCAGCCGCTGACCCGCACGCCGCGACAGGTTCCTATCTTTGCCGCCACGAGTTCAGCCGAAGGTCAGGTCCCAGAGGTGAAGCAGGCGCTTGTGGCGCGAACATTTCAACGACTGGTGCTGGCAGGAGCAGCCGCTGAGCCTCAAAAATCCAGCGTCAGCAACCTGCCTTGACCTGCCGGTGGGACTGCCGGAAGCTACTACCGCTTCGGGCTGGTTGCTAACCTTGAACTTTCTGAGCAGAGTGGCCGTCGCTCGCGAAACCAGCCATTCACGTTCGACAAGCGCGTCGGTCCGCTGTACATCCGGAGCCGGTCAATCCGGGACAACTCGTCGCCAAATTGAGCAAACGGCTGTTTGTGCAGATTCCACGTTGCTGCCACCGTTGACGGCGAGGCAATCTCGCCTAGCTCATCGACGAAGCTGCAACCATGGACACGATCATTCCGGCAGCCACGCCACCGCGCCAGCGCATGCTCGAAGACATGCGCATACAAACTGAAGCTTCACCAGTTCTGCCAAAGATCGCGCGCGGCATTCAAAAACGCCGTGCACTTCTCAGCTCGCCATGTCACCGGCGAGGTCGGATGCAGAAGATAGTACTGCTCGTTCACCACTTCGAACCTACTTCGATCAGCGGTAAGCAGGAAGTTGATTGAGTCCACCATCGTGGAATCGAAGCTGTAGCCGAACTTCTCGTTCGGTACGTTGTAGATCAAGCCCTCGATGAAGTACGACGGCGCGATGCCACCCTCCAGCCGACCATCGGCGACAAGCTTCCGGCGCAGGTTCTTCATCACCCGCACGGTCGGCTTGTACCAGCTGCCGGTGGCTTGGTGCTTCCTGGTGGCATTGGCTGAATGCAGCTTCGGGTAGTTGATGATCTGCACACCCTTGGAATTCCAGAAGCAAATTCCTTGCGTGTAGGTGCTGCCCGAGCCGCCCTGGTACTTCCTGTACTCGGCCGCCACTATCACGTCGGCATCCCTCCGGTTCCCACTGCCCGGGATGAAGATCGCCTTGTCGCCGGCCTTGACGCCCTGCCCATTCACGCTTCGCAGATGCGCCAAAACCTCGTTCTTGAATTCGTACAGGCTGTAGGTCGCCGCGTGATAGTTGGCGTGGAAGCTCTGCTGCTGGCTTGGCTCCAGGGTCTCAACGTCATGATAGAACGTGGTGGAGAGCTCGATCACGACATCGACGTCGCTCTCCGCGTAGATGTTGGTGTCGTTGCCATATGATCCTTGCAGGTAGACGCGGAAGCTTTTCCCCGCGTAGCTGGCGTGCACGGACTCCAAGGTCTGTTTGATCGATTGATAGGTGCTGGCCGATTGAGTGACTGAGCCCTGATGGGACCAGGTGACCAGCTGTGCTTCTGGAATTGCCATCTAGCTCCTGCCCTTCCTACAGTAGAAATTCGCGTAGCGCCTGCTCCCGGCTGGCGAAAGATTCGCTGCCTCGCTGTCGCAAGATGTTGAGCTTGGCGAGGTCATGCTCGAGCAGGTCAGTCGCCATTTCCGGCTGCTCGAACACGTCGCTGATGCGAATGGTGGGCACGTCCTTGAAAAGGATCGCCCTGAGCTGGTCCATAGACTGGGTGTTGATCTCTAGGGTCTTCTGCAGCAGCTGAACGGGCATCAAGGTTTTGGCTAGGATCATCTTTACCGAGTTGATCGGATCGACGAGTTTGAACCTCGGCTTGGGGTCGGGGTACACCCCGACACCAAGACTCACCAAGCGAATGTCTTCACGGACAAGCTGCAAGGGGCCGACTGCGTCGGCAAGTGCGTAGAGGGTCGGATTGTTGGCGCAGTAGCCGCCGTCGATGAGCTCCACGTCATCGCCTGCGGCGGTGTGAACGATCTTCCGCAGGAAGAATGGATAAGCCGAGCATGAAGCCTGCACAGCGTCTGAAATGGTGCAGCCGAAGCCAGGCGCGAAGTTCCCTATGCGGCCGTGGGCTTGGCCAATATGGGCTTTGAACACCATCGGCTTTTCGACGACCCACTTGGTCGCGACGATGCCGATGCCCGTCTTCACCTCATCGAACTTGGTATCGCCGAAGATTTCGTCAGCCAGCTTCTGCAGCGCGCGGCTCTTGTCGACAGGCGATCGTGACTGCATGACGGTCGGCACATGTGCCTTGTATAGCTGGTGGACCGTCTCAACGTCGTTGCCCAGAGCGAGGAGCGCCGCAATGATGGCTCCCGTGCTGGTGCCAAAAATGAGGTCGAAGCGCTCGCACAGCGGCTGTTTGACCAGGCCCTCGATTTCTCGAAGCACCCCGAGGGTGTAGAAGCCCTTCGCGCCACCCCCGTCCAGACACAGGATGCGATACGGTTTCTTGATCCCCGGCGATGCTGGCGTGTCGGCCATGGCGTTCTAGAAAAGCTCTTTGGACGGTGAACCTGTCTGCCTTGCCGCCTCCGCGGCAATGTGGCCGGCAAACGCGACCACAAGCGATTTCAGGCTGGTCAGTTCAGACATGTCTTCGTAGGTGCCAGTGGTCGACGCATCGCGGGGAGAAACGAGCGTGCAGGCAGCGGTGTAGAGGTTCTCTAGGACAAGCCGTCGGCAGAGCAGGTCATAGCGCTGCAGATACGAGGCATTCCGAAACTCAGGAAAGATCGGGAAGTGCTGTGAGGCGTCGCGTGTGCCTGGGCGTCTCGATGCTGGTGCATCCTCCACCATGACCAGCCAGGCCGTGAACGGGCGGGCTTGGTCGCCAAAGGCTCCTTCCCGGAACGCTGTCCAGAAATCATGCGCGGTACCGATCGCCTCCTCGGCGCGGTTGTTGGCGTTGTTGCCGAACGAAGGGCCAACATGGCTCTTCATCTCGATCGCAGCGATAAGGCGACCATCCAGAATAACCAGCACGTCCCACAGCTTGGTCGGCCGGAAGTAGCCAGGAAGCGTGAGGGCGCGCCGGTGCTGGTGGACCTTCGCATGGCCGAGTCCATTGGCTGCGACAAGGTCGACGAGCAGCGCAACGAAGCCGTCCATCGTGTTGCCTGCCGTGACGGCCCCGCGCTCTCCCTGGTCGATCTTGCCAGCTTCGATTTTTGCCTGCAGAGCCTTCTGGCGATTGCCCCAAAACGCCATGGTGGCGTCACGCGCCTTTTGTTCGTAGTTCGCTAGATCAAGCGCCATTCTTAGTCACCGTTTCCTCCCAAAGTAGCCCTTTCCTCAGGCGACAGCCTGTAGAGCTGGAACGCAGCGCGGTTGCACGCCTCAAGATCTTGCTTTTTTGCCGCCGCAATAAGCTGTTGGCGGAGCTCCTTCGGCACGTCCGCCCACTGCGGCACACGAATCCGACGAAGGTACTGCGCCTGAAAGCGAAGAAATCCGCCGCGCATCCTCGTCGAGTAGGTGGCAACGAACAGCCGCGCCACGCCCGACATCAGGACAGCCTGCAAGGCTCGCAGGTCCCAGACGTCGGCCGTTATGAAGTAAAGATTGTGATGCGGGTAGAGCTGACCACCCTCGTAGACGATGTGCGCTTTTCCCTTGATGTCCGGAACCAGAAGCTTCGGCCTCTTGGCCAGCGACGGCGTTATGCGATCGATCGTACGATACCAGTTGGCGGGCGATTTCTGCGCGCAGTGGCGGCCGGCAATGTCGGCCTTTCGTGCCTCAAGGTAGCGCTTGAGGCGTGGGTAGTCTGCCAGGTCGACGAGCCCAGGTCCATCTGCAAACGGGTTGACCACACCGAAGCCCCGCCACTCAACCTTACCAGCTAGGATGTCGCGCGTCATAACGAGTGGCACCTTGCGGTCGGCTTCGACATCGAGGTCATCGAACTTGCCGATGAAGGCCTGGTCAGCGCCAGTGGCCACACCGATGCCGACTTTGCAACCCGTCTCTTCGATCGTCGGGAATTGCTCTTCGAGCCGGCGCACTAGGGCAAGCTGGTCCGAGGACTCCAAAATCCACGGCTCGGAACCCGACGTCACCCCTGCGAGCTCGCGCACGGCACCGGGCTCTTTTGGCAGGGTTTTGTCCAGCAGCTTGGCGGCAAGCTCAGTGAGAACGACACTGTCGATTGCCGGCCGATGCGCCAGGCGCGTGATGTTGCCCTTATCGCGGGAAATGATCGTGATCGCCGGGTAGGCCATCACTTCGGCGTGAAACGCCGGGGTGTTGGTCATGTCTACATAGATTTTCAAATGGAAGCCATTGGCGACGAGAGATCGCAAGGGACCGCCATAGCGATTCTTCATCCACCGGTCGGCGCAGATGAAGCCCAAAGCCCCACCCTTCACTAGGCTGAGCAGCGATCGCTCGATGAAAGGGATGTAGAGGTCCGCCCGGTCGTACATGGTGGGGTAGCGGCTGCGGTACTCGGCGAGTAGCACGCCGGGGATCAGCTCCTGCCGGACGTAAGGCGGATTGCCGACAACAGCATCGAACGTCTCAGGCAGGTCTGTCAGCAGGAAGTCGCCATGCTGTAGCCAGCGATCGGCAAGGCTAGCGGCGGTCCGCGCTGGAATGTCGGCGCCGGCCAGACGGGCGATCACAGCAGCATGGGCTCGGGTGAAGGTGTCGCGATGCAGCTCAACCGCGCGGATGCAGTCGCCGAGCGTTTCGAGAGGCCGGGAGGTCTTGCCACTGGCTTTCCAAGCGGTAAGCAGGCGCTCGATCGCGGGAAAGAGGAAATCCCCGTCGCCGAAAGATGGCTCGAGTAAACGCCGTTTGTGCAGCGGTTGGTCGGCCGTGTAGCCCACTAGATCGAGGATGAAATCGACCACCTCACGACGCGTGAAGATCGCACCGCGCTCTTCGACGCCGCCAGCGTTGGCCAGCTCTTCAATGGCTGCTGACACGGGGCACATATCAGAAAACGAAGATTGGCGAGTGAGAACCTTGAGTTCGGTCATGTCAAAACAGTTCGGTTGCTTGTGGCGAGGTGGCTTGTCGGTCAAGGGATGAACGACCAATTAGGACTACGCCGTCGTACAACGGCAGGGTCAATCACGACCTCCTTCGATCACTTGCAGAACCGGCCGTCGCGGGCGGCTCTGCGCGTGCGCATCACCGGCCAGCGCGGTCAGTGCCAAGCCGAAGACCAACTCGTCGAGTTCGTTGACGTGTACGGCAAGCTGATCGGCAATATTGGCGCGCGTCATTCCATCCTCCCGCAGCGCGGCAAACACCTTTTGGAAGACCTGTGACGTTTCCCGAGGGGCGCTATTTGGCTCTGACTTCTGGTATCCACGTTGTGCAATCTCGATGCACAGCGATCTGTAGTGCCACTCGTTGACAAGCTTCAAATCTTTCAGCCTATAGGCAAGCGCTGCGACAGAGACTGTCCAGAACACCTTGTGCGAGATCAGCTGGTCTACGGAGGCCATGACAGGCGCGTTGGCTAAAACGCTTCCTTCCGGCATGAGAAATGCCGATGCAAACTCGTTGGCCTGGCGTTCTGCGTCCTTGACCTTCGGACCCGCATGACGATGAAGAATCAAGTGTCCGAGTTCATGGGCGGCATCGAAGCGGCTGCGTTCACAGGACTTCATCGTATTGAGAAACACGAACGGCGTTGACGCATGCCACATGGAGTAGGCGTCCACCTGAGCAGTGTCCAGCGACAGCGAGAACACCCGCACGCCACGCGCTTCCAGTAGATGCACCATGTTCTTGATCGGCAACTCGCCGAGACCCCAGATCCGGCGCAATGCGGCTGCAGCCGCAGCAGGGCTGGACTCGTGGCTGAGGTCAGGCAACTGCGCCGCCGGCAACTCGAAGCGCTGCTCGATCCACTCGTTCAGCATGAGCGCGAGCGCGCCAGCACCTAGCGCTGCGTCCCGCTGGCCGGCAGTCATCTTCGACATGGATCGGAAGCTGACTACGTCGGGCGTCACCTCCTCCACGTCCGATCCAACAAAAAACTGCACCGGGAAGTGCAGTTGGTCAGCTAGCGTGAGGAGCCGTTCTCTTTCAGGCTTGTACTCTCCGCTCTCGTACGCGGTAACTGCCCGCACATCTGCACCGATGAGCTCTGCCAACTTCCTCTTAGTGAGCCCTCGACGTCGACGAGCAAGGCTTAAGCGGTTCGGGTTGAACTCTGCACCGTAGCTCATGCCTTCCGCCGAACTGCAACGTCGATGTCAGGCTGGACAGGGGGCGTAATCACCACCTGTTCGCCATCGAGCGGCTGAGCCTGCAAGATGATTCGCTCCTGCCACACGGACACGCGGCCATCGCTCCCGACGTCCAGCGGCAACGACAGCTCTGCACGCAACTCGTTCTTCGCGTGGTGTGCCAGCAAGATCCAGGTCGTCACCTTTTCGTCTTCGTCTTGTAGCGGCACAGGCAGCTCCATACCCGGCAGGTACAGCTGCAAGCTCCGGTTGATCTCGATCGCACCCGCGGTGTTCGGCCCCTTCGAAGAGGTCGTGGCAGGATCCGCATGCAGGAAGCCCGTTGCTTCATTGCCGGTAGACACGATGATCGAAATCGAGCCGTCTGGGCTCACGGTCTTCGGCGAGTTCTGGTCATTAAAGCGCGTCCAGCCCTCTGGCTTCAGTACGTCACGAAGCGTACGAACGGCTTCGCTCCACGCCGCAATAGGCGGGAACAGAGGGGGATGGTTCTCGGTGCAGTTCGACTTGGCGATGTAGCCGGCCATGACTGCGCGCAGCAACACGGCTTCCGTCAAACTGAGCTGTTGCAGGCGCGAGAGGACGGAGGTAGGTTCAGCGTGCAGGATCGCAGTCATAGAAACTTCCGGAAGTTTAGCTTCCTGAAATTCTAACGCGATTGCGTTTGAAAAACGGGAAGTTGTACTTCATATTTTTCTCGCGATAGGCTGGGCTACTGCGTCGTGCTACGCCGGAGCACCGCTTTAGGTGGCGAGGGCAACGACACAGTGGATGCCTTCGCAACGGTGCCTACGAGACCAAGCTCAACAACGCCGTGGTGGACGCTTTGGAGAACCATAGCGCCATGGCCGACCAAGCCCTACGGCATGAAAAGGTGTTCAAGGGGCTTGCGAACCTGCTGGTGGAAGAGGTGTACCGGCAATTGCGGGAGAAGAGCGAGGAAAGCTTTACTGACTGATCGTTGGTTTCCCTGCGGAATAAATCATCTTTGGGCATCAGTAAATCACAAAGGCAAGCGCAGCGCGTCAGGCCCGTGGGCGCCTGTGGGCAAGGGGGTGCGAGGGGTGGGAATGTGGGCAAGTCGCAGGCTTGTCCATATTTCCATGCCGATCCCCGCTTGTCCACGGGATCAAGACAGATCACTTGGTTTCAATTTGGACGCCGAAGACACGCACAGCCAGACCTTTGTTTCCGGGCTGGAGGGCAAGGCCAACGAGGGAGGCAATCACGAGCAGAACGATGAGGCGGTATGCGTGTTTCATGCCTCCCATCATGTTGTCACGATGAGCAAAAGGCACTGCGGCCCAATTTCGCAAATACGTCGTGAGTCGCCGCCGAGCGGCCCAAGGTGTGGTGTTATACGATATAGATTATGTTAACTAAGAATGTTATAATTTCAAAGAATAACGAAAAAAATGGTTGCGAGCAAGCCCTGTCAGGCGTTACTTGATGCTCAAACAGGCCGTGCCTGCTGCCCTCAAGCGATTTCTTCGGCCAGGCTCGCGGCAAGGAAATCCAGAAACACGCGGGTCTTGTTCGGTATCCCTTTGCGACTGAGGATCAAGGCGGTGGAGTGCATCGGAGGACTCTCCCACTCGTTCAGCACACGCACCAGCCGGTTCGCTCGAACGTCGTTACGGCACATGATGTTCGGCAGCATGCTCAGGCCCACATGGCCGATGGCCAGTTCGCGCGCAATGCCGATGTTGTTGACTACGACCTTGCCGACGACTTCGGTGAACCGGTGCTGCGAGCGATTGCGAAACGTCCATACGCCGTCTTGGCGTTGCTGCTCGGTCAATATGCAATCGTGGTGCTGGAACTCGTCCACTGAGCGCGGTATCCCCCGGCGTGCAATGTACTGCGGGCTCGCATAGACACCGCGTGTCACCGTCGCGATCCTTCGATAGGTCAGACCCGATTCCTTTACGGGTCCAAGCTGGATCGCTATGTCGTACGGATCCTCGCGTGGATCGACCGCGCGACTGTTCGCATCGATCTCGAGGTGAATTTCGGGATACGCGTGGATGAACTCTGCCATCGCGCGGCTGAGCCACGCGTTCCCGAAGTCGATCGGGATGCTCACCCGCAAGTTTCCGCGTATGGCAGACTGCATCTGCTCAGTCTCCAGTCCCGCTTCCTCCACTACGTCAACGACCCGACGGCAGTGTTCGTACAGCACCGCCCCAATGTCAGTCGTCGTAAGCCGGCGCGGGCCTTTCTTCAGGAGGATCGCGCCGACGTGTGTCTCGAGCAGCGCGAGCCGGCGGCTGATTGTGGACTTCGGAATGCGCAGCAAGGCCGCTGCGCGGGTCATGCTTCTGGCGTTCACGACATCGTGGAACAGCCGCAGTGAGTTCAAGTCGAGACGTTCGGACATAGGCAATACCTCGTTCTGTCTGCGTTCCAAATATGGAACTATGGGTTTAACACGTGATGCTATGCAGCCAACCACCCCTTGTCTACTATCCGCCTTGTCCTTCCCAAGAATACTCAAACCTCTGGCAGACTCGTCGCGGGCACATCTAAGGGTAAGCCCGTGTACAACACAAAAAGGAGACAACATGACATCGACGGAACTTCGGTCGCGGCGCTCGTTTCTTGCACTTTCGCTGGGCGGCGCGGCCGTGGCGGGGAGCGCGATCTGCGTTCCATCCATGGCACGAGCGCAAGGACAAAGCCTGAAGTGGGCTAATCTCGCTCCCGGCTTCACGACGTTGATCACCGACTACATGATCGCCAAGGGCATTGATAAGTCGAACGGCCTGAGTCTCGGCAAGCCGACCTCTTATACGGCGGTCACGACGTACTACAACGACTTCGTGGCCGGCAACTACGACGTCTGTATTGGTAGCTGGGACACCTTCGCGGCGCGCTATCTGCAGGGGGTGCCACTGCAGTACGTCTGCACGATTACGACGGCGAACATGATCAACATCCTCACGCCGGGCGGTGGCGCCGCCACCGTCAAGGCGCTGGAGGGCAAGACCCTAGCGGCACCGCAATCGACCGGCACCTATCGGATGATGCGGGCGCTGATCAAGGAGCTCGAAGGCTTCGACATCGAGACCTCGACCAAGATCCAGAACGTCGACAACCCGGCCGCGCCCGTTACGCTCGTGATGGCCAACCGCGCCGACGCCGCGCTCTCGTGGGAGCCCAACATCTCGGCCGGCCTGAAGCGCGTGCCCGATATGAAAGTGATCTACAACGCCGGGGTCGAGTACCGCAAGAAGTTCAACATTGATCTTCCCTACTTCGGCGTCGCCGTTCGCAAGGAAGCCGCGGCGCGCGATCCGCAACTTGTCGCGCGACTCAACAAGGCCTTCGCCGATTGCCTGGCCGGCATCACCGGAAACGTCGAGGAGGCTGTCTCGATCGCCGGCGCGAACTCGGGCATCCCGGCCGATGTGCTGCGGATCGCGATTTCCTCCGGTCGCCTGCAGTTCAAGCACGTCTCGATGAGTGACGAGTCCGGCAAACAGAGTCTGCGCGTTGCGGGCGATTTCCTCACCCGAAACGCTCTCCTGCCGCGCGCGCTCGACAGCGGCTTCTTTGCCGCATGAGCACCACGACCGTGTCCAAGCCAGAAACAGCTGTGCAGGCCGGTGGGGGCTTGGCCGCGCCGATCACGAACGCTGTGGCCAAGCCCGCTGCCAAACGGGACCGTCGTGACCTCACCGCGCTCATCGTCGTTGTGATCGCGATCGGCATCGTGATGCAGATCGCGAGCGGCTTCGTGCCCGACTACATCCTGCCGTCGCCGGTGGCCATCGGGCAGGCGCTCGTCGAGCTGCTGACAAAGGATCTGATGCACGTTGCGATCACGCTCGGGCGCCTCGCGCTCGCGATCGTGTTCTCGATGACTGTAGGCGTGAGTGTCGGTCTGCTGATGGGTACCTCGAAGGTCTTCGGCCCTTACTTGCGCGCGCTGGTGATCATCGACACCGGCATCCCAGCTCTGTCGTGGATGCTGGTCGCGGTGTTCTGGTTCAAGGATCCGGAGTCGCGCATCTTCTTCATCCTGACCGTCATCCTGTTGCCGTTTTACGCGCTCAACGTGTACGAGGGCGTGCGCTCGATGTCGTCGGAGTGGCTCGACATGCTGGAGAGCTTCCGTCCCACACGCTGGCAGGCGATGCGCTACTTGATCGTTCCGCACACCGTGCCCTATGTGCTCCTGACGACGAAGTCGGTGATCGGCTATGCGATCCGCATGGTGATTTTTGCTGAACTGGTGGCCTCGGCGGTCGGCATCGGCTCACGCATGAGTTTCGCCCAGTCGACGTTCCGCATCGACCAGGTCCTCGCGTGGACCTTGGTGCTGGTCATCCTCAACCTCATCTTTCAATGGGTCGCCGGTCTGGCCGAGAAGCACCTGCTGAAGTGGCGCAAGGAAGCGACGGTCCGTTGATGAACATGAACACATCTTTGATCGAACTGACCGGCGTCATCAAGCGCTTCGGTACCCATGTGGCGGTGGACCGTCTGTCGATGAAGGTCGAAAAAGGCGAGATCGTCGCGCTGCTCGGCCGAACCGGTGCCGGCAAGAGCACGGTCATGAGCCTCCTGATGGGCACGACCTCGGTCGACGAAGGTCAGATCCGCGTGGCGGGCGTCGATCCGGCGGCGAGCTTCCAGGCGTTGCGCGGGAAGATGTCGGTGAGTTTCCAGACCGATCGGCTGCTGCCGTGGCGCACCGCGTGCGAAAACGTCGAACTCGGGCTCCTGATCCTGAACAAGTCGAAGGCCGAAGCCCGCACGATTGCGCTCGAATGGCTGCGCCGCGTGAAGCTCGACGGCGCCGCCGGCAAGTACCCCAGCGAACTCTCGGGCGGCATGCGGCAGCGGGTGTCGCTGGCGCGGGCGCTCGCGGTCGATCCCGATCTGGTGCTGCTCGACGAGTCGTTCAGCCAGCTCGATCACGTGACCTCGCAGGTGTTGCGCCGCGACTTCAGCGAGATCGTGCGCGCCGTCGGCAAGACCTGCGTGTTCGTGACGCACCGCATCGACGACGCCCTCGAAATCGCCGACCGCGTGCTGGTGCTCGCCGCGCCGGCGCGGGTCTGCCTTGAGATGGCGATCAGCTCGGCGCAGCGGACTGACGTGACGACGATGGCCGAGATGCACGCCCGCATCGAGCGCGCCATCGGCGGCGACGAGGCCGCTGCATAGGGCGCAACCCATTCAATTCACCAAGAGACGAGAAGAACACATGACGACCCAGGACATATTGATCGAGCGAGTCGAGGGCTGGCTGGAGATCACGATCAACCGGCCCGAGAAGATGAACTCGCTGCGCGAGCAGACCGCAGACGAAATCCTAACGGCGCTGGCCGATGCCGAGGGCGACCGCGAGATCGGCGCCGTCATCCTCAAGGGCAGCGACAAGGCCTTCTGTACAGGCATCGACACCAGCGAATTCAAGATCGAATCGAACGAGTACTTCGACTTTTATCGCAAGCGCAAACGCTCGCGCAAGGTCAATTCGCTGTTCCGCGATCTGCCCGGTTTCAGCAAGCCGGTGATCAGCGTGATCGAGGGCTTCGCGCTGGGTGGCGGCCTGGAGCTGGCGCTCGTCGGCGACATGATCGTTGCCGGTGCCAACGCAAAGTTCGGCCTGCCCGAGATCCGGCTCGGCCTGATGCCCGGCGGCGGTGGCACGCAGACCTTGCCGCGGCTGATCGGCCCTGCGCTGGCGAAGGAGCTCATGTGGACCGGGCGCCGCATCACCGCGGAAGAAGCCAAGGCCTACCGCCTCGTCAACCACGTGACTGAGGCCGGGGGCGCGCTCGACAAGGCACGCGAACTCGCCCGCACGATCTGCGCGAACGCGCCCTTGTCGGTGATGTTCACCAAGTCGGTGATCGACCGCGGCATGGACATGCCGCTCGCCGAAGGCATGGCCGCCGAAGGCGACGTGTCCTTCATGCTTTATTTCACCCAGGACCGCAACGAAGGTCTGGCCGCGTTCCGCGACAAGCGCACGCCCCAGTTCCGCGGGGAGTAACTCGATGAGAAAAAAAGACATCGTCATTGCCGGCTACGCCGAAACGAAGATCGACTTCAAGACCGGCCGCAGTGCCTACGACCTGGCCGGCGAGGCACTCTCGCAGCTGATCGAACGCACCGGCATCAGCCTCGAAGACATCGACGGCCTCTCGGTCACGACCGCGCTGTCGGAAGCGTCCAATCCGTTCTTCGCCGTCTACATGACCGAAGCGCTCGGCATCACGCCGAACTGGCTCAACTACGGCGGCATCGGTGGCTGTTCGGCCACCGGCGGCGTCGCGCGAGCGATGTCGGCGATCCGCGACGGCATGTGCAAGGTCGCGGTCGTGATGTCGGCCGACGCGCCGAGCACCGACTGGCGTTCGAACTACGGCGCCTATCGGCCCGAATTCCAGGACCCTCCGGGTGTGCAAGGCCCGCCCGCGACATTCGGCCTCCTGATGAGCCGCTACGTCCATCAGTACGGGCTGAACCCGCAAGCGCTCGGCAAGATCGCGGTCACGCAGCGCGCGCACGCGCTGCACAACGAGAACGCTTACGCCAAGTTCCAGAAGCCGCTGACGATGGACGACTACATGCAATCGCGGGTGATCTCCGATCCGCTGCGCGTGCTCGACAGCGTCATGTTCTGCGACGGCGCGAACGCCTTCCTCGTCACCACCGCAGAGCACGCGAAGACCCTCGGGATCGACAAGGTTGTCTACCCGGTCGCGTACTCGGAAGTGACCAATTTCAACGGCCGCGAGCCACTGGCCGACATCACGCAATCCGGCTTCACGAAGATCGGGCCCGAGGTACTGAAGAAGGCCGGCATGGCGCCGAAGGACGTGCGCATGTTCCAGCCCTACGACGATTTCACGATCGCCGTCATGATGAAGTTCGAGGCATTCGGCTTCTGCGAACGCGGGCAGGGTTCGGCCTTCACGATGGACACCGACCTGTCGCACACCGGCTCCTTGCCGCTCAACACCGGTGGCGGGCAGATCTCGGCCGGCCAACCGGGTCTGGCCAGCGGCGGCCTGAACCTCGCCGAGGCGGTACGCCAGATGTTCGGGGAGGGCGGAGCGCGCCAGGTGAAGGACCCGCGCAACGCGCTGGTCACCGGCATCGGCGTAATCCCCTACGGCAGAAACTGGGGCGTGAGCTCCGCGATGATCCTGGAGGCCTGAATGAGCCAAACCAACCCAACCCCCCCCGCGCCCGTCGCACGGCCGGTGCCGCGCATCGGCAACTACGTTGATAGCAAACCGTTTTGGGACGGCATCGCCGCAGGTAAGCTGGTGCTGCAGTACTGCACCGAAGCGAAGCGCTTCCAGCACTATCCGAAGCCTGTCTCCGGCTACACCGGCCGGCGCACGCTCGAGTGGCGCGAGACCAGCGGTAAGGGCGTGATCTACGCCTGCACGGTGGTGCGCATTCCCGGCCCCGGGCTCGAAGGCAGGTTGCCGCTGTGCGTCGCGACCGTCGAGCTCGACGAAGGCGTTCGCATCATCGCCAACGTACTGAACTGCAGCCCCGAGCAGATGGCGATCGGCAAACGCGTGAAGCTCGCCTGGGACCAACTGACACCGGAGCAGCGCTACCCGGCGTTTGAACTCGTCTGAAGGCAAACCATGCGTCTTGAACACTTCCTGCGCGCCCATGCGCAGCGCCACGGCCCGAAGGCCGCGCTGGTCACGTCGAATCGGCGGGTCAGCTTCGGCGAGCTGGGCGAGCGCGTCAACGCGCTCGCCCTTGGACTCGGGCGCCTGGGCGTCAAGGCCGGCGACCGGGTGCTGGTCTATCTACCCAATGGCGTGGAGTTCGTGCAGAGCCTGTACGCGAGTTTCGCGCTGGGTGCGATCGTGGTCCCGGTGAACACGCGGATGACGCCGAAGGAGCTGGCCTACTTCGCGAGCGATTGCCGGCCCTCGGTCTTCATCTACCACGCCGAGATGTCGAAGGCGCTGGAGGACATCGAGGCGCAGATTGCCGGCATGCGTCGTGTCATCGTCGGCCTTCCTGCCGGGGTGCCGGTCGATCCGGCCGTGCAACGCTTCGAGGAGGTGTCGGTCGCCTGCGACGAGTCGCTGCCCGACGTGCCATTGGGTGCCGAGGACTGCATGATCCTCTACACCTCGGGCACCACCGGCAAGCCCAAGGGCGCGGTGATGACGCACGCCAACCTGATCGTTCAGCACGGTTTCATCAACCCGGTCGACTGGCGCATCACCGCCGACGACGTGTTCCTCGTCACCACGCCGCTCGCGCACCGCACGGGCATGGCGCGGATGCTTAATTCGCTATGCCTCGGAGCCACGCTCGTCGTGATGGACCGTTTCGACGGCGATGCGGCTATCGCCTTGATCGAAGCCGAACGGGTCAGCGCCATCGGCATGGTGCCGACGGTTGCGCGCATGCTGATGCCGGCGCTCGAACGCAGCGCGGATCGTTGCGGCAGCCTGCGCCATCTGATCGTGACAGGGGAAGCCTTCCCGGTCGATCTGAAGCGCCGCCTGATCGAGTTGCTCCCGCGCGTGCGCCAGCACTCGTTCTTCGCGATGACCGAGGTCGGATCGGTGACCGGCCTCGAGCATGAAGAGCAGTTCACGCACCCGACCTCGGTCGGCCGCGTCACCCCCGGGGTCGAGGTCAAGCTGATCGACGAACACGGTCACAAGGTCTCCGTCGGCGAGGCGGGCGAGCTGCTGGTTCGCTCCGGTATCCCGGGCCGGTTCACGACGATGCGGGGCTACTTCGAGCGACCCGAAGAAACCGCCGCGACCATCGTCGACGGCTGGGTCAAGACCGGCGACATGGCGCGCTTCGATGTCGATGGTTACCTCTACATCGTCGATCGCAAGAAGGACATGGTGCTCAGCGGCGGCTTCAATGTCTATACCAAGGAAGTCGAGCAGATGCTGCTGGAGCATGCATCGATAGCCGATGTCGCCGTGGTCGGCGTGCCCGACGAGATCTTTGGCGAGGCCGTGGCCGCGTTCATCGAGCTCAAGCCCGGGTGCGAACTCGGCATCGTGCAGGTGCTCGAGCACAGCAAGTCTCGCATCGCGAGTTACAAGAAGCCAAAGCATGTGTTCTTCGTTGATACCTTTCCGCGCAACGCGATGGGCAAGGTGTTGAAGATGGAGTTGCGCGCGCGCGCGCTCGACATGCTCGTTGCCAAGGGAGTACCAGCATGATCGAGTTCGGCCGTTCACACAAAGCGCGCCACTGGATCGGCGGCGAATGGATCGACGCGCCCGCGTCGGGCCACTTCGATTCGATCGCCCCGGCAACCGGCGAACTGTTGGGCAATGCGCCGCGTGGTCAGCGCGTTCAAGCAGTCGCCGCGATCGACGCCGCCCGCCGTGCGTTCGAGACCACGCCGTGGCGAGAGAGCCCGCGCCTGCGTGCAGCCGCCTTGCTGGACCTGGCCGCGCGCTTGGAGGCCGATGCCCAGCCGCTCGCCGCCTTGCTGAACGCCGAGAACGGCAAGCTGCTGCGCGAGTGCGCCGGCGAGGTCGAGGGTGCGGTGTCCGAGCTGCGCTACTACGCCGGGGCCGCGCGTCTGGGTGCGGGCCGCGTTATTGAGCCAGCACCCGGCATCCGTTCGCTGATCACGCACGAGGCGGCCGGCGTGGCCGCAATCATCGTGCCGTGGAACGCGCCGCTGATCCTGTTCGTGAGGTCGCTGGCCCCCGCGCTGGCGGCGGGTTGCACGGTCGTCGTCAAGGCGGCGCCGCAAAGCGCGCTCTTCATGCACCGTGTGGCGCAACGCATCGCCGACGTTGCGGCCCTGCCGGCCGGCACCGTGAACATGGTGTTCGAAGAAGGCCATGAGGTCGCGCAGGAATTCGTGCGCTCCGCCGAGGTCGATGTGCTGAGCTATACCGGCAGCACCGTGATCGGCAAGCGCATCATGGTGGACGCCGCGCAGACGCTCAAACGCTTGTCGCTCGAACTGGGCGGCAAGGCTCCGTGCATCGTCTGCGACGACGTCGACCTCCGTCTGGCGGTGCCGCAGATCCTCATGGCCGGCACGATTCTTTCGGGCCAGCAATGCACGGCGGCGACCCGCATCTTGGTTCAGCGCAAGACCCTTCCGGCTTTCAAGGAGGCGATGACCCAGGCGATGCAGGCATTCCGCGTCGGCCCGGGTCACTTGCCGAGCAGCGACATGGGATCGGTGATCGACCTGGCCAATCGCGACCGCATCCTGCGTCTGATCGATGAAGTCGCCGACAAGCACCGCGTCGTGGTGCGCGGCGGCAAGGTCGCCGGCATGGTGGCGAACGGGGCTTTCGTGTCCCCGACGTTGGTCGAGGTGGATGACCCGCGCAGCGATGTCGTACAGAACGAGCACTTCGGGCCGCTGATGACGCTCGAGGTGTTCGACGGCGACCGCGACGGCGTCGCGCTCGCCAACGCGACACGCTTCGGTCTGGGCTCCAGCGTCTGGACCCGCGATCACGCGCGGGCCCAGCGCATGGCCCGCGAGATTCGCTGCGGAACCGTCTGGATCAACGCCCACAACAAGCTATTCGCTGAGGCCGAAACCGGCGGCTACCGCGAGAGCGGCTTCGGCCGCCTGCACGGTCTCGAAGGCATGAACGACTTCCTCGAAACCAAGCACGTCTACGAGGAGATCGGCAGCCTCTGAGGCGCCGAGACCGACGACATGCTCAGACCCGAAACCGCCGCCGAAGCGGCCTTGCGCGCCGAGGCACGTGCCTGGCTCGCGGCTCATGTGCCCAATGAGCTTCGCCACCAGACCTTCCGGCCGCTGCCCGCGCAAGGCATGCCCTGGTACCGCCAGCTTTCGGCACGCGGCTGGATCGCACCGCACTGGCCGCGCGAGCACGGCGGCATGGGCGCGACGCCGGTGCAGCAGGTAATCCTGATGGAGGAACTCGCGCGCGCCGGGGCGCCAGACATCCCGACGCAGGGCCTGAACCACATCGGCCCGCTGCTCATGGCCTGCGGCACCGCCGCGCAGAAGCAGCGGCATCTGCCCGGCATCCTCGCCGGCGATGCCGTGTGGTGCCAGGGTTACTCGGAGCCCGGCTCCGGCTCCGACCTCGCCAGCCTGCGCTCGCGCGCCGAGCAGCGCGGCGATGCACTGGTGATCAATGGGCACAAGATCTGGACGACCTGGGGCCACCACGCCGACTGGATGTTCGCGCTGGTCCGCACGTCGAGCGGCGCCAAGCCGCAGCACGGCATCACCTTCGTTTTGATAGACATGAAGACGCCGGGCATTCGCCGCCGGCCGATCCGCACGATCGCGGGTGACGACGAGTTCGCGGAGGTGTTCCTCGACGACGTGGTCGTTCCGATCGTGAACGTGGTCGGCGAGATCGATCGCGGATGGCAGGTCGCGACCGCGGTGCTCGCCGAAGAGCGGCTGCGCATCGGCTCGCCGGCGCTCGCGCTGAAGGCGCTCGAACGGCTGCGGATGATGCGGCGTTCGCCGAGCGCGCGCGACGCGAGCGCCGCCGTTCTCGAGCGCGCGGCCGAGTGCGAGGTGGCGGTCGAGACCTTGATCGCGGCCTTCCTGAGTGCCGCCGAGGCGGCAGAGCAAGGCGTCGCGGCTGACAGCTCCTACTTGAAGGTGCTCGCCACCGAGGCGGTGCATTTGGTGCTCGACGTGACGCAGCAGCTCGCTGGCCCCGCCGCTGCGTTGCGCGACGCGAGGCGCGAAGACGACGATCTGCTCGACTTCTCGGAGATGTTTCTGCAGTCTCGGCGTCTCTCGATTTACGGTGGCAGCAACGAGGTGCAACGCAACATCATCGCGACGCGCGTGCTCGGTCTGCCGGTGCTGGGGGGCCTGCGATGAGTGGCGCCGCACAAAACGAGCTCCGTCTGATCGCCGACAGTGCGAGGGACTTCGCGACCGGCCATGCCGGCCCGGCCCGTGCGCGGCAGCGGCTCTCGGAAGCGGCGGGCACGCTGGACGCGGCAGGCTGGCGCAGCATCGCCGAACTCGGCTGGTTCGGCATTGCGGTGCCCGAGGCGGCGGGCGGTTTCGATCTCGGGCCCGCTGCCGCGTGCAGCGTCGCGGAAGAGGCGGGGCGTGCGTTGCTGATGCCGCCGCTGACGATGGCGATGGCAGCCGCAAGGCTGCTGTCGGCGAGCGCCCACGAGGCAGCAGCGGCAGCTTTGAAAGACTTGTCCGCGGGCCGAAAGCACATCGCGATTGCGGCGACGTCGCAGGCCGAGCAACAGCCGGTTCGGACGGGAGCGGTGCCCGACGGCGACTTGGCCGCAGCCTTCGTCGTGGCGTCCTGCATGGGCGACAGTTTCGAAGCGCGCCTGGTGCCGTGCGCCGCGCCCGGTGTGACGCGGGTCAATGACCAATGCGTCGACGGCAGCTGGCTTGCGCAGCTGCGCATCGAAGCGTCGGCCTGGTCCGACGCGCCCCGGCTGGTGCAGGGCGCCGCAGGTCGAACCGCGTGGGATGAATCCATCGACCTGCTGCGCCTCGCGGACGCGGCCTATCTGTGCGGAATGATGACCACGACACTTGAGATGAGCCTCGACTACCTGCGGCTACGTCATCAATTCGGCGTGCCGATCGGCAGCTTCCAAGCCTTGCAGCACCGCGCCGCGGATTGCCACATCCAGGTGGCCGCGACGCGCGCGCTGGTCTACGAGGCGGCCCGCGCCTTCGGCCAACCGCGCGGGCGCTTCGCTGCGGCCGCGAGTATCCGCCGCGCAACGGTTGCTGCATTGCAGGTCACGAAGGAGAACGTGCAGTTTCACGGCGCCATCGGCTTCGCCGAAGAGCACGACGCCGGTCTCTACCTGCGCCGCGCGATGGTGCTTGCCGCCCGTCACGGCGGCGACGTGATGAAGACGCTGCAGGTCTGCGGCGCACTCGAATGAAGTCGCACACAGCGGAGCTGCGCGACCCCGCCGCCACCGATGCGGCGCCGGTTCAGCGAGGCCGCCTGCGCGTCGAAGACGATGCGCTGCTGAGTGGCCGCGGGCGCTTTGCGGATGACCTCGGCATCGCCACGAACACCCTGCACGCCGCTGTGCTGCGCTCGCCGCTCGCCCATGCCGAACTCGTCTCGGTGGACGCTAGTGCCGCGTTGGCCAGGCCAGGTGTCCGCGCGGTGTTGACCGGCGACGACGTGCAGCGCTGGTCGCAGCCATTCGTCGTCGGAGTCAAGCAGCCGATGCAGCATTGGGCGCTCGCCGTGAATCGGGTGCGCTACACGGGCGAGCCCGTGGCCGTGGTCATTGCCGAGGATCGTTACCTAGCCGAAGATGCGCTCGAAGCGATCCGCGTCGAGTATCGCGCGCTGCGCGCCGTCGTCGACATCGAGCGCGCCTGCGATGCCGACGCGCCGCTGCTGCACGCCGACGTTGGCAGCAACGTCATATCCGACCGAAGCTTTAGCTACGGCGATCCCGAATCGGTGTTCAAAGGCGCCGCCCATCGCGTCTCGCTGACCGTCCAGTACCCGCGCAATAGCTGCACGCCGATCGAATGCGGTGTGGTCGTCGCCGAGCACCTGCCAGGCGACGAAGGCTACGAGGTGCTGTCCAACTTCATGGGGCCGTTCTCGCTGCATGCGGTGATGGCGCTCGCGCTCAGAGTGGCCGGCAACAAGCTGCGCCACAAGCTGCCGCGCGATTCGGGCGGCAGCTTCGGGGTGAAGCAGTCGGTCTTTCCGTATGTCGTGCTCATGTGCCTCGCGTCGCGCAAGGCCGGCGCGCCGGTGAAGTGGGTTGAGGACCGACTCGAACATTTGGAAGCCGCGACTTCCGCGACCGCGCGCCTTACCCATATCGAGGCCGCCGTGGCCGTCGATGGTCGTGTGCTCGCCCTGCGCTACGACCAACGCGACGAGGTCGGTGCCTACCTGCGCGCGCCGGAGCCCGCGACCTTGTACCGCATGCATGGCGCGCTGACCGGCGCCTATGACATCGCCCATCTCGCGGTACGCAACCGTGTCGTGGTGACCAACAAGACGCCGACCGGCCTCGTGCGCGGATTCGGCGGCCCGCAGGTCTACTTCGCGCTCGAACGCCTGATGGACTGCATCGCGTACGAGCTCGCGATCGATCCTTTCGAACTGCGGCGCCGCAACTTCGTCGGCGCCGCGCAGTTCCCGTACACCGCGGCCGCAGGAGCGGTGCTCGATTCGGGCGACTACCTCCGGATGCTCGACATGGCCGAGGCCGCTGCTGACATGCCGGAACTGCGCGCCAGGCGCGACGCAGCTCGCGCGGCCGGCCTGCTCTACGGCATCGGCGTGGCCGCGATCGTCGAGCCGTCGATCTCCAACATGGGCTACATCAGTACGGTGCTGACGGCTGAGCAGCGCGCCAAGGCCGGGCCGAAGAACGGCGCGGTCTCGAGCGCGACGGTCTCTGTCGATCTACTGGGCGGCGTCAACGTCGTTGTCGCATCGGCCCCTGCCGGCCAGGGCCATATGACGGTCTGCGCACAAGTGGTGGCCGACGTGCTGGGACTCGCGCCGGAGCACGTCACCGTCAACGTCGAGTTCGATACCGCGAAGGACGCGTGGTCGGTCGCCGCTGGCAACTACAGCAGCCGCTTCGCCGGCGCGGTGGCGGGCACCGTTCATCTTGCGGCGCTGAAGGTGCGCGACAAGCTTGCGCTGATCGCCGCCTCGGCATTTGACTGCCCACTCGATTGCGTACGGTTCGAGGGCGGCCGCATCTTCAACGCGGAACAGCCGGAGAATGGGCAGACCTTCACGCGCCTCGCGGCGAGCCCGCACTGGGCGCCTGCGCTGCTGCCAGAAGGTATGTCGCCTGGTCTGCGCGAGACCGCGTTCTGGACCCCGGAAACGCTCGCCGCGCCCGACGCGCAGGACCGCGTCAACAGTTCCGCCGCCTACGGTTTCGTGCTCGACATCTGCGGGCTCGAAGTCGATCCAGCGACCGGTCGCGTCCGGGTTGATCGCTACGTCACGGCGCACGACGCCGGTCACATCCTGCACCCCGAACTGGCCGATGGCCAGATCCGCGGAGCATTCGCGCAGGGGCTGGGTGCGGCGCTGTACGAAGAATTCCGATACGCGGCCGACGGCGGCTTCCAGAGCGGTACCTTCGCCGACTACCTCGTGCCCACGGCCTGCGAAGTGCCCGACCCGGTGATCGTGCACTTGGAGACGCCGAGCCCGTTCACGCCGCTCGGCGCGAAGGGCCTCGGCGAGGGCAACAACATGAGCACGCCAGTGACGATCGCGAATGCGTTCGCCGATGCACTGCGGCCGCTGCGCGACGTGGCGGACGTTCGGCTGCCGTTGACCCCCTCGCGAGTGCTCGCGCTGATCGGCGCGGACGAGCCTGCGCCGCCGCCATCGATGCGGCAACCGGCCGCAAAGACCGCGCGTGCACCGGCCGATGGTCTTTCGTTGCACGCCAATGGCAGTATCGACATCGCCGCGCCGCCGGAGCGCGTGTTCGCGGTGCTGCTCGATCCGGAGGCGCTCGCCCGCGTCATTCCCGGTTGCCATGCGCTGACGACGGTCGGGTCCAACGCCTATCGGGCCGATGTGACGGTCGGCGTCGGGCTCGTGAAAGCTCGCTACGCCGCCGACCTCACGATCGACCAGATCGACGCGCCGCGCAGCCTCCGGCTGGCAGGGTCAGGCACCTCGTCGCTGGGCACTGGCGCCGGCCGTGGCATCGTGCGCCTGGAACGCATCGACTCCGGCACGCGCCTTCACTACGACTACGCGGCGCAGGTTGGTGGCAAGGTCGCGGCGGTCGGCAGCAGGATGCTTGAAGGCGCGGCGCGCATCGTCCTCGCGCAACTTTTCGATTCGCTCGGCCGACAGGCGGCCGGCATCGCGCCCGAGACATGGTGGCAGCGGCTGATGCGTCGGCTGGGAGTGCGCGCATGAAGCCGGCTGCGTTCGACTACGAACGCGCTGACAGCGCCGAGGTCGCCATCGCGGCCTTGGCGCAGCTCGGCGAAGATGCCCGCATCCTCGCCGGCGGGCAGTCGCTGATGGCGGTGCTCAACATGCGGCTCGCGCAACCGAAGCGGCTCGTCGACATCTCGCGATCGACCGCGCTGGCCGAGGTCCGGATCGACGGACGCTGGCTGCACATAGGGGCTGCAGCCACGCAGGCGAGCGTCGAGCGACGGTCGGCGCTCGCGCAAGAGTTGCCCCTGCTCGCGCTCGCGTTCCCGCACATCTCGCACTTTCAGATCCGCAACCGCGGCACCGTGGCGGGATCGATCGCGCATGCCGATCCTTCGGCGGAACTGCCACTGTGCTTGCTCGCGCTCGAGGGCGAGGTGCTGCTGCGCAGTGAGAAGCGCCGTCGCACGGTTGCAGCAGCAGACTTCTTCACCGGCATGCTTTCCACAGTGCGGTCTGCCGACGAGATGATCGAAGCCGTGCGCTTTCCGCTCGCCAAGCCCGACACCGGCCACGGCTTCGAGGAGTTCTCGATGCGGCACGGCGACTTCGCGGTCTGCGCCGTGGCCGTCGTCGCCGAAAGCCAGCGCCTTCGGATCACCGTCGGTGGTGTGGCCGACATGGCGGTCGCGCGCGATTTCCCGATCCTCGACGGCGGCGCGCTCGCCGATGCGCTGAACGAGTTCGCCTGGGCACTCGAAGCCCGCGACGAACCGCAGGCCAGCGCCGCGTTGCGCCGCCAACTCGTACGCGAACTTGGCCGCCGCGCCACCGAAAAAGCCCTCGCTTCCCGGAGCTCTGCATGACCGTTCTCGCCAGCACTACCCTGCATGAGGTCCACCTCACGCTCAACGACAGGGCGCGCAGCGGGCGAGCCCATCCGCGCACCTTGCTGTCCGACTTCATCCGCCAGGAACTCGGCGCGACCGGCACCCACGTCGGCTGCGAGCATGGCGTGTGCGGCGCCTGCACCGTGCGGGTGGATGGCGTCGCGCAGCGCGCCTGCCTGATGCTCGCGGTGCAGGTCGACGGCTGCGAACTGCAGACTGTCGAAGGTCTGGCGACGGATGGCGTGCTGGGCGATCTGCAAGCGGCGTTCAAACGTCACCACGCGTTGCAATGCGGGTTCTGCACCGCAGGCATCTTGATGTCCTGCACCGACTGGCTGGGCCGACTCGCACCCGGCAGCGAACCGAGCGAGACGGAAGTGCGAGAGATGCTTTCCGGCCACCTCTGTCGCTGCACCGGCTACACGCCGATCGTCGAGGCCGTGCTCGAGGTGGCGAATGCTCGCAGACAAGCACGCCGCGCGGAGGTGCCGCATGCTTGACCTCGGCCGCACGCTGCTGCAGAGCGTCGAGCGCAGCCCCCGCCGAGTCGCCATCGTCGACGGCGCGCTGCGCCTGAGTTACGCCGACTGGGCGGTGCGAGTCGGTGCGGTCCAACGCGGCTTGGCGGATATCGGCCTGCGACGCGGTGATCATCTGCTCGCGGTGCTGCAGAACCGCTGGGAGATGGCGACCTTGCACTGGGCCTGTCAGTTCGCCGGCATCGTGATGACGCCGCTGAACTGGCGCGCGAAGAGCGACGAAATCGATCACTGTCTGGCCGACTCGGACGCACGCGCCGTCGTATTCGAGGCGGTGGTGGATCCGGCGATAGCCGGCTCGCAACTCGCACCGGCCGTGGAGCGCGTCGGCGTCGGAGCGGTGCAGGGCGCGACCTGTCGTTTCGAGGATTGGCTCTCGCACGCGGCCGATCCGGTGCCGCTCGCGCAGGCCGAAGACCTGTCGCTGATGCTCTACACCTCTGGCACCACCGGCAAACCGAAGGGCGTCCCGCGTCGCCACCGCGCCGAGCGCATCGCGGCGCTCGCGCATGTCGCGCAGAATTGCTATCGCCATGCCGAACGGACGCTGGGTGTGATGCCGCTCTATCACACGATGGGCGTGCGCTCGCTGCTCGCGATGGCGCTCGTCGATGGCCGCTTCGTCTGCATCCCGCGCTTCGACACGAAGAGCGCGCTGGCCGCCATTCAAGCAGAGCAGGTCACGCACCTCTACCTGGTGCCAACGCTCTATCACGATCTGCTCGCCGACCCCGCGTTCGGGAGCACCGATGTCTCCTCCGTCCGCAAACTGGGTTTCGCCGGCGCGCCGATGCACGACGCCTTGCTGCAACGATTGAACGCCGCGTTCCGTCCGGAGCTGTTTGTCAACCACTACGGCAGCTCCGAGATCTACACCTTCTCAATCAACCAGGAAGCGGTTGCCAAGCCAGGCTCGTCGGGGCTCGCCGGCATCAACACTCGGTTGCGGGTGGTCAGGCTCGACAGCACCGATCCGACGCAGACCGTGGTCCCCGGAGCAGAGGGACAGATCATCGTCGATCTGCACAGCGACGAGGCCTTCGAGGGCTACCACAACCGGCCCGACTCGAACGCCAAGATGCTGCACGGCGGCTGGTACTTCACTGGCGACACCGGCTACACCGATCCCGACGGCGACCTCTTTGTCACCGGTCGAGTGGACGACATGATCATCAGCGGCGGCGAGAACATCTCGCCCGTCGATATCGAATCGGTGCTGTCGCTGCACCCTGCGGTTGACGAGGTCGCGGTAGCCGGCCTGCACGACGACCGTTGGGGCCAAAAGGTCGTGGCCTTCGTGAAGCTGCGCGCATCGGTGGCCGCCGATGCGCTCGATGCGCATTGCCGCGCATCGGATCTCGTCAACTTCAAACGGCCGCGCGACTACGTGTTCGTGCGCGAGATCCCGAAGTCGCCGGTCGGCAAGGTGTTGCGCCGGATGCTGATCGCCGGCGACTATGAGCCGGCCGGCGATGGCAAGGATGGAACGAAACGATGAACTGTCTAACGAAAGTCTCCCAATGACGAGCCAAGCCGAATCCTTCACCAGCCTGCGCGACTGGCTGCGCCATCTCGCATTGACTGACCGGCTCGCGACGATGCGACCGGGCGTGGCGCTCGTCCACGAACTCGCAGCGATCGCCAAGCGGTTCGACGGCACACAAGCCGCGCTGTTCCCGCAACCCGGTGGGCATGCGATGCCGGTCGTCTCCGGATTCATGTCACGACGCGCCTGGATTGCCGAGGCGATGGGTGTTCCCGAGTCGCAGGTGTTGCAACGTTTCCGCACCGCGACCGAGCATCCGCTGCCGTGGCGCGAGGTCGCCGAGGGGTCGGCGCTGGTGCAGCAGGTCGTGCATCGATTTGCGGACGGGGAGGGCGACATCCGCACGCTTTTGCCGGTGCCAACCCACAGCGAACACGATGATGGTCCTTACATCACGGCTGGGCTTGTGATCGCGCGCAACCCGAAGACCGGCATCCAGAACGTGTCGATCAACCGCATCCAACTGCATGGCCGCGACCGGCTCGGCATCCTGATCCTGCCGCGCCACCTGCACGCGTTCTTCGCGGCGGCAGAGGCCGAAGGTCAGGCGCTGGAAGTCGCGATCGTGATCGGTGTCGATCCGCTCACCGCGCTCGCGTCGCAGGCTATCGTGCCGATCGATTTCGACGAGCTGGAGATTGCCGGGGCGCTGAGCGGCGCGCCGCTGCAAGTCGTCAAATGCCTGACCAACGATGTGCGTGTGCCTGCCAACGCGGAGATCGTGATCGAGGGACGTATCCTCCCTCACGTGCGTGAGCCGGAAGGCCCCTTCGGCGAGTTCCCGAAGTACTACAGCGCGCGCGAGGAGCGCGAAGTGATCGTGATCGAGGCAGTCACGCATCGGCGCGATCCGATCTTCCACACCATCGTGCCGGCCGAGATGGAGCACCTACTGCTTGGCTCGATCCCGCGCGAGGCAACGTTGCTCGCGCACCTGCAACGCAGTTTTCCGAACGTGCTCGACGTGCACCTCACAGTCGGTGGCGTGGCGCGCTATCACCTGCATGTGCAGATGAAGAAGACACGCGAAGGCCAAGCCAAGAATGTGATTCTCGGTGCGTTCGCCGGCCACTACGACATCAAGCAAGTCATCGTCGTCGACGAGGACGTGGACCTTCACAAGGCGTCGGAGGTGGAATGGGCTGTCGCGACGCGCTTCCAGGCCGATCGCGACCTGGTCGTGATCGCTGGGGCGCAAGGCTCGGCGCTCGACCCATCGACGACAGTCGCGTTTCCGGGCAACAAGCCGCCGGTCGAATGGCAGGGATACGGTGCAAAGATGGGGTTGGACGCGACGAAGCCGCTGAGCTCGCACGAGCATGTCTTCACGCGTGTGCGCATCCCCGGCGAGCGCGAGGTCGATCTGGGTGCGTTCGTGGCCGCGACAGGTGCGGCGGCGCTCGTTGGCACGCCGCTCGCGAGCGACTGAGATGGCGACCACACCACGCAGACTCATCGTCGCGATCACCGGCGCCAGCGGTGCGGTCTACGGCGTTCGCCTGCTGCAGGTGCTGCGGGCGATGCCCGACATCGAGACGCACCTGATCCTGTCGCAAGCCGGTGGCCTCACGGTGATGCAGGAGCGCGACATGACGCGCGCCGATGTGGAGGCTCTCGCCGATGTCGTCCACAACCCGCGCGACATCGGCGCGAGCATCGCGAGCGGTTCGTTTCGCACGGCCGGCATGGTGATCGCTCCGTGCTCGATGAAGACACTCGCCGGCGTCGCACTCGGTCTCTCCGACAACCTCGTCTGTCGCGCTGCCGACGTGGTGCTGAAGGAGCGAGGGCGCCTCGTGCTTCTCGCGCGCGAAACACCGCTGAACCTCGCGCACCTGCGCAACATGACCGCCGTCACCGAGATGGGCGGGGTGGTCTGCCCGCCAGTGCCCGCGTTCTACAACAGGCCGCGCACGCTGGACGAGGTTATCGACCACACGGTCGTGCGCGTGCTCGATTTGCTCGACATCGAATCGGCCGAACCCATACGCCGCTGGGAGGGCATGGAACGGTCAGAAAACGCCACATTCACAACGCTTTGAACGACGACGAAGGATCCACCATGAATCTCCAGCAACTCGCCCACCCAGCCGCCACCTTGCCCGCTGAATTCGACGGCTTTCGCGTTGAGTTGAATCCGATCCAGCAGCGTGCTGACATCGTTCTCGCCCGCCCTCCCTACAACGTGATCAACATGGGGGCGCGCGACCAGCTTCGCATCGTGTTCGAAGCGCTCGACGCCGACGACCGAATCCGCGTGATCGTGTTGCGAGGGGATGGAAAGCATTTTTCCAGCGGCGGCAATATCAACGGATTCCTTGAGGCCACACCCGAGCACGTCTCCAAGCTTGCGTGGAATGTCGCTGCGCCTGCCCGATGTGGAAAACCGGTGATTGCGGCCGCGCGTGGCTATTGTTTCGGGGTTGGCTTCGAACTCTCGCTCGCGTGCGACTTCAGGCTCTGCACCGACACGACGGAGTACGCGCTGCCCGAGCAGAAGCTCGGCCAGATTCCCGGCTCAGGCGGGTCGGCACGGCTGCAGAAGATGGTCGGGATCACGCGCACCAAAGACATCGTGATGCGCTCGCGGCGCATCCCCGGCAAGCAGGCCTTCGATTGGGGTGTGGCTACCGAATGCGTGCTCGATGGCGAACTCGAACAGGCGACCGATGCGCTGGTGGCCGAGTTGCTGACCTTCTCTGCGCTGGCGCAGCGCACCGCAAAGAAGCTGCTGAACGACACGGAAGACGCGCCGCTCGCGGCCTCGATCGAACTGGAAGGCCATTGTTATTCGCGCCTGCGCAGCTCTGAAGATTTTCGTGAAGGCGTTGAGGCCTTCCATTCAAAGCGCAAGCCGAACTTCACTGGACGCTGAGTATCGGAGGGCACGGGCCCCACTGATGCCGATGATTCGATAGATGAATCAAAATGGCAGATCGCTGTCGCCACTTGCGGCGGCACAAAGCGAGGCGGAATCGACGGAGTTGATTGCGGCACCTACGGATTATGGCTTCTCGCTGGTGAAATTGACTCCCGACGAGCTATCGGAGCCGCGTCTTTCCGAGGTAAGAGTGATCGCATCCGCATCGAAGTTGTCCGGACGATGCGGCGCTTGTTGTAAGCACAGCGGCCTCGTGTGAGCGACGACAACGCATTTGCCGAGTCGCTGTTCCGCACGGCCAAGTACCGCCCGGAGTTCCCGGCGCAGGGCTTTGAGACGCTGGACGATGCTCGCGCCTGGGCCGCCGAGTTTGTGCGTTGGTACAACGTGGAGCACCGCCACAGCGGTATCCGCTATGTGAGCCCGCAGCAGCGTCACGCCGGGCAGGATCAGGCCATCCTGGCGGCACGCACGCGCTGTATCGCCAGGCCCAGGAGCGCCATCCGGCACGCTGGTCGGGCACCACCAGGAACTGGTCGCTCATCGACGTGGTGACCCTCAATCCCGAACGCGACGAGGTGGTCAAGATGGCCGCCTTCGCTCAATATACTCAGCTCAAAGCTGCGTGACTCAGGCGACAACTACCTTGACGCGCGCCGAACTCTTCAGGGCATTCTGCGTGGCGCCGCGATTCCGCTAATTCAGCGGCTTTGATGTTGCGGGTTTGGTAGTCTGGAATCTGTGATTCCATACTTTTGGCGATGTCATCGGCATTGATGTACTCGCCTAAAAAACCCAGAGCAGGATTTTTGAGAACCTGGGCATTGATGGATGATTTACCGGAGCCATTCGGCCCCGCAAAAACAAACATCACCGGCGCAGATCCATCCTTCTGCGCATCGCCCGATTGACTCATCAGGCCCGCTTTTTTTTTGGCTCTTTGTCGGCGGGCTTGCCCGGTGCTGCATCACTGTGCGCCGTGGGGCCGGGGAAGGGATCTTTGGTGGATTGTGGAGCTGGGCTGCTGGCGTAGCCTTCAACGGGCAGGCCAGCGGCACGGGTGCGCGCAACAGCTTGGGCGACGCCCTTTCGAGCGTCGTCCACAAGTCCAGAGCCAAAAAAATAGCTGTCGAACTGTGTTGTCGTTGCCATGACGCGACCCCTTTCAAGCCTTGATTTTACGCCTTGTTGGCGATTGCGAAGGGTTCGCGGTCTTTGCCTGCAATCCACGCTGGAGGCTTGCCGCGCCCGGACCAGGTGGTGCCGGTTGCGGGATCGCGATACTTCGGCTCAACCTTCGCTCGCTCGCGGCGCACGGGCCCCCGTGCTCCTGTTGACAGGATTTCTTGAGCGGTTATGCCGTACTGATCCATGAGATCGCGGATCTGTTTTAGAGCCGCATCGAGTTCTTGCATGCGCGCTTCCTCGATCTTCTGATCCAGTTCGCTGCGCTGCTTCAACAGTTCGCTATAAGTTGAATTCATTGCTGTGGGGGGGATTCATACGTTGCGCCAGTTCGTGCAAATGTCCAAGTGGCGGGAGCAAGGACGAACCGCATAGTATGGACGCCTTCGCGCGCAATAAAGTCTCGTTCCAGTAAAGGGAGACTGTAGTAATTACCTATTTTTTCGGCTTTGATGGGTTCACCGGCAGGTGTGCTGAATAGATATTCCTGCCCCGCCCTGCCCTCAAATATTGTGCGTTGCGCATACACCCACGCTTTGGCCGTGCCGACATGGCCCGAAGCCATGTAATGCGGGGTAGCCGTCATGCCAGTGGAAAATTCTTCCGTTGCGCAACCGCCGAGCATGAGGGCAGTGAGGGTGATTAGGCGTGCTTGTTTCATGATGGGGCCTCTGCTTAGCGTCCAAATTCTTTGTCGCGATGGCGGCTTGCAGCCACCTCTTGTTGCCTGTTGCGGTCTTGGTTCCTGTCGGTGACGTTGATCTTTGGCACGTGGCCGCGCTCAATGGCATTGAGTGCGTTTTTGTTCAGGCGATCCATGACTACCTTGGCCTGTTCGACAGATAGCCGCTCTTGATCCACTTTGCGGCGTGCTGCCTCGACGCCCGCATACGCTCCCGCCAGTTCTGGGTACTTCTGCATCGCTGCTTCCGGACGCTCGTTCTTGAAAGCATCCACCATCCCTTGTTCGTGGGTCTTTTGGCCCGCGACGGTGTTGACGTTTTCGCGTCCGCGAAACTCATCCTTGCTTTGGATTGCAGCGAGCCTCGCTTTGTCCGCGTCGGTGGGGGAGTAGCCGCGTACCTGCATGCCGCGTGCGGCCGCTTCCATCCACACTTCTCGTTTGAAGGTTTCGCTTCCTGTGACGCGAATCTCGTCCCAACCCCGCGCCTGGGCGATCCGTACCATGGAGTCGGCCACGGCGGCGCTGTTTGTCTGTGTCTCCAGCTTGCTGCCCCTGTCGCGGAACGCGACTGCTTCCGGATTGCGCTGGAAATGGTACTTGTCCCCTACCTTGAGGTATTTCGCAGCCACCTCTTGAGGAACTATCGGCTTGCGGTCATCTTCTGCTGGGCTGAAAACTTCATCCGACTGGACTTCGTTGTCCCCGCCGTCCCTGCCCTGCCCCGTGCCTTGCTCCACCTTGCGTATGTCCTTAGAAATCGCATTCAAAGCCTCTTGGCGGTGCACTGCCAGTTCCTTCGCTGCAGCGTCCGTGTCGGCCTGGCGCCTGGCCGCAACCGCGCCTAGTGCTTCCGGGTCCAGCACAGTCCCCTTTCGCTCTTCCTTGAGCATCATGCGCCGGGTATTTTCATCGGGCGAAAGTCCATATTCGTTCAACAGCGCTTCCCCTCTGAGTGCCCCCCGGCTTTCCTTGCTGGCAAGAATGGAAGCCGCGTTTTTGTCGCCCACAGCGTCGGCCAGGCACTCCGTGTCCAAGTCTTTCAATCGAACTACCGACTTGCCATCCAACAGGAAATTCACGTTGTAACGGTCGTGCCCGTCCTTTTCAACGTGCTCATAAAGAATTGCCGTCGCTGGTTGATCGTTGATTTGCATGATGCCGAAAGCAGGACTGTGCTTATATAACTCGTCATCCTCTTTCGGGGAGTTTTCGGGGTTAATTTTGATTTGATCTTGTGACATATCAATTCCATTGTCATATTCAAGCGAATTTTAAATTAGGAATCCCTGTTCCCGGCTAATTCTGTCTGCAAATTCGTGTAACTTCTCTATGGTGCGTTCGCCTTCCGGAGGGGGTTTGATGCTTGATAAATCAAGTGCGAAATTAATCTCAGAAATGCGCGGATAGTCATCAGGAATAAATGCGCGATGGAGATTAGTACCGCTGCTTACTTGCTCAATTGATCCTTCAGCAGAAGCAATTACATCTTGATATTCATTTATGCTAAGCAGTGGAACGGGTGCCGCCAGTTCGCCAGCACGCATTGCATCGTCCATCTCTTTCTTAGTGGGCAATCTTCCCCCAATAGTACTCAATGATGGTGAAACTTCCTTGAGTCTATCCATGAATTTCGCGTCCGCGAAATATCGAACCTTTTTGGCTTGAATGGGGAGGACGTTTTCCAAAACGATCAATTCTGCTTCCTCACCCAAGGAGGTTATTTCTTGAGGAAGAAGTAACGCGCGACGTTGATCGCTGACGCTCTCCGAAGAATTGCGGCGCTTGAATATTTCAGTGTTTCGGGACTTCGATGCGCTCTTAGTAGTTGTATAGCCTAACCATTCGGAAATATCGCGTGCAGATTCGGTTTCGGATGCTTTTGGCGGAAATACTATGTTGAGGGCGTGATTGGTGCGGAAAGTTTCAGCGGCCTCGCGGCCATAAACGTCCGTGAGTTGCGCCGGGCTTTGAATGATGGGCATCATTCGCAATCCGTAGCCTGCAATAAAGCTAATTCCCTTGCTCAAAATGTTGACTTTGCCCATGGACGTGAATTCGTCCATCAAGAGAAGGCACGTATATTTCAAATCGGGATTTTGTGAGGGGAGTTCCCGAGTATTTAAATCTACAAGCTGTTGAAAGAACAGATTGATGAGCGGTGCCATACGCTCAAGGTTGTCAGGGGTGATGCCAATGAAAATTGACATCTTGCGCTTGCGAAGGTCTCGCAAGTCGAAATCGTTTTCGCTGGTGGCAGCGTCAATCGCCGGGTTCATCCACAGTTCAAGCCTCGACCGGAACGAGGTCATGATCCCGCTGCGCGTGTTCTCGCTGGCGATGGATGTATAGCTTTGCAGGCCACGAACGCATGCACCCGACAGTCCATTGCCGCAATCCCTGCGGTCTTTCGCAGCCTTGTCAAAGTAGTCCTTTCCATCTCCATCGGTCAATGTCTCTCGCAGCACCTGGCCCAGCGTTACGGGCTTTCCGGGCGACTCCAGCAAGAACAAAACGACCCCAAGAAACAGACTGCGCGGAGTTGCTGTCCAAATAGGATCAGTGCCCTGCACATCCGGGAAGATCATGTTTGCGATCTTCTGGATATCGTCGATACGTTTACCGGGGTCTTCGCTGATGTAGCCCAAAGGGTTATATCGATGCGTTCGACCATCGCTTGCCCCAGGGTTGAACAAGTAGCAACGCTGGCCGTACTTGCGTCGATAGCCGCTGGTGATATCCCAGTTTTCCCGCTTTATGTCCAGAACCACACAGCTTTCAGGCCAAGTGAGAAGGTTTGGGATGACGACCGAAACCCCCTTTCCTGAGCGAGTTGGCGCAGAGAGCAAAACATGTTGTGAGCCATCGAACATCAAGTAGCCGGAGCCTTTTTTGCCTACGATGATTCCCCTATTTCCCGTTAACCCTGCTTTCCGAATTTCTCGGGCCGATGCGAAACGAGCATCTCCGTGCAGGCTTTGTCGTGAGGGCTTAAGAAATAGTACCAGTGGTAGAAGCAGCGCGACGGTGCTAAATCCAGCTCCTGACCATAGCCATGCATTAATTCGCTTTTGCTCGCCGAAATACACCGCATATTGTATAAATGTAAGCGAATTAACCTTGTTGTAATCTCTCCCAACGCCAGCCAGAACCACGGCGCCTGCAAGATACAGCCATACCAAAGTTATAACTATGGATACAAATATCCATAGTGCCGGTTTAAACCATTTGTGCGCGCTTAAATTCAGGGTCATAGAATATTTCTTTGACTTTCCAGCGGTCCATATACACCACAACGTCAATCGTCGTGTAAAGGCGTCTCTTAATGTCGTCAGTTTCGAGGTGGGCGCCAGTGCGGGAATCCTTGATGAAAGCCGTCAATTGTTCAAAGGTTTCCCACGCACCGTTTGCGTGCATGGTGCTAATGCTGCCTGGGTGCCCAGTGTTGATCGACTTCACGAATTCCCATGCTTCATCGCCACGTAATTCAGCGAGTAAAATCCTATCGGGTTTCATCCGCAGACACGAAGCTAGTGATTGTTTGGCGGTTACTTTTGATCCGCCTTCATCTTCACGGGCGTAAAGCAAGTGCACTTTGTTTGGTACGTCGTCCATGAACAATTCATGCACATCTTCGATAGTAACCAGTCGCTCAGTTTTAGGAATGGAGTGAATTAGACTGCGCGTTAATGTGGTTTTTCCAGAACCAGTTTTGCCAACAATGAGCAAATTGCGCTTAGTCAAAACCACACAATGCAGGAATTCCCGTATGCGACGTTGCTTCTTTAATTCCAATAAATCTGTCTCAAACGGACGAAGCCCGTCGTTTGCATCTTCGACTTTCGAGAATGCGCCGCTTGCTTCCAGCTCCTCTAAAGTTTTGTCGGTCATGCTTGGCTTGCGGATCGTCATGGACACCGTATTCGCAAGACACGCCGGAGGAATAATGACTTGAACCCGTTCCCCATCGGGCAAGGCGGCAGACAAAATCGGTCGATCAATCGAAGTGTCTTTTTCGTTGTAGGTCGCTATCAGTTGCCCAATGTGCATGCAACTTTGGTACGACATTTCAGGTGCTGCATGCCGCACCCAGCCCGAAGGCCCTTCTGTCCAAATCTCACCCGGCTTGTTTATCGCAACTTCGGTAACGTCACCCTGTAAGTGTTGGTAGATGGGCTTCAGGTACGTGTCGAGCATGGCCCGGCGCACCAACCTTTCCCCTGTATGGGGCGTGGGCTGCGCGACCGCTGCGCTCGTGTTGTATGAGTCGAGCATGGGCTAGTGAACAGCTCGCAGGCCGTACACGTCGCTGAAATCCAAGTCGCGCGCCATGAGCACTTGAATGTGCTGACCTTGGTTGACAATCAAGGTCGATGGAATTGCCGACTGTTCGCGCAGCATTGCGCTGACGATCTGCTCCCCGGATTGAACCGTGCCGCTATAGATGTTGGTCTGATCACCGCCATCGCCTGGCTTTTTGGTTCGGTTGTTGGCAACGATGTTCACCGTGTCCTTGAGGAAGCTGGTCATGATCGCCGCGCCAAATCGTTCCCAAAAGTGGTTGTCCACATAGCCACTAATACCGCTACGGCCCAAAGAATCAGTGCTCGGAGAGTTGAGGCTGACCACCACACCAGCGGGCGTTTTTGCCCTCGTCCAAAGCAGGAACATGCGGGCCTGGCCACGTTGCAGAGATCCGGCGTATTCACCGACCAGTTGGGTGCCGCGATCCAGTAAGAGAACACGGCCGTTGTCGGAATACACGTCCCGTGTCAGGCGGCAAGTTGTCATCCCTGGAACGCTGGAATCAATGGCCGTTTCCAGGGCGCAATCGAGAGTTGCGCCCTTCGCTAGCAGGTAGTCACGACGTGGAAGCACAGTGGCCGAAACGGCTTCGGTGACCGTGGGTTTGAGGCGCTGCCCAAGCGAGTCCGCGCGGGCGCTGGACGTCACAATGCCGCCCTCGAGGCCTGCTTGATCAATGGGGTTGCCATCAGGGCCTATGAACGAGGCGCCGCCCCCCTGACCCATCCCATGCATCCCGGCGCCCTGCCCCATCAACTGGGCCATGCGCTCTTGTTCAATCTGCTGTCTGCTCATCGGCCCCGAAGCCCTTGAGCCCGCGCCGCCACCTGAGCTGCCGCCTTGAGCCACCAGATTGCCAGACATCTTGCGTTTCCAAATATCGTCTTCCTCGTTCGCTTGGGCTACCTCTGCTTTTGGTGCAAGCGATGCCGGGGGTTCAGGAGGCGCCGGTACGATGAGTGCTGGCAAGCGGTTCGCAACCTTGCCGTCATCCCCCTTTTTGACTGGAGCAGACGGGTTTCGATTCACGGCCACAATCGCCGCGACAGCGAGCAAAGCCATGAATACATATCCTGCCGCTGTAATGAGCTTGTTACCGCCACGCTTTCGGTTGAGCGACGGCAAATCAGCATCGTCATCAAAGTCATCAGATGGCTGTCCCTGGCCGTTTTCACGCCCGCGAAACCCCTTGTCCTGACCGCGCCACGCATCCTTGCGGTCATCGCCAGCGGCCACATGCTTGTCTTGATCCTGGCTCATTTAGTTGACCTCCTTGATTACACGTTCCACATCAGGAGCGACAGTCCCCGTTAAATTATTTGCCCCTCCGCTACCGTCATAGGCTTTATTCCGAACGCTAGCCACAAAATCACCTTTCCGAAGCGTGAACTTCTCGGCCAGTCGATGCAACACGATCGTATTTCCGCTAGTCACATGGGTGTTTACCAAGGATTCCTTGCCGGTTTCATCGGTTTCGTAAACTGCAGGCATTTCCGCATTGTTGTTGAAAATTAGATAAACAAAGCGACCGTCATCGTATGCGCCATTCGGGCTGATCTCCTGACTTCCAGCCACCCAATAATCCATGTTGTGACCCGTGCGGGACGGTGCGCGTGTGAGTCGATTTTTAATATCTTCTCGTTTTACTTTATCCGCTTCTGCCTTGGCACGTGCATTTGCATTTGCATCGTCGTCGTCTGAATAACGGAAAGAAAGAGAATAAATCAGATCGCGATTCGCCCATGCCGCCTTTTGATTTTTTTCGTTCAAAACTACGGCAACAAATTGATAAATTCGCTTATTCGTGACGACGGTAATGTTGGTGTCGCCCTCCTTTGCTGTGGGCTTTATAAACATATTGTTCCCACGTGGAATTACTTTCCAGGCAAGATCATCACCAACTGCCACGTCTTTGATCTGTTCAGTTTCGCTAAATTTGATATGCGTTGAAACCCCAAAGAAGGTATTCAAGCGCACAACATTTCTTGGGTTGTAGGTGACAACCCGAATGCGAGCGTCCGCCGCCCCAGGTTCGGGTATCGTTTCTGCAATTGCACCGCATAGCAGCGTTGCCGATAGGCAAGCGATCAGTAGTTCTTTCATTCAATCCCTCAATTTGTGATAGCTGCGCTCGCGGGAGTCGCAGGCGCCGCCACTTCGGTAGCCAGTTCAGAGAGAGACGCCAAAGGCGACACGCTTGGCTCTGGCGGTTTATAGGCCTGGCGCTCAACGGCTGTAAGGGATTCAGGGTCAGTCCGATAGTCTGTGACTTGATAGCCAAGCGGATTAACCGCCCGGTCAGCATCAGACATAGGTGCTCCTACATATTTGAATGTGACTGTGGATGCCCAGTGCGAGAGTTCCGGCTTATCGGGGCCGCGAACGACTTCTTTCACGAAACGAACGAGCGCAACATTCGGTTTAATGAAAGATGTTGACTTGATGGTGATATTAACTTTGGCATATTTGCCATAAACTACCAAAGGGGATTGGGGATTCTTGGGGGTGAAATAATCAAAATATCGCTGCTGTTCAGTATTGCCGCTAAGAAGCCCGACCGCCTTGTAATTGACATCGGCCATTTCACGGAAATATCCTTCGCGTGCACGCACGTAGATTTGTGCAAAATACTTATTTACCGACTCGTTATAGGTGGTGTCGCCCCCCTTGAGGGTATGGACTACATCCACAACACCCGTAGTGTTGTCAACGCGAACCACAAAGGGTTCAACGGTTTTGAGTGGAACGAGCGCTGCAACAGCTCCTACACACAGACATGCCAGAAACAGACTGACGCCAGCGACACGCCACGCGGTTTGACGCGACTTCTGTTCCATGTGCACTCTGTCTGTTTCCCATGACTGAACTTCGGACAGATATTTATCAATGTCAGATGCGGACTTTGGTTTACGTTTAATCATTTTGTGTATTTGATAAATGCAAAGTCGCGGTTATTTACGGTGTCTGGCTTATAGATGACTTCATAAATCCCGCTGCCCTGCTTCCCGATTTCAAACAAAGCCTTGTCCAAAGTAACTTGGCGAAGATCGACGTTTACCAAGCCCTGTCTCAATTTTTCACCAGATGCCGGAAGAATGGTTAGCTGTGGTTGCACGTCCCGCAATGCTTCGATGGCGTGTTCAGGGTCGCCTCGATATTTGAAATCAAATACCTTAGCTATCAAGGAAGAAGGAGGACGAAAGTCGGTTTTGTTGATTGGGTGATACTCGCCCGTGACAGTGGCAGGCGGCTTGGGAGCATTTGCGCACCCCGCAAATAAAACGACCAGGGAAATATAAATGATATTTTTCTGCATAAATTTCCAGAAGTTAAGCCGTGTGATTTCGCGTACGCGAAACTCTAGTTTTTGGCGACCGTATTATTCCGCTCGCCGCGCACCCGTCGCGCCGCCGCTGCAGCAGCTCTTGCCGGGAGTGAGGGGTTATTAGCTGCCCATCGAGCGTTTACCGCAGCTTGGCGACGCCTGCCTCGCCACTCTGAAAGCGATCTACCAGAACCAACTCGATACGCTTGACTAGAAGCGCCTCGGATCTTTGCGTAAGCCCAGCCAACTGCTCCCATTGTGCTTACGGCAGTCCCGCCACTTAGCGCGGCAGCAATTGAACTTACTTGAAGCAAGAGAAGAAATATAACTGCGCAAACAGCTAGCAACATAATGGCGTCCACGAATGGCGGGTTCCCGCTATTCATTGTTGAAACTGCTGTATTAATTGAGGTGTCTAGATAGCTTCCTGTTAATTTCAATATTGCAGATGTGAGAATAATCACAAATCCAAAATTTAACGCTTGACCAATCCAAGAATCAAAAAATCGCTTGCTGCTTTCAAACATAAGTACAAGGATAAATATTGGACCAACAGCGAGAATGACAGCAAGGGCCATCTTTGCAAGGACGAACAAAAATCCTGCATATCCCGTCAATATGACGCTTGCAATGCGGATGAGCCAGGAAACAATTAGACAAGGGATGTCAGGAATTCCAATTGAATATGCATTATCTTCGGCGGCTTGTTCCCATTTCTTGCTATAAACCCATAGCTTTTCGAAAATGGTGTCAAGAAAGCTTATTTTGTCACTTTGGTTGCCGCCTGCAATTATTGAGGCCATGCTATCTGGCGATTGCCAAAGCCAATCGACGATAAATTGAGAATATAAACCGACAGTTAATGCAATCGCGCAAATAATCGTTAGTTTGACTATTCTGGTGATTCCGTCTGTTATGGGTTCAGTGATGACGCCGCGAATCATTGACCAACCCCAAAACATGATATAAATCATGAGTAAAGTCGTGGCTACCGGAGTGATGGCTCCAATGATTGAAGCAGACGTTGAACTTATGTATGCTTGAAGCGGTGACGTTACTGCTTCCATCAATGCCGTGTAAAAACCAGCCATAAGTTAATCACTTTCCGAATAATTCTGCTTCGCTTCTCACATTGGCGATGGAGCCTTTATGGTTGCGACCTTCTGCAAGTGCCTTCTTTCTTTTGCTGTCAATTGCATTCATGCAACGGACATGCATTCGGAAGTCGCTTTGGCAGTTTGTTTGTATATATGCTGAAAGTTCGCTCACGGTGGCTGATCTAGTATCAATTTCTGGTGGGGCTGATGGTTGACATCCAGCCACCGCAAGAAGCATAGCGAGAACTAATATATTGTTATTCATTGTCAATTTCCGAATAGTTCGGACTCTGTTCTAATATTCGCGAAGGAACCCGGCGCGTCACGCATCTCCTTGACATTTGCGCGTCCTTGCGCGGTCATTTTTCTTTGTTGTATTTCCTGCAAATTTTTCATCATTGCAATTTTTGATGCCTCGTTTTGCATCATTACCTGCTCCGCTTGAATGCGTGCCTGCAAGTCCACCATATCTTTGGCATCTGGGATGCTGGCATCATTGATTTTGTCAAGCAGAACTTGAATGTCACCAAATCGGCGGCTTGCTTGCTTATAGCTTTCCAGCGTCATTGCCTCATCGATTGCTAGTTGATCCCTGCGCAGTTTTTGAAGGTTGGAACTCCCAACCGGGTTATCCAGAGCAGTGCGCAACGCTTGCCAGTCACCGTAACCCTGGCTCAGGATATTCTTGTACTCGTCCGGTAGGTAGCGCCTGAGCTGGGGATTGTTGACCAGGCTGGCCATGCCACGTATGCCATTCAAGCTGCGGTATTCCTCGACGAGCTGGTTATATTCCTGCACCATTTGCGCGTATTGGGCGATCCATGATGCAATTTGTGTTGTTTCTTTTGCGATGTTGCTTCCACCGAACCCAAGGAATGCATTGGCTGGAATGGCAGTGAATGCCAGTGCTGCGGCGGCAGCGGCAACGGAAACGGTTTTTTTGATGTTCATGCTGCAATTCTTTCTCGGCGGATTTTGTGAAACTCAGGCAACCAGTTGGCGGGATCTTCACCCAGTTGTGCTACGAGCTGTTCAGCCAGTAGCGAGGTGGCCGTGTTGCCTGAAAGAACGGCCAGTTCATCATCAAATCCTCTTAAATCAAGTTCTGCTACGACCGAATTCGATCCTTGCTTGATCAGGAAGCGCCTTGATTTTTCCGGTAAATCACGGATCAATTCATATTCTTTTTCGGAGAGTTTGAAATGCTTGATGTAATCATCCCTGTCCGCTTCGGGATTCGGGAGGAATATCTTTGTCGCTGTCTGCTCAATGATGGCAAACGCGATGGGCGAACGAATGACTTGCTTTGGCGCTTGCGTGAAGCAAACGAGAAAGCCGTCCTGTTTTCGGATCGTCACCAGTTTGTTCTTAACGAAGTCCTCGAATTCTGGATCGTCGAGCAGTTTCCAAAACTCATCCATGAATATGACCACCCTTCGGCCATCGAATAGGGATTCGATCCGGTGCATCAAATACATGATGATTGGCGTTCTGGTTTCCGCGTTTTCGAGGAATTCCGTCACGTCAAAGCCGACAATGGCGTTTGCTTCCACGTCCAGGGTGTCTTCGGCGTTGTCCAGCGCCCAACCCAGGGGGCCAAAGCCGTGACACCAGCGCGCCAGGCGCATGTAAATGCCGTTTTGCTCAGTGGGGTTCAGGAATTGCATGATGGCGCTCAGGCGCCGCTGTGCCTTTGGAACCGCTGGGTTCATGACCCCCGCAATTGCCTTTGCAATTTCCGCTTCCTCGCGCGGCGTGATGGGCATGCCTTCGCGCCGCACCAGGTAGCGCACGAGGTTTTCCAAGAAGGTGATGTTGTTGGGGGTGGGGTCGAGCTGGAACGGGTTGAAGCCGGTTGAGACGCCGTTTTTCAGCGGGTAGTAGCGCCCACCCATTGCGCGTACCGCTACGGCCGCGCCCAGGTCTTTGTCGAACACTACGGACGTGAGGCGCTTTGCTGGTGGCTTGTTGAACTTCTGGGCCTGCGCGAGCAAAAAGCACTCGATCACGGTTTTGCCGGTGCCCGACTTGCCGAGCACGATGGTGTTGGCCAGCTCCTTGTGATTCGGGTCCAGCTTCGCGGCCCGCTTGGCGTCAGCGCCCTCTTCCCCTTTGTGGAACGAGAAGTAGAAGGGCGCTCCTGACGTTGTTTTGAACATCGTCACCGCTGGCCCCCATTGGTTCGCTTCAAGGCGCCCAATGGGGTAGTTGTGCAGGCTGGAGAACGAGCAGAAGTTGCGACTGGTAATGTCGCCCGCGCGGATTCGATAGTCGAAGTTGCCGGGCATGAGGGAGTAGTACGCCGCCGCCATGCCGAGGTCTTCGCGCGACCACTTGATACCCGCATCGCTCAGGATGCTTCCAGCCACCGAAATATGGTCTTTCAGATCCTTCTCGTTCTGCGCGCGGATCATCAACGTGAGCGAATGCGTGCCCATGACGAACCGATTGCTTGTCAAATCGTCCAGGGCCGCATCAATCGCTTCGACCTGGCTCGTGGCCACGTCCCCGGCATTGACCAGCCGCTTTTGCTGGCGGGTCATACGCCCGCGCGCCACGGGCTTAGAGAGGAACGTGAACGACTGGCCGAGGGTGAACTCGTAGGGCACCGACAACAACTCATTGAGCAGGCCGGGGTGCGTGTGCGCGGGGTATTCTTGAAACGCTAGCGTGGCGCAGAAATAGTCTTCTGTGGACGTGCGCAGACTCATCAAGCCGCCCTTGCCGAAGAATGGCCGCGACGTGGGCAGCACGTCCCGCATCTCTGCGCGTGGAAGGGGGAAGCGGCGCCACTCACCGTTCAGGATGTAGTGCAGGAACTCCCCAGTTTCAGAAAACAGGTTGCCCTTGAATTCATAGCACCCAAGCAATTCGGGTTCGTAGCGATCCAATGCCGCCATCGACGTTGAAATCAAGTCTTCCATGTTCTCGATATGCTCAAGCTGCAGCTCTTCCAATTGCGCTTTGCTTTGCCGTGAGAACATATCCACGATTCGCCCTGCTGCAATCGGCTGTGGGCGAAATACGATGCTGATATACAGCTCGTTAATCATCAAGGTGGTTTCCTCGATGCGGCTTCGATATTTCTTGTTCAGGTTGTTGATGAATTCGGAAGCGAACTCACCTTCCGGGTATTCGTTGATTTCACGCCGGACGATGTGACTCCATAGCGCGACATGGGGCGAACTGATATTTCTGATAAAACCGTTTAACTGGCTGTGCCAACCGTTCAAATCGGATATGTCCGCGCTTTGGTGGGCGGCGCCCGACAGCCTGATGGTAAACATCATGTCGCCATTCATCATCTTGACGATGTTGCGTGTGACATGCCCAGAATATGGAAGAAATGCGCTGACACCGACCTCTTTGTCTATCGCAGACGTGAATTTCAAAATGCCTTTCATGCGGTTCCTTATTTTTTCGCGGAGGCGAAATTCCTGCTCTTTTTAGACTTTGGCAATGCGGTGTAGGCCAACGGGGAGAAACTGGTAGCTTTCCAAAACATGCGATTGAGACACCGGCCATTGATCAGCCCGTACTTTGTCAGGCTGTCAAATCTACCGGGGTCACTCGCAGAGAGTAGGTAAAGGAAACCGTGCGTTGGGATGAACAGAAGAAGCCAGATGGGGTTGCCAATCGCCAGGAACACGCAGCCAACGACGATCATTTCCACCACAAAAGCTGTGAAGTGCACGCCGAACACCGTTGCCGGGCGCGTCAGACCGACAAACAGCTCATCGACTTCCAATTCGACCACTTTTTCGGCTTCTTCCACTTATTAACTCCCTTTGTTTAACCGACTGCGCTGATGATGTAATCAACAATCGCCGCTGCACCAAAAATCAGTACTATTCCGATAATGATCTTGATCGCCCAGTCCCATGACAACTTACCGGCGATTGCCGCAATGCCACAGGCAATAACCGCAATAATCGCCAATGTCCGGGCTAAGCCGCCCGTAAAAATGTCCATCACTTTCTGAGCCGCTGCATCCCACGGTTCCGCCAGGGCCAACTCAGGGGCCATGAAAAGCAAAACGATGAGCAGCATTGCAATCATCGACAGCGTTTTTACGCTTGTCTCTCTCTTTTGCTGTGCGTTGTCGATGTAAGCGGATTTAAATTGATTCAGCATAAGTTTCCTTTCATGTTGCTTTGATTTTAAGATGACAGTCTATAGAGACTGAATTAATATTTGTTCTTAAATGTTTAACCATTCGGTCGAGGCTTGACCACTCTCTTGTTTTGCCTCGCGTCGTGATTATGGGAAAAACACCTGATTTCCATTTGAGGATGGCGTGTAATTCGTACTTGGATTTGTCGTTCTCCCTTATTTGCAATATCTCCACCTGGTTGCTTATTAGGTAGTGCAACAATTCGGCGTTCTGCAGTCCGCGTTGAAGTCGTTGGTTCATGCTTGCTTCTTGCCGCCGCCTCCCTTGTCGCCGTTGAAATCTGGCTTGTTGCGCTTGTTGGGGAAATTGGCGCGACAGCCGTCCTTGAAGCCCGAGCAACCCCAAAAGTCGTAGCCGTCTTTGCCTCTTTTGGTGCGGCGAATCAGTGGTTTGGAGCACAGCGGGCACGAATGGCCGGAATCGCTTGGGGTTTCCTTTTCGCCGGGCTGACCATCCTTGTCGGGCCGCGTTGCGTTGCAGGCGGGGTAGCCGCTGCACCCCCAGAAGTGCCCTGCTTTCCCAGGAATGCGGCGCATTGCGCTGCCGCAGTCGGGGCAAGGATGGCGCGGCGCTGATCCGCTGGTTTCAAGGCTGGCCAGTTCCTGGCGCAGCTTGTCGTGCGTGGCCTCGACCGTGGCCAAGTAGCTGCCCTGCCCGCTTGCGATCCTGTCCAGCTCGCTTTCCACCTCGCGTGTGAAGTCCACGGCGATGAAGGAGAACGCTTTCGTGAGCTGATCGACGATGAAAAATGCCGTCTCTGTCGGATGCAAAAACAGCTTGCGAGTGGTGATGTAGCCGCGCCTCTCGATGTTGCCCATGATGGGCGCGTAGGTTGCTGGGCGCCCAATTCCCTCGCTCTCCAGCTTGCCGATCAGAGAGGCCTTGGTGTAGCGCTTGGGCGCCCGTGTCTTGAGGGCTAGAACTTCGCCGCCCAGCGGTTGGAGCCGTTGCCCCGCATCGAGCGGTGGCACCTGGTTGCTTTCGGCGCCCTGCCCTTCAGGCCTGTCTTGACCGTCCGCTTCCTCGTGTCCCTCGCTCACCAGAGACAGCCAGCCGGGTTCCTGCAGCGTTTCACCTTTAGCGCGAAAACGGACTTGTCTGCTGTCCACCTGTCCGAGCAAGGTAGCAGTGCGGGTCTTGTAAACAGCATCCGCCAACTGGCTTGCGATGGCACGTTGGCGAATCAGCTTGTACAGGGCTTGCTCGTCGCCCCCCTGCCCTGCCGTCTCAACTTCCCAGTGTGTGGGTGTGATGGCAGGGTGCCCAGCTTGCGCGGCTGCCGAGGTTTTGAAGAGGCGCAGTTTCGGAGCCATCGCCCATCCGTGTGCCTGCGCCAAGGCGCTGATGTGCGGGAAATCGTCTGCGCTGATATTGGGGTTGTCGGTCCGGTGGTAGGTGATATGCCCGGATTCAAAGAGCCGCTGCGCAATACGCATCGTGTCTTCTGGGTCGAACCCCAGCTTCACGCTGGCCGCTTGCTGCATCCCGCTGGTAGCCAATGGCGGGGCCGGTGCGCGCCGGCGCTGGCCGTCTTCACAACCTTCGACCATGACCGACTCGACGGCTGCAACCCTCGCGGCAAATTCGCCGTCTTGAAAATAGGGGCGATCTTCTGGGGCGAAGTCAGGGACGACTTCCCACATGGCATGCCAATTTTTCGCGTCCGCGAAATTTCCCAGTGCCTGGAAATCCAGGCGCACCTGAAAATGGTTCGTGGGCGTGAAGGCGGAAATCTCTCGCTCTCGCATCACCACCAACGCGACCGCAGGACTTTGGACGCGGCCCGCGGATAAAGTCGTGCCGCCAATCTTGGACAGCGCAGGACTGACCAGGTAACCCACCAGTCGATCCAGCACGCGCCGCGCCTCTTGTGCGCCCACCAGCTTGTAATCAATCCCGGTAGGTGCAGCCACTGCCTGGCGCACCACGGTTTCTGTAATGGCGGGAAAGCGAACCCGCTTTGCATCCCTTCCCAGCTTGAGTTCGCGCGCCAGGTGCCAGGCGATGGCTTCGCCTTCCCTGTCCGGGTCGGTGCCTATGAGTATCTCGCTTGCCCGTTCGCACTGGCTGCGCAGCCGTGACACCACCGATGCGCCGCGTTCAGACAGCCGGTATTGCGGTTTGTACTTGGGCGCCTCGACGCCAATTTCCTTGTCGGGCAGATCGCATACGTGGCCGAGGCTGGCGGACACTTTCCAGCCGTCGCCCAGAATGCTTTGCAGCTTCTCGACCTTGCCTTGGGATTCGATGATGAGCAGCTTCATGCTCAGAACACCATGGCTTGGCCGATCTCACCGCCCTGCCCTTCGGGCGGGTTTCCGAAGACCATCGCGGGGTCGGTCGTGACGGGCGCGGTCGTCGGTTTCGCGGGGCGAGATTTGGTTTGGCCGGATGGCTGCGGCGTCCCCGCAATGGTTTTGTCGGCTTGCGCCGCCACAGGCGCAGCGCTTGGCGCAACAGATTGCGGATCTAGTTTGATGGCCGGGACTGTGTAGCCCTGGGCGATCTTGAGTCCGTTCGTGCTGACCTTCTGCACGTAGCCATTCTTGATGCCGCGTGCGAAGTCGCCAGTGTTGTAGGCGCTTAGAGCTTTCTTGAGGGCTTTCTGCGGTGCGCCCTCCTTTGCGCTCGCCCGTGTGAAGTTGTCTTCGAGAATGAGCGCTGCCGCGCTTAGGTTCTTGCACACGTCGAAAACTTCATCGACCGTCATCCCGAGCCTTGTGAGATTCTCGGAATTGATCTGACCCAGGCCCATGTCGATGTTCTGTCCGCCTGCAATGAGGGTCTTCGCTGCCGCTACCGCTTCCGCTTTGTTTGTCGGCTGTCGCGTGAGCTGCAGCCCGCCTTTGTTAACCCCGATTGCGAACGGGTTAAAACCGCTTTCCGTTTTAACGATTGCCGCAAGTGTTTGCGGATGAACTGCAGGGGCGCATTGCTGGGCCAAAACAAGAAAATCCATTATTAACCTGAACGATATATTTATAAGCCATTGCAAAAAGCCATGTTTTGCAGTGGCGCGATGATATATATAAAAATGCGGTTACTGGTAAGTCAGGATTATTTAGTGAGTAACAGCGGGTTAGATATGTAATCCCGTGTTGGCATTTGCCCGGCTTAGGCGCACGCTGGTGGGTTGCCCTTATGAACCCTTCTTTTTGCTTATGAGCCGTCGCCGGTATTCCGTGTTTCTTGATTTGCTTCGTCAGGCCCGTACCGATGTTGGGATGACGCAGGCGGACGTCGCCCGCAAGCTTGGGGTGCCGCAGAGCTATGTGAGCAAGTGTGAGTCCGGAGTACGGCGTATGGACGTGACGGAGGTTCACGCCTGGCTGGATGCCGTCGATAGGGATTGGGTGACCTTCATGCTGACGCTAGGCCATGCGTTGGACGCCCAGGGATTGCAGACATTTCCGCCGTCCCGCTTCTGAGGCATTTTTCCCCCTGCGGTTGAAAAACCGGATGCCCCCGCCCCGTTGGGCTTTGCGCCGCTCGCCTCACCCGGCTCGATCCCGCTGGGATTGCCCTGCGGGCACGGCTCCAGGCCACCTTGCCCGCTATTGGGGGAAGTGCTGCGCACATCCCCCTGCCGCTGGGGCTTCCCCCTTGAAAGACAGCCAAGACGGCCGCAAGCGTCCGACTTGCCCCCGACCGGGCCATGGTGCCCCGAAGCGCGCACGCCTTGCGTGCGGGTTGTCCGGTAGGGGCCGGTGCGGAGCACTGCCGTGCTTCTTGCACGGCACCCCGCAAGCCCGGACAAGGGTATGGCCCGGCGTACCTACCAAACAAATACGTGAGCCCTTGTGATGGGGAAATTTCGCGTCCGCGAAATTGAACAGCCCTGTTGATCAGTGCGCGAAGAGGTGCCGGTGGGTGCTGGAGCTGGTGGGGCGCGGGAGGCCCTGGCTGTGTGCTGCGGCTGCTGGTTTACGCCGCGCTGCGGCTACATGGGGTGTCCCCCATACCCCTGAAGGCCTGGCGGGCGGGGTGGCGTGTGATGAAGAACTCCCGGAATCGGGCAATTGGCTTTACAAACTAATACATAATGACAACCTAAAAAGGTTGACGTTATTAATGGTGTGATTATAATATATACCATGGTGAACGAAGAAATCACCATATACAAGAAACCTAGTCAAGCCATCGAAAAGGGACTCTTATGACGAACCAAGCGATTTCCGTCAATGACCAAGCGCAACCTATCGCACGTTTTATGGGGTGGCCACAGTGGGCCTCACTTCAATCTTTGATGAGCGGCAGCGAAGAAAGTGAATTTTTTCAGAGGGTTGCTGCGGACCTCGCGCAACGCATCGAAGCCATGCCGGTGATTGGCGGGCAGGAGGATTCCGATGCTGCACAGACGGTGTACCTGCACTACTTCCTGGGTGCGTCTGATGTGTGGGTGCTGGAGAAAGACGTGGGCGGGGGTGTCGAGCAAGTGTTTGCTTTCGCCCTCTTGAACGCTGACTACCAGATGGCCGAGCTGGGCTATGTCGATCTGTCGGAGCTGCTGCTGTTGGGCTTCGAACTGGACTTTCATTTTTCACCCAAGCCGTTGTCCGAGGTGCGCGAGAGCGTGCGCAAACGGGCGGGCTTGTTCTGAATTTCAACCCGGCCCGGTATCGGGCCATCACGCAACGGAGTAGAAAAAATGGCCTCTTTGAACAAAGTAATGCTGATGGGCAACATCGGAAACGCGCCCGAGTGCCGCACGATGCCCAACGGTGATCCGGTGGCGCACTTCCGCCTTGCGACCACCGAGGGCTGGACGGATCGAAGCACGCAGGAGCGAAAGGAGCACACCGAGTGGCACAGCATCGTGTGCTACCGGCAGCAAGCCGACTTTGTGCGTGAGTACCTGGGCAAAGGTCGTCAGATCTATGTCGAGGGTTTCTTGCGCACGCGCAAATGGACGGACAAGCAAGGCATCGAACGCTACAGCACGGAGATCCGCGCCGATGCTGTCCAGCCGCTTGGCGCTCGCCCAGAGGGCGCAGGGGGTGGCTCTCGCCAGCCGCAAGGCCAAGGAAACGAGCCGCAACCGGTGGGCGCCCTGCCCCAGGAGATGGATGACGATTTGCCATACTGAGTGTGAGGGCGGAAATTTCGCGGAGGCGAAAATCTGCCTTGACAACCTAAAAAGGTTGCGAACTGTGGTACACCGCCCTACCCCCTCTGCAAAACTTATAAATTAATTAGTCGAGCCGAACATGAAAATTCTTGCGATTGCGAATCAGAAAGGCGGCGTAGGCAAGAGCACGTTGACCGTGCACCTGGCCTATGCCGCCATCGAGGCGGGGTTGCGTGTGCTGCTGGTGGATATGGACAAGCAAGGCAGTTTGTCCCTGAGCTTCCCGGCTGGCGAGGACGCAGAACCTGGCTTATTGGCTTCCCGGTTGTACGACGCTGCAGCGCCGCAGGAGGGGCCGGAGTACATCACCGACCGGCTGGCGATCATCCGCGCCGATAACGCCCTCCTCTCCATCGACAAGGCCGAAAACGAAGTGATCCGCCGCCCTGGCCCTGCCCTGCGGCAGTTTGCAGGCGACTTTGATTTGTGCCTGCTGGATACGCCGCCTTTGCTGGGCGTGCGTCTCATGGCTTCGCTGGCCGCTGCTGACTATGTGGTGACGCCGGTTTCCGTTGGGTTGTATGAGTTGGCGGGCGTGGCCGACTTGCTGCAGACGATTCACATCGTCCGCACGCAGGGGTTCAATCCGCGTCTTCGTCACATCGGCATTCTGCCGGTCAAAACGAACAACCGCAGCACCGAGGAACGCGAGGGACTTGCATCGCTTCGCGCCCAGTACGGGGCCGCGATCTTGCCCGAGGTGCTGCCCGAGCGCGCGCCGGTTCGCAAAGCAATTGCGCTGCGCCGCCCTGTGTGGGTTGCCACCAGGGGCGACGGACATTTGAAGGCTGCGCAGGAGTGGCGCGCGGCTTGTGCATCAATTTTGGGGAGGATGGGGAAATGAACGCCAAGACGTTGACGAGCAAAAAGATGGGGCAGGGCGCTCCAGCGGCCGTAGCCGCGAAGAAGGCCCCGATGAAGGCCAAGGCAGCGGGCTCCAACGCCTTTGCAGGGGCTGGCCTCATGCTGGGCGCAGGCGGTGCCATGGGCACGGGCATTGATGCATTGTTTGGTGATGCAGAAATGCCGGAATTTGCGGTGAACCTCGATGACGTGGAAATCATCGGTCAGGTACGCGAAGAATTCGAGGACGACGAGCAAGGATTGTCGGAGTTGGGGGCAAGCCTGGCCAAGATGCAGATTCAGGCCATTTTCCTGCGCGTCATGCCCGCAGGACACCCCAAGCCTTTCCGGCTGGTGGCCGGTGAACGGCGCGTGCGCGCTGCGCGCTTGCAAGGCCTGGCCACGCTGCGCGCAAAGGCCAAGGAGCTGACCGACGAAGAAGCGGAGGATCTGCAGTTTGCGGAGAACACACACCGCAAGAACCTCACCCAAATCGAGGAAGCCCGCAAGATTCAGCGTGACCTGGATACGCTGGGTTCGGTCGAAGCGGTCTTGGAACGCCACAACAAAGGCCGCCCCTGGCTGTCCAAAATGCTTTCGCTGCTGCACCTGCCGGAGCAGGCAAAACGGCTGGTCAATGAGTCCATCAGCGCCGACGCCGAAGTGATTTCCACCGTGCGCCAAGTGGAGAAGGTCAACCCCGCCAAGGCGAAAGAATTGGTGGACGATTTGAAGAAGACCCGGGGCAAGGAAGATGCCCGCGCCAAGGCGCTGGCTGTGCGCGACGAGGTCAAGCCCAAGGCACCCAAGGCAGGGAAGAAGGGCGCAGAGAAGGGCGCCAATACGACGGTTGCCCAAAAGGACATGCGAACGCGCGACATGCTGGCCAGCGGCTCGTCAGGCGTCGATGTTCCTAGCCTGCTGGTGGACATTTACGAGCGTCTGGCAGTTCAGGGACAGCGGCCCGAAGAAGTTTTGTCCGACCTACAACCCGAAGAGCAAAGCGCCTGCATCGCCGCGCTGCGCACGCCGTTCGAGCAGGCGCGCAAAGCCGAGAACGCCGGGAAGCATGTATTTGCAGGCCTGCGCGAAGGGCGGTTTGCGACTGAGGGCGCCGGGGCGCTGCTGCTGGCAGCGTGCATGTGCGGCCTGGAAGGCTCGTTCAACAGCGAGTTCCGCTTGGATGATGTTCTGTCGGTGATTGTTTGAAGTGATGCGCCGCCCGACGGGGCGGCGCATACAAGGGGATTCGAGTTGTTCTATTTTTGGTCTACGTGGGGTGATTTATGACGCATGGCGAATTTGTTCCTGTGTCTGTCCCAGAGTTTGAAGCGCTGCAGCACTTGCTGAAAGACAGCTTGAGTGCCGACCGCATTGCGGCAGCGCGCCTAGTGATGTTGGATAGCTACTCCAACCAGGAAGCTGCAGATCAGTTTGGTGTGACCCGGCAGGCGGTTTGGAAGACGGTGCAACGGATGCGCGACACCCTCGACCGCTACAAAGAGGCCCGCGTAATCGAAGAAACAGGGATTGAACGCAGCTTGCCGCGTGGGTGGAGGCGTGCGACCATTACCGCGCCTGCTGCAATTGTTGAGCGCAGCCAGGCCGACGCAGAGGCTGCACACCAGGCGCGTTTGAACCAGGTGGCAGAGGCGGGGGCGGCATTGCTTGCGACGGCATATCGGCGCCGGAGCACCGACCGATGACCCATAAAAAAAGCCCGGCAGGTTATGCCGGGCTGTAAGTAGTCAAGCCAGTGCATTTGCAACGGCAGAAAAATTATAACTTTCCATGGCGGCAAAGAAGCAAGAAACGATCATCGACTATAGGGCAGGGCACGTGCCGGAGTGGGTGCGCCGCGCTATTGATGAGCAATTCGCCATCGAGGCGGAAGACGCACGGCAGGCCGGAACCCTTGGGTACATGACCCGCGCCCTGGTGCTCGCCACGATGCCCTACAAAGACCCCAAGGCGGACGTTTTTACGCGCGTAAACGGCGACTTCAAATTGCGCATCCTGGCGGGCTACGAGGGCGGAATCCCTTATGGGATCTACCCGCGCTTGCTTATGTCATGGGTGGCTACCGAGGCGGTGCGCAACCAATCGCCGGTCATCGAGCTGGGCGACTCCTTGCGCCAGTTCCTGCGAGACGTTTTAGAGTTGCGCGCGGGCGGCGGCGAGCGTGGAACGTCCACCCGCGTTGCCGAGCAGATGAAGCGCCTTTTTGGTTCGCTCATCACCGCGCAGATGACACACGGAGCTGCTGGCGATCCTGGCTTCGTTTTGCGCAATGTGCTGATCGCTGACGGCCTGCACCTGGAGAATGAAGAAGCGTTCGACCTTGATACGCCTGTCGATGGCGACGAGCGCGCCATTTGGGTTCCGCAGCATGAGCGCGACGCAGGGAAATGGAAGTCGAGCGTCAGGCTCAGCGCCCCATTTTTTAGTGAGCTGATCGAGCACCCCATTCCCATTGATTTGCGGGCATACAAGGCGCTGCGGGGTTCGCCGCTGGCGATGGACATTTATTCCTGGCTCACCTACCGAATGAGCTACACGGACAGACCGACAAGGCCGATTCGGTGGGAATCCTTGATGGGCCAATTCGGTTCCTCGTTCAACACCGACAACATCGACCAGGCTTCCAGAGATTTCAAGAAAGGGTTCTTGAAGGCATTGAAGGCCGTGCAGATCGTTTACCCGCTTGCGCGGCTCAAGGTCGAGGACAACGGCCTTGTCCTGCTCCCGTCGCCCCCACACGTTGCCCCTGTACGCAAGAAAAAGGGGAGTAGAAGCGGGGACAGTGACGATGGACAGAACTCGCTCTTCTGAATTTCGCGTCCGCGAAATTTTGGGTTGCATGGTGATGAATTCGGGTGTGATGAAGAACTCCCGGCGTGTGATGAAGAACTCCCGCCAACGTCATTTTTAGGCCTCAAACATGTGATGAAGAACTCCCGCCGTTTGATGAACAACTCCCGGCGCACAGGGGATGCACCGCTACAAATTTGATGAAGAATTCCCGTGCCACGAACTGTTGATAAGGCTGGGCATATTTTGTGGAAAACATTGTGCAAAAGAAAAGTTATGCACGCTGAACAACTCCCGCGCCATTTCTTTAATGAAATCAACAACTTAAGTTGTTTCGGCGGAGTTATGCACGCTGAACAACTCCCGCAAATGTGATGAACAACTCCCGCGAAGGCGCCAATCAAACTGGCCTAAACCCATGTCACGATTGAAGAAATCGCGGTTTTCGGACCCGCACCCTGTATTCCTTTCCTATAGTAATTAACCAATAGAAAAGACACCGCCTCTAGGGGCTTCGCCCCGCCGGCTCCTACGCGCTACGCGCTTCGCCCGCGCCTACGGCGCTCCCCACCCGGCACCCCAGGGCTTCGCCCTCGGCCTACGGCCTCACCCATTTAATAGGCCCCCAGAGGGGGCTGAACACGACACCCCCAGCGGTCCCCGCCGCGCCTAAGGCGCTCCCAGGCGTGGGGCTTGCAGCCCCCCGACCCCCTGGGGGCTTCGCCCCCCTGTGCGCCCTTCGGCGCACGGCTCCCCCCAACTTGAAACCAAAAACGGGGGTTCCTCAGCCCTTAAAGTGATGGACAGGTGCGCCAGAACGCGGGCGAGGGCGCGCAATTTCAGCGGCGAAGGGGTAGGGCAGGGCGGCATACCCGCGTGGCTTGAAGCGGCTTCTGTGGCCTTGATGCCGGGACCCGCAAAGTTTCCTGCCATTAACCTAATTGACAAATTAACGTTTTAGGTTAAAATGGCGCTATGGAAAAAGGCACCCCGCACTGCAAGCTGCCAGTCGTCAAAGCCTTGATCGAGGCTGGCCAGGTCAGGGCCACAGCTAGCGCATTCAATGGCGCGCGCGATCTGGGCATTTGCGACTTGACCGGCATGTGTGCCGTTGTCTTGGCGCTTACACCAAGCGACTTTTACAAGAGTATGACGACCCATGCCGATCATCGTATCTGGCAAGACGTGTACCGCGCCGAGACGGCGAACGGCGAGGTGTACCTAAAGCTGACCGTCATTGATGACGTGTTGATCGTTTCTTTCAAGGAGCTATGACCATGAAATGCCCATGCTGCGGCGCGGCGGAACTGATCCACGACACGCGCGACATGCCCTACACCTACAAGGGTGAAAACACCACCATCCCAGCGGTAACGGGTGACTTTTGCCCGGCTTGTGGTGAAGTCGTCTTGAACCGTGAGCATGGCGACCGTTACAGCGAAATGGTCGGCCTGTTTCAGCGTCAAGTGAATTCCGCCTACGTCGATCCCGACTACATCGCCAAGGTTCGTAGAAAACTCGACCTTGACCAGCGGCAGGCCGCCGAACTCTTTGGCGGCGGCATCAATGCGTTCTCGCGCTATGAAAACGGAAAAACTAAGCCGCCCCTGTCCTTGGTCAAACTGTTCAAGCTGTTGGATCGTCACCCTGACTTGCTCAACGAGGTTAAAACCGCCTGATCTTTTTAGGCACTTTGACGATATCGTATCGTTTTCGTATTGAATAACATATCGTATTGATACATAATACAGATACGACAATACGAAAGGCGTATCATGGCCCGCATAGGTGTTACTTCTGAGCAGGTGTCAGCGGTTGCTGACGCGCTGATTGGTGAAGGAAAACAGGCGACGATCCGCGCTGTGCGCGAGCGGTTGGGCGACCGGGGGAGCCCGAACACAATCCAAAAGCATTTGTCGGCCTGGCGGGATGCCCGGCCCATGGCGGCGGCTGCAGCGCTTGAGCTTCCTCAGGCGCTGGCCGCTGCTATCGCTGCGGAGATTGGCCGCGCGGCAGCGCAGGCGCGGGCTGAAATTGAAGGGCGCTTGGTGGAGGTGCAAACCGAAGCTGCGGATCTTGCTATGACTGGCGAGTCTCTGGAGGACGAGCGGGATTCGCTTATCGCCCAGATGGCCGTATTGACGACTGAGCGTGACACCTTGGCGGGCAAAGCGGCGCAGCAGGCTGCAGACCTGGTTGAATTGACTGGGCGCGTCGAGCGCGAACAGCAGGCGGCAGAAGCGGCCCGCGTAGAGTTGGCCACGGCCCGGCTCAGGGCTGAGGGGCTGACGGAAAGACACGCTGCACAAGGGAAAGAGGTCGAGCAATTGCGCGCAGCGGTCGAGGACGAACGCAAGGGCCGTATTGCGGCCGAGCAAGCGGCCGCGGTGCTGGCGGCGCGATTGGAAGCGTCTGCGGAGCTGGTGGTTCGCGCCGAAACACGCGCGGAGCTGGCAGAGCGTCAGGCCGATCAAGTCACGCAAGACGTGCGCAAGGCGCACGCCGAGCGTGAGGATGCGCGCAACCTGGCAAGCCAGGCGAGAGAGCAGGGCGCTCGTCTGTCGGGCCAGGTGGACGTGCTGCAGGCCGAGAGCAAGCGCAGGGACGCCGTGGAGGCTGCGCAACACGCAGAAAATGAACGCCTGCGCGTTGAGCTGGAGGCGCTTCGCGCCAGGGTTCCAGGCGACTCCGGCAAGGGTCGCTAACGCTCTAGCTCGCTTGGTTTCGGCTGTTCCGTGTTGTCGGCGTACCGGGCGTTGTTCTGGATGCGCTCAAGAATGATCGAGCGCTCTCTGTCACTGAAATTTCCCTGATTCAAATGGCTGCTGATCGCAGCCATTTTTTCTTGTGGGGTGGCGAGCCGGAATTGATCCGTGTCGCTCGTGGGGAAAATCTGATGCTGCCGCGTGTTCTCCCGCAACCCATGGGCTACATGTTCGACCACTTGAGCGAGGCCCCATGCTTGCAGCGGCTCGCTTTGCTCTACGACTGATTTTTGCCAAGCGTGCTCAAACGCTTTCACGTTGTATTGGCTGCCGCCCCTGGCGTGAACGGTTTCAGCCATGAGGCTGAAAATCTCTTCGGCTTGTTCGCTCTTGCCCAGATGGGGATAGGCGTCCTCGACGGCTTTCCAGTACGAATCCCGCAAAGCGCCGGGATGCTTCTTGGATTCAATGAGCGCGTCGATCAACCCTCGTTTTTCTGCACCTGAGAAAGTCCTGAATCCGTGACCACCAATTCACCAAACCCGGAATACCGCTGAACTGTCCTGCCGAAACTCAATTCCCAGCCTGATTTTCCAGTTTACCCACCCATTCGTCATCTGACCTGCCCGAAATGCCCGCCACAGCCTGCAACACTGCACGCGTTCGTCCGCCTTTTTGGCAGGCGAGTTGCTTTTGGGCGCAGCAGAGTCTGGGTGTGCACCCATTTGACGATCCTCGTGTGGGTTTGCCGGCAGCAGTGCCGGGTGCCCTCAAGCGCTCAGGCCGGATCGAGCTGCCGCCAGTGACGCTCAAACACCGCAAACGCACGGTCATTCGCCCCCAAGCCCAGCACCCACTGGCGGGCATGGTGGAGCATGCGCGCGGCCTTGAACACCAATTCCTGCATCACCGTGCGAATTCTTCGACGTTGCGCTGTGTGGCGCACCGGCGCCTCGGGCTCATGCAAAGTGTGCTGGCCCACCAGACGCAGCAAATTCATGGCCACCGCAGCCAGTGCACACACCAGGTAATTCGTATCGAACTTGCCCGAAGGCAAGCGAACGAGATCCATATCGGTCTTGAACTCCGAATGCTGACTTGGGGTTTTGCCAAACTGCTCGTGCGTGCCATGGTCCGCATACAAGGCAATAACCTGCTCGGGCGTGAACGACGCTTCGGGCAAGGTGGTGCTCCAGCCCTCCAGCACATATTCGGGCAGCAGCATCTGCTGGCCCCGTTTGTCGACGGTGCGCTCAGTCAGTCGGTAGACACGGCGCGCAGCCAACACGTCATCGCCGTGTGTGAGCTCAATACGGTCTTCCCACTGGCACTGGCGCTTGCCCTCACGCAAAGTGGCCCACACGGTGTGGGCATCGAGCGTCTTGTTCTTGGCAATCGTCTCCACCGGTGTGGTGCGCGGGTTCCACTTGATGATGAAGGCCACCTCGCGTGCGAGCGTGCGGGCCTGTTTGCCAATGGCGCACATCAGCTTGGCCGAATCAAAGCCGGAGTCGCGCGAAACAGCAATGGCATTGCGACATCGGAACTGGCGCGCCAAGCCATCAGACTGGCTGCCAGCGGCAGCACCCGCTCGATGTTGTATTCGGTCTCGCTGGCCGAGTGCTGTGTGCCAGGGCGCAAGGCCAGCTCCAGGCAAAAGCCTTGGGTGCCCAGGTACGCGGCCAATGGGCAGTAGCCATCGACCCCCGCATAGGTGCGGCCCACATGCTCTTTGGCCGTGCCGCTGTTGTCCATGGCAAAAGTATCCACATCAAGGGGCATGTACCCACAGGGCAGTGCACCGAAATCAACTGGTTTGCCGTCGATCTTCATGCCCAAAATGGCTGCGTTGATGCTATCTGCCAGGTCAAACCACGAGGCGGCATGCGTATCCATGCGTTGGCGCAGGGTGGGAGACGATGGCACGGCACGCAGACCCAGTGCGCGGGCGAAGAAGGCATCTTTGCGCTGGCCTTCGATGGCATCAAAATCGTTCTTGCCCAGGCACAACAGACCGAGGTAGCTCTTCAAGATGTCGCTGTTGGCAATGCCCGATCGGACCGAGAAGGCCGGGTCCACCAGTGCGTTGATGTTGATGCGCTTGAGATACTTGCCAATCAATGCCAGTCCGGCCTGATTGCTCAGGTCGTAGGGTAATTGTTTGATTACAAAGTCGGTCATGTGGGCCTTCACCTGATGGGTGAAAGTCATATGGAACCTAAGCCGTTGATTTCAATTGGAAATCAGCACTTTTTTGACCGTCAACTCACGGATTCAGGTCTCCGCCAGAAAATTAGCTAGTCTTACTGTGTCACAAGAGTAGTCTTGCGCTTACCCTGCCGCAGCAGGGGCACGGCCCGAGACGAGCGATCAGTTGGTAGCTCAGTCGATGGCGCAGTGTCGTGATTGACGTCGCCACGTGACGCTTAGCGCGCAGGACTGCCGCGGGGGATGTAATCCTCGGGAAGGGCAGGCATCTGGTGTTGGATGAAGTTTTTTTTACCGCCGACAGGCTTGTCAGCGGCGAGGCGTTCAGCCATCAAGAACCCGTAGGCCGCGATGCTCAAGGCGGCATGGTGGTGGAACCCCCGCCAACCTCGACCCTCGTAATGGCCAAGGCCGAAGTCCTGTTTCAGATCCTGGTAGTCCCGCTCGATGCGCCAACGCTGGTGGGCGACATCGACCAACTCGTTGATCGGCGTGTCCTTTGGCAGGGTGGACAAGAAGTACTTGCTTGGCTCAGCGTCGCTCGCCGGCCACTCGATGAGCAGCCACTGTTCGGGACGCAGACGTGCCTTGCCCGTATTGCCGCCAGCGTGGCGCACCCGCACTGCCGCGAAGCGGCCGTTCAGTGTGTCGTTGGTTCCCTCGCGCCAGCTGATGCTCTGGAATGCCCGGCTTGGCAGCGACTGCGCCAATGCCTTGACGCTCATGGGCTGCAGCGCCGCCGTGCGCCTGGGCATCACTGGCGGGCGTCCCATGCCGCTATAAGGTTTGGGTGGCAGCGGCTGAACGCCAGGCGGCCAGACCACAACGGCAGATGTGACACCTACCGCGTAGAGCAAGCCCATGTCGCTGAGCGTCTGGCGGAAGGCGTTGTCCACGCCGTAGCCAGCATCGGCCAGCACACAATGGCGCGGTGCGCCTTCGTCAAGCAGTCTGCGCAGTTGCTGCAGCGCGATCTGCGTCTTCGTGGCGAAGCGCACTTCATCGGGAACTCCGGCCTTGACGCGGCGTTCGGGATCCGCCGCCCAGTCCTCGGGCAGGTACAGCTGCCAGGCCACAGGCAGGCTGCCCTGCTTGCTTGCAAGCGAGATGCTCACGGCCACTTGGCAGTTGTCCTGTTTGCCCAGCATCCCGCAGTACTGACGAGTGACGCCGACCGAGTGGCGGCCCTTCTTTGGGAACCCGGTGTCGTCGATGATCCACCAGCCGCCCTGGCTGAAGTCCATCCTGGGGATCACCCACTGGCACACGCGCCGCAGCATCTGCGTGTCAGACCACTCGGCCTTGGCCACGAAGTGGTGCAGTGACTGGTGCCGAGCGCTCGCGTGCATCGGATCGACCCGCGCGGCCATGGGCTCCACGCTCTTGCGCGACAGGGGGAGCATCAGGCCCGTGCAGTAGCCCCGAAGGCCGGCGTGCCGGTCCGTGTGACCCAAGCCTGCGCTCAGGTGTTCAAGGTAGAGATCAAAGCGTTCTGCTGCACTCATAGATCCTCCAGATCGAATTCCGGAAGATCGAATTATGTCATTTATGACACAGTAAGATTAGAGGCTCCCGATTGTTGCGAGGGATTTGTGCCACTGGCCGGGATTTCTTCCCTAAATGTGGATAAGTCCCAAAAACTTGACATGTTTGCGGAGATATGACATATTCATGAAAACGTTAACGCATTTTATTGAGACAGTTCCAAAAACGGAACGAAACGCAACCGCACACTTTTGGTGAAAACGGACCAATACGTATGACAATTGTTCTTGCCACGGCGATGAGAAAGAAAGGGGTATGCCAAAAATGACACCTTTTGAACTGGTCGAACCCCGGTCGCTGGAAGAAGCGTTATCGCTGCTCGACGAGGGCGATCCGTCGATTCGCCCCATTGGCGGCGGAACCGCATTGATGCTGATGATGAAGGCGCAATTCTTCCAGCCCGTGCGCCTGGTCAGCCTGCGATGGCTGGACGGCGCTTTCAAGGGATGCGGCGTGCAGGGGGATGTCTTTCGCGTCGGCGCGATGACTGCGTTTGCTCAGCTGGAGCATTCGCGCGAAGCCGCGCAGCATCTGCCCGCTATTGTCGCCGCCATGCCGGCGCTGGCGAACGTGCGTGTGCGCAACGTTGCCACTGTGGGTGGCAACCTGGCTCATGCCGACCCGCATCTGGACCTGCCGCCGATCTGGATGGCGCTGGATGCCGAAGTGTCCATCGTCGGTCCTCGCGGACCCCGCACAGCGAGCCTGCCGGATCTGCTGATGGGCTATTACGAGACCACGCTGGAGCCCGGTGAGCTCATCTCCGAGCTGCGTGTGCCGCTTCGCCCATCCTGGCGCACCACCTATGTGAAGGTGACCACGCGTTCTCTGCACGACTGGCCCGCGCTGGGCCTGGCGATCTCTCTGGACGTGGTCGATCAGCGTATTCGCGACGCGCGGGTGGTATTGAGTGGTGCGCTTGAAAAGGCGACGCGCCTCGTGAAGACGGAAGAGGCCTTGAGAGGCGCCGATCTCGGCGAAGCGCTTCTGGTGCGGGCGGGCGATGTCGCCGTGCAGGAGGCGGCCATCGAGTCGGACAACCGCGGCTCCGGGGACTACAAAAGTCACCTCTTGCGCGTGCACATGTCGCGCGCCATTCGATCCTTGACCTCGTAGTGCAGGAACCGCAATGACCACCGAAACTTCCAACATTGGCCGGCGCGTCGATCGGCTCGAGAGCCGCGACAAGGTCACGGGCCGTGCAGACTATGTTCATCACCTGCAGCTACCCAACATGTTGTATGGCAAGATCTTCCGCAGCAGCAGGCCGCACGCCAGGATCCTGAGCATCGACACGTCCGAGGCCGCAGCCGTCAAGGGCGTCTATCGGGTCGTCACGATCGACGACGTACGAGCCGTCATCCCCCATCCCTATTACGGGCCGGCCTTCCATGATCAGCCCATCCTGGCGGATGGGAAGGTCCGTTTCTCCGGCGAACCGGTGGCGGTCGTCCTTGCCGAGGACAAGCACATCGCGGAGCACGCTGCGAGCCTCATCACCGTCGAGTATGAAGACCTGCCGGCGGTGTTCGACGAGGTGGAAGCCATGGACGGCCATGTGCTGATCCATGACGAACTGAAGCCCGCAGCCACGTTCGCGGATCTGAAGTATCTCAAGGGCCGAAGCGGCACCAACATCGCGCTGGATTACCGGCTGCGCCGCGGCGATGTGGACGCGGGCTTCAAGGCCTCGGACCATTTGTTCGAGCACGAATTTCGCTTACAGACGGTGATGCACGCGACCATGGAGCCGATGGTCTCAGTGGCCGATGTGGCCAACGGCCGCCTCACGCTGCATACCGCCTCCCAGGGGCCTTCCTTCGTGCGCATCGAGATTGCGCGGCTGCTGGGCTGGCCCGAGAGCCGCGTGCAGGTGAAGGTGCCGCACATCGGCGGCGGCTTCGGCGGCAAGCTGTACATCAAGCTCGAGGCGCTGGTGACTGCGCTGTCGCTGATCGCGGAGCGTCCCGTCAAGGTATCGCTGACGATGGAGGAGCAGTTCTACACCATCACGCGCCACTCGTGCACCATCCGCATCAAGAGCGGCGTGAACAACGACGGGCGGATCGTGGCGCGTCATTGCGAGGTCATCTGGAACGGTGGCGCGTATGCCGACATCGGACCGCGCGTGACGCAAAAGGCCGGCTTCACATCGGCCGGTCCCTACGACATCGAGAACGTGGCGATCGAGTCTTATGCGGTCTACACGAACAAGCCGCCTGCGGGGGCCTTGCGCGGCTTCGGTGCACCCCAGACCGCATGGGCCTACGAGACACACACCGATCTCATCGCGGAAGCGCTGGGAATGGACAAGCTCGAGTTCCGGTTGAAGAACCTGCTGGCGCAGGACCGCCCGCAGGCGTCAGGCACGCTGATGCGGGATGCCGCCGTCAAGGAGACCTTAATGTCGGTCGTCGAACAATTGGGCTGGGGCAAGCCCTTCGACAAGGGCAACGACAAGATCCGGCGCGGGCGCGGCATCGCAGTGGGCATCAAGGGCATCACTTCGCCGACCACGTCGGTGGCGATCGTCAACATCAGTGGGGACGGCAGTTGCTTCCTGTCCATCGGCACGGTGGACATGGGCCAGGGCTCGGACACGGTCATGGCGCAGATTGCCGCGGAGGTGCTGGGCCTGCAGGCCGAGAATATCCGGGTGATCCATCCGGACACCGACGTGACACCGTACGACATGGGCACGCTGGGCTCGCGCTCGACCTTCCACATGGGCACGGCCGTGCGCCTGGCGGCGGAGGAGGCGGTGCGCAAGATCGCCGACCTGCGCAAGGAGCTCGGCGCCGAGGCGGCGGAACTGGGCGTGGGCGACATGCTCAAGATGAAGTACGGCATGCAAGCCGGCAACATCATCGGCACCGGCAGCTTCATTCCTGAGTACCAGAAGCCGAACATCGAAACCGGGCAGACGGAAAAGGGCACACCGTTCTGGGGCGTGGGCGCCACCGGCGCCGAGGTCGAAGTCGATACGGAGACCGGCTGGGTCACCGTCACGAAGGTCATCAGCATGGTCGATGCGGGAACCGCCCTGAATCCCCTGCTGCTGAAGCAGCAGATCTCCGGCGCCGCCATCATGCAACTGGGCTTCACACTCACGGAGAACATGGTGTTCCAGGACGGGCAACTCACGAACGGCTCGCTGGCGGACTACAAGATTCCCAACATCATGGACATGCCGCGCGACTGGATCTGCGGCTGGGTGGAATCCAGGCAGCAGGACGGTCCGTTCGGCGCCAAGGGATCGGGTGAGTTTTCCTCCATTGCGCTGTCACCGGCCATCGGCAACGCCGTCGCCGACGCCCTGGGCGTGCGGATGATGGACCTGCCCATCACGCCCGAAGGTATCTATCAGGCCCTGAAGGCTGCACGAGACCAAGCAAAAGGAGACAACGCATCATGAATGCAAGGACCATTCACTTCCATTTGAACGGTCGTGCCGTCGAGACCGAAGTGGCCTCCCACGAGAGTCTGGTCGAAGTGCTCACGCAGCGCTTCGGCCTGCGCGGGGCACGCGAGAGCTGCGGGCAGGGTCTGTGCGGCTGTTGCACGGTCGAGGTCGACTCGAAGGTCGTCTCGGGTTGCCTGCAGCTCGCGACATTCATCGACGGCTGCCAGGTGCGCACGGTCGAAGGCCTGAGCCAGCGCGACGCCCTGCATCCCGTGCAACAGGCCTTCATCGATGCGGGCGCGTTCCAGTGCGGCTTCTGCACGCCCGGCTTCATCCTGATGACCGTCAAGCTGCTGGAGCAGCACCCTGACCCTTCCGACGAAGAAATCCGTCACTACCTCACGGGCAACCTGTGTCGGTGTTCTGCGTACCCCGAGATCGTGGATGCGGTGAAGCTCGCCGCCGTCCGGATGGCGGGTGCCGAAGACGCCGAGTCACGCGCTGGCTGAGGTCTTTCCTTTCTATATCATGAAGCAGAACAAAGATACCTCGCCCATTCTCCGCGTCAACGGCGTCACCGCAGGATACGGCGATGTGCAGGTGCTCTGGGGCATCGACCTGAGCGTTCCCCGCGGCCAGATCGTGTCCATCGTGGGCCCCAACGGGACCGGCAAGACCACCTTGCTGCTGGCCTTCTCGGGCATGGTGCGCGCGCGCGCCGGCTCGATTTCGTTCGACGGCGCCGAGATCACCAACCAGCGTCCTGACCAGGTCGTGCAGGCAGGCCTCATCCATGTCCCGGAGGGGCGGCGTCTGTTTCCGGGTCTGAGCGTGCGCGACAACCTGCTGCTGGGCTCTTACATGCGCCGCGACAGCGCCGCGCAGATCGCGCGCGACCTGGACTTCGTCTACTCGATCTTCCCCATCCTGCACAAGCGCACCAGTCAAGGCGCGACCACGATGTCCGGCGGCGAGCAGCAGATGTGCGCCATTGGCCGGGGCATCATGGCCCAGCCCAAGTTGCTGCTCATCGACGAGCTCTCGCTGGGGCTGTCGCCCAAAGCACTGGAACTGCTGGCCGAGAGCCTGGTGCGGATCAACAAGGAGGGCGTATCGATTCTGCTCGTGGAGCAGGACGTCATGACGGCGTTCGATATCGCCAGCTATGCGTACGTCATCGAGTCGGGGCGGGTGCGTCTGTCAGGCGACACCCGAACGCTCAGCCAGGATCCCATGGTTCGTTCGGCCTATATGGGCATTTAACTAGGAGCTTTAGCATGAACAAGTTCAAGTGTGTATTGCAGATTTTTTCCATCGTCGGCTCCTCGGTGCTCGCGATGGCCGCGCATGGACAGGAAAGCATTCGTCTGGGCGCGCCTCTGGCTCTGACAGGTGCATTGGCCGATGCGGGTGCGAAGTCCAAACAGGGCTACGAGATGTGCATCAGCGCGGTGAACGCCAAGGGCGGCGTGAGGGTCGGCGGCAAGAAGCAAAAGCTCGAGATGGTCGAGTACGACTATCAGAGCGAGACGAACCGCGCCGTGCAGATCGTGCAGCGCCTGGTGAACGTGGACAAGGTGCTCTTCCTGCTGGCGCCCTATGGCTCGGGCGACACCAAGGCCACGGCCGTCGTCGCCGAGCGCTATGGCGTGCCCATGATGGCCGCCTCCGCGGCGACCGTGTCGGTGTTCGACCAGAACTTCCAGAATCTGTACGGGGTGCTCTTCCCGAACAACATGATCACCGAGGAGGAAGTGCGCTACCAGAAGCAGCATTCGCCGGACGTGAAAAAGGTGGCCGTGCTGTCGATGAACAGCCTGTTCCCCAAGTCTATCGCGGGTGACTTCGTTAACTCGGCCAAGGCCGGCGGCTACGACGTCGTGTTCAACTCCATCTACACGGCGGACACGGCGGATTTCTCCAACGTGCTCACGCAGCTCAAGGGCCTGAAGCCCGACTGGATCTACATCACCGGCTACACGCAGAGCCTGATCCAGATCCGCCGCCAGATGTCCGAAATCGGCCTCGACGCCAAGGTCGTAACCATGACCTCGGGCCCGGCCTACCCGGAGTACGTGGACAACCTGAAGGGCCTGGCCGAGAACGTGACCACCAACGCCTGGTGGCACCAGAACGCGAACTACAAGGACGACTACCTGTTCGGTTCGTCCATCAAGTACAACGACGCGTTCCGTGATCGCTACAAGCGCGATGCGACCTACCTCGAAGCATCCGCGACGGCGTCGTGCGAGATCCTAGCCATGGCCATAGAGGCGGCGAACTCGACCTCGGGTGAAGCGGTGCGCAAGGTACTGCGCGAGCGCAAGTTCGACACATTTTACGGTCCCGTGCAGTTCGACAAGAACGGCCAGAACAACGTCAATGCGGCCCTGGTGATGCAGATCCAGAAGGGCAAGATCGTCGTGCTGGCACCTGACGCGCTCAAGGAAGGAACGTTGATCGCCAACGTGCCCCCGGCGCGCTGATCCAAGACGACGGAGCAAACAAGCATGGCACTCGGCCAATATCTCATCAACGGTCTGCTGCAAGGGGGGCTGTACGCCTGTCTTGCAGTGGGCTTCTCGCTGGTCTGGGGCGTATTGAACGTCATCAACATGCTGCACGGCTCCCTGGTCGTCTTGGGCGCCTACCTGACCCTGTATGGCGCGCAGAAGCTGGGCCTGCCGCTGCTGGTCGTGATGCCGGCGGTGTGCTGCATCATGTTCGTGGTGGGTTACGCGATCCAGCGCGGACTCGTCAATCGCGTGGTCGCCCAGCCGATCCTGATCACGCTGACGCTGACCTTCGGGCTCGACCTGATCGCCAACAACCTCATGCTGCACTTTTTCACGGCAACGCCGCAGTCCCTGATCACGGACTTCGGCGCGATCGAGTTCGCCGGCGTGCGCGTGCCCGTGGTGCGCATCGGCGGTATGCTGGTGGCGGGCATGTTGACCCTGCTGCTGTACTGGCTGCTCTATCACTCGCGCATCGGTCGGGCCATCGTGGCCGTGCGCATGGACCGTCATGCCTCGGCGTTGATGGGCATCCGCATTCCCCAGATCTACGCGTTGACCTTCGGCATCGGCGCCTTCATGGCGGCCGCCGCGGGCTGTGCGGTGGCGTTGATCTATCCCGTGACCCCGCTGATGACTGGCACGTTCCTGGGCAAGGCCTTTGTCATCTGCGTGCTCGGCGGCCTTGGCAGCGTGCCCGGCGCCATCGTGGGCGGCATGGTGCTCGGACTCGTGGAGGGTGTGGGCACCCTGACCTTGGGCCCGGAATGGGCCTCGTCCATGGGATTCCTTCTCATGATGATTGTGATCATCATTTTTCCGGCGGGACTGGCCGGCAAGAAAGGCTACGAATGAAGCTCGATAGTCGAACTCTTGGCAGGCTGCTGCTGGGGCTGATTCTTTTCGCCGCCGCCGCGGGCTCCAGCACGCTGCTGGACAACTATGAGCTCCAGGTGCTCACGACTTTGGCCATGGTGTGCGTCATGTGCTGGGCCTGGAACATCGTCGGCGGCTACATGGGCTACGCGTCGCTGGGAACCATTGCGTTCTTCGGCGTGGGCACGTATGTGGGCGGCATCGCGCAGGTGCATGGGGCGTCCGTGGGCTTGGCCTGGCTCTATACGGCGCTGGCCGGGGCGGTCATGGCGGCATTGATGGGCCTGGCGTTGTTGCGGCTGAAGGGTCACTATTTCGCCATCGGGACCATCGCCACGGTGGAAGTGTGCCGCGAGATCTCCAACAACTGGACCGATCTCACGGGTGGCGCGGTCGGGTTGAACCTGCCCATCCTGGCCGGCAGCCCCGACTTCGTGGGCAAGTTCTTCTATCTGTCGATGCTGGGGCTGGCACTCATCGCCTTCCTCGTGACGATCTTCGTGAGTTGCTCTCGCTTCGGCTTCGGGCTGCGGTGCATCCGTCAGAACGAACAAGCCGCCTCGATGGTGGGCATCAATGTGTTTCGCTACAAGGTCATTGCGTTCGTGCTGTCGGGCGCGCTGACCTCGGCCGCCGGCGGCATCTATGCCTCGATGGTTGCCTATATCGAGCCCAAGGATGCCTTCAACCTGCTCATGACGATCGAAGTCCCGGTCATGGTCATGCTCGGCGGGATGGGGACGGTGTTCGGGCCCCTGATCGGCGGCGTCTTCTACGTCGTGCTCAAGGAGTTCGTCTGGGCCTACTTCATCAACTGGCACACCGGCATCCTGGGGGTGATCATCGTTGCAGTCATCTATTTCCTGCCGAAGGGCGCCCTGGGCGTGAAGTGGAAGTCTCTCGGGCGAACGAAAAAGCCAATGACCGCCATGCCGGTCGTTGAAAAAGGAGTGGCGCGATGACTTCGCCGATTCTCGAACTGAAATCCGTCTCGCGTGTCTACGACGGCATCCGCGCGGTCAATGACGTGAACCTGACCTTTTTCCCTGGTGAGATAGTCGGGCTGATCGGTCCCAACGGTGCGGGCAAGACGACGCTGGTCAATCTGATCTCGGGCTTCGTGCCGGTTTCCTCCGGCGAGGTAGTCTACAACGGCAGGAGCCTCAAGGGAGCCAAGCCGCACGAGGTTGCCCGCGGGGGCATTGCGCGCACCTTCCAGATCGTCCAGCCCTTCGCAGAGATGACGGTGCTGGAGAACGTGATGGCTGGCGCGTTGTATGCGGCCAACCTGGGTCTGAGCGATGCGCGCGAACTGGCCTGGCAATGCCTGCAATTCACCAAGCTCGACCGGTTCGCGGAGTCGCCGGCAGCGCAGCTGGCCCTGGCCAACCGCAAGCGCTTGGAGCTGGCCAAGAGCCTGGCCATGCTGCCGAAGGTCCTCATGCTCGATGAGGTGAATGCCGGCCTGAACTCCTCCGAGATCGACCAGGCCATCGGCATGATCCGTGAGATCGCTGCGCGCGGCATCACGATCATCGTGATCGAGCATCTGATGAGGGTCGTGCGCGAGCTTGCCGAGCGCGCGGTGGTTCTGCACCATGGGGAGGTCGTGTGCACGGGGCCCACCGATGCCGTCTTCAATGACCCGCAGGTGATCGAGGCCTATCTCGGTTCGAAGTATGCCGAGCGCCTTGCGGCAGTGTCCGCATGAGTCTGAGTGACTCGATGCGCAGGCGCCTTTGGTGAAGGAGGGCTCACATGAAACCATCACGCTTTAGGTTCGCCAAGCCAGCCTCTCTCGACGAGCTGTTTGACCTGCTGGACGAGTACGGCGACGGCGCGCGGCTGCTCGCGGGCGGCCAGAGCCTGCTGGCCGGTCTGGGGATGCGCCTGGCCGCACCGGACGTGCTGATCGACATCAACGGCATCGAGGGCCTGTCCGGCATTTCGCTGGACGGCAACGAGATGGTGATCGGCGCGCGCACGCGCCACGTGGAGGTGCTCACGTCGCCTCTGGTGGCGCGCCACCTGCCGCTGATTGCGGAGGCCATCACGCACGTCGGGCACATGGCGGTGCGCAACCGGGGAACATTCGGCGGGAGCCTGGCCTACGCGGACCCCGCGGCCGAGCTGCCGGCGTGCACCGTCGCGTATGGCGCCACCGTGGTGCTGGGCAGCCGCAGCGGTCGGCGCCGTGTCGCGGCCGAAGATTTCTTTGTGGGCGTCATGGAAACCGCCCTGAAGCCGGGCGAACTGATCCTCGAGATCAGGCTTCCCATCCAGGCGCAGGGCCAGCGCCACATCTTTGCTGAACTCTCACGCCGCCACGGCGACTTCGCGATCGTGGGGCTCGCCGGCCTGATCACTCTGTCCGGCAGCCGCGTGGATGCGGCGAGGCTGGTCTACTTTGGTTGCGTCTCGCACCCCCAACTGGCGCGGGCCACGTCGGCTGCATTGGTGGGAGAACGCCTGCCCCTGGCTTCGTTCGACGAGGTCCAGCGCTGTATGCTGGGCGATCTGGACCCCGACGACAGCCCCGGCATGCGTGCCGAGACGAAATTTGAACTGGCGTCGGTCGTCACGCGACGGCGTCTGAACGCCTTGCAGGAGCTTCATTCATGAGCCGACAGATCTCGGAATTCGACTTTGACATCTCCTTGACCGTCAACGGCGAGAGCGTGGAGCGTCGTGTCAGCGCGCGTCAGCATCTGGCGGACTTTCTGCGTGATGACCTGAGCCTGACCGGCACCCATCTGGGTTGCGAGCACGGCGTGTGTGGTGCCTGTGCGGTGCGCGTCGACGGGCGCGTGGTCCGCGGCTGCCTGATGCTGGCGGCGCAGGCCGACGGGTGCGTCGTAGAGACCATCGAGGGGTTGTCCGACAGCGGCGTGTTGGGTGATTTGCAGGACGAGTTCCTGCAGCGCAATGCCGCGCAGTGCGGCTTTTGTACCTCCGGCATGCTGCTGACCGCGCATGAGTTTCTGGAGGCGGGTCGCTGCGCGAGCCGCGATGAAATCCGCGACGCCCTGTCGGGCAATTTGTGCCGCTGCACGGGCTATCAAGCTATCGTCGATGCCGTCGAGGCAACCATGAAGAAGAGAGCCTGAACATGAGCGAGCCGTCAAACGAAAAGCCGGTAGCGAATGTGAACAAGGCGATCGGCGAGCGCGTGCCGCGCCACGAGGCCAAACGCCTGATGCGAGGACGTGGGCGCTACATCGGCGACATCGTGCTTCCGCGTATGCTGCATCTGGCCTTCGTGCGCAGCCCGTACGCCCATGCCAAGATCGTTTCCATTGACACCACGGCGGCTTGGGGCTGCCCCAACGTGATGGGGGTGTTCGATGGCAAGGAGCTCGCCGCGGTGTGCAAGCCCGTGATCGGCGTGTCCGCGAACCGGGCGGGCCACAAATCCGCGCCTCAGGACGTCATGGCCACGGACCGTGCATTCTGGCAAGGCCAGCCAGTCGTGGCGATCGTCGCGGCCAGCCGGGCGGAGGCCGAGGATGCGGCGCAGGAAGTCATGATCGAGTGGGAGGAGTTGCCCGTCGTCGTCGAGTTCCAGGATGCGCTGGATGCTGAGGTACCGATACACGAGTCGCTGTCGGACAACCTGGCGTTCGAGCACATCATCCACGCCGGCGATCCGGATGCGGCGTTTGCCAGCGCCGCGGCCGTGGTGGAGCGCGAATTCCGCTTCGGCCGCCAGTCGGGCCTGACCCTTGAGCCTCGCGGGCTGATTGCGGACTGGGACAAGGCGAAGGAGACGCTCGTGGTGTATCACTCGCACCAGTCGCCGTTCCAGATGCAGGACGTGTTCAGCCGGCACCTCGAGATTCCGGAGCATCGCGTGCGCGTGATTGCGCCGGATGTCGGTGGCGGCTTCGGGATGAAGCTCAATGTGTACGCGGAGGAGTTGGCTGTCGCGGCCGTGAGCAAGCTGCTGTCCAGGCCCGTGAAGTTCCTGGCGGACCGCCTGGAATCCTTTGTGTCTGACACGCACGCGCGTGACCACTGGGTTAAGGCGCGCATCGCGGTGGCGGTGGACGGGAGAATCACTGCGATGGAAGTCGATGACGTGTCGTCGGTCGGCGCGTACGGGATGCCCATGCGGTTCAACATCGCCGAGGGGATGATGGCCATCAACTGGTGCGGTTCGCCTTATCTGGTGGAGAACTACCACGCGCGCACACGCAATGTTTATACGAACAAGAATCTGATCGGGATGTACCGCGGGGTCGGCATGCCGATTGCGGTCGCGGTGGCCGAAGTGTTGACGGACCTGGCAGCCAAGAAGATCGGAATGGATCCCGTGGCGTTCAAGCGCCTGAACTACCGCGCGATCGACTCCATGCCCTGCAAGCTGCCCAGCGGCCTCGCCATTGACGGCTGCTCGTTCCACGCATGCCTGGACAAGCTGCTGAAGGTGATGGATTACGTCGGATTGCGTGCCGAGCAGGCCGAGCTGCGCAAGCGCGGCATCTACCGCGGCATCGGTGTGGCCACCTTCGTGGAACCTTCGGCCTATGGTCCGCCGTACTATGGCCCGACGGACGCGCGGATCTCGGTGCAGGACGGGTGCACGATCCGTCTGGAGCCCTCCGGGATGTTCCGCTGCATCACGAGCATCACGGATCAGGGGCAGGGCACGCTGATCGGCCTGAACCAGATCATCGCGGAGACGCTGGGCGTGGACGTGCAGCACGTCGAAATGGTCTCGGGCGACAGCGCCGCTTCGCCGTACGGCGGAGGCGCCTGGGCCTCGCGCGGCATGGCCGTGGGTGGCGAGGCCGCGCTGAAGGCGGCCAAGGACATGAAGGCCAACATCCTGAAGCTCGCCTGCGCCATCACGAAGACCACCGGCGAATTCATCGACATCGTGGACGGCATCGTCGTCGACCGCGACAGCGGCGCTGCCGTGATCAGTCTGGCGGAGATCGGTCGCATCGGCTACTTCCGCCAGGACACGTTGCCCAAGGACTTCCGCTACGAGCTGACGGTCACCTGCAGTCACGTCGCGCACCACCAGCCGTACTACACCGGCAACGGCGTGCAGGGGGTGTCGCTGGAGATCGACCGGGAGACCGGCTTCATCAAGTTGCTCGGCATCTGGGCCATCGACGACTGCGGACGGGTGATCAACCCGCTGATGGTCGACGAGCAGGTGCGCGGAGGCATCGTCCAGGGCATCGGCGGTGCGCTCTATGAGGAGTGCGTCTACGACGAGGGCGGCAATTTCACCAATGCGACGCTGGCCGACTATCTGGTGCCCATGGCTGGGGAAATGCCGGAGATGTATGTCGGGCATGTGGAGACGCCGGAGCGCTCCACGAGCCTGGGCGCCAAGGGCATCGGCGAAGCCGGAACCATCGGTGCGCTGGGCCTGATCTGGGTGGGCGTCAACGATGCGGTTGCGCCGCTGGGTGCGCAACTGTGCCAGCAGCCGTTCACGCCCGAGCGGGTGCTGGATGCACTCAAAGAGGCGCTGGACGCGCAGCCGGCCTGAAGAAAAGCGGTTTTGTCGCGTTGACGGTCAATCAGCCCGCTGGTCTATGCTGAGCGCTTTGACTGAAAAGGCTCGAAACGAGATGCTGGCTACCAAAGGGATGCGCTTCCCGCTCGACGTAATTCTGGTGTGCATCCGTTGGTACGCAGCCTATCCGCTGAGCTACCGCCATCTTGAAGAAATGATGCAAGAGCGAGGCGTGTTTGTCGACCATTCTTCTATCAACCGCTGGGCGATCCGGTTTCTACCCGCCCTTGAAAAAGTCTTTCGTAAACACAAGCGGCCAGTCGGTGTCAGTTGGCGAATGGACGAAACATACATCAAGGTCAAAGGGATCTGGAAATACCTGTATCGCGCTGTAGACAAGGAAAGCAAGACGGTCGACTTTCTTCTGACCGTCAAGCGCGACAAGGCCGCAGTCATGCGCTTCTTTGACAAAGCCATGCAAACCAACAGTGTTCCTGCGAAGGTCCCCATGGACAAGAGCGGCGCCAACAAGGCGGCCATGGATGCGATCAATGCCAGCAGCGAAATTCCAATCATTGTTCGACAAGTGAAGGTATCTCAACAACATCGTCGAGCAAGACCATCGTGCAGTCAAACGCGTTACCAAGCCGATGCTCAATTTCAAGTCCTTTCAATAAGCGAAGTGCGTCTTGGCCGGCATTGAATTGATGCACATGATTCGCAAGGGTCAAATGGTGCTCATATGCTGCGAAGGGATGTCGTATGCAAACCAGTTTTATGCATTGGCAGGAGAAATCCGTCCGGCAAAAGGAGAGCGGCAGGCTCGGGTGCCTAAACTTTCTTTCGCGCGATTAACGCGCCAGAGCCTTGCCTGGGAGCCTTCGGAGCCGTCTTGAACCTGTAGACCTCAAGGGCATTGATCGATGTGCCAACGCCAGCGCCGCGTCCATCGAAACGCCGTCGCGCCAACCGTCGATCATTCTGATGCTAGCGCGATTCCTCTCGAAACAAGTCGCTTCACATTGCAACGTCGACTCTACATTGGCCACGCTACGCTCACAAACCACGTCGCTAAATTGGCGGCGTTTGGCATAATTAATGAACTGGGGATAGCCTGCAGCCAATCGCGGCGCCGCCCACGTGCGAACGAACGACAGAACAACCATGACATTACCTACGCCGTCCGCCCTGAGCGACATCCACCCCGGTGACTGGGTCGACCGGGTCGCACCGCGCGCATGGCGGCCCTTCATTCGACTCGCCAGGCTGGACCGCCCTATCGGGATCTGGTTGGCGCTTTTCCCCTGCTGGGCGGCGTTGATACAAGCCTCGCATGGCTTCCCGAGTCTGCGCAATCTCGTCATTTTTTCCCTCGGCGCGCTGGTCATGCGCGGCGCAGGCTGCACCATCAACGACATCGCGGACAGGGATTTCGATGGTTCCGTTGCACGCACGCACCTGAGACCCCTCGCCAGCGGGCAAATCAGTCCGGCTCAGGCCCTCGTCTTCCTCGCGGCACAGCTCGCACTGGCTGCGCTTTTGCTTTTCTTCCTGTCGCCCTATGCCAGGAAGCTCGCCCTCTATGTCGTTCCCCTGGTGCTGATTTACCCATTCTGCAAACGGTTCACCCACTGGCCACAAGTGGTCTTGGGGGCTGCTTTCAACTGGGGAATGCTCGTTGTGTGGGCACAGGTGAGCGGGCATTTGCCGCTGGGCGCCGTACTGATGTGGGCGGGAGCGGCTGCGTGGCAGATCGGCTACGACACCGTCTACGCCTACGTCGACAGAGAGGACGACCAGATTCTCGGCCTCAAATCAACCGCGGTCCTGTTTGGCGACCATGGCAAGGTGTTCATCGGCATTTTCTATTTGCTCGCGATCATGTGCTGGGCGATTGGCGGTGAGCTGCTTGACGCCAGCGGATCCTACGCAGTAGGCATCGCAGTCATCGCGCTGCACCTGGCGTGGCAGACAGTCAAACTCGATCTGAGTCGGCGTTCGGCAAGCTTTCGTCTCTTCATTTCGAACATGCTGACCGGTTTGCTGCTTGCTTGCACTGCACTGGTCGGCACTGCCTGACTGTTGATCGTAGACCGCGGATCGCCGATGGACGACCGCCGAGGTGGAGCGCCGATCATTACGCGACCCAGAGCCGCAACGCCTGCCTTGTCAACGTACCGGCAGCTCGATCGCCATCAGGAGCGAACTGAGCGATTTGCCGTGAGGGTCCATCCTCAACGAACGAGTGACACCGTCAGCAAGCGCATTCTCCACGACGAAATTGAGCGCGCGAAGGCTGCTCACTTCATAACGTCGAACGGGGCCCTCGGCAAGGTGGGCATAGTCGGCGCGAACACGCTCGACCGTCAGTTCGCGCTGCAGCAGATCCCAACTCGCCTCGTCATAGGCAATCATGGCAATGTTGGAAGTGTTTCCCTTGTCCCCAGATCGCGCATGGGCCAAGTCATAAACCAGCATTTTGTTACTCCGCTTGGATCTCGACGATCTGTGGCTCGACCCAGTTCTTCGGGATCAGCACCGAATCGACCGCAATGATTTCTTTCGCGCCCGTATTCACAGGTCCGCCCGCACCGTAGGGGCCTTGCATGTTGAGTTGTCGTACGTGATCACCGATCAGATGGGCACTCTTGCGATCGTCGCACCGTGCAGCCACCCGCAGCCGAACCTCGTACGGAACAGCCGGCGACGAGGTCCCCTCGTTTTCAGTGCCAAGGACGGTCTCATAGCGCTGGCGCTGCCAGCGCCAGCGTCGACCGACCTTTGTCATTCGGGCGGCGTCACTGGCCCGCGTCAGTGGGCCCGACTTGGTTTGCCGGCCTCGGAGGGGCCGGCCCCATACGATCCGCCCCTATGACCCGTGTCGGGCACGCTAAGTCGATGCCCGGACTCATCGAGCCCTGTTGATTCAGCCGGATCTATTTACACCGTCTTATCGAGCCCGCCTCACTTAGCCCGCGTGCGCCGCGCGACGGGACTCTCGTCGTCCAGACGGGCGGCGGCCAGCACGCGCGGCCGCGTCCCGACGGCGTGCGGTTCGGCTTCATCGAAATGTCCGGGCGAAGCGCCCTGGACTTCGAGACTTGCAGCGGGCAGCGCATTCGCAGGGGTCGAGGAGCGCAGGGCCACCGGTTGCGCGGCGGGCGGATAGCTGACATCGGATGAAGGTGCCAGCAGCGCACGCAGGTGCGCCGCGGCGGCGGGGCCCTTGATGGTGCCGCGCCACATCTCGTGAACGGCTTTTTCGTGCAGTTCGATCGCCTCCGGCGCGGACGTGACCATCGCGACACCCACTCGCACATTCGGTTGCTCGCCCAGATTGAATGGGCTGATGGCGAGCATCTTTCGATCGGCCATGCGGAAGATCTGGAAGTTCGTGTGCGGCAGGGATTCCGTCACGACGCCGATCTGCACGCCGATGGCGTCCTCCTCGATGACCTTGGCGAAGTGCTCCACTTCGGCGCGCGCTATCTGCTGACGTTTGGCCAGTTCCGCAGTGGACAGGCGCGAGTTGCCCACCATGCCGTTCTGGATGAAGCGGTGCAGCGCCCGCGCGGAAATCAGGTTGAGGATGCCGGGGCGCCGGCGCCGATAGTTCTCCTTGCGCTGGACCAGCACGGCCATGATCCGGTCGACCTGCTCGAGCGCCTTGTGGCGCTCGGGCAGGTCCGCAGGCAGGCTCTCGCGCAGGACGGTGTCGAGGATGCCGAGGAACCCTTCGGAGGCCAGCAGGAACGAGATCGGCCCCGACAGCACCATGATGTGCTCGGCTGTCTCCTCGAACTGTCGCATCCGCTCGAAGTAGCTGACAGCCGACGGCATGTATTCGATGCCCACGCCAAGCAGGGTCGGCATCGAGACGCCCAGGAGATCGGACAGCTTCTCGAGCGTCTCGATCTTGGCGAGTTCACCTTTCTCGAAGCGGTAGAGCGCCGTGCGCGAAATCCCGACGCGGCGAGCCACTTCCTCTGCGCTCAGGCCTGACCCCAGACGGAATGCGCGCAGTCTGTCAGCGATCTCTTGATACCGGATAGTCAATGGGCCACCTCTTTGAAACCGGAAACGAATGCCATTGTCGCCTGTGGCGCTGGGCCCGGGAGGGTAGGACAGCAACCCTCACGGTGCGAGCCGGCAACGATGTGGGGGTTCAAGGGCGCGCTGCTCCACCCAGGCTCACCCACTTGGCCAGGGCCAGCAACGCCGCATCCCCGTAGGGCTGCCCGACGAACTGAATTCCCAGTGGCAGGCCAGTCGCGCCCACAGCCAGTGGCAAGGAGATCGTGGGTAGTCGAAGCAGCGTCCAGATTTCCTGGAAGGTGGCCGCACCCGTGGAGGCGAGTCCCTCGGGCGCCTCTGAGTTGGCCGCCGGTGTCACCAAGGCGTCAGTGCCATCCAGCAGCGCGGCGAATTGGGCTCGCCACCGCTCCGTCGTTTGCACCGCCTGGAGGTACTGCTCATACGGAACGACGCGTCCGGCGTCGATGACGCGACGCATCGCGGGAGAAATCGCGCCCTCGTGATGTTGCTGCTCCCACGCCAGAGCGCGCGCGCGCTCGTAGCCGTTGATGAGCACCCTGGCCTCGCTGAGCTCGGCGAACCCCTGCGGCGTCGGTAGTTCCTCGACCTGGCATCCGCGCGCGCGCAGATCGCCGATGACCGATTCGATCGCGGCCACGCTGTCCTCGCTTGCGTCGCGCCACCAGTGGCCGTGAAAGAGCTTCACACGCGGCGCGTTCACGTGCACGGGCAGGGCCTGCGTGGCGCCCACCAGGGCTTGCCATGCCAGAGCGACATCGTCCACGTCCCTTGCGATCAGCCCGATGGTGTCGAAGCTCTCGGCCGCCATCTTGAGGCCGGTGCGGCTGACCGTTCCGTAGCTGGGTTTGAAGCCGACGACCCCGCAGTAGGCGGCAGGCCGAAGTATCGAGCCGCCCGTCTGGGTGCCGAAGGCCAAGGGGACCATGTGGTCCGCCACGGCCGCCGCAGAGCCGCTGGAAGACCCGCCGGGCGTGCGCGCGGGTGCCAGCGGGTTCGTGGTGGGACCGGGGGCGACGCCTGCGAATTCAGCGGTCACCGTCTTGCCCAGCACGATCGCACCGGCCGCGCGCAGTGCCGCCACGCAGGCGGCGTCCGCAAACGGGCGGTAGCCTTCGTAGATCGACGAACCCATGGCGCTGGGCATCCCCGCCACGTCGATGACGTCTTTTACTCCGATCGGCACGCCATGGAGCACACCGGTGGGCGCCGTGCTGTCGCGCAGGCGCGCTTCGCGCAAGGCCGCCTCTGCATCGACAAACGCCCAGGCCTGCACGCCCGACTCACGTTGCGCGATGCGATCAAGGCTGGCACGTACCAGCTCCTGCGAGGTGAGCCGTCCTTGGGCGATCAGGGCCGCCGCCTGACGCGCGCTCAGGGTGTTGGGGGCGGTGGAGGTAGAGGTCTCGGTCGAAACCGGCGAGTGCGTATCCGTAGCCATGCAGTCGTACCAAAAAAATTACATTGTACGCAATCTTGGGAAACTTTGCAGGAAAACATGCCTGATGCACGGGCAAACGGACGAAGCTCAACGCTCGGAACGCGCAGGCTCGACGACGACTCTGCGTATCTGCGCGTCGCATCCACTCGCGCAAAGGACTTCCGGCATGAGCCGGTCCTTGGCGAGCGCGACCTGCACGGTGTCGGAGAGGGCGACGCCATTCTTGGTCGCGACGATCTCGGCCATCACGCTCACGGCGATCTCCGGCGGCGTTTTGCTGCCGATATAGATCCCGATGGGCCCGCGAAGACCACTCAATGTTTCGTCGCTGACGTCGAAGTGCTCCTGCAGGCGTTCGCGTCGGGCTTGCTGGTTTCGACGGCTGCCAATCGCGCCGACGTAGAAGGCCTGGGTGTACAGTGCTTCGAGCAACGCCAGATCATCGAGCTTCGGGTCATGAGTCAGAGCGACAACACAACTGCGCCGATCCGGCCGAAAGGTGCGCACGGCGTCGTCGGGCATCTCCTTGACCAGGCGCACGCCTTCAAGTCTCCAGACCTTGCGATACTCCTCGCGCGGGTCGCACACGGTGACCTCGAAGCCCGAAAACAGCGCCATTGTGGCCAGACATTCAGCCAATTGGCCGCCGCCAATGAGCAGCATTCGGTATTCGGGCCCGAACAGATTGACGAGATCATCGCCAATGCGCAATTCTTCGGGCGCCTGGGCCGGGCTAAGGCTCACCGAGCCGTCGGCCAGGTGAAGCGTCCTGCGGACCAGGGTACCGGTCGAGAGCAATTGAAGCAGTTCGTCGAGCTGGGCTGCATCCGGGTTGAACTCCAGGACCAGCTCCAGCGTTCCCCCGCAGGGCAGTCCGAACCGGTGAGCCTCCTCGGCCGAAACGCCATAACGCACCACCGACGGGAGTCCGGGCGGGATATCACGCGAATAGCGCTCAATCAGGTCGTCCTCAATGCAGCCGCCCGAGACGGAACCAATGACCATTCCCCCTTCGCCCAGCGCCATGATAGAGCCGACCGGACGCGGTGATGAGCCCCACGTGCGAACGACGGTGGCAAGCAACGCGCTGCGACGTGCATGGCGCCAATCGCGCAGCTGTCTGAGAACCGCCACATCCAGGTTTTCCATGCACGACCTCAAAAATAGCTATTATGTTACGACGCCTTTGGGCAACGTCTGCGCGTATTGTGCAATACCCCCTGGCGTCGTCACCCAGACATCCTTAAATCGCGGATGATTCAATATGTATTCGAACGCTTTGCGAATCTGTCGAAGCCTGAAAGGCTGGCCGGCGACAAATGTGTGCATTGAGATGCCAAAGACCAGACTTTGCTCCTGGGACAATTCAAGCATCTCTTCGAATTGGTCCACCACCATCTGATAAAAGTCTGTCGCGGGCTGCTGGCGGCTCAGCATCACTGGGCTGTCGTTGATTTCGACGGGATAGGGAACCGACAGCAGGGGGCCGGAGCGGGTGCGCATCCAAAAGGGCTGGTCGTCTGCCGGCCAGTCCATCACGTAGGTGTAGCCCGCCTCCTTCAGGATGTCCGGCGTGAGGCCTGTTTCCGCGATCCATGGACCCATCCAGCCCAGGGGGCGCTGTCCGCACGCACGCGCGAGCGTCGCGGTGGCATCCTCGATCATCGAGCGTTCGGTGCTCTCGTCCATGTCGGATTGGCGTTCCGAATTGGTGTAGCCGTGACCCACCACTTCGTCGCCGCGAAGGGCGATCCGCTTCGGAATCTGGGGCATGGTTTTGCACACGGATGCGTTCAGAAGATGGCACATGGGCAGTCCCAATTTGTCCATCATGTCGAAGATGCGCCAGATACCCACGCGCAATCCGTAATCGCGCCAGCCGAAATTGCGCGTGTCCGGCGGAGGACCGAGTGATGTCGGCGTGTGACCGAGGCCTTCGCCGAAGCTGAAGTTCTCGATGTTCAGCGCGACATAAAAGCCCAGGCGCTTTCCATCGGGCCACGTGAAGGCGGGGCGCTCGTGAATCGCGGAATAGTCGTAACGGTCGTGATGCTTGAGCTTCATGCTTTCACTCCTTGGTGCTCCCATCGAGCACGGCCCGGGGCTGCGGCACAAGCACGAGGCGCTGCGCGGCCTTGCGGTCGCGCACCTGTGTCAGTGCCAAAGCGAAGTCGTCCAGTGCAAGCTCTGTCGTCGGGGGCGCGGACACGAGACCCCGGTCGAACAGATCGAAGACTTCCTCGAAACACTCTTTCATGCGCTGCGGGGTGCGCTTGCGATAGTCCGAGACCTGCAGGCCACTGACCTCGATGTTCTTGAGCAGCAGGTAATTGACCTTGAGCAAGGGAATGTCGCCTGCGGCGAAGCCCACCACCACGAGCCGACCACACCAGGCGAGCGCGCGCAGAGCGGGAGCGAAGAACCGGTCGCCCAGCGAATCGATGATGATGTCTGCGCCCTGGCCACCCGTGAGGGCGTACACCTGATCGCGCATGGCGTCGTGGATGTTGTCCACGGAAAGGTCGATTACTTCGTCCGCACCGACGGCTCGCACTGCATCCGCCTTGGCCAAGGATGAGATCGCCGCGATCACGCGGGCGCCGAAAGCCTTCGCCAATTGGATCGCCGCCAGCCCCACGCTGCCCGTGGCGCCCAGGACCAGAACGACTTCTCCGGGGCGCAGCCGGGCTCGCTCGCGCAGCGCGAACCAGGCCGTGTCGAACCCCAGTGCCATGCCTGCGGCGTCGACAAAGGACATGGCGTCCGGCAAGCGGTAGGCCTGCGCTGCCAGGGCCGTGGCCTGCTCGGCATAGCCGCCATATTCGGCAAGGGTCAGTACCCGGTCGCCCGGTCGCAGATTTGTCACCTGGGCGCCGACGGCCGATACGATGCCAGCGGGCAACTTCCCCGGTGAGAACGGCCGGGGAGGAAGGAACTGGTACTTCCCGCCGATGACCAGCAGATCGACGAAATTGACAGCCGTCGCCATCACGTCGATCCGCACCTCCAGAGGCCCGGGCTGCGGGCTCTCGATGTCTTCGATCGCGAGGGTTTCCGGCTCGCCGAATTCACGCACGACAACGGCACGCATAATCTTCACCTTTCGTTTTTGACAGTTGACGCCGACGCGTCGTCCAGAGTACTGAATGCACCACGCCCGACGGCCACGAGCGTGCCGTTCGTGGTGCGGACTTCGACGTCCGCGCGGCTGACATTGCGCCCGAGCTTGAGCACGCGTGCCGTGGCATGGATTTCCTCGGGCGGAGCGGGGCGCAGGTAATCGATGCGCAGATCGACCGTCGGCGCCATGCGCCTGGTACATGAGGCCACGGCCGCGTGCGCGGCGATATCGATCAAGGTCGCGATGACGCCGCCATGAAAGAACTCCATCTCCCTGCGGCCGCCGAGCTCCGCGCGGTATTTCAGGCCGACGACGACGCTGCCGTCCGCGTCAATGCGCACGGGAAAAGGCTGCAGCCAATCGTGCAGGGGCGGGTTGGCCAGCTCCTGCGCCAGACGGGCCAGGGCGTCGCGTGCATCGCCCACGTCGTGGCCGGCTTGTTCCATGGCGCCCGTTGTGCTCACGATGCGTCGGGAACGAATCGGATCGGGGCCGGCACGATGGCGCCTTCTGCGATCTGTGAGGCGATATCGCGCTTGAGGATCTTGCCGCTGGCCGTCAGCGGAATGCTGTCGAGCATGAGGTAGTACTCCGGCATGTCGTAGCGCGACAGCCCCGAGCGGTCCAGATGGCTCAGTACCTCGTTGGCGGTGGCACTGAAGCCAGGGCGCAACATCATCGCCAGGCAGACCTTTTCGCCGAGACGACGGTCCGGCACGGGCAGCGCCGCGGCGCGGGCGACCGCCGGGTGCTGCATCGCCAGATTCTCGATGTGCGTCGGATAGATGTTGTGGCCGCCGCGGATGATGAGATCCTTTTTGCGGCCGGTGATTTTGAGGTACCCGTTGCTGTCGAGCTGGCCGAGGTCCCCCGTCATGAACCATCCGTCGTTGTTGAACGATGTGTCGTTGGCGCTTTGGTCGTCGAAGTAGCCGAGCATGAGGCTGGCACCGCGCCCGCCGATCTGACCCGGCTGGCCAACGGCGAGTTCGACGTTCGGATCGTCCTGCGAGAAGATACTGACCTCATACCCCGCGCAGGCGCGCCCGGAGGTGTTCACGACCTGGTCGACGCTGTCGCCGATGTGCGTGTAGTGGTGCGATCCGGCTTCGGTCATGCCGTAGCCGCTTTGCGGCGAGACGCCGCACTCCAGCAGCTCGGAGATGACGTCGCGCGGCGCCGACGCGCCGGAGACCCGGAAACCCTTGACGGCGCCAGGCGCGGACATTTTGCGGGCCTTCATCTCGGTGAGCAGGTCCATCGCATGCGTGGGCACGCCCACGATGAACGTGGCGTTGACCTCGATGATGCGGTCCAGCGTGCTGGCCCCGCGTGGCAGGTCGTGCACGACGAGCTCACCACCGGCTGCCAAGGCCATGATGAGGGAGCCCAGACCCAGATTGTGGCTGAGCGGGCTCATCGTGTAGATGACCGTGCTCGCGTCGAACTTCCAGTCCGCGATCATCGCGCGCGCGTTGGCCAGCAGTGTGTTGTCGCTGTGCATGACGCCCTTGGGGCGGCCCGTCGTGCCGGACGTGAAGGCCAGGTACACGACGTGGTTGGGATCGTCGTTGACGGCAATCGCTGGGTGCTCGGACGACGCCGGCAGCGCGTTGCCATCGTCGCCGTGGGCGGCGATTTCGCCGTTCTTGTGCAGGCGAAAGTGCTTCTTCAGCGTTGGCACGTCCTGCAGCTTGGCGAAGATGTCGTGGCGCGCGGCGTCAGCGCCGTAGCCCTGCTCGCCGATGAAAGCGACGGCGCGCATGCGATTCATCAGCTCCAGGATGTCCGCGCTCGTGTGATCGCGATGCAGGGACGGGCAGCACACGAAACCCGAGCGAGAGCACGCCACGAGCGCGACGGCGGTATCGATGCGGCTGGGCAGCCACACCGCGATGCGGTCTCCCTTACGAAGGCCGGCATTTGACAGTTCAGCCGACAGGGCGTCGGCCCGTCGCACGAGGTCGGCGTAGGAGATGGTCGCCACATGGTCGCGCACCGCGATGCGCTTGGGCGCCGCCTCGGCATGCTTGCTGACCAGCGAATAAATGGTGTTGTCGCACCAAAAGCCTGCGGCGTACGAGTTCTCCAGTCGATCGCGCGACAAGAGCGTGAGGATGGTGTTGGTGGCGTTATGGGGTCTGGGATGGGTCATCAGGAGCCTCGGTTGGCAAGGAGATGTACGCTCGACGAAGGTGCCGTGAGTTCTCGGGTTCAGTGGTGATAGATGGCGACCACGCCCAGGACGATGATGATGGTCACCACCGATGCGACGACCCACCAGGGCAAGAATCCACTCTTCGACGTTTCACCGTCGTCCGTCGGCGCGCTGCGCTGCGCCATGTCAATCGTTTCCTGGGGAGCTTGGGCGACTGCTGCCTCAAAGCGCGTGAAGAACTCTTCGGCCAGCTTCTTGGCGGACGACTCGATCAGTCGCGAGCCCACTTGCGCGAGCTTGCCACCGACGGCGGCTTCGGAGGTGTATCGCAGCTCGCACGACGTGGCAGTCATCGGGATCAGTTCCACGCGGGCCTCGCCTTTGGCAAAGCCTGCAGCACCGCCCTGGCCGGCGAACACCAGCCGATAGCTTTTGGGTGGGAGTACGTCTTCCAGCGTCACCTTGCCGCCGAACTTGGCGCCGACGGGGCCAATTCGTATAACCACGACTGCTTCGAGCACGCCTTCGCTGGATTGCGTGAGCGCTTCGCAGCCCGGAATGCAGCTTCGCAAGATATCAAGATCGTTCAAGGCCGTCCAAGCAAGCTCTTGAGACACGAGTAGTTGGCGCGAGGACTCCAGTTTCATTTCTTCATCCCATGTGTTGAGTGGAAGGTCAAAGAGATTCAGCCTTTCAGCCCAAACCCCGTGCCGTTGATGCCAGGCCTACAGCAGCTCCGAGAGCGTCCGCCCGCCATGCCTCGCAGGCCCTTGCCGGCTTGCGGTAACGGGCGTGGGCGCGATGCGTGTCACTTTTGGGACTGCTCAGAAAATTCTGGAAGGCTGAAGAGTGCGAAACACTCTCAGTCAGCGCAGCAACAACAACATGGCGCCGACTTTGACACAAAAAACGCAAATCGTCAACTTTTTGGTACGTTTCGCTAAATTTGGCTCGGTACGCGGATGAGTTGCGAAGATTGGGATCCCCGGCTTGATCGCTCACGCGAGAGACGATTTGGCTCTGGCGCGTTAATCGCGCGAAAGAAAGTTTAGGCACCCGAGCCTGCCGCTCTCCTTTTGCCGGACGGATTACTCCTGCCAATGCATAAAACTGGTTTGCATACGACATCCCTTCGCAGCATATGAGCACCATTTGACCCTTGCGAATCATGTGCATCAATTCAATGCCGGCCAAGACGCACTTCGCTTATTGAAAGGACTTGAAATTGAGCATCGGCTTGGTAACGCGTTTGACTGCACGATGGTCTTGCTCGACGATGTTGTTGAGATACCTGGGCGACGCCACCATGGCCAGCACCATCCTGGATCGGCTCATGCACCGCTGCGCGATGCTGGAGTTCGAGGGCAAGAGTTATCGATTGAAGGAGGCCGCCTCACGCATCACCGCCACGCCCGTATAGTCACCATCCGTCCGTCCTGCCTGGAGCAGTTTGGCGTGGCCATCGGGGCCATGACGTACGACCAAGGCCGGGAGATGGCCATGCACAAGAAGCTCAGCGAGCAGACCGGCATAGCGGTGTACTTCTGCGACCCGCACAGTCCTTGGCAAAGGGGCTCCAACGAGAACATGAACGGCCTGGTGCGCCAATACTTGCCCAAAGGCACAAACCTGAGCATCTACAGCCAGGAGCAACTCGATGCGATTGCCGATGAAATCAACAACCGTCCCAGAAAGGGCCTGGGGGTACGATCACCGCTGGCTGTGTACCGCGAGTTGCTGATCAGCAACCCGCTGCACTCCACTCTCATTCATTGAAAACTTGGGTGTTGCACTTCAGTTTTGAATCCGCCATTCATAACGAACTTCAAAGGCGCGCAAAAACGTGGAACTCCGTCAACTCGAGTATTTCCTGCAGGTGGCCGAGGCCGGCTCGTTCAGCCGTGCGGCAAGGAATCTGGGTGTGCCCCAATCCGTCTTGAGCGTCCAGGTGGCCAAGCTCGAGGGTGAGCTGTTTGCGCGCCTGCTCGAGCGCAGCGCGCGCGGCGTCAATCTGACCGAGGCGGGACAAGCATTCAGGCATGAGGCGCGGCTGACGCTGCGCCACGCTGAACAATGCGTGCGCGTGGCCCGACAGGCGACGTTGTCCGGCTCCGTGACTATCGGTCTGCCGCCGACGACGGCGTCTGTGTTGGGGATGGAGCTGATCGTTGCGATGAGGCGTGAGCACCCGAACGTCAGGCTTCATTTGGTCGAGGGAATGTCGGGGCATCTTTCGACTCTCTTAGATCAGCGTCAGCTCGATATGGCGGTGCTGTTCGATTCAGGGCTGGCGCATCGCAAGCGCCGGAATTGGACGGTGAGCAGCCTGCTGCACGAGGATCTGTTTTTCATCTGCAGCAAGCAGCATCTGAGGCGAAAGCTGCCTGCGAGCACCGAGTTGTCGGAACTGTTCGACGCCAGCCTCATTCTCCCGAGCGAAGCGCACGGGCTTCGCCGAACGTTGGACGCGGCCTTTGCGGAGGCGGCCTTTGAGCCAAATGTGGTCCTGGAAATCGACTCGTTGGCCATGTTGATGGAGGCCGTTTCTGCCGGTCTGGGTGCAACGATCCAGCCGTGGGCGGCGGTGTCGCGCTTCAACGATGTCCAGACGCGCTTCCACGTGGTGCCCTTGCGCGGGGAGAGCCTGTCGCGCGAGAGTCAGCTGTGCTGCCTGTCGGACGAGGAGGCCACGGTGGCTGCGTTTTCCACCAAAGCGATGCTGTTGCGCTGCGTCGCCGGCCTGGTTTCCACGGGCAAGTGGCACGGCGCGCGGTTGCCGCCGACGCCCTTCGATTGAGTGCCATCGCGATCCACGATAGTTCTATCTCATAATTCGCCGCCATTCGGGCGTGCGCTTTGTACCATTTCCTGAAGGCTGCGCAGCCAGTGCAGACCCCACGAGGAACGATATGGTCGATGTTTTGGTGATCGGGGGCGGCAATGCCGCGTTGTGTGCTGCCTTGATGGCGCGAGAGGCCGGAGCGACGGTGAGGCTGCTGGAGTCCTCGCCGCGCGAGTGGCGAGGTGGCAATTCCCAGCACACGCGCAACCTGCGCTGCATGCACGACGCGCCCCAGGACGTCCTCGTCGAGGCCTACCCGGAGGAGGAGTATTGGCAGGATCTGCTGAAGGTCACCGGCGGGCTGACCAACGAAAAGCTCGCGCGCCTGACGATTCGCGCGTCCTCCACGTGTCGCGACTGGATGCGCAGCCATGGGGTGCATTTTCAGCCGCCGCTGTCGGGTGCTCTGCACGTTGCGCGGACGAACGCCTTTTTCATGGGCGGCGGAAAGGCGCTAGTGAACGCCTACTATCGCAGCGCCGAGCGTCTAGGAGTGTCAATTCAGTACAACAGGCCCGTCGAGCGCATCGAGATGGATGGCGACCGGTTTGTCGCCGCTTACGCGGCTGGCGGCGAGCGCTTCGAGGCGAAGACTTGCGTGATGGCCGCTGGCGGATTCGAGTCGAATCGCGAATGGCTGCGCGAAGCGTGGGGTCAGAACGAGCGCGGAGAGTGGCCCGGAGAACAGATTCTTATTCGCGGCACACGATTCAATCAAGGTGTGCTCTTGCGGCACATGATCGAGTCTGGGGCGGAACACATTGGAGATCCATCTCAAGGCCACATGGTGGCAATCGATGCGCGTGCCCCGCTTTACGACGGTGGCATCTGCACGCGCATCGATTGCGTTTCGCTCGGTTTGGTCGTCAACCGCGAAGGCAACCGCTTCTACGACGAGGGCGAGGACTTCTGGCCCAAGCGCTATGCCATCTGGGGGCGGCTCGTTGCACAGCAGCCCGGGCAGACGGCCTGGTCGATCATCGACCAGAAGGCAGTCGGACGCTTCATGCCGCCGGTGTTCGAAGGAACCCGCGCCGATTCACTGGACGAGTTGGCGGATCTCATCGATACCGACAAGGCGACCTTCCTGAAGACAGTGTTTGAATTCAACGCCGCCTGCAGGCCCGGCACCTTCGATCACACCGTGCTCGACGATTGCCATACCGAGGGCTTGGCGCCGGCCAAGACGCACTGGGCGCGTCCGCTGGACACCGCTCCGTTCTATGCCTACCCCCTGCGCCCGGGCATCACGTTCACTTATCTGGGACTGAAGGTCGACGAGACCGCGGCAGTCCGGTTCAACGGGCAGGCAAGCCCCAACTTATTTGTCGCTGGAGAAATGATGGCGGGCAACGTTTTAGGCAAGGGCTACACCGCAGGTGTCGGCATGAGCATCGGGACGGCCTTCGGCCGGATCGCTGGCGTCATGGCGGCCCAGGCTGCCGGCAAGGGTATTTCGAAGTCTGCCTCGGAGGTGCTGCAACATGTCCACGGTTGAGTCGCGCCCGCGCAAGGTCATTCCCATTCGCTCCGAGCCGCTGACGCCGAATGAGGCGGAGGTCAGCCGTCAGATGCAGATCTGTAACGCATGCAGATATTGCGAGGGGTTCTGTGCGGTGTTTCCCGCCATGACGCGGCGCCTCGAATTCGGCAAGGCGGATGTCCACTACCTGTCGAATCTCTGCCATAACTGCGGAGCGTGCCTGCACTCGTGCCAGTACGCCCCGCCGCACGAATTCGCGGTCAATGTGCCCAGGGCGATGGCTGAGGTGCGCAAGAGCACGTACGCCGAGTACTGCTGGCCCCCCGCCTTCGGCAAAGCGTATCAGCGCAACGGTCTGACGGTTGCGTTGGCGGTAACGGCCGCGCTGACGTTGTTCCTGTTCCTCACCCTGCTGTTCAACGGCACTCTTTGGGGTCGCGCACCGGGGGTGAACTTCTACTCGATCTTCCCGCACAACGCGCTGGTGTCGCTGTTCCTGCCTGTGTTCGCCTTCGCGGCACTCGCGCTGACGCTGGGGGTGCGTGCGTTCCTCTCCAAGGTCGGGCCTGCCACGTCCGGTGCACCGGCGCAATTCGCCCCGATGTTGGAAGCAGCCGAAAACGCGCTGACGCTGAAGTACCTGGACGGCGGTCACGGCGAGGGCTGCAACAACGAGAGTGATCGATTCACCCTGTCGCGGCGGCGTTTCCATCACATGACCTTCTATGGTTTCGTGCTGTGCTTTGCGGCGACCAGCGTGGCGACGTTGTATCACTACGTCTTCGGCTGGCACGCGCCGTATGCATTGCCCAGCTTGCCGAAGCTGCTTGGCGTCTCGGGCGGCGTGTTGATGGTCATTGGGACGGTCGGGCTCGCCTGGCTGCGCATGCGGCGCAATCCGAGCCACATCGCCCCGGACCAAGCCGGCATGGACGTGGGATTCATTGCGCTGCTTTTCTGGACGGCCGCAACGGGGCTTGCCCTGTGGCTCGGTCGGTCGACCGACGGCTTGCCTGCGCTGCTCGCCGTGCACCTGGGGGCGGTCCTGGCCCTGTTCGCAACGGCGCCTTACAGCAAGTTCGCGCACGGCTTCTTCCGTTCGGCCGCGCTCGTTCGGTTCTCCGTGGAACGCCGTCAGCCCAACCGCCTCAAGCTTGGCGCCGACTGAAACATTTTTGACGGTTTTGTCGCGTTGACGGTCAATCAGCCCGCTGGTCTATGCTGAGCGCTTTGACTGAAAAGGCTCGAAACGAGATGCTGGCTACCAAAGGGATGCGCTTCCCGCTCGACGTAATTCTGGTGTGCA
>Ga0208401_100050_pt1 | contig 123028 bp, 118 predicted proteins | sample LakWasM112_LOW13_2_FD_183928 | JGI IMG/M metagenome (GOLD analysis project Ga0208401, IMG submission 183928) | Freshwater sediment methanotrophic microbial communities from Lake Washington under simulated oxygen tension - Sediment Metagenome... | ecosystem: Environmental > Aquatic > Freshwater...
AACGTAGACATGTAATACACTCTTGATTTACTCCGGCTTAAAAACTAAGCAGGATACATGGATTACCTGGTCAAAATTCGATCGGTACAAACCCCTCTAAATGGTCAATTTTCAATCGGCGCCAACATTAGAGGCCATTTTCTCAAGACATTGTCTTCGATGCAATTCTGTTGTGAACGGTGCGTAAAGTGGAAACAAGGTGTGTTCATAAGCCAATTTCTCAACGCTGAAGCCCAATCTGTCAGGAAATAAACGCAGAAGATTCTCAAGATGATTAGGCAGGTCAACGGTCGCAATAACATGTCGGTTTCCGAAAACCTCTTCCAGCACCTGCTTTGGACTGGTGAATCCCATGTGGGCTCCGGCTCTGGCAACCAAGCTGTAAATCAGCTCATCGGCATAGGGAACCGGAAAATTAAGCATAGTTAACCCGCTTTCTTCAGCCAAGACATGACATCAAAAACCAGTTCAGAACGCTTAAGCTCATGATATACAGGTTGAGTCTTACTGCATTGAGAAAATTTGAATCGTAAGTCTTCCGAATCGAGAGTATGCCAATCCTTTGATTTGATCTTAACTATTTTGCTTTTCAGTTTCTTAGGTTCCTCTCCACCTGAGCCATACCATTCAAGAATGATGGGCATAAGTTCTCTAACTGACAAAGTTGGGTAGGAACTGAAAGCTCGCTCGATTAATGGCCCAATCAGATCTGAGCTACAATCCATTCCAACCAACAGGTTATGTAGCCGAATGGCTTGTTCATTGTTTCCATACCGCCCCATCTCTGAATTAGAAACAGACTGTACTGCATCAATTTTGGCACTGAGCTCCAGTATTCTTTTGTCGATATCGGGAACAATTAAATCCGAGTATTTGGCAATCAACTCAGGATCACCAGACCTCAGTGCAGCTAACATAGGGTGCACGGGCCTTAGCTCATCATCATAAACCTGTCTCAGCAGTTGTGGTGTTATCCGTTCTGTACGGGTAGCAATCGCGCGTAATTGGGCCAATACGAATAGCTTTACGACAATGTCGAGCACCCCTTGTGATAGGTCATACCAACATTCCCGAACAGTCTCTGACAATACCTCGTCGCGTTTCTGCAGCCACTGGTATTGCCAAAGTTTATCGGTAAACGCCATCCATTCGTTCACTCTAGCTTGACTGTTCGCAGGATCCGCCGTTGGTTTGGGCGCTTGCATGGGTTCCCACAGTAGGGCTCCAAAACCGGCGCCACGTCGAGCGGATCTCAGATCCATCTCAAAGATCGGTCTGGCCTTTGGCGTACCAACCATAATCACCGGCAAACCGATCACATTCACCAAGGTCACAAAAAAGTTCAGCATCTTTTCCACCCCACCAGATCGGCTCATGCTCAGGTGCTGAATTTCGTCGATGACCAGGACACCAATGGCATGAACATTCGCAATCTGGCTCATGAGAGCTATCAAGGTCTCTACACTATGGCGTTTTAATGCATATTTCCGCTCATAATCGGTCTGTAAAACCGCATCAATGGCCCTGAAGAAATGGTTACACAAACTCTTGAGCGACCCGTCATGCGGGCAGTCCAACTTCAGGTAAGTGATCTGGGTAAAGTTATATTTCTCGTGATATATAACTTGTGGGTAAGTGGCCAGGATTCGATTAAGTGTGATGCTTTTTCCAGAACCTGAGCAGCCGATCAATGAGAGACTGCGGGCCGTTGACTTTACATGCTCGAACCGGAACACATCCAGCTCTCCCGACATCACCCGTTCATAGCCATTTTGCAGATGGGTGTTCAGGGATCCATCACCAAGATTACGGCCCACATAACCTTGTCGGATCATGATGGACAACTTGGACTCTAATTGCAGGTGTCTCCCTATGGGCTGGAAAAAGTCGTCCAGCAATTGAGAAATGATGTGGACTCTATGCGTTCCATCGACAAAAATATCACGCGGTTCAAATTTAATGGGGCCACTCAATCCTTGTTTAATCTGCTTGGTGGTCATAATTGGCGGCAACGCTTCAATCAAGGGATTTCCCCGATATTGATCCACGCCAGGATCCCGATAAATAGCTAGGGCGATGTTTGCCGGCAAGCTCATTTAGTCATCCTCGAATAGTTCATCGATGAAACTGGGGTAGCTGTAATCATCCGGCTGTTTGGTCAATGGGATCACTTCGGCAGGCTCCTTGTTGGTATTGGGTTTCGAAATATTGGTAGTCCGCTGCCTCTCCTTCTTGGCTTCTTGACGGTTATTTCGTATTGCAGAAATGCGTTCAGCATTCGATAATCCATCGGTTTCTGCAGATTGCGACGTTGCGAGCTTAATCTTCGACTCAATAAAGTTTTCGAGCTCTCGCCGTTTTTGATCAGAAACCAATCGGCTTTCTGCTATAGCCTTTTTTTGTTTGGCTGTTGTCTGCCAGACATCCCAGAAAGAACATCCCCTGAACTCCCGGGATCTCTCGGTTAAACCACACAGCCAATACTCGGCACTGTTCTTACGAGGAAAAAGGTAGATGACATCAGCAACCGCCGGATCATAAGCCACCTCAAAAGACTCCGGCCTTGAAACCTCCTTGCCGCGATGCAACCATCCTTGCTTAACCATTTCTTGTGATGTGTAATAAATGCCAAAAATACAAAGGCCCAGCTCAGAAAGCGTCCCTTTCGTACGGGGAAATAAGCTCACTCTCAAGGCATCTTCCGACACCACCCGTAGCCGACCAGTTCGGTGCTGCAATCCCCAGTTCCACAGCGATAGAGGAGTCATAGGCAAGTCAGCTGGCATATCGATACTACGATCATACTTCTCTAATGTGCAAAAACGGTTGTGATACAACACTGACGCCAGAATGATTTCAGTAAACTCATGAATTGTCAGTGCGGCATCCAACCGATAATCTTTGCCACCTCTTCTTTTTACCGTGTTTGCCGTTACCACTCCTGGAGCAAAGGGTTTAAAATCAGCTTGGATAGTCCTGAAGCAGCGCTCCACAATCCCCTTTGCATCACCACGATAGGGCGGTGTATTCTCGATCCTGACGGAAAAGTTACGCTCCAATGATTCAATCTGGTGGCCAAGTAACTCCCCTCTATCCGCAAGAATAACATCAGCTAAGCCAATCACAGGCCAATCCGACTCTTCAATGTCGATACCGTATTGCTTGCAATACTTAACCTTATCGGTCATCGCCATAGCCAAAGCTTGCATGGCAGCTGCGTAAGAGGGATTCTCAAACCCAACATACAGCCCGGCGATCATCCGGCTGAAAACGTCAATGACGATATAAACGATGGGTCTACCAACAATATTTTTTCTATCGCTGTCAGAAACCAAATAGATATCGGCAATCGTAGCATCGATCTCGAATCTGGAGCCGGGCCCCAGCACATGTGTGTTAGCCGTCCCATTCAGGGGCTGGATATCTTTGTTGTATTCAATCTTATTGCTGCGTTTCTGAATTTTCTCCATTTGGCTGTATTCTCGTTTGAAGAAATGCAGCATTTGCCAATTGGTGGGAATCTCCGATTCAGGTGTCTCAGGGTAGTAAGTTTTGTATAGAGACTTAAACTTTCGATGGGCGTAAGGAAAAGAGTGCTTTTTATCGGTTAGTAGATAACGATCTATAGCAATCCGAAACAACTTCTCTATATGTGCATCTATTACAGCCCCAATTCCAGGCTTATATTTTCTCGGTCGCCCCAGCTTTTTGGCTGCCGAACGCTTTTTTCCCTTGCCACCGGAGTTCATATAGTCAGGAAGCAGCGCATTAGGCGTTTGTCCACGTTGCCAGTATCGACGAAGAAGCCGGTAAAATGTCTGCTTCGTTGATCCTTGCTCAGCAATGAGGCGGTTCATGATTGAAGCCCTGATTTCCGGAATATAAAAATGCGGATCCAAAATAATTTGCTTAATCAGATCGTAATTTTTATCTCGTTTCACTTTGATAGGAGAGCCTTCCTCTAACAGAAGGAAATGCAGTTTTTCATAGGGATCATCCGCTCTAGTTATTCTCTCGCTATCGATTGCATTAGCTAATTCGCTTTTCGAAATCAGCGACGGCAGTGCCGCCTCATCATCCAAGGATATGCAAACTTGCTGTTCTGACAAGTTCGCTAAAACACGATACAGCTTGCCATCAAATCTAAATACTTCATTGATTCGAAACACGTAGCGCCTCCGACATAGTGGTTATGTTTTCAGCCTGCAGCTCACCAGCCTTTAATTTAATACTGGGTACCAGGATATCGAACAAGAAGCAACGTCTGGCCAATAATTGTCTTATTTCCAGCAAAGACTGCCCTTCAGGCAGACCATAGGCGACATCGAGTCGTTTTGCGACTTCAATAATTGTTTTCTCTGGGGCTTGCTGGAAATGATGGGCATAAATCACCACTCGTTCATTTATCGTGTCGTTATCCAGTTCATCTCTCTTAGCCGGGTATAGCCAGTTAATGTTCTGGATAACGACTTTCGGAATGTCCTGTTCGGTTACCAGCATCCATGGCACGCCCTTCTGTAACCAATAACGACGTTCAAGTTCTAATTTTTCGATTGTGCGGGGATTTTGTAATGCCTCTGCATACTTGGCTTGCAAGACAAACTTTGGCCTAAACGAATCACTGGTGTTGACCAAAAAATCGGAGCTCATGATCTGGAGCACACCCTGAATACTTGGATGATCGATCCCTGCCTCGTCAGCTAGCGCTTTGGTATCTTCTAAGCGCAAAGGAAACTGTTCCCGGATATCGAGAGTATCGACATGCCATTCAAGTAACAGGAAAACAGCTAATTCAAGATCGGAAAGAAGGTGATGGGTTCGCTGGGATTTGTGACCAAAAAGACGGTGAGAACGGCCTTCTGATGGAATATCTCTAACGGTCAGCCAAGGCTTATATAAACTACCGGATCCGGCTCCACGGCCTTCACGTATCCACTTTTGATTTTTTGTTTCTGAGTTGCCGTATTTCTTCAGTGCCATAAAAAAGCCGCCAAACCGTTGCTCATAAATTGAGTTTAGTTAGGGCGGCTTCAGTATGCAACTTTATTACTCAGTATGATACTTTAATACTGAGTATGAATCTTTATTACTCTCCCACACTTGCAGTGATAATTTTGCCATTTTTTATTCCACCGTAACCGACTTCGCAAGATTCCTGGGTTGATCAACATCCGTTCCCTTTAAAACGGCAACATGATAAGCCAGCAACTGCAAGGGAATGGTGTATACAATCGGTGAAATCTCATTGCCGACTTGGGATATTTTTACGACCCGCACATTTGCATCATTTGCCGCAGCTAGTGTTTCATCCATAAAAACGATAAGTTGGCCGCCTCTTGCGCTGACTTCCTGCATATTGGATTTGAGTTTTTCCAGCAGGCTGTTGTTTGGAGCAACGGTTACAACCGGCATGTCAGCATCGATTAAAGCCAGAGGACCGTGTTTTAACTCGCCTGCCGGGTAGGCTTCCGCATGTATATAGGAAATTTCCTTTAACTTTAACGCGCCTTCCATCGCTATCGGATAATGGGTGCCCCTGCCTAGGAACAAAGCATGCTGTTTTTCGGCAAATTGCTCGGCCAGGACTTTAATTTCATCATCCAGCTGTAATACTTTTTCAATTTTCCCCGGTAAGCTGAACAGTTCCGAGGTGATCTTTTGCTCTACTATTTCGGTCAGGTGAAAGCGCCTGCCGATCGCAATAACCAACAGCATTAATGTTGCCAATTGCGTGGTGAATGCTTTGGTCGATGCGACGCCAATTTCAGGACCCGCACGGGTCATTAATACCAGATCCGATTCTCTGACTAACGAACTTTCCGGCACGTTGCAAATGGCTAATGAATATTTTGCGCCCAGTTTCTTGGCTTCCAGCAATGCGGCCAGGGTGTCGGCGGTTTCGCCGGATTGCGATATGGTGACAATCAGGGTATCCGGCGCTAATACCGGGCTTCGATAACGAAATTCGCTGGCTACTTCGATGTTACAAGGGACGCGGGCCAGCTCTTCAAACCAGTAGCGCGCTACCAACCCGGCATGGTAACTGGTGCCGCAAGCTAAAATCTGGATGGCTTTTATGTTATCGAATACGTCGGCGGCGTTGTGTCCGAATGCGTTTTCCTGCAGGCGGTTGTTGATGAATCGGCCTTCCAGAGTTTGCGCAATTGCAAAAGGCTGCTCGTATATTTCTTTCAGCATGTAATGGCGATAGTCGCCTTTATCGACGGCATCCGCGGTCAACTTGCTTTCTACGATCGGACGATTGACGGCCTGCTCGTGTCGGTCGTAAATAATCAGCCCGTTAATGGTAATCGCCGCGATGTCGCCGTCTTCCAAAAATATAAAGCGTTGCGTAACCGGGAGTAATGCCGCCACATCGGAAGCGATAAAATATTCGCCTATCCCGACGCCGATAACCAGCGGGCTGCCTTTTCTGCATGCGACCAGGGTATCGGGGCTGTCAACGCTCATGATGCCCAGCGCATAAGCGCCATCCAGTTTTTTGACCGCCTGTTTAACGGCGTTCAGCAGTCCATCGGTAGATTCCATAGCGCAATGGATTTCATGCGCGATAACTTCGGTATCAGTTTCCGAAGTGAATTCGTAGCCCTGCTGCAACTGCGCTTCTCTTAAGTGCTCATGGTTTTCAATAATGCCGTTATGGACTACGGCAACCTTGTTCCGGCAAATATGCGGATGTGCATTTGCCGTACTGGGTTTGCCGTGAGTAGCCCATCGGGTATGGGCGATGCCAATATGGCCTGAGATAGGATCAGCCTCCAGCAATGTTTCAAGTCCTTTTACTTTGCCCAGTTCTCGTTTTCGGTAGATCTGCTGATTGTTTATAACCGCAAGACCTGCTGAGTCATAGCCGCGATATTCCAGCCGCTTTAGACCTTCCAATAAAATAGGCACTACATTTCGTTGCGCGATGCCGCCTACGATTCCACACATGTCATTTCTCCAACTTGACGGGTCGTTGCCATCCGGCGAGCGACACTTGTTTGGCTCTGCTTAAAGTCAACTGATTTTCAGGACTGTCTTTGGTAATAGTCGATCCTGCGCCTATCGTAGCGTTTTTACCTATAGTAACCGGGGCGACCAACTGGCTATTCGAACCTATAAAAGCACCATCTTCAATAACGGTTCTGAACTTATTAACGCCATCATAATTACAGGTAATGGTTCCGGCTCCAACATTGACTTTGCTGCCCACTGTGGCATCGCCTATATAACTTAAGTGATTTATCTTGCTGCCTGCGGCTACCGATGATTTCTTGATTTCTACAAAATTACCGATATGGACATCTTCAGCCAGCACGCTTTCCGGCCTGAGTCGGGCGTAAGGGCCGATTCTACTGCCTTGCCCTATCACCGCATCTTCTATAACGCAGTTCGCAAGGATGGTTACATTATCGCCAATAATGGAATTTTTTATATTAGTATTGGCACCTATTTTGACATTGCTGCCGATACTGTTTTTTCCCTCTAAAATCACATTAATATCGATTTCGATGTCTTGACCCAGGCTTTCAATTGAACCTCTTTGATCAAAGCGCATCGGGTCTTTTAAGGTAACGCCCTGTTCCATCAAACTATAGGCTTGCTCTTGTTGATAGACGCGCTCCAGGTGACTAAGCTGTATGCGATTATTAACACCCAATACTTCATCCTCGGTTTCAGGCTGGCTGGTAACGATGTTAATTTGATCGGCAACGGCCATTTCAATCACATCCGTTAAATAATATTCGCCTTGGGCGTTGCTGTTATTTAATCGGCTCAGCCATTGCTTAAGTTGTTTGCCTTGCACCGCCATGATGCCGGTATTGACTTCATTGATCCGCTTTTCGCTAACTGTCGCGTCTTTTTCTTCGACAATTTTTGTAACCTGCCCGGCAGCATTTCGAACTATTCTGCCATAGCCGGCCGGATCGGCAAGATTGACGGTGAGTAAAGCCAGAGACTGGTCGTTGACGTTGTTTATCAGCAGTTTGGCGGTTGCCAATTTCAACAAAGGCACATCGCCATAAAGTATTAAAACATTATCGGAGTCGGCAATTTGATCGCTCACTTGTTGCACAGCGTGGCCCGTGCCTAATTGCTGCTTTTGTTCCACCCAATCGGCATCCAGGTTTTTTAGGGCATCTGTAACCTGTTCCGCACCATGGCCGACCACAATCTTGATGGTGTTGTTTTCCAATTGCTTAGCGGTATCGTAGACATGCTGTAGTAAAGGTCTATTGGCAATTTCATGTAAAATTTTGGGCAGTTCAGAACGCATACGCGTTCCCTTGCCCGCCGCCAGAATAATGGTCTTTATGTTCATTTGATATTCCGTTAAACCAAAAAAGCCCGATAGCGTATGAATACGTTACCGGGCTTTTCAAAATGGGAGGAGCTTCGCCTACAGAGCATAGGCGAAGGACGTGAGCAGGAGCTTTGCCGTGCAATAAATCCCAACTACCCGCCGCGTTTTCTAAATCTATCCAAGGTTCTTAATTGCATAACAGCTTCCTGCAATTGCGCCTGAGCGGTTACAAAATCAATTTTGCCAGACTTGTCCGCCAACGCTTCTTCAGCTCTGGTTTTAGCTTCTATTGCCGTTGCCTCATCAATATCTTTAGCTCTTATAGCCGTGTCAGCCAGGATGGTAATTATATGGGGTTGTATCTCCAATATACCTCCTGACACATAAAACGGATAAATTTCCTTGTCGCTGACTTTAACCCGAACTTCACCGGGCTTGAGCCTGGATATTAATGGCGCATGCCGAGGCGAAATGCCCACTTCGCCAAGTTCAGCAGGAGCAAATACCATTTCCGCTAATCCGGAAAATATTTCCTTTTCTGCGCTAACGATGTCTACATGTACGGTCATGGTCATGATTGATACCTACTCGTTGTATGACTTATTTCATGCCTTTTGCTTTCTCAAGCGCTTCGTCTATGGTACCTACCATATAAAAAGCCTGCTCGGGAATGGCATCGTATTCACCGTCGATAATGCCTTTAAAACCGGCAATGGTATCTTTCAGTGAAACGTATTTACCTGGAGAACCGGTAAATACTTCGGCAACGAAGAAAGGTTGCGACAGGAACCGTTGCATTTTACGCGCTCTCGATACAGTCAATTTATCTTCTTCAGATAATTCGTCCATACCTAAGATAGCGATAATATCGCGTAATTCCTTGTAACGTTGCAGGATACCCTGAACTTTACGAGCCACGTCATAATGCTCTTGTCCGATAACTAAAGGATCCAGCTGACGGCTGGTAGAATCCAGAGGGTCAATCGCAGGATAAATGCCTAATTCGGCAATTTGACGCGACAATACGACGGTCGCATCCAAATGCGCAAACGTGGTTGCAGGCGATGGATCGGTCAAGTCATCCGCAGGTACATATACCGCTTGGATAGACGTAATAGAACCGGTCTTGGTTGAAGTAATACGCTCCTGCAAGACTCCCATTTCTTCAGCCAGCGTTGGCTGATAGCCCACCGCAGAAGGCATACGGCCTAACAGCGCCGATACTTCGGTGCCCGCCAACGTGTAACGGTAGATGTTATCAACGAAGAATAGTACGTCGCGGCCTTCATCACGGAAATATTCCGCCATAGTCAAACCGGTCAATGCAACGCGCAATCTGTTTCCTGGCGGCTCGTTCATCTGGCCGTAAACCAACGATACTTTGTCGATTACGTTTGAATCGGTCATTTCGTGATAGAAGTCGTTTCCTTCACGAGTACGCTCGCCCACACCGGCAAACACCGAGTAACCGCTGTGCTCAATCGCGATATTACGGATCAACTCCATCATGTTAACGGTCTTGCCAACACCGGCGCCGCCGAATAATCCGACTTTACCGCCCTTGGTAAACGGACAGACCAAATCGATAACCTTGATACCGGTTTCCAGTAACTCGGTTGCCGCGGCCTGTTCAGCATAACTTGGCGCTTCACGGTGGATGCCCCATTTTACTTTTTCGCCGATAGGACCTTTTTCATCGATAGGCTCGCCCAGCACGTTCATAATGCGACCTAAGGTTTCCTGACCGACCGGAACCGCAATAGGCGCGTTGGTATTGCTGACGTCCAAGCCTCGGCTTAAACCATCGGTTGTACCCATCGCAATCGTTCTGACCACACCATCACCTAATTGCTGCTGAACTTCCAGCACTAAGTCTTTGCCTTGTACATTTAAGGCGTCGTATACTTTGGGCAGATCTGCACGTGAAAATTCCACGTCAACGACCGCGCCGATAATCTGAACGATTTTACCCGAACTCATTGAGTTGTCCTCTTGTGTTGTGTCATTTTAACTTGGGCCCTTCGACTAGCTCAGCTAGCGTCTTAAACAGCTGCGGCACCGGCAACAATTTCTGAAATTTCCTGAGTGATAGCGGCTTGTCTGGCTTTGTTATAGACCAGCTGTAATTCGCTGATAATATTTCCGGCATTATCCGAAGCACTCTTCATCGCCACCATTCTGGCCGCCTGTTCACAGGCGTTATTTTCAACCAATCCCTGATAAACGATGGATTCGATATATCGGGTTAACAAGTGATCCAAAACTTCCTTCGCATCCGGTTCATAAATGTAATCCCAATGGCCGTTCAGACTTTCATCAAGCTCACCGGCTACGACAGGCAGTAACTTTTCGATAGTAGGCTTCTGGGTCATGGTATTAACGAACTCGTTGCTCATTACATACAATTCGTCGATTCTATCTTCCTGATACGCATCCAACATGATTTTAATGATACCGACAATATCATGCTGATGCGGCGTATCACCCAATTTAGAAACCTGGCCGACTAGATTCGTTTTCAGATTACCAAAAAAACCAAACGCCTTGGTGCCTACCGTGCAAATATCCACTTCAATATTCGCTTTGTCCCATTGCATTATTTGGCTCAGCGTTCTTCTGAATAAATTTGAATTCAGCCCGCCGCACAAGCCCCTGTCGGAACTAATAACAATGATCCCAACCCGCTTAACTTCACGTTGAACGAGAAATGGATGTTTATACTCAGGATTAGCTTGGGCCAGGTGTTTGATAATCTGGCCGATTTTTTTGGAGTATGGACGTGTTGCCTGCATTCTGTCTTTTGTTTTACGCATTTTACTCGCGGCAACCATTTCCATGGCGCGCGTGATCTTTTGAGTATTTTTAATACTCCCAATCTTTGTGCGTATTTCTTTACCAACAGCCATCTTAAGACCCTTTTACCAGCTATGAGTTTTGACGAAAGTCTGGATTGCAGTCAGCATACCCTTTCTTATGTCATCGCTAAAATCGCCTGTTGCATTAATGTTGTTCATTAATTCAGAATGCTCTGACGTCATGTACGACTGTAAGGCGGCTTCAAAATCAAGCACCTTGTTAACGTCCACGCTATCGAGGAAGCCTTCATTAGCTGCAAACAAGGAAACCGCCATTTGCGCGACTGACATCGGCGAATATTGATTCTGCTTCATCAACTCAGTAACGCGTTGGCCGCGCTCAATCTGCTTGCGGGTATTTTCATCCAAGTCGGATGCAAACTGCGCGAATGCCGCCAACTCACGGTATTGAGCCAAATCGAGACGCGTACCGCCACCCAACTTCTTGATGATCTTGGTTTGAGCTGCGCCGCCTACACGAGACACCGATAAACCTGCGTTAACCGCCGGGCGTATGCCGGAGTTAAATAAATTACTTTCCAGGAATATCTGACCATCGGTAATAGAGATTACGTTAGTCGGTACGAAAGCCGATACGTCACCGCCTTGAGTTTCAATAATCGGCAATGCGGTCAACGAACCTGTTTTACCTTTTACTTTACCGCCGGTTAATTTCTCAACTTCGACTGCATTAATACGCGACGCTCTTTCCAACAAACGGGAATGCAAATAGAACACGTCCCCTGGATACGCTTCACGACCTGGCGGACGACGCAATAACAAGGAAATCTGACGATAAGCCCAAGCTTGCTTGGTTAAATCATCATAAATGATCAACGCATCTTCGCCGCGATCCCTGAAAAACTCGCCCATCGAACAGCCGGTATAAGGCGCGATAAATTGTAGCGCCGCCGATTCCGATGCTGATGCCGACACGATAATGGTGTGTGCCATTGCACCATGTTCTTCCAGCTTACGTACGACGTTGGCAATCGATGAACGTTTCTGACCGATGGCTACATAGATACATTTAATCCCTGTACCTTTTTGATTGATGATTGCATCAACCGCAATAGCCGTTTTACCGGTTTGTCTGTCACCAATAATCAACTCACGTTGACCGCGGCCTACCGGAATCATCGCATCGATAGATTTCAAACCCAATTGCACGGGCTGATCAACCGACTGACGAGCAATTACACCGGGAGCGATTTTTTCAATCGGTGAAGTTTCGGTGGTTTCGATAGCGCCCTTGCCGTCGATAGGATTACCCAGCGCATCAACGACACGGCCCAGCAATGCTTCCCCAACAGGCACTTCCAGAATTTTTCCTGTGCATTTTACGGTGTCGCCTTCAGAGATATGCTGGTATGGACCTAAGACCACCACACCCACGGAATCTCTTTCAAGGTTAAGCGCCATGCCAAAGGTATTGCCGGGGAACTCCAGCATTTCGCCTTGCATCGCTTCCGAAAGACCATGTACTCGTACAATACCGTCAGTCACGCTGACTACAGTACCTTCGGTATGAGCCTCAGCGCTCAGGTCGAAGTTTTCGATCTTCTTTTTAATTAGATCACTTATTTCAGATGGGTTTAATTGCATGTTCTGTTTCTCGCTCTAGTTTAGAGTCGTTTTGCTAATTGTTGAAGCTGGCCTTTAATGGAACCGTCAATCACTCTGTCGCCTGCACGCACTAAAACGCCGCCGATTAATGATTTATCCACGGTTACATTCATATGGACTTTTTTGCTTAGCGTTTTTTCCAGCGTTGAAGTGAAACGTTGCTTTTCTTCTTTGGTGAAAGCGTAAGCAGTCGCCACTTCAACATCGACATAACCTTCGCTTTCCGCCTTATAGGCTTCGAATAGCTCGGAAATAGTCGGCGCCAAGGTTAGGCGGTTGTTTTGAACCAATAGTTTCAGAAAGTTTGCACCTTCTTCATCTACTTGCCCCTGACAAATATCGAGCATCAGCGCCGATAACCGTTCTTTACTGACTTTCGGGTTATCCACAACGACAGAAATTTCTTTATCTTTCAGGACAGCCGACATAAACGCCAAACTTTTCGACCACTGCTCAGTCGTACCGGTTTCTTTGGAGCGTTTGAACACCGCTGCTGCATAAGGTCTTGCCAATGTTGCCAGTTCGCTCATTATGCTTAACCCAGTTGATTAGAGATTTTGTTCAGGATGTCCTGGTGCTTGGTTTTATCGATTTCCGCACTCAAAATCTGTTCTGCCGCCCGCAGAGCCAAGGCCGATACTTCTTTACGTAAACTCTCTTTAGCCTGTTGCTTTTCTTGCTCAATTTGCGCCTTCGCCACAAGAATCAAACGCTCACCTTCTTTTTTGGCGGTGTCTTTTGATGCTTCAACAAGTTCATTAGCACGTTTTTGAGCCAGATTCACAATCTCCGAAGATTGTTCTTTGGCTTCTTTTAAAACGCCCTTGGCCTTTTTCTCTGCCAAGTGCATTGCTTCCTGACCTTTTTCAGCCGCAGCCAAACCGTCAGCAATTTTCTTCTTACGTTCTTCTAAAGAGTCAAATAAAGGCGGCCAGATGTACTTCATGGTAAACCATACCAGAAGTGCAAAGGTAATCATTTGCCCAATCAGAGTAGCATTGATACTCACGATGCGTTCCTCTTGTTGCTATTAAAGTTAAACAGCCTATTAACCCGCTGCCGCAGCTTGTACAGCAGACAGGAATGGGTTAGCGAAAGTAAAGAACAGCGCCAAACCAACACCGATCATAGTTACCGCGTCTAACAGACCCGCAACAACAAACATTTTCACTTGCAGCATAGGTACCATTTCCGGCTGACGGGCAGCGCCTTCCAGAAATTTTCCACCTAACAGACCGAAGCCTATAGCCGTTCCTAAAGCGCCCATACCCAGAACCAGACCCACTGCAATAGCAGTCATGCCTTGTACATCAGCAATTAATTTTGCAATTTCCATGAAACCTCCAAACGGTTAGTTAAATTATAAAAAAGTTAAAAAAGTCATTAATGATCTTCGTGTGCCATACCCAGATACACAATGGTCAGCACCATGAATATAAATGCCTGAAGCGTGATAATTAAAATATGAAAGATCGCCCAAGGAAAACTCAACACCGGCTGAATATACCAAGGCAATAAAGCAATCAAAATAAAGATCAACTCACCCGCATACAGGTTTCCGAATAAACGAAGCGCCAATGAGATTGGCTTGGCAATTTCCTCTACTAATTTCAGCAGCAGGTTGAAGGGTAACAGCCAAGGACCGAACGGCTGAAACATCAGCTCTTTGGCAAAGCCCCAAGGGCCTTTTATTTTAATGCTGTAGAAAATAATCAAGCAGAAAACGGAGATGGACATCGCGAATGTGGCATTTAAATCCGTACTTGGCACAACTCGCAGATATTCAATCCCCATCAGAGAACCGATTAACGGCAATATATCAACCGGAAATAAGTCCATAAAGTTCCACAGAAACACCCAGCAAAAGATGGTCAATGCCAGAGGCGCGATTAACTCATTTTTACCGTGAAAGCTGTCTTTAACCTGAGTATCGACAAATTCAACCAGCATTTCTGCACAATTTTGAACCAGGCCCGGAACGCCTGAGGTAGCTTTTTCTGCCGCCATCTTAAAAAACCAGACGAACAGACTCCCCAAAACGGCTGAGAAAAACAAGGTATCCAGATTTAATGTCCAAAAACCCTCGCCCACGGACAGCGAAGTTAAATGGTGAATAATATAACCGGTTGCACCTTCGGCATGAGCTTCGGTAGCCATCGTTCCTCTCTAAATATAAATAATGTCAGCGCATCAACAGCGCAAACCAAAAAACCGATAATGCTGCTACGTATACTGAAAGCAGCGGTAATATTTCTATGTTTGGGAGTTGAAAAATCATGAAAAACAGCGCGGCCGTTAACAATAACTTGCCTGATTCACCCGCATAAAAAGATCTTACAATCTTTCTTGCTTCCTGCCCGGCGGATTTATGTACCCGCAAGGCAAAATACAGGTTTGGAATAAATGCCGCCGCCCCGCCTGAAGCTGCCGACAGGGCATATGACATACCCCCTGCCAGGGCAAATCCCGCTGTCATTATCATTATTATCAGGACTTGATAACTTATAATTTTACTGACAGCAGAGCGATTTCTAGCCGTCACGCCCAACTCCATACTCAACAGCTCGGGAATTATATCGATCGACCTTCATTAAATCAAGGAAGAATAAATTTAACTTACATTTTTTATTGTTTTTCATCTACAGGCTCATTCGTTATCGCGCTATTTAATTTGCCCGAGAATTCCATCCAACTCCTCTAAACTGGAATATGCGATGACCAGCTTACCGGTGCCATTTTCTTTATGCTCAATCAGCACTTTCGCACCCAGCTTTGCCGTCAGATCCTCTTGCAATCTCAGGGTGTCCTTGTCTATTTGTTTTGTTTTAGGGGCTTTAGGCTCAGCTTGACTCTCCTTAACCAGACGTTCCGCCGCCCTTACCGTTAACCCCTCCCTGACAATCTTGTTAGCCGCAGCTACCTGCTTTGGGCCGTCCAGAGATAGCAGCGCTCGCGCATGGCCCATTTCCAACTGCCTGTTGATTAACAGCTTTTTCACTTCCGGGTGCAAGTCGATCAGCCTCAACAAATTAGTAACCGTAACGCGCGACTTACCCACCGCATCGGCAACTTGTTGATGGGTCATGTCAAACTCGTCCAACAACCGTCTTAACGCTTCCGCTTCTTCCAAAGGATTCAGATCTTCTCTTTGAATATTTTCAATCAGCGCTATCGCCATTGCCGTGCGGTCGTCTATGTCCTTGATAACTACCGGCACCTGCTGCAAACCCGCCAATTGCGCGGCACGCCAGCGCCGCTCTCCCGCCACTATTTCGTATTTTTCCGACGTAATTTTGCGTACCACAACCGGCTGAATGATGCCTTGCGCTTTTATGGAATCAGCCAGTTCCTGTAGCTTTTCCGGATTCATATCTTTTCTTGGCTGATACTTGCCTCGCTGCATATATTCGATTGGCAAGCTTTGAAGCTGATGACCTTCCCCTGTTTCCCTTTGCTCGTCTTTATCGGCAACATTGCCTAATAAAGCATCCAGCCCTCGATTTAATCCCCGTTTTTTCACCGCCATAACATTCAACTTTTCTCTTTTCTAATCATTTCACCCACCAGCTTAACCGTCCCATAGCGCTTACGCTGATTTACGACGGATCGGCACGGACTATCGACTCAAACTCTATAATCAATTGCCTTAAAGCTTCCGCTTCCTCAAGCAAGATAAGGTTTTCTCTTTGAATATTTTTAAACAACGCCACCACCATTGCCGCTCGGCCATCCGCTTCCTCGGTAACTACCGTAGCATCCATGCATTGCTCGACAAGCGCAGGCGCACTCTGAATGTCATCCCGCTCCACATCTTTAGTTAGCTGATGATCACCCGGTTGCATCGTTTGCGACGGGTGCTGTTTCTCTTTAGCTGAATCGTCAGCCAACAAGGCTTCAAGCCCTCGGCCTAAGCCACGTTTTCTTAAATTCATGCGCTGTTGTGTTGTTCTTTTCTGATCATTTCGCCCGCCAATGCAATATAGGCTACAGACCCCCGCGATGATTTATCGTAACTTAGCACAGGCAACCCATGACTCGGGGCTTCCGCCAATCGAATATTTCTTGGAATGCAGGTTCGAAACACCTTGTCGCCGAAATAGCGGATCAACTGCTCCGATACGTCTTTGGTCAAGCGGTTTCTGTCGTCATACATGGTTCGCAGGATACCTTCCAGATGCAGCTCCGGGTTAACCGAGTCCTGAATATTTTTCAATGTACTCATTAAGGCCGACAGCCCCTCGAGCGCATAATACTCGCACTGCATCGGTATCAACAGGCTGTTGGCCGCAACCATCGCATTTAAGGTCAGCATATTCAAAGAGGGCGGGCAATCGATCAAAATAAAATCATAGTCCGCTTTTATCGGAATCAGCGCATCGGCCAACCGGCGCTCCTTATGATCGGCATGCATCAATTCCACCTCAGCCGCCGTCAGATCGGAATTGCCCGGAATCACCGAAAAACCAATGTCCGGGATTTTAATGACCGTTTCCGACGCAGGCGCTTCTTCCATCAACAAGTCGTAACTGGAATATTTGACCTCCTGCTTATCAATGCCGCAGCCCATCGCCGCATTACCCTGCGGATCGAGATCCACCAGCAACACGCGCCGGTTAGCCGCCGCCAGCGAGGCCGCCAGATTGACGCTGGTTGTCGTTTTTCCTACACCGCCTTTTTGATTGGTTACGGCAATTATTTTTCCCACTAGCTTACCTCGGCCTGTTCAGGCAATTGTATTCGTACCAGACATCTTTCAATATCAGTTCCCGGCACGCTAACCGATACGACAGATTTTTTTGCTGCGATCCCTGCCAGTTCGGCATCCGGATTCTGTCCCTTCATCGCCAGCAAAACGCCCTCTTTGGCCAATAAATGCGCGGTCAACTTTACTATATCGGACAAGCCTGCAAACGCTCTCGTAAGAACGGCGTCATAGGTTTTTTCAGGATGGTAATTTTCCACGCGGCTGTGGAGAACCTCGACGTTTTTAAGCTTTAACTCCAGGACGACCTGTTGCACAAACCGGGTTTTTTTGGCATTGCTATCGAGCAAAGTAAAGTCAATTTCAGGCAGGCATATCGCCAACGGAATACCCGGCAATCCTGCACCAGTGCCAATATCGATGACGCGCTTGCCCTCAATATGCGGAGCAATCGCCAAGCTGTCCAGTATATGCAGCCGCGCCATCTCCTCCCTGTCCCGTATCGCGGTCAGATTATAGGCCTTATTCCATTTTTCAATCAGCTTTATAAAGTTAAGCAACTGCTCTATGTTTTCGTCAGTTACGTTTAAATTTAACGATGCTATCCCGGAGACCAGGATTTTTCGACAGGCTTCCATCAGGCGCTTTTCTTCTTTAAATAAACCAACAACAGGGAAATTGCGGCCGGAGTAATACCGGGAATTCTCGATGCCTGACCCAATGTTTCCGGCCGCTGTTTTTTAAGTTTTTCGCTTACTTCATTAGAAAGACCGGGAATGCCTTTGTAATCGATGACCTCGGGCAAGCGCAGGTGATCGTAACGCAAGGCCTTGTCTATCTCGGTTTGCTGCCGGTCGATATAGCCTGCATATTTGGCCTGAATCTCGACCTGCTCGGCCACCTGCGGATCCATACCCCCGGCATCGTCCATAAACGACAACAGCTGCCGGACATCCACCTCCGGGCGGCGCAGCAAATCCATCAAATTGGCTTCCCGCAATAACGGTTTGCCCCAGTATTGCTCAACCTGCCCGGCCTGTTCAGTTTCCGTTCTGACCCATTTCTTTTTCAGGTCGTCCTGTAACTGGAAAATGGCAGCCCGTTTAGTCTCGAAAGCCTGCCAGCGCTCATCATCAACCAAGCCCAACTCCCGGCCTTTTTCAGTCAGACGTAAATCGGCGTTGTCTTCCCTGAGCAGCAAGCGGTATTCAGCACGACTGGTAAACATTCGATACGGTTCCTGGGTGCCGCGCGTAATCAGGTCGTCGATCATCACGCCGATGTAAGCCTCGTCACGCCCCGGACACCAGCTTTCCAGCCCTTTAACCAAGCGCGCCGCATTAAGTCCCGCGATCAGGCCTTGAGCCGCCGCTTCTTCATAGCCGGTGGTGCCGTTGACTTGCCCGGCAAAGAACAGCGCATTCATGTGCTTGGTTTCCAGCGACGACTTCAAATCCCTGGGATCGAAAAAATCGTATTCGATCGCATAACCGGGGCGCACGATTTCGGCATTTTCAAAACCCAGCATCGAGCGCACGAACTCATATTGCACGTCGAAAGGCAGGCTGGTCGATATGCCGTTCGGATAAATCTCATGGGTATTCAAACCTTCCGGCTCGACAAAAATCTGGTGCGAATCCCGGTCGGCAAAGCGTACCACCTTATCCTCAATGGACGGACAATAACGCGGCCCGATACCCTCGATAACCCCCGAATACAACGGCGAACGATCCAGGCCGGAACGGATAATATCGTGAGTTTTATTGTTAGTGCGGGTGATATGACACGGAATCTGCCGAGGGTGATGCTCGCTCTTGCCGATAAACGAAAACACCGGCACCGGATCGTCGCCGTGCTGCTCTTCCAGCTTGCTAAAGTCGATGGTCCGGCCGTCGATACGCGGCGGCGTGCCGGTTTTTAGGCGGTCGATCCGAAATGGTAATTCCCTTAAGCGCTCGGCCAAAGCGATAGAGGCCGGATCGCCGGCACGGCCGCCGCTGTAGTTTTCCAGACCGATATGTATTTTACCGCCCAAGAAAGTGCCCGTGGTTAAAACCACAGCTCTTGCCGTGAAGCTCAAGCCCATTTGCGTTTTAACACCGGCAACCCTATCGCCCTCGACAATCAGGTCAGACACGGTTTGCTGGAACAAGGCCAGATTCGGCTGGTTTTCCAGCACCGTTCTTACCGCCTGCTTGTAAAGCTGCCGATCCGCCTGAGCCCGCGTCGCCCGAACAGCCGGGCCTTTGCTGGCATTCAGGGTGCGGAACTGAATGCCGCCACGGTCGATAGCCTGAGCCATAGCCCCGCCCAAGGCGTCGACTTCCTTAACCAGATGCCCCTTGCCGATTCCGCCAATAGCGGGGTTGCAGCTCATTTGTCCCAAGGTGTCGATATTTTGCGTCAGCAACAAAGTGTTCGCGCCGCACCGGGCCGATGCCAGCGCAGCCTCCGTACCGGCATGCCCGCCGCCAACTACAATGACATCAAAATCTCTTCTAAATTTCACTAGCTCTATGCACTCTTAAAAAATGTTATATTACTGCTGTGTGGAATTACACAAACTTGACATATTATAAGAGGTAAATGATGAAAAGACGTAAAAATCAACAAGGAACCGATGACATTCCCAACCAAAACCCGGTCGCGAAGTACGCGCACCTGTTTAACAAGGCGCAAGCCTTTTGCGATAAAAGCAAATACAGCCGCAAAGCAAAACACCCAAGGCAGGAGGCTAATCCAATGGTTCCGGGCGGAATTATTGGATTAGCCTCTTGTTTTATCCTAAACGGGACTTCGGGCTTGTTTTCCATCGGATGCGCCCATCCTTAATCATTCCCCGCAAAAAATGTGTCTGAGCTAAATCACTTACCGCGTTGTAGAGGCAGATTCATTCCCTGATGTCTAAATCATTACGAACCTATTATTGGGTGCTAGAATACGGCTAAAAGTGTGCGTTGGATCGAATAGCTGTAATCTAAAAAATGCACAAAACGAATACGTTAAAAACATTTTCCATTAAGAGGACACTATGCGGAACCTGAAGCTTTTACCCGCGTTAATTGGGGCGACGCTTGTCATCGCTATTATTTTATACGTCGCCTTCTATTTCATATTTCTTGATCTGTTTGTCGACCTATGGTGGTACGAATCATTAAAACTCGAAGCCTATTTCTGGCTTAGACTGCTGTACAAGTTTTTTCTTTCCGGCGGCGTCACGCTGGCGTTTTTTGCCATTTTCTTTTTTCATTTCTGGGTCGCCTCGCGTTATCTGGGCTTAAACCCGCCGGATGAGGTGCTCAGCACTTTAGATCAGCGCCGACGCTTCCAGCGCTTTGCCGACACCTTTATGAGCGGCTCGGCAACCATATACACACCGGTATCCTTGATATTGGCCATCTTTATCGCCATCCCCTTCTATGATCAATGGGAAACGACGTTGCTGTACTTTTTCGGCAGCGATTCCGGCGTAACCGAATCGGTTTACGGCAAGGATGTCAGCTTTTATATGTTGTCCTATCCGACCTATATGCTGATTCAGCAAGAACTGCTGACAACCGCCTCGCTCATCTTTTGCATGGCCGGTATTTTATATTGGCTGGAGCATGTTTTTATACCCAACCAAAGCTCGGAATTCCCTTTAGGCGCCAAGGTTCACCTAACGGTTCTAATCGGCTTTGTGGTTGCTTTTGTGGTCTGGGGCTTCATGCTGGACCGCTTTACCCTGCTTTATACCGATAAGCACGAGCCGGTATTTTACGGTCCCGGCTTCGTTGAATTACGCTATCAGTTGCCGCTGATCTGGCTGGAAATCGTTACCTTCGTGGCGACCGCGATAGCCGCAGGCCTGTTTATTTTTTCAGAAAAGCACCGGGTAAAAGCGCCGTTTTTAATATCGCTGACCCTGTTCCTTTGTGTCGCAGGTTTACCGAAGATTCAATTTATTCCCGATTTGATTCAAAAATATATCGTCAACCCGAATCCGGTCAAAACCAATAAGTCGCTGATGCAATACAACATCGATGCGACGATGGACGCTTACGATTTGAAGAATATCAAAACGGTTGATTTGAGCATTAAACTGGATGCGGCCAAGGACATCGAAACCTGGAGCACGCAAAAACATTTTGAGAATATTCCGGTGTGGGACAGGGAATTTATCATTGACGGCTATAAGCAGTTACAGGAGATCAGGCCTTATTACAAAATTCTGTCTGTCGACGAAGACCGCTATTTTATTCTCGACCATACCCGGCAAGTTAATCTGGCAGCCAGGGAAGTCAATATTTCAAAGCTGCCGCCTGAAGCGCAAAACTGGGAAAACACCCATTTGCGCTATACCCACGGTTATGGCGCTGCGGTCACCCCGGCCGCACAGGATGCCGATAACCCGCTCATCTGGTACTTGCGCGATTTAAACATGCACTCCGATGTCGGTTTCAGCGTCAAGCACCCGGACATCTACTACGGCGAGGAAAAATTCGATTATGCCATCGTCCCCAATAAGCTCAACGTCGTAGGCATTGCCGGATCCGATTCCAGCATGACGGAAGAATATCACGGCGAAGGAGGCGTCCCCATTCCCTCCCTGTTCAGAAAAGCATTATTTGCCTTTTATTTCAAAGACGAAAAAATATTCTTTTCAACCAACATCTCTACCCAGAGTAAAGTCAAGATACGCCGAAATATAACCGAGCGCATTAATACGCTGACCCCTTTCCTGCATCTGGATAAAGACCCTTATCTGGTTATAACCAAGGATCGGTTCTACTGGATACAGGATGCCTATACCTTATCTAACCGGTATCCGGTGTCCAAGCCTGCGGACGATGATTTCCTGGAAGGCAAACAGCATTTCAACTACATCCGCAACTCGGTTAAGGTGGTTGTCGATGCCTTCGATGGCGATGTCGATTTTTATATTTCCGACCCGTCGGATGCCATCATTCAGGCATACAGCAGCGCATATCCCGGATTGTTCAAAAATCTGGAGGAAATGCCGTCCGAATTAAAACAGCACTTGCGTTATCCTCGGGATCTTTATTATCTACAGATGAAGGTGTATGCCAAATATCATCAACAAACGCCTGAGCTATTCTACGAACAGGCCGAAACCTGGCAATTTGCCAACGTCCGCGGAGAACCGGTATTGCCGTATTATCAGACCATGGACTTTGGCAACTGTAACGATACCGAAGAATTTGTCATGATCAACCCGATGACGCCGGTTAACAGGGGCAATCTCAGCATGATAGGTGTCGCGGGAACCTTGGATAAATCCAACTGCAACCTGGATTACAAGCCCGGTATCACCGTTTACAAGTTCGGCAAGGATGTTCAGGTAAACGGCCCTGCTCAGGTTGAAGCCCTGATTAACCAAGACCCTGAAATCTCCGCCCAATTTACATTATGGGGCCAGGCCGGTTCCGTTGTTGAAATGGGCCGCATGATTATCCTGCCGATGGGCAATACCGTTCTGTATGTGCAACCCATTTACCTGGCCTCAACCAAAAACAAAATACCCGAATTAACCAGGGTCATTGTTTCCATTGGCAATGTGGTGGTTATGGATAAAACCTTATGGTCGGCTTTTAACCGTTTAAAACAAATTTACATCCAACATGCCGCCGACAGCGACGGGACAGAAACGCCTAAAGCAATTATGAATCCGGAAATAAGCAAATAATCAGCCAGTGAACAGAACCGGCGGCATAATTGCGCCGGTTCTTTGATCGGCCTGCCTCAACGTAGCTATTGCAACATCAACTCGCCCATCCGGCTTGCCAATCTTTCACTCAAGGCGGATAACGCCTGCTTTAAGTCATCAAAGCAAAACCAAGGTAATTGTTATAAAAATTTCAGTTGTTATTCCCAGCTACAATCGTCGCGATCTGCTGAAACGTGCATTATTATCCGTGTATTCGCAAACTTCCTTGCCGACAGAAGTTGCGGTAATCGATGACGGTTCCAGCGACGGCACCGAGGTCATGTTACACCGGGAATTTCCGCAGGTGAACTATTACTATCAGAATAATCTCGGCGTCAGTGCGGCGCGTAATCTTGGCATACAACAAGCGACCGGCGATTGGCTGGCGTTTCTGGATTCCGATGATGAATGGCTGCCTGAAAAACTGGCCAACCAGAAGGCGGCATTGGCGGCTAACCCTGAATACAGGATTTGCCACGCCGAAGAAAACTGGATACGCAATGGCGCTCAGGTTGACGTACCAAAAAAATACGCCAAGACCGGTGGCTGGATATTCAGCCATTGCCTGGCATTATGCGCGATGTCGCCGTCCACCGTATTGATGCATCGCTCGCTGTTGACCGACGTCGGACTGTTTGATGCCCGGCTGCCGGCCTGCGAAGACTATGACCTGTGGCTTAGAATCACCGCAAATTACCCGGTTCTTTTGGTTGAACAGCCGCAAATAAACAAGCATGGCGGTCATGAAGACCAGTTATCTTGTGCATTTTGGGGCATGGACCGGTTCAGGATCAGCGCCTTGCAAAAAATCATCGATGCCGGTCACTTGTCCGACCAAAACCGGCAGGCGGCGATCAATATGCTGCTAAAAAAAGCTGGTATTTACCTTAACGGCGTTACCAAACGCGGTAAAACCGAGGAAGCGGACTATTACCGACAACTCATTAAGCGCTATGCAATGAATGTTGATTAACATGCCGAAAGATAACTGCTCACTAAATAATAAATCCGTTAAAAACCTTAAAAGATTATCACCACGAAGACACGAAGGACGCGAAGTTTTATTTCTTCGTGTCCTTCGTGTCTTCGTGGTGAATAAATCACTTTATAATCGCCTTTTTGCCGACATCCGCGCAATGCTGAGTCCGCCTGCCGATGAGCATAATAAAGATGCTGTTACGTTATTTGACTCTAAAGCTACAGTTGCAATCGCCCTTGGCCATACAGCTTAACTGTTCAACCTCCTTATCCAGCAACGAAGACATCAGCGCCAAATCGAACGCGCAAATCTCATGATGCTGCTGGGCCAGATCGTGATAAATACAATTATAAGCCTCCATATTGGTGCCTTCAGATTCGGGTTCTATATCCACTTTCACTTGAAAGCCGAGATCGTTCATGACGATGGCCAATTCATCAACGCGCTGGGTTAAGTTTTTTCCCTCGAATTTGCCACGCAGCTTATCCGCCAGCTTGCCGGCCAGTTTTTGCATATAGGCTTTAAAGCGGTCAGGGCCTATTTCCTGCTGCAAATCGCTAAGAATTAAGTCTGAAAACCAGGCGTATTGCTTGGGAAAATAATTGTTGCCTTTATCGGTGATCACATAAATAGTCACCGGACGCCCGGCGGTTTTATTGAGCGTGCTTTTCCTGATATAACCATCCCGCTCAAGAACCACAAAATGCTGCTGCACACCCGTTCTGGAAATATCCAGCGCTTTAGCCAGCTCATCAACACTCAAGCCATTCCTGCTTTCCAGCAGGCATTCAAGTATCTGATGTTGGCGCGAACTTACCTTTTTAAGCATTAGCGGATTCATCCTTTGGTCATGACTTTATTGTTAAACGTGCAGCGGTATAGAAGCCGAAGTTGATAAAGCGGACTTTGTGCTCCATTATCAGCTTCGTTATCTATAATAGCTCATTATGACATATATAACTTATAAAAGTTTTATATAGCAAAAAATCGTCTATTGTTATAAACTCCTACCTGAGCAAGCTTGCTTAAAATAAGAATAATGACACTACAACAATACTGGAGACAACGATGAGCGAATCACAAGAAACAACTAGCCAAACACTCTATGAAAAACTCGGCGGCGAAGCGGCTGTTAATGCCGCCGTAGATATTTTTTATCGCAAAGTGCTGGCGGATTACCGCATTAACCGTTTTTTCGACAATTCCGACATGGAAAAACAAATTGCCAAACAAAAGGCTTTTTTGACTATGGCATTCGGCGGCCCCAATAATTACAGCGGCACAGATATGCGTACCGCTCATGCCCGCTTGGTCAAAATGGGCTTGAATGCAAGTCATTTTGATGCGGTCATGGAACATCTTGGCGCAACATTAACCGAGCTAAACGTACCGCAAGAACTGATCGCTCAAGCAGCGGCTATTGCAGAAAGCACACGCAACGACGTATTGGGCAAATAACAGAAATACCAGGTGGAGACCATGCGAAGCATAACTATTGGCGAATCAACATTTTCCTGCCAACCCGATGAGACCGTATTGGAAACCCTGTTAAGGGGAAACGTACAGGTGCCTAACGGTTGCCGCCAAGGCCTTTGCCAAGCCTGCCTGATGCGCAGTCTTGATACCCCTCCACCTGTTTCCGCTCAAAACGGTCTTAAAGATACCTTGCAAAAGCAGAATTACTTTCTGTCTTGCGTTTGTCATCCCGAACAGGATATGACCGTAGCCTTGCCCAATCAGCAAGGCGCTTCGGTTGAAGCCGGCGTCATCAAAAAACGCCTGCTGACCCCCGATATTGTGCAGTTGGTTTTGGCATACCAAAGCCCGTTTAATTTTTTCGCAGGCCAATTCGTTAATTTAAAACGCCCCGACGGCTTAACTCGAAGCTATTCGATTGCGAATATCCCGCGGCACGAAAACATTCTGGAATTTCATATTCGCCGCTTACCGAACGGCCAATTCAGCAGCTGGGTGTATGACGAATTGGAAGTAGGCGCTCAATTAACTATTTCAGAAGCGCAAGGCTCTTGTCATTACCTGCCCGGACGCGCCGAGCAGCCCTTAATGCTGGTCGGAACCGGCAGTGGTTTGGCGCCGCTTTACGGCATTATTGCCGACGCTTTGGCGCAGGATCACTCAGGCCCCATCCACTTGTTTCATGGCAGCCGCGATCTTAACGGCCTGTATTTTGTTGATGAAATGCGCGAGCTTGCCGCAAAGTTCGATAATTTTCATTACACACCCTGTATTTCAGGAGAAGGCATTGAATCGAACCATGTCCAAGGCCGCGCCCACGACATTGCCTTGTCATCCACTGAAACCTTAAGCGGCTGGCGGGTTTTCCTGTGCGGACATCCGGAAATGGTCAACCAGACCAAGAAAATGGCGTTTATGAAAGGCGCGTCCATGGCCGATATTTACGCCGACGCCTTCCATGTAATGCAGGAACATAAATAAGCACGCTTGCAATAACGGCCCTGTTGTTTACTGCAAGCGGCAAACGGCCTTATGAATAACCCAAACCCGCCCCGAATTTTTATCTACGCCGCGCTGCCTTGCGAGGCCAAGCCGCTAGTCGAGCATTTCAAATTAAAGAAAGATACGACTATCCAGCCGTTTGCGATTTATCTAAATCCGGACATCTGCCTGACGGTAACCGGACTGGGGAAAAGCGCGATGGCGGCGGGCGTGGCTTACAGCCAGGCTTTATTTGCTTCAGTCGAACATCCGGTGCTGGTTAATATCGGTATCGCGGGGCACATCGATCATGCGCTGGGCAGCCTGTTTTTAATCGACAAAATTGCCGATGTCGACAGCCTGAAAAGCTATTATCCGCCCGTGGTTTTTACGCCGCCCTGTCTCACTGCAAACATCCGGACCGTATCCAGGCCGCAGCCGGTTTATGACCGGGAGCATCTTTGCGACATGGAAGCGTCTGCCTTTTATGAAACCGCGGTGCGATTTTCGACCGGTGAATTAATCCACTGCCTAAAAGTTATTTCGGATAATGAATTATCGCCTGCCGAAAATATCCAGCCCAAGCAGGTCGAGGCCTTGATAGCCGCGCATGTCGCAGCAATTGAAACCCTGCTGGCAGAATTAAGCCGTCTGGCGGCGCTGATAACAGCCTCGGAACCGGCCCGGTTTGAACAGCTGATACAACGCTATCATTTTACGGCCAGCGAACAGGGACAGCTAAAAAACCGGCTGTCCCGCTGGGCGGTTTTAACCGACAACTCAATCCCTGAGCTTGATGAATTCCAATTGCACAGAGGCAAGGATGTTTTATGCCGGCTGGATCAGCAGCTCAGTCAAATTGAGTTTTCTTTGTAATCGTGAACCGTTAAAAAAATATGAACGCGTGCTTGCTAGCCGCGACGATTACGATATAAACGAAACAGGCAAGCGCGCCGGCAAAGGCTTTCCAGCGTAACGCGCCTTGGCTCTTGATAGCAACAATACCCAGACCGACGTAAGCCACCAAGGCGATTAGTTTGGCGATAATCCAGCCGTACTCGGCCGACAACCATGAACCTTGAAAAACCAGGGTAAAGCCGGTGATCAATAAAAAAGTATTGATAATATGCGGCCCGATTTTTATCCATTTTTGTTCCAGCAATTCCGGGCGCTTTTCCGCCAGATAAATCCTGCCGATAAAACTGGAGATGGACAATAAAATAAAGGTGAGATGAAAAATTTTAATCATGCTGTGCTCCTAAGGTTTAACGATAAATAAGTCTGTTGCCGATGTTGCAGCAGTATACGCCGAAAAATCAACGGATCTTTTTGCTGGGTTATTTCGCCGGGCCGGGGATAGCATTGATGTTCCAGGCGAGACAGCCAGAAACGCAACGCCGCCGCCCTGAGCAACGTCGGCCAATGTTGCTTTTCCAGCGGCGCCAACGGCCTCAGGCTTTCATAAGCGGCTAACAACGCCGTGAACTTTTTGGCATTAACCGTGCCGTTATCGCAGCACCAATCGTTAGCCGTTATCGCGACATCGAGCAGCAAGGTATCGGTGCAGGCGCTGTAAAAATCCAACAAACCGCTGAGCCGGTCATCGACAAACAACACATTATCCTTGAACAGATCGGCGTGAATAACGCCTCGGGGCAGATTAACCGGGTTGCTTTTCGCCTGGAAAGCCAACTCATCATCAATCAGCGCCCGATCGGTTGCCGATAAATGCGCGCCGATTTTACTCAGCGCCGTTTTACACCAGCTTAAATCATTGCCGCTTTTTATCGGGAAAACGTAGTCCTGCGTGCAGCGATGCAAACTTGCCAACTGCAAGCCGATTTCCTGGCACTGCAAAATGGATGGCGTTGCCGTTGCCGTACCGGATAAGCGCTTGAATACCGCAGCCGGTTTACCGTTAAGATGCCGCAACGAATTTGCCTCCCGATCGCGTTGAGGCCTAGGGCAAGGCAAATTGTTTTCGCCCAGGTGCGCCAGTAATTTTAAAAAATGCGGCAATTCATCGGCAGTCAGCGACTCGAACAGGGTCAACACAAAACGGCCTTGCGTGGTGCTTACGAAATAATTGGTATTATCTATGCCGTCCGCTATGCCCTCAAAGCTGACGACTTCACCGAGGCTATAAGCACTAAAGAATTGATCGAGTTGCGGGCGTGTTATGCGAGTAAATACAGACACCGGTTTTAAGCGACTACCATTCCAGCAACTTCCACATATTGATGTCGGATTCTCTATCCAGATCGCTACGGCGCACATCCATTTTGCCGTCGCCATTGGTGTCGAGAAAATAATAAGGAGGGCCGACAGCCGGTACGACCTTTATCATATAAAGCCTGCCGCCGCGCCGGTATTCCTGAATGGTCTCTTTACCTTTACGAATAATGGTAATGTCCGGCTCCATCGTTTCACCGTTTTGCACCGGCAAAGGCGGCTCCGGCGCTTCCGGCACCGCCTCAAGCTCAGGCGGCCGCTCGTCGACGGCGTAGACCGGGAAGGCCAGCAAACTCAGTAGAATAAAACGTCGCATAAAGTGACTCTTTTAAAAATAAAAACTCCGGCTATCTTATTACAGTTTCTACCGGCTTGCTTGACTAAAATAACCCCACAATGAGCATCATCAATGTTGGGTTTCGTTTCCCGCCCATCAGGCTTGCAGCTTTACATTCGCGGCAAACCGAAACGGCAAGATCACCCCGGCTCGATTAGGTCAACGTATCCTTCACTCTGTTTTTTCAAACAATCAACGATGCATAGCGTGTTGCCGCGCTTCAAACGTATCGCCTAGCGCCTTAAAAGCTTCCAATCGTACCGGTGCTCATGAGAAAGATTTGTAACTCCCGATCCCGTTTGGATGGCTCACCGAATCTACCGGCAAATGGCAATGAAGTGACTTTTCGTAAGCGGACATGAGTTATAAAAACACTTCCTATAACTCATATTTGATCATATTATGAGTTATAACCTAGAGGTGTATAACTCATGACATGGAACTGGCAGCAACCTGACTGGCCTTATTTCAGCTACGACCAATCCTCGATTGACGGTTTCGAGAAACAACTGCCGCTTGGCGCGGGCCTCTTGTTCGGGGCATCCAAACACCTTGATGAACAAGACAAGCAGCAATTAACCGTCGAACTGATCAGCAATGAAGCGTTAAAGACATCGGCGATTGAAGGCGAATATCTTGATCGGGACAGCCTCCAGTCGTCTATTCGCCGCCAATTCGGGTTGATCACCGACAACCGCAAAATTCCCCCTGCCGAACAAGGCATCGCCCAAATGATGGTTGATGTGTATCGGGGTTTCGAAGCGCCTCTCACCCACGCCATGTTGTTCGAATGGCACAAAATGCTGACCAACGGACGCCGTGACCTAAACGGCATAGGCCGCTACCGGACGCATAGCGAACCGATGCAAATCGTATCCGGCGCTATCTATGCCCCGAAAGTACATTTTGAAGCGCCGCCGTCAGCGCAAATGATGCCGGAAATGCAGCGCTTCATCGACTGGTTTAACGCCAGCGCATCGAACGGAACAACACCGCTGCCGGCTCTATTGCGCGCCGCTATTGCCCACCTTTATTTTGTCAGCATCCATCCTTTCGAAGACGGCAACGGCCGGATCGGACGTGCGATTGCCGAAAAAGCGCTCGCCCAATGCCTGGGGCAACCCACGCTGATTGCCATTGCTTACACTATCGAACGTGACAAAAAAGCCTATTACAGCGGGCTTGAACGGGCAAACAAACAGAATGAGATAACAGCTTGGCTAATCTATTTTGCAGAGATGGTTATAAGTGCCCAAAGTTATACCGCGACATGGATTGATTTTTTGATCAAAAAAGCCAAGCTCTATGACCGGTTGCGCGGGCAAATCAATCCGCGCCAGGAAAAGGTTTTGGACAGAATGTTTCGCGAAGGCCCGGATGGATTCGTTGGGGGATTGAGTGCGGAGAAATACATTGGTATTACCGGCGCTCCCAGAGCCACGGCGACACGCGATTTGCAGGATTTGGTGAGTAAAGGGGCTTTAGTTCGGCAGGGCGAGCGTAAACATACCCGGTACTTTCTTAACCTTGAAAATAAGCCTGCATTGCAGGGAATCCGAGCTAACTAAGTACATGGAAAGCATATAAAACTCATCCCGTAGTAAAACCATTGCGTTCGCCCTTAGCGTGGACTACACTTTGGTTTTTAGCTGTGGGGATTGACCATGTATGCAACCAATGTCAGGAATTTAAAACGCAATCCTTCAGAAGCACTCCGACATGCCGAGCAAGAACCCGTATTGATTCTAAAAGGCAATCAGCCGAATGCCATCATTTTAAATTTAAAAAGCTCGTTAGGTGATATGGACGAGCAATTAAAACCCGCTTTGGCGGCCAGTTTATTTAAAGACCGGGTGCTGTCATTAGGCGCTGCTGCGCAAATCAGCGGCTTAAGCCTGTCCGAATTTATTGATCATTTAACCCAGTTGGATATTGATTTGGTGGTTGCCGACCGACAAACCCCTAAGGAAATGGAAACGCTGGATTCATGGCTATCGTAATAGCCGATGCGGGGCCTTTAATCGCGCTGGCGAAAATCAATCAGCTGCATTTATTGCCCGCCCTTTTTACCGCTGTGTCCATCACCCAGGCCGTAGCGGATGAGTGTTTACGCAATCAATCCGGCGATGCGGTTTTAATCAAACAGGCTTTAGAATCCGGTTGGTTGGAGTGTGTGGATAATCCGGATTTTAAGCACCCTTTATCAAGAAGTCTGGGATTAGGCGAGCAATCCAGCATTGAATACGCCTTACAAACAGATACCAAAACCTTGCTAATCCTGGATGATGCGTTAGCGCGTAAACAGGCTTTGCGCAGAGAATTGATCGTTGTCGGCACGGCGGCGCTGTTGTTTGCCGCGCAACGGAAAGGATTGATTGCCGATGCGGAGGCTTTGATCGCTGAACTCAACCAAGTTGGTTATCGTATTTCAGCGGCTGTGATTGCTCAATTGAAAAGTGGCTTGGTATGAATTATCGCTGTTGGGAGTGTCAACTCGACTCCACCTTTTTTCTTGGTTTTTTTGCGATCACATAAACGACTTCAAGTCACACCATAAGGGTAAATCTACCTTACAGCCCTAGGACTGTCCTATTCGTATTTTCAACAACTTAACAATATCTTGAAAGTCGGATGGCTGTTGTTCAAGAGGAAGGCTTACCAGCTGTTTTGCAATCTGTTTGTTTTGTTCTTTTCCTTGAAGAACCTTATCGGAAGCATCTTTAACTTGGAAACATTCATTTGCAATAACTCCAAAGACTTCTTTACCGGACATTCGCTCAAGCCATGTTCCAAAACCATATTGAAGAGGATAAATGCCACCGCTTAACTCGTTAACAAAGTTGGAATATTTCTGTTTAACGAAATCCTTTTCTAAAACAGCTACAACCGATGATTTCTTATCTGTAAATCCAGAAAGCTGCTCTAATTGCAATACACCTCCACTTTCATTTTTAAAGTGCTCAGGATTGGCGAAATGCCCAATTGCTAACGGCCTTCGCAGCTCTCGGCTCAGATAAAGCAGCGTTAGATTAGCGGCATCAAGAAATAGACGACTACAACACACATCGAGAATACGTTGCCTGACGTCAATATCTGACTTAAGAAATGAAGATTTTTCAATATAATCAGGGTCGATAAAGTAATTTTCTAATTCCCTTTTACGCCAAATAAGCATGTTGAATGCAATGGGATCGGGAAACTTAACCCATGATTGGTCAACGGTTGCCAGATCTTGATCATCACGATCGATCAGAAAATAATAAGCGGGATGCTGATAAATTAATGCCTGAGCCGCACTACGAACATTATTGCAGCTCCCCATTGCTTGAACTTCAATTGCTGTCAGACCGTTATTATTCAATAGCTCATGAATAACGGCAGGATCAATTTCTTGATTATCTTTACCTTCAACAAATAGCTTGTGTTTCGCAGCTTGAAGAACCTGTGTGGCATCAACGCCAAGTTGAAACTTCACAACGGTACGCCGTTGTCATCAGGCACTAGAAGAGCACGATAGCATTCATCTACAGAACGGAACATTTCTTCTGAATGGGTCGCTAAAATATATTGATTGTGCGGTGCCAGTTTATGAAGTTGCCTGACAAAATCGCCATGCCATTCAGCATTCAGATGTAATTCAGGCTCATCAATCAAAACAATACAAGATTGTTCTAAGGTGTTTCGCCAAATCAGGAAAAGCGTCGCAATCATTTCTTTTTGCCCCGAACTCAAGCCATCGAAAGAAAACGACTCACCGCCAGTGCTGGGTTTTATGCGAATATCTACTGTATTATCCGGTAATGAGCGTAGGTGTTCGATTTGACCACTACAATACCGATCAATGAGGTCGTTCAGCTTGGACAATACAGACTGGGATTCACTTTTATTGATTCCCTCAAATAAAGCAGCCTGCCCCATTAAGGCCCGCAGAATTTCCAATTTAAAAGAACTCACCGGATTACTGATAGTTCGCCCTGAATATTTAGAAATTCGCATAACACGATGTCTAGGGTAATCATCAGCCATCATTCCCAGCTCCGGGTTGGATTCCTGAACCTTCCGATAACTATTAAAATGCAGCAATGGAGGCATAATCAATGGCTCACCTGAAAAAGCCAATATGCTATTCAAAGAATAATCAAGCTCATCGGAATAACGTTTTTTAGTATTACCAAAAACATCAAACAGAGATTTATCTCCTTCGATGTTTGGTTTTGAAAAGCCAGTCCGATGATTAATCGTTAAAGACACAGAACATTTTTTATTGCCCTGTTCAAACTCACCTTTGATAACTGCTTGTTCCTGACCCGCTTTCACCAATAAATTGGCGATGTCCATTAACAACTCACTTTCTCTAATTCTATGGAATCGTTCTTCAACTATTCCTGCCAACATCAATAAAGAACAGCATTCAAGTACAGATGTTTTTCCGCCACCATTTTTGCTACCAAAAAGCAGAATATCCGCATCCCCTTTCATCACAGGACGCGGGAAATCAATCTCTAATGAGTTGAGCTTTTTATAATTCTTAATCGTTAATCGACTAAGGCGAATACCTGATTTTTTTTCATTCATAGTTATTCATTTCTTTGTGAAAAGAGCGATTTTAATCATCGTGTTAAGTTGTAAAATCGCATTCGCATCCCAATAAAACTAGCAATATGACATAAAAATACTATTTATAATTATGCTTTCTCTTAGCGCAAGTATTGTGACATACCTAGCATTAAGTAAACACCCAAACAGGTGACTTGTAAAATTCCGCGAGTCGAATCAGCGTAAGTAACGCCATAAAATCAGAACAAAATAACCAAAATGGCTAAAACTGACTAACGTTCAAACGCCTTTAGCAGTAATTTAAACTCTCGTAGATTCCAACCAATCCTTGCATTCAGCCAACGTCATAACCGGTAGCGTATGAAAATCTGCCTTAATCTCAAGAATATTGGTCTCGCCCATCACCAATGCTTCCGCCCGGCCAACGACAGCAAGAATTAAAAACATCTGATCCGCTGCATCTCGAATTATCGGCAAACCCTCGGGAACTTGCTCAATCACTACTGTTTCCGCATAAGGCAGGAAATCGGCAAGCAATAAGCCCTGTTCCGCTTTACTGAGCTTGAATTTAGGATAAGCCAACACACGGATCAACTCGCTGACCGTGTCTTTGCTTGCCAACGGGGTAATCTCTGCGTTTTGCCAACTATGCCGTAACCACGCCATTTTTTGCTGAGAAAATAACAATGCCGAAATCACGCAATTGGTATCCAGCACACCCCGTCGGCTCATTCGCGTCTTGCCCAGGCAATCGCATCGTTCACATCCTGCTCATCAATACCCAAAGCTTCCAACTTGGCTCGAACCGCATCCGCCTGCTGAATCCGGACGGGCGTCAGAACAATCCGCCCCGATTCCACCGCTACGTCATAATATTCCGCCTTGCCTACCGACTGCACCACCGATTTAGGCAAGGTCAGTTGGTTTTTACTGGTTAATTTCGCTAACATGCCAACCTCCAAAGTAAGGAAGTAAGATTATATGCCCGTAAAGGTAATGTATGTTGCTTTTTGATATGCTATTTCAGGCTAATGTAGACATGGTTACTCGCAATAGCCTGGACTATCAACACACCTTAAATCACCCAATCTTCCAACTGTAACCCGGCAATGCGTTCAAACTCACGCCCATTATGCGTGACAAGTGTAGCGTTCAGGAAAAGGGCTATCCAAAGGTCATTAGCGCCTATCGGGGTGACTGCTTTAGCCGGGCAGGGGACATCGCCGCACCATTCGCAAAGGCCAGAGAGCGCATTAAAACACCTTGCTAATGCGCATTTTTGTTGTCATGATGTGCGCATCATAAATTCGTATATGGAGCGCATCATGCAAGAAAGTTTCTATGACACTCATGCCTCGAAAAAATCTACAAATCTCAGCATCAACAGCGACCTGCTGCAAAAGGCAAAAGCCCTGCACATCAATCTTTCCAAGGCATTAGAGCAACGTCTTGTCGAAATGCTGCTGGAAGAAAAACGCAGGGAATGGCGCGAGGAAAATCGCGAAGCCATTGACGCTTACAATCGGCGCATTGAAACAGACGGCGTGTTCAGCGAAGGATTAAGGCAATTTTGATGGCGCAGTTCGATGTCTTTGAAAACCCCAATAAAGCCACAAATCAAGCGATTCCTTATCTGCTCGATGTTCAGTCCGACTTGCTCGATACCCTTTCAACACGCGTAGTCGTACCCCTCGTATCCGCTTCGGCTATGGGTAAAGCGATCAAACATCTTAATCCTGAATTCACAATAAGAAATACCGCTGTGTTTATGTCTACAGCGGAATTGGCCGGCGTTCCGGTTCGGTCTATCGGTGAAAAAGTCGACTCACTAACAGGCCGACGTCATGAAATTATTGCCGCACTTGATTTTCTATTCACCGGCTTCTGAACGTTAATTGGCGGTTTGCCCGGCAATTGCTCCACCTGTCTTACCGAAATTTTCAACCGCCGTCTGCCGACAATGTCGGGTTAATCAACACAGCTTTTTAAGCCACCCAATCTTCCAACTTTAATCCGGCAATACGTTCAAACTCGCGTACGTTATGGGTGACAAGTATAGCGTCCAGAGAAAGTGCATGACAGGCTATCCAAAGGTCATTAGCGCCTATCGAGGTGCCTGCTTCTTTAAGCAGGGTAAATTGCCCGGCATAGTGCTCGCATAAGCTATGGTTGGTATTGTATTGAGCAGGGATCAGTTGGGTGAGCTGCTTGATTTGGAGCAATACCTGAGCCTTGCGAGTGCTACGCTCTGCGCCCTTGAGCAGTTCGGCATAGGTGATAAAAGACATGCACAGTACGGCATCTTTATCCAGGGCATTGATCGTTTCGGCGATGGGTGGCGGGTTGTTGGCAATTTTGCTCAAGCTGATTAACAAAATCTTCATCAAAAGCATTGAGCGCTGCCAATAAGGCTGCGCCACGATCAACGGGTAGCGGGTGAATAACGAGATCGCCATTTGCGTTACGGCTGATTTCAACCTGGGTCGCATCAATGCGAAACTCTTGCGGAATCCGCACCGCTTGGCTGTTGCCGTTTTTGAAGATACGCGTGGTTAAGGTCGACATAAGCCCCCCTGATGGTGTGTACACTACTGTGTGTATCTTATTTTCAGGCTGATAAACTTGCAAATTATTATTTGGACTGTGATGGTATTTTTCTTTGGCGCGGCTTCATGGGGGCAACCGGGTGGAGACGCGTGTAGCCCAAATTTTTTCAATTCATTCCCCATCCGCCAACCGATACCCCACGCCCGCTTCGGTCAGCAAGTAACGCGGCTGAGTGGGATCCGATTCAAGCTTCCGGCGCAATTGCCCCATGTAAATCCGCACATAATGAGCATGCTCCACGTAGGCAGGCCCCCAAACGTCCAGCAATAACTGCCGATGCGTCAAGACCTTGCCCGCATGATGAATCAACACAGTCAGCAGCCGGTATTCGATCGGGGTCAGATGAATTTCCTGTTCGCCGATATGTACGCTGCGCCGGGACAAATCAACCTGCAAATCGCCGACGCAAAACAGCGCATCAACGCCGTCTCCGGCAAGCTGCGCGGCGTGGCGCAGCGATACGCGGATACGCGCCAGCAGTTCGCCGATGCTGAACGGCTTAGTCAGGTAATCGTCGGCTCCGGCATCCAGCGCGGCAATCTTGTTGCTTTCCTGGCTTCTGGCCGACAGCACGATAATCGGCACCGCCGACCACTCGCGAACCTTGCGGATCACCGCTATGCCGTCCATGCCCGGCAAGCCCAGGTCCAGGATGACCAGTTCCGGTTTGCGGGTGCCGATTTCCACTATGCCCCGTTCGCCGGTTCCGGCCTCAATCACCTGAAAGCCCTGCACGCTCAGGCTGGTGCGCAAAAACCGGCAGATTTGCGGATCATCCTCAATGACCACAATGACAGATTTGATGTTATTCATCTTGCAGTTGCTCCGCGGCCAGTTGCGGCGGCGCTTCGTCTACCGGCAGCAGAAAGAAAAATTGCGCCCCGCCCCCATGCCGGTTACCGGCGCCGATAACGCCGCCATGCGCGATAATGATAGCCTTGCAAATGGCCAGACCTAAGCCGACGCCGCTTTGGGTGCCTTCCCGGTGTACCCGGTAAAACTTATCGAACAGTTTTTCCTCTTCTCCCGGCGGTATGCCGGGGCCGCGATCCGCTACTGTCACCTTTAGCATATGGGCGGACAGCTCCGCGATGATGTCGATCGGGCTGCCCGGCGGCGTATATTTGCAGGCATTTTCCAGCAGATTGACCAGCACCTGTTCGATCAGCACCGCATCGACGCGAACCAGACACAGGCCATCCGGCAGGTTTGTCTTGACCAACCGGCCTTCCAGCCGCTTGTGCATTCGCGTCAAGGTTCCGCCGATGATTTCATCCAGCGGATACCATTGCCGGTTCAGCGATGCCTGCCCTGCATCCAGACGGGCCATATCCAGAATATTATTGGTCAGGTTCGACATGCGCAACGCTTCGTCATAGATGGTCAGACTAAGCTCTTGCCGATCCGCGGGTGCAAGCTGGGCGTCCTCCTCGACCAAGGTGCTGGCCGCGCCGACGATCGATGCCAACGGCGTGCGTAAATCATGGGAAATGGCGCTGAGCAAAGAGTTGCGCAAGGTCTCGGATTCCATGCGCAGTTGCGTTTGCTGCGCTTCGTCGGCGAGACGCACCCGTTCAATAGCTTGGGCAATCTGGCTGATAAAGGTGTCCAATAACCGCCGCTGCTCGGGCAGAAACACCCGGCGCAAGTTGGCGGCGCGCAAAACCAGCACGCCGATCACACCGCGAAAACCGGACATAGGAAAAAACACCGCATTGGCTCCGGGCAAAGTATCGGTGCCTTGTCCCGCCATCTGGCCGTGGTCGAAAACCCACTGCGCCACGCTCAAATCGCAATCGCGCAGGGATTCCGGCAACGGCGGATCCAGCGGGTAGGCTATCCGGCTGTCATCGGTGGGAAACAGCAATACACTGGCGCCGCCGAACTCCTCCTGAATATGACGCGCGGCGATTCCGGCGGTTTCCGCTACGGTACGGCTGTCCGCCAGATCCTCGCTCAGCGCGTAAAGGACATTGGCGCGCCGTTCCCGGTGCGAGGCGACCTTGGCCTGAGAGCGCATATTGCTGGTCAGGTGGCTGATGATCAAGCCCACCAACAGCATAATGACGAAGGTCACTAAATACTGGACATCGGCAACCGCAAAGGTATGCACCGGATTTACAAATAGAAAATCGAATGCGGCAACGCTCAGCACCGAAGTCAGAATGGATGCCTCACGGCCGAAGCGGGCCGCCATGAACACCACGCCCAACAAATAAACCATGACCAGATTAGCCAGTTCGAATTTCCCGGACATCACCCAGGCCAGCATGCTCGTGCAAACGGTCATCGCCACCGCCCAGCCCCAATTAATCCAGCGCCGCTTGGCGCGTCCCCAAGGATAACTGGGCCGCAGCACTTTGCCCCCCGGCATCTCTTTTGGCGCTTTTCGCTCCAAGTCGTCTTCGCCGCGCGGGCTGCCCAGCAAATAGACGTTGATGTTATGCGCTTCGGTAATCAGGGTATCGACGACCGAGCCCAGCACCCAACGCCGCCAGCCCCGACGCCGGGGTTTGCCTAATACGATTTTGGTAACATTGCGGCTTCTGGCAAACCCAAGGATTTCCTTGCTCATGTCGGGGCCTGACAAAGTCACCGTTTCCGCGCCCAGTTGCTCGGCAAAACGCAGCACCCGCAACACCTCGTCGCGGCGTTCGGCAGGCAGGCGTTGCAGCTCCGGCGTTTCCACATAGGTCACGATCCAGTGTGCATGAAGGCTGGTAGCCAACCGCTTGGCGGCGCGTACCAGTCGTTCGGCGATGGTATTGGGGCCGATGCAGACCAATATCCTGTCGCCGACCTGCCACACATCACGGATAGAGTGGTCGTCCCGGTAGTCTTGCATTTGCGCATCGACCCGGTCGGCAGTCAGGCGTAGCGATAACTCGCGCAAGGCGATCAGGTTACCTTTGCGGAAGAAATTGCGCATCGCCCGTTCCGCCTGTTGCGGAACATACACCTTGCCTTCCTTGAGCCGCATTAATAATTCATCGGGCGGCAAATCAATCAATTCAACCTCATCGGCCATCTCGAAGACCGTATCCGGCACGGTTTCCCTCACCTGCACGCCGGTCACCTGGCTGACGTCGTCGTTGAGGCTTTCCAAATGCTGGACGTTGAGCGTGCTGTAAACATCGATACCGGCATTCAGTAATTCTTCGACATCCTGCCAGCGTTTGGGATGCCGACAGCCGACCGCGTTGCTGTGCGCCAATTCGTCCACCAACACCAGGGTCGGGCGGCGTTTCAACGTGCCGTCCAGATCGAACTCGCGCAACACCGTGCCGCGATGTTTGACCAGCTTGGGCGGCAATACATCCAGGCCCTGCAATACCGCGACGGTTTCTTGCCGGTCATGGGTTTCCACCAGCCCAACCACCACATCGACGCCTTCAGCCCGTTTGATTTTTGCGGCCAGCAGCATGGCGTAGGTTTTGCCGACGCCCGCTGCCGCGCCGAAAAATACTTTTAGTCGTCCTCGTCGTCGCTGGTTTTCCTCTCGTTCTACGCGGGCAAGCAGGGCGTCGGGGTCTGGGCGGGTGTCGTTCATGCGCGAGTACGGTCTGTTTGCTTTATCGTTCCCACGCTCCGGCGTGGGAACGCGGTGGTAGACGCTCCAGCGTCCCGCAACGCTGGAGCGTTGCAGACTGAATTCCCACGCCGGAGCGTGGGAACTATAAAAGAACCAGGACACTGGAGTGGAGGAGCCGGATGTGCATAGAGATGAGCGTCAGAGCGTGGGAACGAGGGCAATTCATTATTCATAGCGCTGATCCAACGCCAAATTCAATTTCAACACATTCACCCGAGGCTCGCCCAACACACCCCATTGCCGATGCTCAGTATAACGCTCAACCAATTCATGGACACTGTCCGGCGACATATGCCTGGCTTTGGCAACGCGGCTGATTTGATAGGCAGCGGCAGCAGGGCTGATATGAGGATCAAGCCCGCTGGCCGAGGCGGTCACCAAATCCACGGGAACAGCTTCCAAGTGGTTAGGGTCTGCGTCGCGCAATGCCTTGATGCGCGCCTGAACGCCATCGATCAGCGCAGGATTGATAGGGCCTTGGTTGGAGCCGCTGGATGCGCCGCCGTTATAAGGAGCCGGCGACGTTGCTGAAGGCCGTCCCCAGAAATATTCGAGACGACTAAACGCTTGGCCGATTAATTCGGAACCGAGCGGTTTCTCGTCACTGCCGAGCAAACTCCCGTTTGCTTGACTCGGAAAAACAATTTGCGCAATGACCGTGACTGCCAATGGATAGACGATGCCGGTCAGCACAGTAAAAAACAACAGCATGAGTATTGCGGGTTTAATATGGTTGGTCATTGATGATTCCTTTTAATTAAAACGATAACGCAGTTAAGCCAAGGTCGATCAGCTTAATCCCTATAAACGGCACGATAACCCCGCCGCCGCCGTAAATCAGCAAGTTGTTGCGCAACAAGACCTCCGCGTTTTGCGGGCGGTATTTCACGCCTTTCAAGGCCAACGGAATCAACGCGACGATAATCAAAGCGTTAAAAATAACCGCCGAAAGTATTGCGTTGTCCGGGCTGCTCAGTCCCATGATATTAAGCGCGCCAAGTTGCGGATAAGTGCTGGCGAACGCGGCCGGAACGATGGCGAAATACTTGGCCAAGTCGTTAGCCAGGCTAAACGTGGTCAATGCGCCGCGCGTCATCAGCATTTGCTTGCCGGTTTCGACGATTTCGATCAGCTTGGTCGGGTTGGAGTCGAGATCGACCATGTTGCCGGCTTCCTTGGCCGCCTGGGTGCCTGAATTCATCGCCACCGCCACATCGGCCTGGGCCAAGGCAGGCGCATCGTTGGTGCCGTCGCCGGTCATCGCCACCAGACGGCCTTCGGCCTGTTGTTCGCGAATCAATTTAAGTTTGGCTTCCGGCGTCGCTTCGGCCAAAAAGTCGTCGACGCCCGCTTCGGCCGCAATCGCCGCCGCCGTCAACCGGTTATCGCCGGTGATCATGATGGTTTTGATGCCCATATTACGCAGCTCGACGAAACGCTCCTTGATGCCGCCTTTGACCGTGTCTTTCAGTTCAATAACGCCCAACACCTGTCCGCCGTCGACAACCAGCAGCGGCGTGCTGCCGCGGCGTGCGACCGTGTCGGCGATGCGTGTCGCTTCCTCGGGAAATTTTGCATTTTGGGCTTCCACATAGCCGCGTATCGCATCGGCAGCGCCTTTACGGATTTGACGCTCGCCGATATTGACGCCGCTCATCCGGGTTTGCGCGCTAAAAGCGACAAAGGTGGCGTCCAGCTCGTGGATATTCCGCTCCCGGATACCGAACTTCTGCTTGGCAAGAATGATGATGCTGCGGCCTTCCGGCGTTTCGTCAGCCAACGTCGCCAGTTGCGCGGCATCGGCCAATTCTTTTTCGCTGATCAAGCCGATAGGAAAAAACGCCGAGGCTTGCCGGTTACCCAAGGTAATCGTGCCGGTTTTGTCCAGCAGCAACACATCGACATCGCCCGCCGCTTCTATGGCCCGTCCCGAGGTGGCGATAACGTTTTTCTGCATCATCCGCCCGATGCCGGCAACGCCGATGGCGGACAGCAAGCCGCCGATAGTGGTTGGAATCAGACAAACCAACAATGCCACCAGCACGGTGATCGACACCGGCGTGCCGGCTTTGGCGACTTCCACGCTGTAGATAGAAAACGGCAGCAAAGTCACGGTGGTTAACAGGAAAATCAGCGTCAATGCGACCAGCAAAATAGTCAGCGCGATTTCATTAGGCGTTTTCTGCCTTGATGCGCTTTCCACCATCGCAATCATCCGGTCCAGGAAGGCTTCGCCGGGATTGACTACGATCCGCGCTACCAGCCAATCGGACAAGACCCGCGTACCGCCGGTTATCGAGCTGAAATCGCCGCCCGATTCGCGAATCACCGGCGCGCTTTCGCCGGTGATCGCGCTTTCATCGACACTGGCCGCGCCCTCGATGACTTCGCCGTCGGCGGGGACAAAATCGCCCGCTTCAATCAGTACGATGTCGCCGCGCCGTAACGAGGTGCTGGTAACTTTGGCGTAATCGGTGCTGTAGCCCGGTTTATCCAGTTTTTTCGCCATGATGTCGCGCTTGGCATTGCGCAATGATGCCGCCTGCGCTTTACTCCGGCCTTCGGCGACGCTTTCGGCGAAGTTGGCAAACAATACCGTGAACCACAGCCAGAAAGTCACGGCCAACATGAAGCCGGTTTCTGAGCTGTCCCCTGAAAATAATGCCCACAGCCAGAGCCCGGTGGTCAGCAAACTGCCGATATAGACCACGAACATGACCGGGTTTTTCCATTGTTGTTGAGGCGCCAGCTTGCGCAGGGTATCGCCTAGCGCAGCCCACAGGATCTGGCTGCTAAATAGCTGTTGCGTATGACTTTTTGTGCTCATTGATTGTTTCTCACTTTGCTTAAATTCATAGTAAATCACGAAATAGTTAGCTTCTAATTTTGTAACACTCGCGCGAAGCACAACATCCTTCTCCAGCGGGAGAGAGTAGGGTGAGGGGAATCAAAAAAGGCATTTTTGCTTATTTAATTCCCACATTCCTCTCGGTAACTGCTCCTGCGTCGCCTAATAGGCGGGACGGGGTTTGCAACCCCGTTCCAAACGTTTTGATGTTGCCACTATCCCTAAATCATGCGAGAAAACCTGCGGACGAGGTCCGTATACCCCGTCCGGCTTTAGAGCATAGGTATCTACACAAGTACCGGCTCCTTCTCCCTTGAGCGAGAAGGTTGGGATGAGGGGGATATAAATGCTTGTTTTTATTCTCCTCACCCCAACCCTCTCCAACAGGAGAGGGAGCCAGGTCAGTTTGCAATCCATTGTATTTACAATACAAAAAAGTTGTGTAGATACCTATGGCTTTAGAGCTTTCGTGTTTTTCGTGTCTTTCGTAGACAATTCTTTTGGTAGATTTATTGGGCAGTCATGATTAAATGCTCAACCACCGGCCCTAACGCCAACGCGGGAACAAAAGTCAACGCACCGACCAACACCACGGTGCCGATCAGCAGCATCACGAACAACGGCGTATGCGTGGGCAAGGTGCCGACGGTGGTCGGCACGGTCTTTTTTGCCGCTAATGAACCGGCAATAGCGAGCACCGGAATAATGATTCCGTAGCGCCCGAACAGCATCACGATACCTAGAGCCGTGTTATAAAACGTAGCATTGGCGCTAAGACCGGCAAAAGCGCTGCCGTTGTTGCCCGCGGCCGAGGAAAAAGCATAAAGGATTTCGCTAAAGCCGTGCGCGCCGGGATTGGCAACCGCCGATTTTCCTGCGTCGACCATGATCGCCAACGATGTTCCTCCCAGAATAAAAAAAGCCGGAATTAAAATAACGATAGCCGCCATTTTTATTTCGAAGGCTTCAATCTTTTTGCCGAGATACTCCGGCGTACGGCCTATCATCAGACCGGCGACAAACACCGCAATCAGTACAAAAATCAGCATCCCGTAAAGACCTGAACCGACGCCGCCGAAAATGACTTCACCGAGCTGAATCAGCCACATCGGAATCATGCCGCCCAGCGGCGTGTAAGAATCATGCATCGAATTGACCGAACCGTTGGATGCAGCGGTAGTCGCAGTCGCCCAGATCGCCGAATTGACGATGCCGAACCGCGTTTCCTTGCCTTCCATGTTGCCGCCGGACTGGCCGACGCTGACGCTTTGCTCGACGCCAAGCGCAGTCAGCGCAGGATTGCCGCCTTGTTCATAACCCGCCGTGACGAATAATAAACTGACCAACACCAGCGTCATCGCCGACAAAATGGCCCAGCCCTGGCGCGGATCGCCGACCATCGTGCCGAAGGTGTGGCACAGCGCCGCCGGAATCAGGATCAGTAACAGCATTTCCAGAAAATTGGATAATGGCGTCGGGTTTTCGAAAGGATGCGCCGAATTGGCATTAAAGAAACCGCCGCCGTTGGTGCCCAGTTGCTTGATCGCGATTTGCGAGGCGGCAGGGCCTACAGCCAGGGTTTGCGTAGCAGTTTCCGTTGCCGTACTGACCTGCTCAACTAACGGAACAGTTTGGTAAGGTTTGAAGGTTTGCACCACGCCTTGTCCGACCAATACCACGGCTATTAGAAACGACAACGGCAACAGGATATATAAAGTGCCGCGGGTCAAGTCCGCCCAGAAGTTGCCGATGCCGTCCGCATGAGCGCGTTGAAAGCCGCGTATCATCGCAATCAAAACCGCCATGCCGGTGGCCGCCGAGACGAAATTTTGCACGCTCAAGCCCAGCATCTGGGTCAGATAACTCATCGTCGTTTCGCCGCCGTAACCCTGCCAATTGGTGTTGGTGGCAAAACTAACTGCGGTGTTGAATGCCGAGTCGACGGTCACATTAGCCATTTGCTGCGGGTTCAGCGGCAAATAGGCTTGCAGCATTTGTAAGGCGAAGACCGCCAACCCGCCGAACAGATTGAACCAGAGCAGGGCGGCGGCATAACTTTTCCAGTCCATCTCTTGTTCCGGGTTAACGCCGCTCAAACGATAAAACCCAGTTTCCAAAGGCCCCAAGATGCGCTTAAGAAGTAACGGGCGATTTTCATACACCGCCGCCATATAAACGCCCAAAGGTTTAGCCAACAGCAACAGGGCGACAAAATATAAAGTGATTTGAAATAAGCCGTTCGTCGTCATCAAAATTTCTCCGGGTAAAATAACGCCACCAGCAGGTAAATGAATAAAGCGAATGCGAGCAAGCCGCTCAAGCCGTAGATAAAAGTCATGGTTACCTCTTTTTTATGGATGTTCCGAATGGTTAATTTAACCCTGTTGCTATAAAAAAACTGTAAAAATAGCGCTATACAGCGCCCGGATCATCGAATTCGGTTGTTGTGCAGCATTTACTTTGGGAGCCTCTAAAAAATCGGTCATTCTCCTGTTTTGAAGAAGAGCCATGAAGTATCCCCTGTTTGTAAGCCATAATGAATGGGTACTGCCACCTACAAACGCCGGTTTTTATGATTCCCGAAAAAGATGTTTGCTCGTTGCTAAGTAGGAGAAACTGCGAACGAGCGGACGTCATTATCTACGTATTCCGGCCTTACAACCCTCCTGCCTTTACGGACGAAAATTCTAAGACCTGTCCAAGCCAATCTGTGGAAACCCATCAAAATTCATCAATGATTTTCCGGGTTGCCAAGTCGCACAACATAAACCAGTCCAAACCGTCACGCCCCTGTATCTGAAATCGCACCAAGAAATCCCCGTGCCGATACAGCATTCGTTGTTTCTCAATTGCTCCCGGATGCGATCGTAGCGCCTCTCGTCGGCAGGATTCGATGTTAACCTTACTGGGAGGCAATGCATAACGATCAGAAGTGTTCGTTTCTGCGCCGACGACCTCCTTATAGGTCGCCAATCCCGATAAAGTATTCGCTGAATAGGCTATGTTTGAAAATGCCAACAGAACCATAAGACTCAGCACTAAGACCAACGCTTTTTTAATAAACTGGTTATTCATGAAAGTGTCTCCCAAAAAACGGGTAGGGAACCCACTTGAATTAGTCCCGCCCAATTGGCTTTATTGATTTCAATAACAGCCGTTCATGCCAAACCGATCATCAGCAATTGATTACATCATAAAAAAAACGTTGTAAAAAAATTGTAAAAAATAAGCTCAACGCTAAAAGTTTTTTTGGGGCCGCTGGGTGCGTAATTGAGGTATAGCGAGCGATAAGCTTGGCATCGGCTTTGTCAGTCTTTGCCCGGCTTTTGCAAATGCATTGATTTTAGCTGGATTGACGACACTGACGGGATAACCTGAGTAGCCATGAACTCGACCGGCGGCGAACGGTTTTTTCACGATTCAACTACGGTTTTTAGGTATAACCGCGTGGCGGCGCAACGCTGTTATACCAAGACAGGGGCAAGCTCTTTTCGGCCGATGATTCGGTCTAATCTGCGGTTATTTTTTGTTTAGATAAATTTTTCACAGTCACGCAACTTTCATACAGGTCTCCCGCCCTGTACTGCGTTGTTCTTAGGGGCTCATTGTGGATATATTTTGAAATCACAGCCAACCGGCCCTTTTCAAGCGCAAATACAGCAGCAGGCTGCAGAACGCTACGCCGCCGATCACCGCCGGATAGCTGTATTCCCAATCCAGCTCCGGCATGTGCCTGAAATTCATGCCGTACCAACTGAACACCATGGTCGGTATCGCCAGAATCGCGCCCCAACCGGCCAAGCCTTTGACGACTTCGTTCTGGCGCACCGTTTCGAAGGTCAGGTGAACCTGCATCGCCGCCACCAACATCTCGCGCATGCCGTGAATCGCCTGATCGATGCGTTTGATGTGATCGGCAACATCGCGAAAATACACGCCCACATCCTTGGGAATAACACCGGTATGAAAGCGCATCAGTTCGTTGCAAATATCGATGACCGGGTTAATCGCGCTTTCCAGTTGCAACAGCTCGCGCTTTAGTTCGTAAAGGCCTTCCATGGTCTGCCGGCTGGGCCGGTATTGAAAAATGGCCTCTTCCAGCACCTCGAAGCGCTGCTGCAAGCCGTCGATAACCGGCACATAGTTGTCGACGATAAAATCCATGATCGAATACAACGCAAATCCGGGCCCTTTGGCCAATTGCTCGGGCATGGCCTCGCAACGCTCCCTGACTTTGCTGTGGCTGCGCGAGGCGCCGTGCCTGACCGTCACCAGAAACCGCGACCCGAGAAAAATATGGGTTTCGCCAAACTCGACCTGGTCTTCGGCAAGATGGGCGGTGTGCAACACCATGAACAGCGATTCGCCGTATTCCTCGATTTTCGGGCGCTGATGCGCCGCGCAGGCATCTTCGATAGCCAAATCATGCAGCCCGAATTCCTCCTGGATTTTGGCTAGCAGCTCGCCGTTTGCCTCGCGCAAACCCAGCCAGACAAAGGTATGTTCCTGTTTCAGCACTTCGCTGATGTCTTCGATGGTCACATCGCCGATGCTGACGCCGTTTTGATAGGCCACGCATTTCATGATCATGTTGTTGTCAATTTGCCCCGTCACAAGCGTCTCCCGTTATTTGGCAATGGTAATGATCGGCGCGCCTTGCTGCGCCAGATCGGTATATTCCGGGTCGTCACTAATGGACTGACCGATAAAATTCAGCACATTATAAAGCTGCGCATATCCGTGGTTGCCTTGTCATTCTCGATTACCGCATGATCCAACGCCATCGGTGAAAAACAACCTTGCAGGCCGCATAAAGCCAGTATCGTCAGCCATCTTGCAGCGGCTTTAGCGAATACTACCGGCGGGTAGACATTGAAGATCATATCGTTCCTTTGAATTTGGCAATTAAGTTTGCATTTTATAGGCATTAAAACGCAATTAGATTTTAATTATTGCCGACGCCCTCAGCTGAGTCCTCGCGTCAAACGTTTGAACCACTCTCCGGACGGCCCATCAGAATACATCATCGGTCGGCTTCTGCTAACGGATGGCTTTCCGGTTGCAGAAAGCATCTCGGTGATAGGGAAATTGACACGGTGCGATAACGGTAGAATCCTTATCAACCGACGCAACCCGTTCTTCCCGGATATTTCGTCACGAAGCACTAAAGCACGGAAATAATAAAAACTCTTACGGTTTATCAAGCCTTAGTTATAGCATATGAACCCTCATCACTTTCACGCGAGTTCCCATGTCCATAGCAAACGATATACACAATCTGCACGCACAAATGCGCCAGTGGCGGCAGTATCTGCACCGCTTTCCTGAAACCGCTTTTGAGGAAAACCAAACGGCGCAATTCATTGCCGACAAACTGGCAAGTTTCGGTCTGGAAGTTCATCAAGGATTGGGCACAACCGGCGTTGTCGCAACGCTTGCTGCCGGGAACGGCGACAGGAAAATTGCGTTGCGCGCCGATATGGATGCCTTGTTCATTCAGGAGCAAAACACCTTCGCCCACAAATCCTGCCACGACGGCAAAATGCATGCCTGCGGCCATGACGGCCATTCGGCGATGCTGCTGGGCGCAGCCTGCTATTTATCCGAGCATCGCGACTTTAACGGAACGGTGTATTTTATTTTTCAGCCTGCCGAGGAAGGCCGCGCCGGAGCCAGGCGGATGATCGATGACGGACTGTTTGAACAATTTCCGGCCGACTGCGTTTTCGGACTGCATAATGTCCCCGATATTCCGCCGGGGCATTTCGCGGTTAAACCCGGCGCGATGATGGCCTCGTTCGACTGCTTTGAAATTATTCTGGCCGGGCAGGCAACCCATGCTGCGATGCCGCATTTGGGCAATGACGCAATAGTCGCGTCCGCCCAGTTGATTACCGCGTTGCAGACTATCGTCAGCCGAACGCTGAATCCTGCCGATCCGGCGGTGGTCAGCATCACCCAGATCCATGCCGGAAATACCTGGAATGCGCTGCCGGAATCGGTTGTGTTGAGGGGCACTTTCCGTTGCTTTAGCGGCGCCGTTCAAAAAACCATTGCCGATAAAATCACCCGGCTGGTCAATGCGGTTTGCGATGGATTCGAGGTCAGCGCAAAGATCAAGTTCAACCCTGAAAATCCGGGCTACCCGGTGACTTTTAATGCGGAAGCCGAAACGGAACTGGCGCTGCAAGCGGCAATAGCCGTAGCCGGGGAAGACGGTGTCGATCGACAGCCGATACCCGGCATGGGTTCGGAAGACTTTGCCTTTATGTTGCAGGAAAAACCGGGCTGTTATGCCTGGATAGGCAACGGCTCTTCCGAAAACGGCTGCCTACTGCATAATCCGCATTATGACTTTAACGATCGGATATTGCCGGTCGGCACGGCTTACTGGGTGAAGCTGGTTGAAACGGTGTTAGCTTTATAGACTGGCTCAGGTCTACCCTTGGAATGCTCAACTATGTCTTCTAGATTGAATCTATACTCTAGCCGTACTTAAATTTTGGTGACTATCCAGGGAAAATGATTTGGATAATTCATAGAAACTATTTTCGGATGAGCATCAATGGGCTTTAATCTATTTTTTAACTTCATTTGAATTTTCTGAAAACTCCACGTTGATTGCTCCAGTTTAGATGTAGGAGGCGATAATTCAAGATGCAATAAAACCTTTATTTTATTAGCGCTGGAAAATGAATGCGCAATATTTTTCTCTACTGTGTTATTAGAATTATTTTTCATAGGTAATATTGCGGACAAAGTTGAAATAACCTTATTCACAATAGCTTCAACTAAGTCATTTAATTTCAATTTTTCTGTATCTTGATATGTGTAATCCTTTATTTCTATTAAATACCCCGTATTACTATCAACCGCTAAAATATCAACTGCACTAATGCCATTTTTAATCTTGATAAAATGATTTCTGTAATACGGCGTGTCATCAAATTTTATGGCTTCAAAATCAAAACTAAAAGACAGATTTCCTTCCTGAATAACAATCGACATCTAAGCTTCCTTCTTGCTTAAAAATCTGTCATCCTGCTCTAGCTCTTCATCCAGAATAACTATATCCTCCAAATATTCAAAGTCTTCGCTTTGGCTTACTTTAATATCGTACCCTTCAAAACCTAAACTAAAATACTTAACCTTATCTTCTTTGCTTCGTAGTATTTCCAACTCTTTAACCAAAAATAAACTATGAGTTGCAACAAAGACCTGCATTCCAGCGCGGCTAAGTTCGACTAAAACCTCGGCTATTTTTCTGATTAACTTAGGATTCAAATTTGCTTCCGGCTCATCCCAAAAAATAATGCTGTTTTTATTCAATGAGCCATTGGCTATAAGTTGGGCAATCGTGGCTATTTTTCTCAAACCTTCTGCAATTAAAGCGATTTCCGTTTTATGCCCATTGGTAGACGCCAAATAAAACCTGCCACGTTCTAATAAAATTTCCCCTTCTAATATTTCTTCTAAAATAGATAGAAGCTTGCTTTCTACTGGGTAAGATTCAATATTTTTTAGAGCGGATAATCCTAATGATTTTGCTAGATTGTAATATATTTGATCAAAAGATGTTTCTCTCGTCTCATATAAAGAAATAAATCCTTCATAGAAAGAAAGCATCTCTTTAGCTGGAATAAATATGCAACTTTTTTCAAAAAAATCTATTAATAGGCTTTCTTCTTCAACACCAATTTGATTGTAATCGGAAGAATAAGATTTAACTAAATTAAATGGAATAGAATATTTTTCTAAATTTATATTAATGGAACATTTATCTTCATGGCGACTAATTAAGTTGTCCAATTCATCGGGCTTAAAAATACCCATTAAACTTATCTCAATGGCTTCGGATATGGCTTGCTCAACAAACATTTTCCTTTCATAATAGTCAGCATAAAAGTAAACAACGTGATTTATACTCATAATTATAGAATAAAGCAGTTTAAGTAAATGGCTTTTTCCCGTACTATTTTCACCAATAATTACATTCAAGCCATCAGAAAACTCTAAGCGTTCATTTTTAAAAACGGTAAAATTTTCTATAAAAATACTCTTAATTATTATATCGTTACTTATATTCGTTGTCTCAATTCCAAGCGTAATGGTGTCTATTAAATTATCGTCATTTACCTTTACAATTGTTTTTATATAGGAACCTTTTGCCGGAAATAAAACAGGTTCTTTTAAAAGGATCCATTTATCAACAGCCAAATGCCTGCCGTCTTTCTCATTTCCACTGCATACACCGTAATGGGTAACGGTTGAATCTTCGGCCAACAATAAAATATCTTCAACCTCAACTCGATTAACGATGTCCAAATATTTGTCATCGTAGCCGTTTATCCATTCATCGTTATTGATAAAATCCGCTTTCTTATTTTCTCCGCCCCATTTTGCGCGAACTAACCAATAATTCATGATTCAACTCCAGGAATAAAAGGGGACTATTTTTTTGACTCGAACAGCATATGCGCCATTTTTTTTGCTTTGGTTTTTAAATAACCGACGTTGTCATCATGAGCCACGGCCTCGACCGGGATGCGCCCAACCACGTTAATGCCGAGTTTTTCCAGCTCTTCGATTTTCTTGGGGTTATTGGTGATTAACTCGACGGACTTTACGTTCAGGTTTTCCAGCATTAACGCGGCGATGCTGTATTCCCTTTCGTCGGCAAGATGGCCTAGGTGGATATTGGCATCGACGGTATCCATGCCTTGATCCTGCAAATTATAAGCCTGTAGTTTTTTCAACAGGCCGATGCCGCGGCCTTCCTGCCGCAGATAAATCAATATACCGAAACCGGCCTTGTCGATCATTTGCAGCGCCATATCCAGCTGTTCGCCGCAATCGCAACGTCTTGAACCCAATACGTCGCCGGTAAAACACTCGGAATGAATGCGTACCGGCACGTTTTCCTTGCCCGCAACATCGCCTTTAACCAGGGCGACATGCTCCTTGTCATCAAGGGTATTGCTGTAATAATGCAGGATAAACTCGCCGTGTTTGGTCGGGATCGGCGTCTGTACCAGATTTTCTAATTGTGGCTTCACGTAAATAACTAATCCAAAAATTGATTCTATTTTACCCAATTTGGCGGCTATCGAGTTAAAAAGTTTCATGCCGGTTTGGGAAACCAGTATTGCAAAGGCTCATTACCCACAGGCTTTTATTCGCCACGAAGAGACGAAGAAATAAACTTCGTGCTCTTCGTGTCTTCGTGGTAACTTTTTTAACTACCTAAATAACAAGCCTTTATTTTCTGGCTTCGATCAGCTTGATGATATGACTACTGCGGTCGTCGACATGCACCGAGGTAAAGGCGCAGGCTTTAACGTTTTTAACGGTGTTCCGGTTGATATTGGCCCCGACCAGCGCGACAACGATTGGGTTAAGCAGGTTCATCAGCCCGCCAAGCACGGGGTTTGAACTGATCACATGCTCCAGCAATAACACTTGGCCGCCCGGTTTGCAGACCCGGTAAACTTCCTTCAAGCCCTTTACCGCCGACGGCACCGAACAAAATACAAACGAACAGATAACCGTGTCGAAACTGTTATCGGCGAAGCATAACGACTGAATGTCCATCAGCTCCAGGTCGACCTTGATGTTTTTCCTATCCCGTTTCTGCGCCGCGTACTTTAGCATTTGCTCGCTAAAATCAATCGCGGTTATTCGGGCATCCTTGGGGTAATAATCGAAATTCTTGCCCGTTCCTACGCCGACTTCAAGGATATGATGACCTTCGACCTTGGCCCAACATTTTTTCCGCCAGCTTTTAAAAAACAACCCTTCCATGACCGCTTCCATGCCCTCGAAATACGGGGCGATGCGGTCGTATCGTTTTCTGATTGCGGCGCTGTCTGGCTTCATGATGGCCTCGGGTAGTTAATCGGGAGCTGCATAGTACAGCGCAAGCTTGGCTGTCATCAACAATAATTGAGTAGTCAATGCTAAGGAATTTTCACCGCGAAGACACGAAGTTCACGAAGAAAAGCAAAGATAAAAACTTCGTGTCCTTCGTGTCTTCGTGGTGAAAAAAGCTTTTAATTTGGTTTCGGCTTAGGGATATTGCACCGGCACCGGCTCCAGTTTCCAGATGTCCCGGTTATAGTCGCCGATGGTTCTGTCCGTGGAAAATTTGCCGCTGTTTGCGCAGTTCAATATGCTTATCCGGGTCCAATGGTCTTTATCCTGATAGGCGACTTCCACGCGTTTTTGCGCATCGATATAGCTTCTAAAATCCGCGATGGTCATCCACGGGTCGAACTTGCTTTTAATCGATGCGATCAAGTCGTCGAATATCCCCAGTTCAAACTGATTGAAATGCCCGCTTTCTAGCAGATTCATGACCCGCTGCAAATCCTCATCCTGGTCGATGATCGCATAAGGGTCGTAATGCTCCCGCCTTGCTTCGATCTGCTGTTCGGTCAGGCCGAACAGGAAAAAGTTTTCGTCGCCGACTTCTTCCCTGATTTCAATATTGGCGCCATCCAGCGTTCCGATAGTTAACGCTCCGTTCATCATCAGTTTCATGTTGCCGGTGCCGGAGGCTTCTTTGCCGGCGGTGGAAATCTGCTCGGAAAGATCGGCCGCAGGGCAGATTATTTCCATCCCCGAGACCCGGTAATCGGGCAGGAAAAACAGTGTCAGCTTGTCGCCGACATCGGGGTCCGAGTTAATGACATTGGCGACATTGTTAATCAGTTTAATGGTTCTTTTGGCCATCGCATAACCCGGCGCAGCCTTGCCGCCGATCAATACGCAACGCGCAACCCAGTTGCCGGTGTCGCCGCGCTTGATGCGGTCGTAAAGATGAATGACGTGCAGCACGTTTAAAATCTGCCGTTTGTATTCGTGGATACGCTTAACCTGTATATCGAACAGCGCATCGGGATTGAGCTGGATGTCCAGATATTGCTTTTTGTGTTCAATCAGGCGCTGTTTTGCATACTGTTTTATGGCCCGCCAGCGATTCCGGAACTCCGCATCTTCGGCATAGGGCTCCAGCTTTTTTAACTCATCCAGATGGGTTACCCAGCCGTCGCCGATGGTTTCGGTGATTAACGCGGCTAATTCGGGATTACACGAGGCCAGCCAGCGCCGCGGGGTTACGCCGTTGGTTTTGTTGTTGAATTTGTGCGGCCATAAGGCATAAAAGTCGCGAAACAAGCCCTGTTGCAGTAACTGGGAATGCAGTTGGGCCACGCCATTGACCGAAAAACTGCCAACGATGGCAAGATACGCCATGCGCACCTGCTGCTCGGCCCCTTCCTCGATAATCGACATCCTGCCCAATCGGGCTTTATCGCCGGGCCAATGCGCGGCGACTTCCGACATAAAGTGGGCATTGATTTCAAAGATAATCTCCATCAATCTCGGCAACAACCGTTGCATGAGCTTGACCGACCATTTTTCCAGCGCTTCGGGCAGCAGGGTATGATTGGTATACGCCATGGTTTGCCGGGTGATTGCCCAGGCTTTAGCCCATGACAGGCCATGCACATCTATCAGCAGGCGCATCAGTTCGGCGATGGCGATGCTCGGATGGGTGTCGTTTAGCTGAAAACAGCATTTCTCGGCGAAGTTGTCGAATTCATGGCCGTGCTGCCTGACCCAATGGGCAAGGACATCTTGCAAGCTGGCGGAAGCCAGGAAATACTGCTGGCGCAGCCTCAATTCCTTGCCGTTTTCGTTGGCGTCATTGGGATACAGCACCATGGTAATGTGCTCGGCGGTGACTTTTGAGGCCACCGATTCGGCATAATCGCCGGCGTTGAACTCATCCAGGTTAAATTCCTCGGTCGCCACGGCTTTCCATAAGCGCAAGGTATTGACGGTGTTGTTTTGATAACCCGGTATCGGCGTGTCGAAGGGGACGGCCAACACATCATGGGTGCTGATCCAGCAAATCCGGCGGTTGCCTTGTTCGTCGGTCTGTATTTCGGTATGGCCGCCAAGCTTGATGCGTAACGAATATTCCAGCCGCTCGATTTCCCAGACATTGCCGTGGCGCAGCCAGTGATCCGGCTTTTCGACCTGTTCGCCATTGACGATAGTTTGGGTAAACATGCCGTATTCATAACGCAATCCGTAGCCTACCACCGGCAATTGCAGCGTCGCGCAACTGTCGATAAAACAGGCCGCCAAACGCCCCAGTCCGCCGTTACCCAGACCGGCATCGAGTTCCCGGTCAATCAGTTCTTCGATTTCAATGCCCAAATCGTGCATGGCTTGGGTGGCTTCATCTATTACGCCGAGATTAAGCATGGCATTGCTCAAGGTTCTACCCATCAAAAATTCCATCGACAGATAAAACACCCGCTTGCTATCCATTCTGTTATAGGTTTTATAGGTGGTTTTCCAGCGCTCCATCAACCGGTCGCGGATAGACAGCGACAGCGCCTCGCAGGCATAAAAAGGCGATGACCGGAAATTCTCGTCCCGTCCCAGCGAATGCACATAATAGCGTTTAAAATCGCCGATAAAATCCTCTTTTGTTGCGCCCAATGTAGGAACATCAGTAATTGAAGAGACAGGCTTGCTCATAACAAATCGTTTATTAGGCATGGTTTACTCCAAGAGATTGATGCGAATAAGGTATCAATTAAAACGACGTTCCATTATTGCCGTTATAAGTAGGCGTTCATAAGTTTCTTAGGAATGAGCATGGAATAACTTAGGCAAGTTGCCGATAGTCGGAGTGCAGGCTTCGCCTGCATGCGCAAGCAAAGCTTGCACTCCTCCCGCACACTGTTGTCCACTTTATTTCATGCTCGTTCCTTAGCATGAGCCGCTCCCACTCATGCCGGAAAACTTTTGCCCAACGACTTATTTACTTTTCGAGATTGGCAACGCGAACCATAATTTCCAGCCATAAGGCATCGTAAGCAAGCGTGGATTGGCTTTTCTTGATATAGCCGCCCAGCGGCATGCGCTCCAGGCCCATGCGTTCAATGTCGCTGGCATAGGGAATAGCCGTCGTTAAAATCTCGGGATGACTCTCCAGCAGACTGTCCATAATGTCCCGGTGCATTTTTTTGCGCCGGTCGGCCATCGAGAAAAACGGAATCAGCGCAAGGTGATGCAAGTCATTATCCTCGATAAACGTTTCCAGTTGTTCGAGGGTTCGTAACGACAGCGTGGTAGGAATGATCGGCGACAACACTATATCTGCGGCTTCAAAAACGGCTTCGGATAATAGCGAGATATTGGGCGGACAATCCAGAAAAACAAAGTCGTATTCTTCCGCCAAGGGCTTCAGGAGTTTTTTAAGTTGCTGGGTCGGCTTTTTCTTGGCGTCCAGCACCAAATCCAGGTTTCTGAACGAGAAATCGGCCGGCAATAAATCCAGCTTTTCAAAATCGGTGCCTTTAATCAGGCCGTCCAGCTCGCGTTTTCCGGCGATCAAGTCTTTGCTGCCGCCTTTGATCTTGGGCTTGATGCGAAAATAATAACTGCTGGCTCCCTGCGGATCAAGATCCCAAACCAGAGTGCGGTAACCGTTACGGGCGGCCGTGTGTGCCAGATTGACCGCACTTGAGGTTTTGCCGACGCCCCCCTTGATGCTGTAGACAGCTAATACATTCATTATCCTGACTCGTGTTTATACTAAAAAAGTTGAAGCACGATAACACAACCGCTCCGATTGGCAAGATGAGCCGGATGCATTGCCGACTCGCTATCGAACACGGCAATTAGCCCTTTGGATCGACTTAGAACGACTATCCAAGCCGCACGCCGTTACGAGCGCCTTGTTTGACCAGATATAAGGCGTCATCCGCCCTTTTCATCAATTCTTTCCAACTGGGCTGAGCGCCCATAGAGCCTGCCACGCCAATGCTGACGGTAACCGGGTAACGCAATTCCAATCCCACCGGCTGGTTGCGTTCGATGGCATTGCGGACCCGCTCGGCCAACAATAGGGCGGTGCTGCCATCGGTGTTGGGGGCGATAATCAGAAACTCTTCGCCACCCAAACGACAGGCAATATCGTTGGTGCGCGCAGTTGTCCGCATCAGGTTGGCCGCATGAATAAGCACCTGATCGCCGACATCATGGCCCAAGGTATCATTGACCGATTTGAAATAATCCAAATCCAGCATTAAAACACTCAACGGTTGTTTGGCGCGTAGCGCCGTCGCCGCCTCCTGTTCCAGGCGGTTAAGCGCGTAGCGCCGATTGGGCAAGCCGGTCAGCACGTCAGTATTCACCATCGATTTAAGACGGCGGTTCGCTGCCGCCAGCTCGGCCGTATAGCGTTGGATATCCCGACTCTCTTTTTCCAGTTCGTTTTGCAGGGTGATAATGCGCTGCCCGGCCCGGAGGCGCGCCAGCAGCACGCGCAGGCTAATCGGCTTGGTCACGTAATCGTCGATACCGGCATCGAAGGCTTCAACCAGCGCATCCTCATCTTCCGTCGAGGTGAGCATGATCAGGTAAATGTTTTTACCAAAAACCGATGCGCGTAGCGCCTTGCAAAGGGCCAAACCATCCATCGGTTTCATGCGCCAATCGGTAATCACCATTTGCGGTTTGTGCTCAATGACATACTTTAACGCGGCCTCTCCATTGCGGCATACCGCAACCTGATTACCGGCCGCGGCGAGCTGCTTGGAAAGGCGCGCCAGCATCATGGGGTCGTCATCGACCAGCAACAAATTTAAACCCAATAAATCCGATTCCAAGGTATCGACGGTTTTTAGCAGGGGCTGGCGCACATCCGTCTTTACGTCAATCAGCTTTCCCCACTCATACCAAAGCTCGATGGTTTCGTCGATAAACGCAAGCAAAGCCGGTTCGTCCAGAGCATGAAGCTCGGCCTCCGCCGTTAAATACGGCAACAGCACGGCGCGATGGGCTTCATCGGCCACGCAGTAGTTTCCGATCAGGCGGGCGAAAATCAGTTGTCTGGCAAACTGGTCGGTTCTCGTCAGTCCCGCAACCTTCATCTCAAAGCTCAATTTCAGGGCGTCCAAAAATACCGCCGGGAACCCCCAGTCGGCCAACAACATTAAGCTCAAAGCGTTATGGTCAATGGCGAACCGTTCGCGCTCCAACGCAAGAAGCTGTTTGCCCTCCGCCATGCTGAGACATTCGCCGTAAATCTCCGACCAGGCGGTTGCCAGAGCGAGACTGCCAATATCGCTAAGCAGCCCCAAGGTAAACGATTCCGCGGGTATTACGGTGATTTCCCTGGCAGTGAGCGCCGCGATGGATACCGATATCGCCAGGGATCGCGACCAGTAGGCTTCGTAATCGAAGCCCTGGCAACGGCCCTTGCTGTTATTGCCGATTAACGAAAGACTCAAGGCAAAATCGCGCACCGTCTGCATGCCCATCATCATGACCGCCGTTTGCACATCGGCAATGGGCCGCCTGGCCCCGAACGCGGCCGAATTGGCGAAGCGCAAGATACGTCCGCTCAGGGCCGGATCGACTTTTACCAGTTGGCTGACTTGCTGTACGGTGACGTCGTGTTGTTGCACGAGCTGGATGATGGCGAGCGCCGTTCCCGAAGGGGAAGGCAAGCGGTCGGCGGCTTTTAATTCATTAAGATTGAATTCGATATTCATTAATTTTGTTCTTTTCTTTGTAGCAGAGTCTCGACTAAATCCAGCGTAGACTGAGTCAAGTCCTTGGCCATCGACTGAAAATCGGCATCTGCGGCGTTGCCTACAGGATGTGGGTCCGATGCAGGAGCGGAAACTTTTCGGGCGGCGCGCTCTAAGTTTACCGCAAGACCGATTATTTTTTCGGCACAAAAATGTCCGGCCATGCCCTTAATAGCATGAGCTGCATCGGCCACCGCCGGCAGATCGGTTCGAGACAGCGCGGCCGCCAGTTCTGCCATAAACGCAGGCGCTTCCTCGAGAAATAAATCTATCATCTCGGACAGTAAATCATGGTCGTCATCCAGCCGTTTAAGCGCAGCGGCTTCATCCCAACAGGCTGTTGAAGCCTCCCCGTCTTCGGCCTCGCTGTTTACCGGCGGAGGACTGTTGGGGATTGCGCTTTCATCAGGATTATCCTGCGCTATCGCAACGTCAAGCGCGGCGGGTTCGCCCAGCCAGCGCAACAAAACCACCGCCAGATCGGCTCGACTGGCGGGTTTGCTCAGATAATCGTCCATGCCCGCGGACAGGCATTTTTCGCGTTCCCCTATCGAGGCATGGGCGGTAAGCGCGGTGATCGGCGTGCGTAATCCGCCTTCCGCTATTTCCCGTTCGCGCAAAGCGCGCGTCGCTTCATAACCGTCCATAACCGGCATTTGGCAATCCATAAAGACCAGGTCGTAAGCTTGGCGCGCCAGCTGATCCAGGGCCACTTGCCCGTTATTGGCCAAATCGGGCTTAAGCTGAAACTTGGCGAGCTGGGACAGTATCACTTTTTGGTTGACCTTGTTATCTTCCACCACCAGCACGCGTTTGCCGCTGTAATTGAGCAAGGCCTCTTTTTTCGCCTTGGCCGCCGGTGCGGTTTTCTGACCGGGAAGCTTTAAGGCATCGATAACGGCATCGAACAGTTGCGATTGTCGTACCGGTTTTAACAGGCTTTGGCTAAATCCCGACACGAGTCTTTCGGCTTGCGAGCCGATGCAGCCTGAGGATAAAAGAATGCGCGGCGTGTCGGCAATAGCGGGCTTTTCGATAATGGCGCGCGCCAGGGCGAAGCCGTCCATGTCCGGCATTTGCATATCCGACAGCAGCAAATGATAAGGTTCGTTGCGCAAAGCGGCGGCTTCGAGTTCAAGCAGCGCCGCCGGTCCGTTGTCCGCTTCGCTTAAAATAAAACCCCAGTTGCTTAAGTAGTGCATCAAAATCATGCGGTTGGTTGCGTTATCGTCGACTATCAAAGCTCGCCTATCGCAAAAATTAGCTTGCGGGGCCGGAGCCTCGTTATCCACCGCCGCCATCGGCAAGCTAAACCAAAAATGCGAGCCCTGCCCCAAGGCGCTTTCAACGCCGATGCTGCCGTTCATCAGCATTACCAGATCCTTGCTGATCGACAGGCCAAGCCCGGTGCCGCCGTAACGCCGCGAGGTGGAACTGTCGGCCTGTGAGAACGCCTGAAACAGGCGCGCTTGCGCTTCCGCGGTAATGCCGATCCCGGTATCGACTACCTCAAAACGTAGTATCGCCAGTGATGGCGTGTATGCCGAAAAACTGTCGGGAACAGGTTCCGCGGCATCGCCCGGTTTCTGTAACCTTACGGTTACAGAGACCTCGCCCTGTTCGGTAAATTTAACGGCATTGCCAATCAGGTTGGTGAGCACTTGCCGGATACGGGTGGGATCGCCCTGCCAGCGCAACGGTAAGTTGGTCGGCAAAAAGCAGTTTAATTCCAGGCCCTTGCTGTGCGCGCGACTGGACAACAAGGTGCAAACTTCTTCCACCAAATCCGGCAAATTAAACTCAATCCGCTCCAACTCGATTTTGCCCGCCTCCAGTTTGGAAAAATCCAGAATATCGTTGATGATGGTTAACAGCGATTCCGCCGAATTTGACGCAATATCGATCAGGTCCCATTGCTCGCGAGACAGCTGCGTATCCTGCAAAAGATCCAGCATGCCCAATACGCCGTTCATTGGCGTGCGAATCTCATGACTCATGTTGGCCAAAAACTCGGTCTTGGTGTGGGCGACCTGCAAGGCGGCATCACGCGCCGCTTCCAGCGAGGCATTGGCCTGATTCTGGAGCAGCGCCAGCGCCATCATTTCGCCGACTTCCCTGAGCATGGCGATGCGGGACTCGCTTTGCACCGGGTAGGCATCGGTAAAAATAAACAGTACGCCGAGAATGTCCTCGCCGGAAGCAATGGGCACGACGTAGTGGCCGTGCCGCTGCGGGTCGCAATCGCACTGCTCGGCAGCGATGAATTTTCTTGAAACGGCGACTTGCCCGCACAGGCTGTCGCCAAATTCGATGCGCTGCGCCATGTCGTCGAATTTGCCGCATGCCGCGAACTTCTCCAGATACTCGCCATCCTGCACCCGCAGAAACACGCCGCCTTTCTGTTGCCGGTCGCAAGACTTGAGCGTGAACAGAATATCCAGCACCTGAGCGAAACAGTGTTCCAGCGTCAAGGATTGATGCAACGCCTCGGAGATTGCCAAGCGGGCCGCGGTATCGTCGCTTTCGATTTGCAAAGCCGCCTCCTCTTCGACCTGCTTGCTGACATCATGCTGAATCTGTACGTAGCCGGACAGTGTGCCGTTTGCGGTCAAAATCGGGGTAATATTGGTCTTGGCCCAATATTCCAGCGCGTCCTCCGCGGCTTGTCCGTTATCGCTGCCGTTTGCGTGCGCCAATTCCACCACATTATCTACAGGATGCCGGGAAGAGGCGGGCGTGTGGTCTCGACGGCGTCCCCGCAGCCGACCGGACCAGGGTTCGCCGCAATGGAGCCTACTTTGCATATCGGACAGGGCTTGTCGATCGGCGGTAGAACTGTCCAGCACATAGGGTTTTTGTCCCATCAGCGCCTCCTCCGCCCAGCCGGTAAACTGGCACAGCGCCGGGTTGGCGTATTGAATGAATCCCTCCGCATCGGTGATAAGGATCATCTCAGTGCTGGCGTCCAACGCGCGTTTAAGCGCCGTCAGCTTTAATTCATTGGCTTTGCGCTTGGTAACATCCCGGCGTATCGAAATATATTGCTTAGGCTTGCCGGTTTTATCCAGCATGGGCGCGATAGTGCTGTCCACCCAATATAATTCTCCGTCTTTACGGCGATTGCAAAACTCCCCGCGCCATACATGGCCTTCGGCGATAGTGTTCCACATGTTGCGAATGTAATCCTGATCGTGATAGCCGGAATTGACAATACGATGATCTTGCCCGGTCAGTTCATTGCGGGAATATCCGGAGACTTCGCAGAACATGTCATTCGCATAGACAATGCGCCCCTGATCGTCGGCAATACTGACCAGAACGTGATTTTTCAGCGCGTCCAGCAATTCTCTATTGGATGTCGTCTGTTCCTGAACAGTCTGAAAGACCAGCGGCCGTACCGCAAAAAACCAGATCAGCGGCGAACTGAGCAGCGTCAACAAAACGATGTTGAAAACGCTATCCTGTACGGGCGACAATGCAATGCCCCATTGATGAATCGCATCAAGCAGCCATAGAGCCAAAGCTTCGGAAACGCCGATGACGGCAATAATAATGCCCAACGAGGAAAGAAAATTACGTTTCGGGTATTCCTGCGGCGACAATGGGGTTGACATAAGCCTCTGATTTGATTTTATCTGTTTATCACGCTACGGGTTATGGATAATAGCCTGATTATCAGGGTATCACCATACTTTTCGGACGGCGATAAAGCGGCTATTTTCTGTCTGTTGTTAAACTTGAATGTCGGCGTCGATCCGGTATAAAACAGGGGCAGGCGTCATTCCGGCAGCCATCGAATAACGATCGGTTTTCCACAGACTCTCTATTACCCGCTACGCGATTCAGAGCGTAACTTTAAAAGCGTTATTTTTCAAGGCGCGTATTGAATAAGCAAGGATAAACTTTCAATCATCGCAAAGTTATCCTATCCTTTACGCCATAAATTCAACTCTCGCCCCGTCTTGCCCCCGGCAGGCTTACGGCACACACTCTCCTTGGCATTAAATTAAAGAACCATGACTGAAGCAACCGCGTTATTTTCCGATGCAAAACTTGTAATTCCGGGCGGCGTGAATTCGCCGGTGCGATCCTTTAGCGGCGTGGGCGGCACGCCGGTTTTTATCGACCATGCCCTGGGCGCTTATATCTACGACAGTTTCGGCGCCCGCTATATCGATTATGTCGGCTCCTGGGGGCCGATGATCTTGGGCCATGCTCATCCGGAAGTCATTGCAGCGGTCAAACAGGCAGCCGAAAAGGGCTTGAGCTTCGGCGCGCCGACCGAAATCGAGACGCTGATGGCCAAACGGGTTTGCGAACTGATGCCGTCGATCGAACTGGTCAGAATGGTCAGCTCCGGCACCGAGGCGACCATGAGCGCGATTCGCTTGGCCCGAGGCTACACCGGACGCGATAAAATCGTTAAATTCGAAGGCTGCTATCACGGCCATTCCGATGCGTTATTGGTCAAGGCCGGTTCCGGCGCGTTGACCTTTGGCGTGCCCAGCTCTCCGGGCGTTCCGGCTTCCGTCGCCGAAAACACCATTACCTTGACCTACAACGATAGCGACTCGGTCAAAGCGGTGTTTGCCGAATTGGGCGAACAGATCGCCTGTATTATCGTCGAACCGGTTGCCGGCAACATGAACTGCATTCCGCCTGAGCCCGGTTTTCTGGAATGCTTGCGCGAAGTTTGCGACCACTATAATAGTGTGTTGATTTTTGACGAAGTGATGACCGGCTTCAGGGTGGGCTTAACCGGCGCGCAGGGATTCTATAATGTTAAGCCGGATTTGACCACGCTGGGCAAAATCATCGGCGGCGGCATGCCGGTCGGCGCTTTCGGCGGCTCGCGCAAAATCATGGAACACCTTGCGCCGCTCGGCCCCGTTTATCAGGCCGGTACGCTGTCCGGCAATCCTGTCGCGATGGCGGCCGGTTTAAAAACGCTGGAATTGATCGCCCTGCCGGGTTTTTACCAGGCATTGACAGAAAAAACCGAAAAGCTGACGTCAGGCCTGAAAGCTCGCGCCGCTCAAGCCGGTATCGCGATGACCACCAACAGCGTCGGCGGCATGTTCGGACTGTTTTTCAGCGCAGAAACTCAAGTGAGCCGCTTCGCTCAGGTCATGCAATGCGATCAGGACCTGTTCAAGCGCTTTTTCCATGCGATGCTGGAGCAGGGCGTTTATCTGGCACCCTCTGCATTTGAGGCCGGTTTTGTTTCGGCCGCGCACAGTGACGAGGAACTGGATAAAACCCTGGATATTGCGGAAGCGATATTCAAGCGTTTGTGACCATGGCTTTGTAGGCCGGAATAAGGCCATCCAAGCGCGTAGCGCGAGGTGGCGTTTCCGGCGATTTCGGGTGGTGTTTGCCGGAAACGCCAGTTCTCGCTCCCGCTCGAACCGGCTTATTCCGGCCTACAGCACTAATACCCCAGATTGGTTTTCAGATTTAGTAAAAGAAATTGTGAGTCGTTATGAATACACATTTGAAGTGGTTCCTTCAAAGCTTGATGAACGACCATTTTTCTAATAGCCGGGTAGGGCGGGTAACATCTTTTCGTTGCCCGACATTTTGGCTGAATTAACAATATGAATTTTATCAATACCCTTCCCCCTTTGATCTTGGCTTTAATCGGTCTGTTGATCGGCGCATTCACGATGCGCCTGTTGACTGGCAAGGACAAAGCCCTGATCCGCCAACTCTCCACCGACTTGGCTGTTTCAGAAGAAAAGCTAAGACAACTTCAAAGCCGCGAAGCCGAATTCAAGCAGTTGCAGCAGCTGTTTATCGAGACCAAAACCGAGAATGCGCAATTGCAGGCCCGCATGGATGAGCAGGCGAAAAATACCGAGGAAAAACTGAAATTGCTGCTGGATGCGGAACTGCGCCTGAACACCCAGTTTGAAAACCTGGCCGGCAAGATTTTCGACGATCGCAGCAAGCAATTCACCGAACACCATAAAACCAGCCTCGATCATATCGTCGCCCCGCTAAGGGAGCAGCTTGGCGAATTCAAGCAACGCATAGAAACAGTTTACGACAACGAAAACAAGGACCGCATTTCCTTGCGCGAGGAAATCGTCTCGTTGCGCCGCGACACCGCGCAAATGAACCAGGAAGCGCTGAACCTGACTCGCGCCCTAAAAGGCGACAAAAAAGCCCAAGGCAACTGGGGCGAAATGATCCTGGAAAAAGTGCTGGAAAAATCGGGGCTGCGTAAAGGCATCGAATACGAAACACAGGGCGCATTCCGCGATGAAGATAACCGGCTGTTCAAGCCGGATGTAATCGTCCGCTTACCCGAAGGCAAAGACGTGGTTATCGACTCCAAAGTGTCCTTGCTGGCTTACGAGCGTTATTGCTCAAGCGAAGACGACCAGGAACGGGTGCTGTCGTTAAAGCAACATACCGAGGCGGTTCGGGATCATATCAAGGGCCTCAGCAACAAAAGTTATTCAGACTTAAAAGGTTTAAGGTCGCTGGATTTTGTGCTGCTGTTCATGCCGATCGAATCGGCCTTTATCGCCGCATTCCAGGCCGATGAGCATTTATTCACCGATGCTTTCGAGCATAAAATCATTGTAGTCACGCCGACCACCTTACTGGCGACGCTACGCACCATCGAAAACATCTGGCGCTATGAACGCCAAAACGAAAATGCTCGCGCTATCGCCGACAAGGCGGGAATCGTTTACGACAAAATACGGGGCTTTGTCGATGACCTGGATAAGCTGGGCAAGCAGTTAAGCACCGTCAACAGCACCTACGACGGCGTGATGAATAAATTAACCCAAGGCAACGGCAACCTGATCCGCCAAGCCGGCAGCTTTGTCGAATTGGGCGTTAAAGTCAAAAAGACCTTCCCCAAAAGCATCACCGAACAGGCGGGGCTTGATAGTGCCGATAATGACGATAGCTAGAAATTATTGGCTTTTATGAGATACTACGCCGTTTTGTCGCCCGGTTTTTTGATAAAAGCGGTAGGCCGGAATAAGGCTTCCCCCGAGCGTAGCGCAAGAGAAGCGTTTCCGGCTTGCTATGCGATGCGCCGGAAACGCCTGTTTTCGCTCCCCCGCTCAAGCAGACTTATTCCGGCCTACATGCAAAAATTTACAATTACCTGCTTAATTTAGGAGTAACACATGACCGCACTGGTTGGCATCATCATGGGCTCGACGTCCGACTGGGAGACCATGCGTTTTGCAGCGGAAACCCTGGAACGACTCGGCATTCCGCATGAGGTTGAAGTCGTTTCGGCGCACCGTACCCCCGATAAACTGTTTCATTATGCCGAAACGGCAGAAAGCAAAGGACTGGAAGTGATTATCGCCGGAGCGGGCGGTGCAGCGCATCTGCCGGGCATGACCGCAGCGAAAACCGCCGTGCCGGTGTTGGGCGTGCCGGTGCAGTCCAAAGCGCTAAACGGCATGGATTCCCTGTTGTCGATCGTACAAATGCCCGCCGGAATTCCGGTCGGCACCTTGGCTATAGGCAAGGCGGGCGCAATCAACGCGGCCTTGCTGGCGGCGGCCATTATCAGTAACAAACATGTCCAGTATAAGGGCGCATTAAACGATTTCAGGAATGAGCAAACCGAATCGGTGCTGGCGCATTCCGATCCAAGGCCGGGGGACGAGTTATGAGAGTGGGTGTATTGGGCGCAGGCCAGCTTGCCAGAATGATCGCGTTGGCGGGCGTGCCATTAGGATTGGAGTTTATTTTTCTCGATCCCTCCGCCGACGCCTGCGCCAACAGGCTGGGCGAACCCTTGATCGGCGACTACAACGATCCGAAATTACTGGCGCAACTGGCGGAACGCGCCGACGTGGTCACTTACGAATTCGAGAATGTTCCGGCTGAAGTCGCGGAGTTCTTAGCTTCTCATACCCAAGTACACCCTTCCCCGAAAGCCCTGGCCGTTGCCCAGGACCGATTGATCGAAAAAAGCTTTTTCTTTGGACTCGACATTCCTACGCCGAATTATGCGGCGGTGGACAGCCTTGAAAGCCTGCAACAAGCCATGACCACCTTAGGCTATCCCGCCATTTTAAAAAGCCGCACCCAAGGCTACGATGGTAAAGGCCAATCCGTGCTTAAATCGGCCGACGATCTAAAAGCGGCCTGGAAACAACTGCAAGGCGCTCCGGCTGTCGTAGAAGCTTTCGTACCGTTTAGCCGCGAAGTGTCCATCATTGCCGTACGTAGCGTTTCAGGGGAGATTGTTTTCTACCCGTTATCGGAAAACCTGCATCGCGGCGGCATATTGCGCGTTTCCGAATGCCGCGCGGACGATGCAATGCAAAAGCAGGCTGAATCTTACGTGTCCCGCTTGCTGGAAGCGCTGAATTATGTCGGCGTACTGGCCTTGGAATTATTTGAAGTAGACGGCAAACTGGTCGCCAACGAATTTGCGCCGCGAGTGCATAACTCCGGCCACTGGACCATTGAAGGCGCGGAAACCAGCCAATTCGAAAACCACCTGCGCGCAATCCTGAATTTGCCGTTAGGTTCCACGGCGCCGGTAGGCAATGCCGCGATGGTTAATTTCATCGGCGGATTGCCCAAGACTGAGGAACTGTTGGCAATTCCCCATGCGCATTTGCATCTTTACGACAAATCCCCGCGCAAAGGCCGCAAAGTGGCTCATGCGACGGTGCGGGCGGAAAGCCAAGAGCAATTATCGGAGTTGGTCAAGAAACTGGCCGCGTTGGCCGATCAGGTTGATGATTCGTAATGCCTGATTAAGAACGCACACGAAATAGCTTCAACAACTTGCTCCCTCTCCCTTCGGGAGAGGGTTGGGTGAGGGGATAAGACGCTCAAGTTATTTCATCCACGCTACGGATATTAATGCTTAAGCCGCCTCACGCGGTAAAACCTCACGCTCAATGACAGCCGAAATTTGTTGTTTCGCCACCCGCAAATCATAAGCGATTTGCAAGTTCATCCAAAAATCCGCTGTCGTACTAAAATAACGCGCCAAGCGTAGCGCCGTATCGGGGGTAATGGCGCGTCTTTCGCGCACAATGTCGTTGATGCGGGGCGCGGGAACTTTAAGCGCCAGTGCCAGCGCATGCGCGGTCATAGCCAAAGGAATCAAAAACTCCTCTCGCAAAATTTCGCCGGGATGAATAGGCCGTAAAACCTCGCCGGTCGTCACGTCGGAAAAATCCATATTATCCAGGTCTTCAATACGAATAGTCATGATAGTGCCCTCTCAGTGGTAATCGATAATTTCAACGTCATAAGCGCATCCATTTTCAAAGCGGAAACAAATGCGCCATTGGTTATTGATACGTACACTCCATTGCCCGGCCCGGTCACTCGACAGTTTTTCCAACCGGTTGCTCGGTGGACTACGCAAGTTCTCAATGGTATGCGCGGCATTCAACATTTCCAGCTTTCGCAATGCCAATAACTGGGATTCAATCGCCCACTTACGGGATTCTTTACCCGAAAAAAGAGCGGCGGTGTGTTTGCAACGAAATGTTTGAATCATGGCGGCAATAGTATAACGCGCAACGTTAAACATTAAACAATATGACCAGCCTATTTGGCACGCTTTACAGTCGGACGGTGGCATGCTGCCGAAATGTGTAAGGCGTTGGTTAAAAGCTCGGACATCCTAGAAACGTTAGGGACAGGGTTGCAAACCCCGTCCCGCTTGGGAAGATGGTCAAGCTATTTCATGCACGTTAATACTTAAGCCGCCTCGCGCGGCAAAACCTCCCGCTCAATTACGGCCAAAGCTTGTTGCTCCGCTATGCGCAAATCGTAAGCGATTTGCAAACTCAACCAGGATTGGGCATCGCCGCCGAAATAACGCGCCAAGCGCAGTGCAGTATCAGGCGTAATGGAACGGCGTTCTTTGACAATTTCGTGTAGGCGAATAGCAGGAACGCAGAGGGCATTCGCCAATGCGTTTACGCTCAGGCCAAGCGGAATCAGGTAGTCTTCCCGCAGGATTTCGCCAGGGTGAATGGCCCGCATACCGTTCTTTATCATGTTTTTTCTCTCCTCAATGGTAATCGACAACTTCGACATCAAAAGCATCGCCGTTCGCCCAGCGGAAATAAGCACACCGAGGAACAATTACCCAGCACAACCAACGGAATCCTACCCACTTGCAGGAGCGCTGAATCAATTCGGCGGACGACGGCGTTTACGTTTTGGAGCTGGAGTTTCAGGCCGAACACCGACAGCAAGCCCCTGATAGATTTGTTTTGCAGTGTTGCGTACTTCCGGGTTGACGTTGTGCAGAATATCTTCGCCTTCCAAGAGCGCCAGAAAAGCCCAGTATAAAGGAGCGTAGCGGGCGGGGTAGTCGGCGGCTTCCATCCATTCGCGAAATTTTGCGCCGTAGTGGTGGTTGTAAACATGGCGAAGAATGTAACTCAGGCTAGAACCGTAGGAATCCCATTCTTCCATGCACCCCGCCGTTAAAACGCCATCTAAAGCGCTCCAGGCAGGCCCGACCGAATCTTCCGCTAACAATCTGGCGACCTCCAGCAACTGCTTGCCGCAGTCATCCAAACCAGTACTCGCTAAGGCTGCATGGTGTTGGGCCGCTTCCGGTCGGTTAAGGTCTAACCAATATAAGAAAGCAAGATTTCCATGTGGATGAGGGAAGTCGTTGTCAATAGATAACTCCAGCGCCCTAAAGTAAGCTTGTTCGGCCTCTTCGTATCGGCATAAGTGGTATTGAAGCAGGTCACCAAAATTGTTCCAAAGATTACTATCGCCAGGTTCTAATTTAATTGCTTGGCGATAAGCAACTTCCGATTCTTCGTACTGGCTAAGGCTATGTGCTAATAGCCGACCTAGATCACTCCAAGCAGTTTCATACGTTGGATCTAGTTCAATAGCTCTGCGATAGGTCGTTTCAGCTTCTTCATAGCGCTCCAAGCAATATTGCAACAAATCACCAAGATCCCCCCATAAATATGCACATTGGGTATCAATTTCGATTGCTTTTCTATAGGCTACTTCGGCTTCTTCGTAATGCTTTAAATGATATTGCAGTAAGCCGCCGAGACTACTCCATGAATAAATAGATTTGGGATCAATCTCGATCGCTTTGCGATAAGCGGCTTCAGCTTCTTCATAGCGTTCTAAATGATATTGCAGCAAATCACCAAGGCTATTCCATGAATCAAAGTCAATGGGGTCAAGATCAATAGCTTTGCGGTAGGCTACTTCGGCTTCTTCGTAACGTTTAAAATTGAATCTTAGTAGATTACCGAGATTATTCCAATGCCTTGGATTCCCTGAATCAAGAGCAATCGCTTTCCGATAAGCTGACTCCGCATCTTTGAAGTCGCTATGCTTATACTCAAGCATTTCCCCTCGTGCGAAGACTCGCTCAGCTGTCTCAGGTTGCTCTAACAGAGGATCAACAGCGATGCGAGTCCACAGCACTCCAGCTTGATCACTAAAACGACTTTGCGTTTTTCGCACTTCGTCCAAATCCCCATACTTACTCAATGCCACCAAGCAACCAATAGCGGCAATATCGGACAGATTTTCGTGCAAAGCGGCGGCACTTGCGCCTTCCAAATCGTAGCAATGGCGTATGCTGCCATCCCGCACCGCTGCCCGGTAAGGGGCCAACTGCTCGGCAGTAATATCCAAGGTTTCGCATAGCTCGGCGATTTCCTTGCGCAAAGTGGCCGCCAAATCGACCAGCTTATCGCTGTCCATACTCGATAAGGTTTCAACAATGCGCCGTTTTTCCGCCCCGCTCATTTCCAACGAGCCGCCCAGCAAATCCCAGTATTCTTGGGCAGTCAAGGCTTGCGGCCAATCCCGATCAATCGCCAGGACTTTTCGTTCCAGCTCGGACATATCCGCCTGTTCCGGGTCAATATCCCGCAAATCCACCAAACCCCTGATACGCTCGCGAATATCCGAGTTTTGTAATAAATCGCGTCCGGCAGCATGGTTCAAGGCCTTGCGATAGATAGGGTCATCAACGCTCTCCGATAAGGCCAGCATCAGGTCGGCGCGACCGCAATGATTGCCTACGCGCAGAAAGTCGCGGGCCAGATTTTCCCGATCATTGGCCGAATAAAAACCGCGCAGAAACGAGGTAAGCCAGCGCACCCGCAACTTGAGCCGACGACTACCATGGCGCATCAGATACCAGATATTAAAAAACCGCTCGATCATTTGGTAGCCGTGCCGCCCGCTACCGCTCACTTCAACCTTTTCCAAAAAACCGTCCTTTTCCAGTCGGCTCAGCTGGGCGTTGACCACGGTTACTTCCAGGCCGGATTCCCGCGATACTTCGGCGGCTGTAATAGGATCCCAAGCCAGGGCTACCGCATCCAGCACTGCACGGGCTTGAGGCGGGGGTTCTTCGGCCCGTGCTTTGTACAGTGGAGTCATCCGATCCAGCAGTTTTTCCAGGTCAGCGAAAGCATCTTCCCCGGCTTGGCTTTCCAGCAATAAATACAGCACCGCCAAGGTACGCGGGTTGCCGCCGGTCATTTCGGTCAATGCCGTAATCCGTCCGGGGGAGTTGTGCAAGAGTTCGGTCACTTTACGCCCTGCCTCGCCGCGCTTCCGGGCCAAGCGATGCAGGCAGGCACGCACCTCCGGGGCTTCCAGCCGCTGCAAGGTAGTAATGCGAAAAAAATCGAAGAATGCGGCTTTTTTATCCGACAAGCCTTTAGGGTAGGCCGGTGCCGCTCCAATCACCAAGGCCCCGTCGCTTTGCTGTAAGGCTTCACGCAACCCCCAGCTGTCTTTTTTAAGGGCATCCAGAATTAGATCCAAATTATCGAGTAGCAATATCGGCCTTCGTTGCAAGCGCTGACAGGCCAAGCGAAACACACGACTAGCGGCATTACCGTCTAATTCTTGCTTGCGGTTTTGCGCATAGGTGCTTTCCAGATTGAGTAATTCGTCTTCCAGTTTTTTGACTTCATCACTGCGATTTTGTTGTTCCAGCCGGTCTAGTAGGGCTTCGATACAGTTGCACCAGAAGATGTGTAAATTGATGACGTTGTATTGCTCTTCACGGAAAGTAAGCGGTACGAAATGCTCAGCCAATTCCTTGTCTTCGCCAATTGCAATGGCGATGCGGTGCAGCAGCGTGGTCTTGCCCATGCCGCGCTGGCCGACAATGAGATGATGGCGCGGACTGGTATTGGGCGCGGTTTGATGGCGCAGTTCGGCGAGGAAATAATTCAGGGTGTTTTCCCGCGCTACAAAACCGGCGACCAGGTCTTCAGGTTTCAGGTTACCGGGGCCGTAAAGCGCGATAGTGTCAAGTTCGGTCATGGTTGTTACTCCGGCAAATATTGGCGCCACCACAGCCGCAACAATTCCATGCGGAAACGGTGAGTATCGGTATCGCGGTCGGAAACAAGAAAACCGTCTTCCTCCAACGTATTGAGGAGACGAAGTAAATCTATTCTTTTTAGCGCCGGATCATTTAATGATGCGAGAAGTACGTCAGACGACGCCCCTGTTTCGTAATCCGATAAGAATGCCAGCAGATTAAACAAGCGCCCTCGGGTGGGTTCCTGAAAATTCTTGCGGATATGTTCCGGCCAGCTTTCGAAATAGTTGCGGTTGGCAGGTTGTAGCAGGCGCTTTTGTGCATCGTGTATTCTTTCCTTGGCAATGTCGGCATCTTCCGCCGGATTGCCTTGCAGCTGCTTTGCAAAAGCTTCCAGGTAATAGGCGGACAACCAGCCGGAAGCCGCGACGATAGCTTCTGCTTCCCAGCTACTGATAGCTTGGCGATACTCAAGCAATCGGTTGCTTGCCAAGTCCTGAATCAAGGCTTGGGCAGCTTCCGGCGTTAGTGGATTCAGTTCAAATGGCTCCAGATTATTGAAAGCTCCGAGGTACTCGCCGCGTCTCGCCAAGGGTTCAATACCAATGGAGCCGGTAATCAGCCAGCGTAGACGGGGAAAGCGCTCACGAAACTCCCTTAATCTGTATACGATGCTTTTAGCTTGTGCCAAACCGCTCGGTGTTTCTTGTAGGTGTAACAGGAATACCGGCAGTTCATCTATGAGTATCACCCACTGCCGATCTTGATCTTCCGCCAATGCGGTAATCAAATGCTCGGCAAAAGCTTCCCAATTTACATTCAGTGCGGACTGATACCAAGGGCCATTGCTACTTGCCGAGCCGTCCCATAATTGCTGAACCCTATGCTTTAATCCATCCATAAATTGCTCGCCATGACCACGTTTGGCTTCTACAGCCTCGCACAATTTGGCAAAGAATTTGTTTTCATCCTTGCAGTGAGATACATCAAAACGTACCGCACAAAAACCTTTTGCTCCTGCTCGCTCCTCCAAACGTTCCAACACAAACGTTTTGCCTAGTCGTCTAGGCCCAGGCATCAGCAGGTTTTTGCCTGCGGAAAAGCGGCGGAAAATAGCATCAGTTTCTGTAAGGCGGCCATAAAGGGCAGTATTAAAATTAAGGGGCATGGCATTTCTCCTATTGGATGCCGCGTCATACTACAATAAAACACGATTAAATTAAATATGCTTTAAAACAATATTGTTTTAATTTAACCGAGAAGATATAGATTCACTCCTTTTAACTATGCCAGATGACATTACTCTCCACTTAAAGCACCTTCTTTTTGGTGATTTACTACGCGAAACCACCTTGGTAGCAAGGTACTTGAGAGACCGTCAATTGCCTTTAGCTTTTTAGAAAAAATTCGCGTTTCGCCAACGCGGCAAATTAAGCGGACTACCCATTATTTGTATTAACAAAGCCAAGTAGGGGCCGCATCACGCCCATTTCCGATGCCGTTGATATTTTAAATATCTGCAAATGGTGCGCGATGCACCCTCGACAGCACAAACAAACCCAACGAGTTCCTTTAAAAATTAAGAAGTATGATTCGCCGCAGGAAGTTTTTGCGGCGTCAGTCGATAACCCATTGCGTGCATAATGGCGTTGACGCTGCTAAATTGCGGATTGCCGTTCTCCGAAAGGGCTTTTTGCACACCCTTCCGGCTTAAGCCGGAAGCTTCCGCGACTCGGCTTACTCCTTTCACTCGACTGACTACGCGCAGGGAGGACAACAGGGCGGCGGTGTCGCCGCTTTCAGCATATTCGTCGAATAGGACGGTAATATAATCGTCCACTTCCTCAGGATGGTCGCGAAGGTATTGTTCTTCAACTTCGCCAATTGTTCTATAAGTGCTCATGGTTTAGATACTCCCGCCAATAGGTTTTGGCTTGATCAATGTCTTTGCTTTGGCTTCCCTTATCGCCGCCGCAGAGCAGGACGACAATTTGGTTACCCTGTTCCCCAAAATAAACCCTGTAGCCGGAACCGAAAAATAATCGCAATTCGCTAACACCTTCGCCGACCGGCTCACAATCGCCATAGTTGCCTTGTTGTAAACGGGAAACGCGAGCAAGGATACGTTTTCGCACGATGACATCCCGCAAGTTATAAAGCCACTCGGTAAAGGGTTCCTTTCCGCTTTCCTGGGCATAGACGATAACCCGCTTTGGCATTGTTGCGCCGGTCACTGGCTTATTCCCTTTGATTGACATCAAAGCGAACTTTAGTACGCAGAAATTTTGAATGCAAGCTGTTTTTCCTATTAATAATTGCAGCCACTCATGCCTGATGCAATTCCTTGCGAATGGTCTCACGCACGACATCTGCCAGCGTTATGCCTTGGGCAAATTGCCGTAACGCCTCGTTCATCAAGGTTTGATAATTGCCGCCGCTCATTTCGGCACGAGCTTTAAAAATCGCCAAGGTGTCATTATCTACACGCATGGTTATCCGTGACTTGCCGCCGTGTTCGGCTTGCAGTTTTGCCAATGCCGGAATTTCAGCGACAGGCTTGGCATCGCTAAAATCCATCTCGGCATAACGGTCAAACAGGGGATCAGAATTGTTGCTCATAACGCCTCCTTTGGGGTTGGTTGGCTTTCCAGGCAGAAATAAGACGCACCGTCTCTTCGCGTTGCGTCCAAACTACAATCAAAATCCGACCTTTCGCACCCATGCCCAACGTTATAAAACGATGTTCATTGTCCGCATCGCCGTTTTCTCGCGTCAGGGCGTAAGGGTCTAGCAAGACTGCTTTAGCTTCATCAAAGGTCACGCCCTAGTGATTCAAAGGATTAGCAGCAGCTTTGGCAGGATCGAATTCAATTTTCATCGTCTGATTATATGTACAATTGTGCGCACCAACAAGAATAAAGAAGCCGCTTTATCTCGTCCCCACTCAGAATGTGGGGCGATGTAGAGTAATTGAATATACAATTGAAATAGGCTATTAAAGCTGATGACCGGACGGCAATGGATTATATTAATCAACAAACGGGAGAATGCTAATGCACAGTCAAGAACTATTACAGGAAATTGAAATCTTACCGCCGGAACTGCAAAAGCAAGTATCCGACTTTGTTAGTTTTTTACGTAAACAGCAACAAAAACAGTCTATTAAAAAAAGAACCGTAGGCGAATATAAAGATAAAATTGTGCTTCATGATGATTTTGATGAACCGTTAGCCGATGACTTTTGGCTAGGTGGAAAATGAATATCTTGCTGGATACTCATGCTTTTTTATGGCTTAGAAATGCGCCCGAAAAGATCCCAGAAAAAGTATTAGCGGCGTATTACGACATAAACAACGATATATTTTTAAGCGTCGTTAGCATTTGGGAAATGCAAATCAAGCATCAACTCGGAAAACTCGACCTTGCGTTACCGCTCAGCACTTTGATTGAAGAGCAACGCATTAATAATGGCTTGCAAATATTACCTATTGAAACGCAGCATATTTTTGCATTAGCCGATTTACCTTCTCACCACAAAGACCCTTTCGACAGGCTGCTGTTAATTCAGTCTAAATTAGAAAATCTAAATCTAGCCAGTGCCGATACAGTCTTTCGTCATTACGACATAAATTTGTTTTGGTGAACCGAGCAGTCCTGTCAGACGTGCTTTTTGTGCCGGGCATTTCCAAGCTTTAATAAGGGTACTGAGAGGTCGGAAAACTTGATAAGATCCAGGGCGTAGGTCGGCGTTTCGGTTGGAAGGCGGGTAAATCCGTAATGTAAATAGAAGGCTTCCGCTTCTGGAGAAATGGCATGTGCAATCAAAAGACGGGCGGATACTTCTTTGGCCGCACGGGCTGATCTTTGCACTGCATCTTGAAGTAATGCTTTTCCTAATCCTTGGTCTTGCCATTTCTGATCAATGGCTAACCACCCAAGTATTACCGCCGGAATCTGGCGGGGCATAATTCCGACGCATGGAGCCAACAACCTCTTGGCTAAAAATCTGCCCCATGCAAATAGCGTAGTATCCAATAACCTTATGCGAACCGGACGGACAAATAACATAGGTTCTGCTTGCCGATGCTTCCATATTGGCGAATGCCCGCTTACGCAACCAAGTATCCAGCGTTTCCTCGCCCGAGCGGAAGCCCTCTGTATCATGCTGTTCGGTTAAATGAACGGGTGAACAAACTTCCTTATTTTCACCCATGCGACCAAGGAGGATTGATTGTCCGCAATCGATTCATGCCGTCAATCTGCTCTTGCGTTGCCGGTGTATCTAGCCACTCCAATACGTTTTGGAATGTCTTGTTGTCTACATAAATAGAGGTTTGGTCAAGGATCACATTCTTGGCTTCTTTGAGCGCTGAGGCCATCATAAATTGCGAACGGTTTGAACCGAGCAACTCTGCTGCTTGGTCAATAAGCAACCTATCATGCGCTTTCGCGCGCAAGTGAATGTTTACTTCTGCGGGGGTGTGTTCTGTTCTCATAGCCTTTAATGCCAATTAACTAATTTCAAGTTAAAAGTATCTGCGTGTGTATTACAAATGTCAACACACAATGCCACCAGTCTTCTATTCCTGCTCAGCCTTGCTCGCCAATACCGGCTGATCCATTAACCGGCTCAACCAAGCCTCTGCCGTTGCCCGATTGACTTCCAACACGCTATTCGGGAAAAACCCGAATCCCAATATCAACAACGCCGACACGCACAACAACGTCAGTTCGCGTGGCCGTAAATCCTGCACCTGTTTAACGCTATTCTGAGTAACGGGGCCGAAAAAAGCGCGGCGGGTAAACGACAGCATATACGCAGCGCTAAGTACCGCTCCGATCAGGGTTGCTATGCTGATGCTGGGATGCGCCAGCATAGTGCTGACAATCAACAATAATTCGGCGGGGAAGCCGCTGGTTCCGGGCAATCCTATGCTGGCCAGCGCAAATAAAAAGTAAAAACTGGCCAAGCGCGGCATGACTTTAGCCAAGCCGCCCAAATGGATAGCCTCGGTGCTGCCCAAACGATGCTGGATAAATCCGGCCGCCAGCATTAGGGAACCGGCAATCATCGTGAAGTTCAACAATTGAAAAATCGCTCCCTGAATGCCCTGCATGTTCAACGACGCAATGCCGACGATAACCAAGCCGACATGGCTGATGCTGGCATAAGCCAGCAAGCGGCGCAGATTGGTTTGCTGCAACGCAATCAACGCGCTATACACCAGCGTGATCGCGCCGAGTATGCCCAGCACCCAACTGTATTGAACGGCGGCGGACGGCGCCAGCGGCATCGCAAAACGGATGATGCCGAAAGCGCCGAGTTTCAAGCCGGTCAATACGGCGGTCAACTGCGTCGGACCTTCCATGGCGACGGTGGGCAGCCAGGTATGAAACGGCGCCAGCGGCGCTTTAACGGCAAAGCCGAGCAGTAATAATAAAAACACCAACGCTTGCAGATTATCCGGCAATGCCGTTGCCAATAATACCGGCAGGCTGAAAGCCATGTCTTGCGGAATGCTGCCGCCGACTGCGGTGGCATGGTTGACAGCCAGTACGATAATCGCAAACAGCAGCGGCACGCCGCCAAACAGCATGAACAGCGTGTATTTTATCGCCGCGCTACGCCGCCCCGATCCGATGCCCCATAAGCCGATCAAGAAAAAAATCGGCGGCAATGTCAGCTCCCAGAACAAAAAGAACAGCACCATATCCAGCGCCAGAAACACGCCGATGGTGATGCCTTCCAAGGCCAGCAATAGGGCAAAATGGAAACGGGGCAGATGTTGCACCGAATTCCATGAGGCGACGATTGCCATTAAGGTCAACAGCGCGGACATCGGCAAAAACAACACTGAAATGCCGTCCACGCCGATCAGGTATTCGATATGCAGGCTGGGTATCCAGTCATACTGTTCGACCAGTTGAAAGTTATTGCCGAGGTCGGCATTAAACAACTGCACCACTGCCCCTGTTGCGATTAATTCCAGTACGGCAAACAACAGCGCAATGCGCTTGGCCAGACGGATATTACCCGTAACGGCTACCGCAAACGCGCCCAATAAAGGCAGTAAAATAATCAGGCTTAAAACGGGAAAACCGGTATTACTCATGTTGGCCGTCCTTGGCGTCGGCATCGGAAGGCTGACTGACTTCCCCGTTTGAAAAAGGGGGATTGAGGGGAAGTTGCGCACCGTGCATCGGAAATTGCTTGCCGATAGCCGCCGCATCCTGATCGATAAAATTCAGCCACGGCGTGGTGTAAAAACCGGTGCCGATCAGCAACAGGCAAATCGCCACGGTAATAAAACGCTCCTTCCAGACCGGGTGATGCGCGCAATTATAGGGTTGCTTAGCGCGCTTGGGATTCGCCATGAAAATCCGTTGGAACGCCCATAACAAAAAAGCGGCGGACATCACGTTGCCGATCAAAATAGCGATGGCGAGCAGCCAGCCGTCTTCCTCGATAATCCCTTCAACCAGCAAATGCGCCGCATCGAACCCCGGCGTGCCGGGCATCACCATAGTGCTTAGCGCCGAAATCAAAAACAGCAAGGCCAACGTGCCGTTGGTATCGAACAGTCCGCCCAGGCGCGGCAGGTAGGCGGTGCGGGTACGCTCATAGATCAGGCCGACGCTGAACAGCATGCCCGCCATCGCCAGACCGTATGCCACTGACAGCAGCAGGCTGCCTTCCAGGCCGTTCTCGTTAAAACAGAAGGCGCCGATAACCAGCATTCCGGTTTGACTGATGACCGCAAAAGCCAGTAATCGGCGGATATTGATTTGCATCAGCGCCAGCAATGCGCCGTAAAAAATGCTGATCAAACCCAGCGTCACCACAAATCCGGCCCATTGTTCGGCGACGCCCGGCACCATCGGCAAAATGAAACGAATGACCGCATAAATGCCCAGTTTCAAGCCCACCAGAAAAATGACCGCGCTGGCGACCGTGCCTTGTTCCGCCAACACCGGCAACCAGCCGTGAAACGGAAATAACGGCATGCGGATCGCAAAGCCGAACAACAGCAGAATAAAAATCAACACCTCATCGTGCAGATAGGCGTTATTCTGTTTCAGCGTCAGCCAATCGAACGTCAGCGGATGAGCGGCATCGATCAAGCCGAAGGCCAGCAGCAAAAAGCCGGCCAGCGTCATCAGCAAGCCGCTGACCCAGTATTGCAGCAATTGCACGACGACCCAGCGCCGGTTTTGCCCGGTTCCGGCATGAATGGTCAACAGCGCCACAGGAACCAGTTCCAATACGCACCATAGCCAGAACTGCATCACGTTCAGCGCGGCAAATGCACCGATCAATACCGTTTCATAACCCAATAGGCAGGCAATAAACAGCCGGTCGGTCACATGCCGGGTGATTAAGGTATAGATCAACGCCAGCAAGGTTAAAACGGCGGTCAGCGGGATAAATAAAATATTCGTACCGTCGACGCCGACACGGTAACTGAGGCCTGCAAAATGCGCCTGCTCAACCAGATGAATGCCCGGTGTGGCAGAATCGAACACCGTCAGCAGATAGACGCTCAGCAATAGCGTCAACGACGCTCCGGCAAAGCCGAAATGCAGCGCAGTTTTCGATGACCGCGAAAACAATATAGCAACCATGGCCGCCAGCGGAACCAGCGTCAGCGTAGTGAGCAGCGGGAAGGCCGCCGATGCCGACCAGGGAGTAACAGTAATATCCATCAGGGGTAAGTTCGGTTAAAAAAACTTAAAAAATCATCACCACGAAGGCGCGAAGAACACGAAGTTTTATGTCTTCGCGCCTCGGCAATCGCTCCATGCATTGCTCTACCTCCTGCATCCATGCAGTCGTTCGTGGCGAACAAAATACTTTTAATCGCCGGCTGAGGGTAAGGGACGGTTACCATCAGAGCCTCAAAATGCAACTAACAGTGTTATAAACACAAACAACACCAGATAGCGGGGCCTGAGCACCGCTTGTTCAAACCGGTTGGCGATATGTCCAAGCTCTCGACCGTAATTGATTGCATTTTTGCCGACGCCGCGCAATACAAAACGGTCCTCGAACCAGTGCAGGACCGCCGCCATCCATTCGGTCAGTTTTCCCGCCACGCCGCTGCCTTGAGCGAATGTATCGGAGTCATTATCCAGGCGCGCGCCAACCCGCTGTTCTTCCAGTTGCGCCAATGACGATAGCGTCCGGATGGCCGGAGCGGGAGCGCCCATGATGCGGTCGACGATATGATCGTCGAAATAACTCAGATCGTGCGCCAAGCCGCGCACCGGTTTGACCAAAGCCCAATCGGTAATCGGGTCCAGCCAGAAACGCTGTAAAGACGCGACATAAACCCAGGCCGGAACATCGCCGACGCGACGCAGGCGATGGCTGTGAGCGCGGTCAGGCGCTTTGCGCCGCGAGGCCTCTATATAATGACTCGGCATATTATGCATCAGCGACGGCGCGGTCAGGAATTGATAGCCGCGAACCACCGCATGAGCGCAAAGATGCCAGCCGGCCAGCTGCCAAAGCCCCAAGCCGCACTCCAGGAACATCAAGCCCAATTGCCCGGATGCCGCAAAAATCAATGAGCTTTTAACATCGGTCTGGGTCAAGCCAACCACAAAACCGTAAACCGCCGTCATCGCGCCCACGATAGCGACCACCGCCATGGCCAACGGCGCATGCTCAAAAATCGGCCTTAGTAAAATGATCAGATAAACCCCGGCATGCACCATGACCGCGCCGTAAAATACCGCACTTGACGGCGTGGGCCCTTCCATTGCCCTGGCCAACCAGGGCGTGAACGGCAGCTGCGCCGATTTGGCAAAGGCGGCTACCGCAAAACACAGCGCAATTGCAGTCGCTTCGCCAGGGCTGAACTCGACGGATGCGGCATTGATATTGCTCCAATTAACGCTATCAAGCCAGGCGTAACTTAAGCCCGCGCCCAGCACGAACGCGGCGTCGCCGATACGGTTGGTAACAAAAACGCGCGTCGCGTTAGCCGCGGCAACCGGCCTGTCATAAGCGTAGGCGATCAAAAAATAGGAGCATAATCCTGCAACTTCCCAGCCGATAAAGGTGCCGACCGCATTGCCCGACAACACCAGCAACAGTATTGCAAAAGCAAACAGGCACAGCATAAAAAAGAACCGGTGATAACCCGCTTCCCGGTGCAGGTAGTTAACTGAAAAGTGGCTGACGAGGGTCAGCAATACTGAAAACAGCGCGGCCAAACGGACATTAAACCCGCGGGTAATAAAGTTTATCTGTATGTCCAGGGTATCGCTGTTCAGCCAATGCCCTACCGTGTAGAAGCCGGTATTTTTGCCCAGCAAATCGGCAACCAGTAAGGTCAAGGTCAGCAGACAGGACATGCTAATCGTCCAGTTTGCTATATCCGCCGTTATGTTTTCATCGGCCTCGCCGCTGATGGCGCCGAACAACTGTCCCATGCCGATAACCGCAGCAGCGACCAGCGGCATTAAAGGAATTAACATGACTAATGCATCCATTACGCAACTCCAAGCATTACACGGGTTCCCAAGCGCCTGCTTGGGAACTCGGATAACGAAGCTCTCGGCAACTGCTCCCTGCGTTGCTCTACCTCCTGCATCCATACAGTCGCAGCTTCGCGAGGCGGGAAGCTGGAGCTTCCCGCACCGAATTCCCAAGCTAGGATGTAGGCCGGAATAAGGCCATCCAAGCGCGTAGCGCGGGGTGGCGTTTCCGGCGAGTTCGGGAGGTGTTTGCCGGAAACGCCAGTTCTCGCTGTCACTCGAACCGGCTTATTCCGGCCTACGTCTAATGCATCCATTACGCAACTCCAAACTGTTCAGGCCTGTCCTGAGCCTGTCGAAGCGGCTGTTTGATCAACACCGGCGCTACCGGCAGGGTTTGATCCCGGTAGCACTCCGGCGAATTATCCCGAACCGGCAGGTCTACCATCTCCGTTTGCCAAAGCACAAAACCCGTGCCGCACTCGAAGATGAAAATCTCGCCGCTGTCGGGGTCTTTAGCGCTTAGATGCACCCAACCGCCGGCGACCAGTTCCCGTATGCTTGCCTGACGATGATAGATTTCTTCCAACACCGCTGTTTTGGCCTCAACCATCATCTGCAAGCGCATCGGCTCGTGTATTTCAATCATTTGCTGAGGCAGGCCGGTGCGTAAATCACTGCTCGCCCCTTCCATGACGCCGAAAAAACCGGTGACGTTATGCGGCACTTTAGAGCCGCAGCCGAAGCGTTCGTTATTGACGGTGGAAAAATAATATTCCAGGTTAATGCCTGCGCCAACCGGGCCCACCGCCAGCAAAATACCTTCCAGCACTTTGCCGTCCGGGTCTTGAGTCGGATCGTAGGAAATCAAAAATACCCGGCGGTCGAAAAATGCGCCTTGGGTTAACGAACGGCGACCGACCACCGCCGCAGCATTAGTGGCATGACCGAGCTCAGGCCGCGCCTGGGAGAAATCGACGGCGCGTTCCTCTATATGGACCAAAGCCTGTTCGGGCGTCGGGTTGCGCGGAGCCGATGCCAGCCTTCGGCAGCGCTCGTGCGCCGACATCTGTTGGGCATGCCGCAATTCCCGCTGTAGTTTCTTTAGCCCGGCCAGTCGCTCGGTCGGCAGCTGATCGAGATCGTACCAGCTGATTTGTTCATTGCAGGTGTTGTGCTCGGCGCCGAGAAACCAGGTATCGGACGGAATAGCGATGCCGCGTTCCGCCAACAGCTTACGTATTTCAGGGCGATTCGCCATCGCCGCAAACACCCTGGCATTCGGCCCGCCGTGCCGACCGCTACAAGCGCCGCAGTCGTAAGCCGCCAAATGCGGGTTGTTTTGGCTGATAGAACCGTGTCCCATCAGCACGACCAGTTCCGAGAAGCCATAGGTCAGGCCGGTATTGCGCAGGAAACCGGCAACCCGGTCGGCCTGCTCGCTGTCGTTAAAACCCAACTTCGGACGCTCCGGCGTGGACGCTTCATCGGTAGAGGTAAACAACAGTTGCGTTTTAAGCTCGGGCGAAACCAGCCCGGCCAGGCCGGAAACCAGTCGTTGTTGCGGTTTCGGAAACAGCGCTTTAGCCAATAATCCGGCCAAGGTCACCGGCGCAATCGCGTCGATGACCGGGTGCGACAATAACAGATTACGCCTCAGGCCCTGATGCAACTGATTGGCAAACCACCGGCTCAACTTAAGGCCGCGGTTGTGCTTGAGCAGCGCCGACTCGTTGCCGGGCCGCGGCACTTCCCGCACTTCATGCGCAGGCGTTACCACCACCGGGCACAGCGGCGTTACCTTGCTGTCGTCCAGGCCCTTGTAATTCATAGCAACGCCGAAAAACCCGGCTGCGCCCAACGTTTCAACGGCCGGATTGAGTTCTTCAAGATGACGTCGGAAACCTTCTTCCCGGTCGTCCATGCAGAAAATAACCTGCGCGTCGGGACGTTGCCCGCGTCCGGCCCAGCGGCCGCGATCATGATTGGCGCGCACTGCCTGGAAAAAGCTTTCCCGGTAGTGATGTTCGTAAGCAATCAGCCAGATTTTATTGCGTTCGGCCGGAGTGAATTCATCCAGAACGGCTAACATGGCTTGCAAATGCAGGATGTCCAATTGTTGCGCGTCTGCGGCATTAAGCCCCAGATGCTGGCACAAGCGAAACAGCCGCCAGCCGCAGTTATGCGCGGTGTGCTGTTGCGACTTGGCGGCCATCGGACAGCACTGCCAGGTCCAGATCAGGTCGGCAAGTTGCTGCCAGTCGCTGCGGTCGTAGCGCTCGGAACCGGCATGCAAGGCCAGCGATTCCGCGCGGTGGCTCAGATATTCCGGCAAGCCGCCCTGATACAAGCGACTGCGCACCATAAATTCCGAGAGGTTTTTGCGAAAATAGCTTTGGATTGAACTGAGCTTGGCTTCTATTTTCCAGGTGTCGCGGCAAATCTGGTTCAGCCACAGTCGGTCCAGAGTCAGGCGTATGGCCAGATAATCACCCAGCGTCGGCGCCGCATCATTGGAGGTCTGATAGTTGGGGTGATGCTGCCGCCAGTTGATAAGCCCCGACCAGCCGGGTATTTCCAGCGCCAGACGGCGCAGATAACCCTCCCATTGCGCTTGCGGTATTTCCAGGTGCTCAAGTTGCAGGATGATGGTATCGACCGCGTCTTCGGGCAGTTCGGCGATAATCTGCTGCCAGTCGCGCAACTCATGCAAAAAGGGATTTGCGTCGTACTGCGCTGTTGCCCGCCAGGCCGCATAAAGTCCTAAGCGACTGCGCTCTGGCAACTGCCATGCCGCCACGCCTTCATCCAGCCCGGATGCGCAAAAACGTATCAACTGCGACCGAATCGCGTCGAGAATGTCGATGCCGCTCAATGCCAGAATAAAGCCCCGCACACTGATGTTGCCGCCGACTTGGCCCAGCAGTTCATCCAGCGCCGCGCCCGCCTGTTGCTGCATTTGCTGATGCGTTGCGGGAGCGGCTTCAGTCGCTCCCGCATTGATATTTTGCTGAACTTGCTCCAGCCAGTCTTCAGCCTGCTCCAGCGACAAATCCAGCATATTTTCCGGATGAAAAGCCGCCTGTTCCAGCCCGAGCTTGATTAAAATACTTTCCCATAAGTGCCGGATCGCATGACTGTCGTCGGCAAGCAAACGCCGGCGAACCCGCTCAGGCACATCGGCTTGCGGCGCATCCAGCGCCGCCAATTCTTCTATTTGCCAGTTCAACTGGCTGACGCTCAGCGCCTGCAAATCGAATAACAGCGCAATGCGGTATATATCCTGCCGGGTAATAGTCCGGTCTTTTAAGGCGCAAACGATTTGCTCGGCCTGTAAGTTCGGATATTGGGCAAAGGCGGCGGACAAGTCGCTATCGTCAATGCGGCCCTGCCGGTAAAAATCCCGGTTTCGCGCTTCGGGAAGATAGCCGCAAATGCCGGTCAAGGCTTCGAATTCAGCCAGCGCGTCGTCAAACGGCAGATGCTGGAAGCCATGCAAGGTATTGTGATGTACGAAATCGAGAATCGGCGCTTGGCCGGGCAGCACGTGGTCCAGATGGTTTAGCGCAGCGTTAATCCGCTCGCGCAATTTTAAAGAGGTCTCTTGCATCGCTAATCCTACAAAATCCGTTGACTGATCAGGCTGTTCATTTGGCTGATGGTGGCTGCCGACAAGTCAAGCAGCGGCGCAGGCAGCAGACCGAAAAACACAATGCCCGTCACCAATATTCCGGCGGCCGCGAATTCCGGCGCGCTCAAATCTTCAAGCTGCTGCATCGGCGCCTTGGTCGGCCCGGTGAATAACAGGCTGATCGTGCGGATGGCATAAGCGGCTCCGATCAAGACACTGACGCTGAAAAACACCATCAAACCCAAGCCTAAGGCGACGCTCGGCAACGCATAAAATCCGCCTATCAAAGCGTGCATTTCAGCAATAAAACCGACCGAACCGGGCAGCCCCATCGCCGCCAGCAAGGTTAACACCATGAACACGGAAAATCGCGGCATCGCCTGAGTCAGCGAACTGTAATCCTGAATGTTGCGGGTATGGGTGCGCTCATACAGTAGCCCGACCAGCAGAAACAATGCCCCGGCAATCAGGCCGTGGGCGGTCATTTGCACAACCGCGCCGGTAATGCCCGCCTCATTCAAGGTCGCTATGCCCTGCAAAACGATGCCCATATGGCTGACCGACGCATAAGCAACCATGGCCTTAAGATCGCTTTGCCGCCAAGCTAAGACGCCGCCGTAAAGCATGCCGAACAGGCCCAGGAAAATCAGGTAAGGCTGCAACAGTTTTGCCGCCTCCGGCAGCATCACCACCGCCCGGATCAATCCGTAAGCGCCCATTTTCAGCAAGATGCCGGACAACAAAATACTGATCGGACTCGGCGCTTCGACATGCGCCAACGGCAGCCAGCCGTGCAGCGGGAAAATCGGTATTTTGACGCCAAACCCGATCACGAAACCGAGCAGCACCAAAACCTGCTCAAATCTGGGCATGTCTTGCGCCGCCTGATGCATCGACGACATCAAAGAACCGCCGTGCTGAAGATCGTACTGGCTAACCGCCAGCAGGCTGATCAGCATAAAAACCGAGCCGCCCATCGTGTACAGTACGAAGTTAAGGCTGGCCGCATGCCGCCTCTTTCCGCCCCAACGGCCGATCAGGAAAAACAACGGGATCAAGGTTACTTCCCAGAAGATATAGAACAATGCCCAGTCCTGGGCCAGGAACACGCCCAACATGCCGAATTCAAGCAGCAGCAGGCAAATATGGTAACCCTTGACGCTGCCGGACACGGTCAACGAGGCCAGCAATGCTATCGAGCTAAGCAAAGTCGCCAACACCAGCATCGGCATCGACAATCCGTCTACGCCCAACGCATAAGCGCTACCCAATTTAGGGTTGAGCGGGAAGTATTCGTTAAACTGCAACTGGGCGTCGTGCGCGTTATAAATGTGCAACAGCCAGCAGACCAATAAAAAAGCGATAGCGGCGAACAGATGCGCGATGTAGCGGATTAGCCGGATGTGCCGGCCGGGCGTTAAAGCCAGAAGCAAGGCCCCGGCAGCCGGAGTCCAGAGCAGTATGCTGAGTATCCCCATGATTTTAATGTTCCTTATGCTCTTTTATCTGATAGATTCAGGGTTCGCAATTGTAAACTATAAATAGATTTTTACCGATCATGGCCGATTTCAATAATCCAAGCGCCTGTTATTGCACGCACCAGTTTAACATTGCAACCTTTCAGTATCCTTTCAACGGCAATATGCATCGCTATAAGAAGCCGAAGTTGATGAAGCGATATTCGAACCGACCTCATCCCCAACTTTCTCCCTCAAGGGAGAAGGGGCCGGTACTTGTGTAGATACTTAGGACGCCATCAATAATAACTTCCGCTTAGGGTTCCCAGGCACAGGGAGGTGACGCTTCGTGTTACTCAAGTACCTGCGGAGTCGCCAAGTTACCGTCCATGTTGCTGGATATCGGCATCCATGCCGGTTGACGACTCTGAAACACACTTGTGTATAACGACGAGCGCAGAGCGTGGAAGCGATGCATTTATGTTTCGGGAAGTTATTATTACCGACCCTATCCTTATGCCCGAAGGGAGAGGGGCTTTGCGTCCCTTTATTCAGCTGCGTTATCTATATGTGTCATGGCCGACAAAACGACCTGGACGTCCCATCAAAAAACGAAGTTCCGCGTCAACAATGCTTCAAACTGCTCAACCGGCACCGGCTTGCTGAACAGATAACCCTGCATCTCATCACAACCTTGTTCGCGCAGGAACGCCAGTTGCCCTGCCGTTTCCACGCCTTCGGCAATGGTTTGCAGGCCAAGGCCCTTGGCCAGGCTGATAATGGAGCTAACGATAGCCTTATCTTCCGGGTCGGTACTGATGTCGCGCACAAAGGACTGGTCGATCTTAAGTTTGTACACCTTGAATTTCTTCAGATAGCTCAGCGAGGAATAACCGGTGCCGAAGTCATCGATCGACATGCGAACGCCGCGCTCATGCAAATTGTTCATCACCGCGATGACGCCTTGCGGGTTGTGCATTGCCACGCCTTCGGTCAACTCCAGTTCCAGGTACTCGGGCGGCAAGCCCTCTTCGTCGAGTATGCGCGTAACCAGTTCGGGCAAATCGGGATGACGAAACTGCACCGCGGACAGGTTCACCGCCATAATCAGCGGCCCGAAACCGTCGGCTATCCAGGCTTTTGCCTGCCGCACCGCGCACCTTAACACCCATTCGCCGATCGGCAGGATCAGCCCGCTGCCTTCCGCGACGGGAATAAATTCTGCCGGAGACACCATGCCTAATTCAGGGTGTTGCCAGCGCAACAAGGCCTCCGCCCCGATGATGCGCCCGTCGCGCATCGCCACTTGCGGCTGGTAATAGACGCGCAATTGGTTGCGCTCCAGCGCGTGATGCAGCGCATTCACCAATTGCAGATTGCGTGCCGAACGCTCTTGCATTTCCTGGGTAAAAAAGCGGTAGCACTGGCGTCCTTCCTGTTTGGCGCGATACATGGCGGCGTCGGCGCTTTTGGAGAGCGTTTCCAGGTCCACGCCATCGGCCGGATACAGCGCAATGCCGACCGATGCGGTCAGGGCCAGGTCATAGAGCTCGATCCAATAAGACTCGGCGATGGCATCCAGTACTTTTTGCGCAACATGCGCGGCGCCGATGGCATCGACGCCGGGTAATAATAAAATGAATTCGTCCCCGCCCAAGCGCGTCACCGTGTCTTCCGTTCGCAGCACCAGGCGCAGGCGTTTTGCCAATTCAATCAACAGGGCATCGCCGATGCTATGGCCGAGTGAGTCATTGATGTCTTTGAAGTGGTCGAGATCGAGAAACATCAAGGCCAAGTGCCCGTTGCTGCGCTTCGCCAGACTGAGAGCGTATTTAAGATGATCATTCAGCTGGGTGCGGTTCGGTAATCCGGTCAGCGGATCGAAATTTGCCAGATAGTGGATGCGTTCCTCAATGCTCTTTTGCTCGGTTATATCTTCGTAAATACCCAATACGCCGATGGTTTCGTTCGCCTCATTCTGAAGCGGCACTTTAGAGGTGCGTAGCCAAATGTTGGTGCCATCGGGCCGGGTTTGCCGCTCTTCAAAGGCCAGCTTAGGCGTATTCGAATCCATGACCAGCCGGTCGTCGGCCCGGTAGCTTTCCGCCTGTTCTTTCCAGGCCAACTGGTAATCGTCTTTGCCGACTACATCCTGCAGAACCGATTCGCCGGCGTCCTTGGCAAATGCGGGATTGCAGCCCAGGTAACGCAGCTCCCTATCTTTCCAGAAAATACGCATCGGCGCGGTGTCGATGATCATTTTAAGCAGGTGATGCGAATCTGCCAGCGCGCGCTCGGCATCCTGGCGCCGCGCCTCGCGCTCAAAGCTGTTCAGCGCATAGTCGATGTCCATCGCCATTTCAATCAGCAGGTCGCGTGCCGGTCGGTCGAAGGCATTGATGCCGGCGGCATATAGCGTAAAGACCCCAATGACTGCGCCGTTGCTATGCAAGGGCAGCGCGGCTGAAGCCTTCCACCCGAACTTTGCACCGCGCTCGCGCCATTTTGCGGTGGCGGGATCATGCTGAAAATCCTGGCACCAGAACGGCTGATCTTCACGCATGGCGGTTCCGGTTGGGCCTCGTCCGGCCTCCTCGTTTGCATCAATCGAAATTTGAATCCCTTCCAGATATTCCGTGCCTTGGCCATAAGACGCAACCGGCTTAAGCTGTTTGCTGCGTTCGTCCAACAAACCTATCCAGGCCATTTTCATCCCGCCGAAAGTCACCGCATCGCGGCAAATCTGCGGAAACAACTCTTGTTCATTATTGCAGCGCACGATGGCTTGGTTGCACTGGCTCAACGCGGCATAAAGCTGGGTCATGCGCTGGTTTACCGCTTCGGCTTCCTTACGCCGGGCATCAAAGCGGGCAAGGTTGAGCTGCGTTTCCGACAGCCAGCCCAGCACGCTGTTTTCCATGCCGCGTGCGACAGGAATGGCGGATGAAAAATCTCCGTGGCCTATGCGGATAATGCGCCCATACAACTCATCCACCGATGAACCCAGTGTGGCATACAAAACCCGATAAGCGCGCCACAACATGAAGACCAACAGCAAGCCTGACGAAACGAACGTCATGCGCAATAGCGCGGCGGCATGCTCAGCGGCATGAACGCTATTCAGGGTGCGTTGCTCCATCAGCCGGTAAAACTCGCCGATCGGCTGCATGATTTCGGCCTTGGCCTGATGATAGGCGGCATCCTGCAACATAAGGCTTGCCTTGAGACGGTTGGCCTCGGTAACGGTGGCGGTTGATTCGACCAGCTTCATCGCGGCGAATTCAGTGGCGGTGAGCGCATCCGAATTGGCCTTGGCTTTTGCCAGCTTGGCAAATTCTTCCTCGGTAAAACCGGCTTGCCGCATCAGCTCCAGCAAGGCAATCTTTTGCCCGCTGTCCGGCTGCGGCCGCCGGTCATCGCTCAGTACCAGATCCCAATAGATGTTGTGATAATTGACCGGGCGCGGCATCTTGCCGTCGCGGATATCGAGAATTTCCTGAAAATGCCGTTTATAGAGAGGGTTGCCGGTGATCACATAACTGCGCACCATACGGGTAAGGTCATCTGACGACTGACGTAATTCGTCAGCCAGCAAGAGGGATTGCAGTCGAGACTCATGGGCGCGATCAATCTGCTTTTCCGAGCGGACGTATATGGCAAAAAGAATGGCGAACACGACAAACATGCCCAAAGCCAGCCACAGACTGCGCGAAAATCGGGATAAGTTGTTAGGAGGCATTGTGTTTTTTCTGCTTTGTTCCTTGCGAATCGCCATAAGAAATATCTCAATTGCTATTTAAACCGTCATATCGATAACGAAGCGGATAAAGCGTCTCTGTTCAAATGCACTTTATCAACTTCGGCTTCTATAGTGTGAAGTCGGCTCAACCACTTCAGCGGCTTTTTCCTGAAACGCTATTCTATATTCTGAATCTGTTCGCGCATTTGCTCGATCAGCACTTTCAACTCGATGGCGATTTTAGTCATTTCCTTATCGGTCGATTTGGAGCCCAAGGTATTGGCTTCACGATTCAATTCCTGCATTAAAAAATCCAGCCGCCTGCCGACCGGGTCTTTTTGCTTGAGCACCCGCAACACCTCGGTAATATGGGTTTCCAGTCTGTCGAGCTCTTCGGTGATGTCCAGTTTTTGAGCCAGCAGCACCAGTTCCTGCTCCAGACGGTCAAAATCGGGCTGCGCGACCAGTTCGGTAATCCGGTCATTCAGTTTATTGCGAATCAGCAACAACACTTCCGGCAGGCGTTTGCCCGCTAAAACCACAAAAACCAGCATTTTTGCGCAACGCTCTTCAATCAGGAGCTTAAGTTGAACGCCTTCCCTTTCCCGCGCCTCCAGCAGTTGCGCCAGGGTTTGATCGACCAGGCTTGCGATGCCCAGATTGAGTTGCTCCCTGTCAATATCCGGTTCCTGCTGGATACCTGGAAATGCCAGCACATCGAGCGCCGAAAAGGACAAAGGTCCCATCATTTGCTGTTCTATGATAGAAGTCGCGGCAAGCAGTGTGGCGACGGCATCGGTATTAATGATAAAGCTTTGGCCGCTTTTAGCCTGTTTCTTGTAACTTAATGAACATTCGACTTTGCCTCGACTGATCTTGGCGGCGATGGCTGAGCGCAGCTCGGCTTCAACAAAACGCAGGCGGTCCGGCAGTCTTAAGCTAATGTCACAGTAACGGTGATTGACTGAGCGCAATTCACAGCTTATGGTTAAGTCGCCGATTTCTATCTCGTTACCGGCGAACGCGGTCATGCTTCTAATCATTTTTCACCTATAATTGACGGGTTTCCAGTACAAACAAACGCACAATGGCTGAATACTACGATCCCCAGACTTATCCCAAAGAATGGAATTACCTGCAAACCGGCACCATTATAGACCAGTATGTAATTGAGCGGGAGCTGGCGCACGGCGGCTTTAGTTCGGTTTATCTGGCCAGACAAATAAAGGATCAGTTTCAGGTTGCCATTAAGGAATATCTGCCCCGAAAGTTTGCTCACCGAACCTGGAACAATGTGGTGGTCGCCAACAGCGAAGAAGCGGCGACTTTATTCAAGCGCGGCCGGGTATTGTTCTTTGAAGAAGCCAAGGTTTTATCGACCTTAAAACACCCGAATATTGTCCAGGTGATCGGTTTTTTTAAAGCCAATTCCACCGTTTATATGGTGATGACTTACGATTACGGGGTTACGCTGGATAAGCTGCTAAACACTAAATCGCTGTCCGTTTCCGAAGATTTTTTCTTGTCCTTGTTCACCTCCTTATTGGCGGGACTGGGGCATATTCATAGCCAACAATTTATTCATCTGGATATTAAGCCCTCTAATATTCTGGTGCGGCCGGGCAATGATGCGTTGTTGCTGGATTTTGGCGCAATTCAGGGCTATCCGAAGTCGCACTTGGGCAAGCAAAGTAAGGTGTTGACCAAAGGTTACTCGCCGATAGAGCAGCACGACCTGAGCGCCGAACTAGGCCCATGGACGGATATTTACGCGGTGGGCGCAAGCATGCGCAATTGCCTGGAGAATAAAACCCCGGTTCCTGCACGGGACAGAATGCAACAGGACACGCTGGTTCCCGCGGTCAAGGTATTTAAACGAAAATTCCCGGAGCATCTGTTAAAAGCCATCGACTGGGCGATGGAAGTGCGGCCGGAAAATCGTCCGCAATCGGTTGCCGAGTTGCAGCGGGCGCTTGTTGGCGGTTAACGGCTTGTTCGAACTATAAAAATTCACCACGAAGGCACGAAGAGCACGAAGTTTTATATTTTTTCTTCCTGTCCTTAGTGTCTTCGTGGTGAAAATTTCTTAGTGGTCCCTCAACTTCCGCCGATAAATTGCACAGTCGGGCAGCATGCTGTTCAGGTATACTGTGCGGTTTTTCATTTCAGCGGAACAACTATGAGACCAAGCGGACGTAACCCGGATCAACTAAGAGACATCAAATTTACCTGCGGTTTTACCAAACATGCAGAAGGCTCTGTCCTGGTTGAATTCGGCGATACCCGGGTACTTTGCACGGCCAGCGTCGACAGGAGCGTGCCGCGCTTTCTTAAGGGCAAAGGCGAAGGCTGGATTACCGCCGAATACGGCATGTTGCCGCGTTCGACCCACAGCCGGATGGGCCGTGAAGCCAGTAACGGCAAACAAGGCGGACGCACCCTGGAAATTCAGCGCCTGATTGGCCGGTCCTTGCGGGCGGCGATCGATTTAAAAGCATTGGGCGAACATACCATCATGATCGATTGCGATGTGTTGCAGGCCGATGGCGGAACCCGTACCGCTTCAATTACCGGCGGTTTTGTCGCGCTGTCGCTGGCGGTGCAAAAAATGCTCAAGCGTAAACAAATCAAGACCAATCCGCTACACGGGCAAATCGCCTCGGTTTCTGTGGGCATTTATAACGGCGTGCCGGTGCTGGACCTGGATTACGCTGAAGACAGCAACGCGGAAACCGATATGAATGTGGTGATGAACGACGCCGCGGCATTTATTGAAGTACAGGGGACTGCTGAAGGTCATGCGTTCAGGAAAGAAGAGCTGGATGCAATGCTGGCGCTGGCGGGTTCAGGCATCAAGGAATTGCTGGAAAAACAACGCATCGCGATAGAAAATCATAAATGATCTTTTCGACACAACAAAAAATCGTCCTGGCCAGCGGCAATCCCGGCAAGATCAGGGAAATTCAGGCGATACTGGCCGACCATCCTATCGTTCCGCAATCCGCGTTTAATGTTGTCGACGCGGAGGAAACCGGCGCTAGCTTTGTAGAAAACGCCATTTTAAAAGCCAGGAATGCGGCGTTGCATTGCAAGTTGCCGGCGATAGCCGATGATTCAGGGCTGGTGGTTGACGCGCTGAACGGCGCGCCGGGCGTGATTTCAGCCCGGTATGCCGGAATTGGCGCAAGCGACCGGGACAATCTGGACAAGCTGTTGCGGGAGCTGGAAGGCGTCCCCGATGAACTGCGCACGGCGCGGTTTATCTGCGTGATGGTGTTTATGGCGCATGCGAATGATCCTTGCCCGGTAATCGCCCAAGGCGTTTGGGAAGGCAGGATTTTGGATCACGCGGTCGGCGAAAACGGTTTCGGTTATGATCCGGTGTTCTGGGTTCCGGAGCAACATTGCGCATCGGCGGAATTACCGGCGGATGTTAAAAACGCGCTGAGCCACAGGGGAAAGGCGTTGAGAACATTAACGGCATTACTCAGGGCCGAGGAATCCGCTTAAAGCATTGTCCACGAAAGGCACGAACAACCCCGCAGCTTTTTTCGTGCCTTTCGTGATTTTCGTGGACTCTGTTTTTCCTACGGATCAGGTTTTTGATGGAACGTCCTCTCCCGGAATTGTATTTTGATGAACACATTACTCCCTATCGCCAGCCGGTTCGCCAATGACGTCACCGGGATCACTCCGCTCGGCAACGGCCTGATCAATGATACTTATCGGGTCGATACATCATCAGTCCCGTTTGTTCTGCAACGCATAAACCGCACGGTTTTTCCTGCGCCTGAACAAATCATGGCCAACCTGGCTACGCTTAATCGGCATATCGCGCAAAAAGCCGATGCATCGGTTAAGCTGCAAATCCCGGAAGTTTTAAAGACTCAAAATAACGGCTCGCTTTATCAGGACGAAAACGGCGATTGCTGGCGTGCGTTAAGCTTTATTGCCGATACCGAAAGTATCGAAACAATGGGTACTATCGGCGACGCCGAGCAGGTTGGCTTTGCGCTGGGGCATTTTCATCGTTTGCTTAGCGATCTTAATCCTCGCCTTTTGCATGACACCCTGCCCGGTTTCCATATAACGCCGGGGTATTTGAAGCATTATCGTCAGCTTTTACGTCAGCCGGCCAACACGGATGAGCGTTATTGCGCTGAATTTATCGACCGGTTTCAGTCTATCGCCGACGATCTGGAAACGCCCAAAAAACAGGGATTGCTGCCGTTGAGGGTTATTCACGGCGATCCCAAATTAAACAACTTTCTGTTTGATAAGCGCAGCAGAAGAATCGTCAGCCTTATCGATCTGGACACCGTCAAGCCGGGCTTGGTTCATTACGATATTGGCGATTGCATCCGATCTTGCTGTTACACCTCCGAGCCGGTCGGGTTTAACCCGGATATTTGCGCGGCCCTGTTAAAAAGCTACTTGGCCGAAGCCGGCGCATTTTTTACCGAACACGATTATCGCTATTTATATCCCGCCATCCGGCTGATCCCCTTTGAACTAGGCATCCGCTTTTATACCGATTACCTGCAAGGAAACCGATATTTCAAGGTCGCAGAACCCGAGCAGAACTTACAACGCGCAATCAACCAATTCCGGTTATGTGAAAGCATCATGGCGCAAGACACGGCAATTAAAAATCTGGTCTCGCAATTACAAAAACAACACTAATCCCCCTAAACTGGGAACGTAACTATTTTTGAGCATCAACTTAACGACGCAATCTATAAGCCTTAAATCGCTTTACCCGCAAATTACCAACCTTAATTCTCAGTTGAATTTTCAAGTAAGGACAAGACTAAAGAACAAACCCCTACTTTATTTTTTAAATAGGAATCGTTTGCATCTTTATAACTATTTAACTTATACTGCTTTCACTACTTATTTGTGAGAGGCCGTTTAAATGAAAAAGAATAAGCAATTATTAAAAGGCGGAATACTGAGCGCGCTGGTCGCATTGAATACACCTGTCGATGCCTTGGAAAAGCCGCAGACTATGGAAGACATGTGGAAAATCATCCAGGCGCAGCAAAAGCAAATTGATGAAATGAAAGCGGGCATGCAAACCGCTCCTGCTCCAGCCAAAACGGCCGGTAACGACGTAAAAACGTTAGAGCATAAAACCGACGTGTTGAGTCAGGAAGTTGAGAAATTGCGCACCAACTTGACTATTCCGGATGAAGTGCAATACAAAAGTGCTTACGGCTTGGGGCCTGCGGCATCCAAGGTCTATCAGGTAGGCAAAGGCTTATCGATCGGCGGTTACGGCGAGGCCAATTATCAGGCCACCGTCGGTGACGAAAAAGCCAAGAATGATAATGCCGATTTTGAAAGAATGGTGTTGTACGCCGGTTACAAGTTCACTGACAATATTTTATTTAACAGTGAGCTTGAGTTTGAGCACGGTTCCACCGAAAAAGGCGGCTCGGTATCGGTCGAGTTTGCGGCGCTGGATTTCTTTATTAATCAGAAGGCCAATGTTCGCGCCGGTATGGTGTTGATGCCGATGGGTTTTGTCAACCTGATTCACGAGCCGCCGTTTTATTTCGGTAATAATCGCCCGGAAGTGGAGCGTCAGATTCTCCCGAGCACTTGGCGTGATATTGGTGTAGGTCTGTTTGGCGAAGTGTTGCCGAACCTGACCTATACCACCTACGTTGTTAACGGCCTGAATGCCGCCAATTTTACTGCTGACGGCATCCGTTCCGGCAGGCAGCAAGGCAGTCAGGCTAAAGCCGAAGATCTGGCCTTTGTCGGACGCTTGGATTATGCACCTGCCGTGGTGCCGGGCTTGTCATTCGGGGGATCGGCGTATTTGGGCAACTCCGGGCAAAACCAGACCTTTACCAATCTGACAACGAAGGCCCAACAGAATATCAACGCCTTTACCCAGCTGTATGAAGGCCATGTGCAATGGAAATATCGCGGACTGGAATTCCGTACTTTAGGCTCATGGGGACATATCGAAGATGCGGGGGTGCTCAGTGCAGCCAAAGGCCAAACCATCGGAGAAGAAAACTATGGCTGGTACAGCGAAGCCGGTTACGACATATTGCCGCTGCTGAATCCCAATACGACACAATATCTGGCGCCATTTTTCCGTTACGAACAGATGGATACTATCGCCAGCGCGCCGATCGGCTTTTCCGACGATGAAACTAAAAACAAGAAAATTTACCAGTTCGGTCTGCAATACAAGCCAATCCCCAATGTCGTAATCAAAGCCGATTACCGCAATTTCACAGCGAAAAAGGGCAGCTTGCCGGATGATTTCAACTTGGGCTTCGGATTTATTTTCTAATTCACAAACATCTTTCTCTACGTAAACAACACGAACGGCTGTTGTCGTTCGTGTTGTTTACGATGAATTGTTTGTCGGTGGTGTTAAACTATTTGCGTTTATCAACTTAGTTTTAATAAATTCTGCAAACGAGACACACTATGAAAAAAATCAGGCAAGGGGGATGTTTTATTCTCTTCTTATTGCTGCTAAGCGCAGTAACCCCAAGCTTCGCCACCGTCTTTTACAGCAAAAATGAAGCGCTGGAGCTGGCGTTCGGCAAAAACGCCCAGGTCGAGCAATTATCGTTATTCCCCGATCAGCAACAAACTGCAAAAATTGAGGAGCTGGCTAAGGGTAAACTGGAGTCAGGCCTGTTTACTTTTTATGTCGGCAAAGACCAAGACAAAGTGCTCGGCTACGCCGCAATTGAAACCGTTACAGTCCGAACCAAACCGGAAACGTTGATCATAGTGCTGACAGCCGATGGCGAATTGCGCAATGTCACCACCCTCGCTTTCCATGAACCGCCGGAATACCAACCGCCGGAACGCTGGTTTGAACAGTTATTTAAGCGTCCGTTAGCCGAAATGGATTTTAATAAAGGCGTCGACGGCATTAGCGGCGCAACTTTAAGTACCAGAGCGGCGCTCAGCAGTGTCCGCAAAGTAATGGCGATTTACCAGGTCATGGTAAAAGCACAGGGCAAAAACTAATGCGTTATTTTGTTACCGGCGAACAGCATCGCAAATCCCTGATCAACACCCTGGTGTTAATGTTTCTGGTGTATATCGCGTTGTTATGGGTGAGCAACGGCATGATGTATTTTAATCATATGGCCTTAACGCCTGAGTCCGTAGTGGCCTATTATCTGGGTTCCGAACAGCAGTTTACCCAACCGCGCAGTTATCAGGGCATGCTGGAGGTTTCGCATTTTCATCTGTTCTCGATGGGCATGCTGGTGCTGACCTTGACCCATTTGATGCTGATGACCGAGTTCCCGGTGCGGCTGAAAATATGGCTGAGCGGCTCGACCTACGCGGCGGCATTGGCCGATGAAGCAGGCGGCTGGCTGGTTCGGTTTGTCCACCCGCTATTCGCCTACTTTAAAATCGCCGCATTCGTAGTGCTGGAGCTTTCGCTGGCGGCGTTGTTGATTATTGTCATTACCGCGCTGGTTCGCGCCCGAGTTCGAATGGGAAACACCAGTTCCGAATAACGCTTGCGGCCTCAGTTTCCGATGTACGTAATTGCTAAGAAATTTCCTGATTAACCAGATGCTTCAGCTAGCTAATCAAAAGAAATTTTAACCGCGAAGAACACGAAGAACATAATTCAATATCATGACAACTTCGCGTTCTTCGCGCCTTCGCGGTGAATAATTCTTTTTTGCCGGTTTAGATCATACTTCCACAATCCCCTACGAATTACCTGCCTTGTAGGTGTTTCTACTGATTGCCTGCGCAACCGGCTTCCTCTAACCTCCTCATTCTAGCTATTTTTATCATGCCACCTGAGTTCGGGCTGGACGATAACAAAAACAACGCTCCATGTTCTCAGCGCTTCATCAGGAGGTCCGCCATGCGATATACATTATTGCTAACGCTTATCCTGACCGCTCTATTCACCTATAGAGAGGCCAGTACCGCTGCGTCGACGAAACCGGCCGCCGCCAATCCCCAATCAGTCCCCGATAAAAATAACCTGTTAGGTTTGCCGCCGCTGCCAATACCGGCAAACAACCCGCAAACCCCGGCCAAAATCGCCTTGGGCGACAAACTGTTTCATGACAAACGCTTTTCCATCGACGGCACCGTCAGTTGCTCCAAATGTCATGACGACAAACAAGCCTTTACCGACGGCCTGCCTGTTTCGACCGGTCATCACGGCCTGACCGGAACCCGCAATGCCCCGACCGTGCTCAATGCCGCGTTCAACGCATCGCAATTCTGGGACGGACGCGAACCGGATCTGGAAGGCCAAGCCAAACAGCCGTTAATCAACCCGGTTGAGCACGGCTTAACCAACCATAAACAGGTGCTAGAAATCGTCCGCACCGACCCTGACTATCTTGCCACCTTCCAAACCGTGTTTGATGTCAGCGCCAAAAAACTGACCATAGACCACGTTGCCAAAGCCATTGCCAGCTTCGAACGCACCCTGATTACCGGCAATGCGCCGTTCGATCGCTATTATTTCAACGGCCAAAGCGATGCGATGACCGCCGCGCAGATTCGCGGATTCGAACTGTTCGCAGGCCAAGGCCGTTGCGTTTCCTGCCATAGCATTGAACAGGATCACGCACTGTTTACCGACGGCCGGTTTCACAACATCGGCATCGGTATTACTCAGGTCCGGCAAGACATTCCCCGATTAGCCCACGCTTTTCTCGAAGCTAAAAACAAAGGCGGCCAAGTCGATACGATGGTATTGACCGATAAAAAATCGTCGGAATTGGGCCGCTTTGCGGTAACCGACGAATTAAGCCAAATCGGCGCATTCAAAACCCCTACCCTGCGCAACATCGAGTTGACCGCGCCCTACATGCATGACGGCAGTCTGCTTACCTTGAAAGAGGTGATGGTTCATTACAACAACGGCGGCGTGAACAAAGCGGGCGATCCGGTCAATGATTTCCTGAGCGGCGGCATTCGTCCGCTAAACCTGACCGATGCGCAACTGGACGATCTGGTGGCGTTTATGAAAGCGCTGACCAGTTCTAAATATGCCAGTCCGATAACTGCCCAAGCGGCCAACTGAAAGAGGAATTCATTATGAACGTCATCAATAACAGCCGCCGCAATTTCATCAAAACCGCCGGCGCTTTAGCCATCGGCGGCACCCTGCCGATCAGCCTAGTCGAACTGGCCTTTGCCGACAGCAGCCAAAACTTCAGCTTCGCCTATATTTCCGATGCCCATATCCAGCATATCAAAGACAACCGTTTCGTCAGAAACTGGGATCGCGGCCTGATTCGCGCCGTTGCGGAAACCAATCTGCTGCTGCCAAAACCGGATTTCGTAATGTTCGGCGGCGATTTGGCACAGCTTGGCAGCAAAGCCGAACTGGATCACGGCGCCCAAATCCTGTCGGCCTTGCACGGCGATGTCCGTTACGTGATGGGGGAGCACGACTATTACCTGGACCTGGGCGAATATTGGGAAAAGCTATTCGGCCCTCAATACTACAGCTTCGACCATAAAGGCGTGCATTTCGTGGTGCTGAACAGCATCAGAACCTATGACGACTGGACCTTCAAACGCTGGCCGACCGCAGAACAGCGGATGCTGGAAATGGCCGGGCTCGACAACCCGAACAGCTCGCCGTTCATGGTTGGCGAGGAACAGCGCTTGTGGCTGGAAAAGGATCTGGACAAGGTCGACAAGAACACGCCGGTGGTGGTGTTCTCGCATTCGCCGTTACAAAAAATTTATAAAGGCTGGAATTTCTGGACCGAAGATGCCGATCAGATTCAGGCCTTGCTGAAGCCGTTCAAAAAGGTTTCGGTCATTTACGGCCACGTCCACCAGATTCAATACAACCAGATCGGCAATATCAGTTTCAATTCGGTGATGGCAACCGCTTGGCCCTGGCCTTATCCGCAATCGTATGCCCAGGCCGAGCAATATCTGCCCAAGCTGACCGTGCCGATGAACCGGGCCGATCCGTTTTTCGAGCGCGACGCCACCGGCTGGCAGTTTATCAACATCGCCAACGGCAATGCCGATTTGAATTTTACGCTTTCTGATAATACCGGCCGCATCGTCCGTTACAACGACAAACAAAAACGCCCGGAAGATACGCTCTATCAAGACGAACAGACGCGGATTATTCCGCAAACACATTATTAGCCCGGCACAGGAGAAGAATATGTCTACTTATCAAAAAATAGCGATGACGCTGTATTTGGCGTTTGCAGCCACCTCAGCCTTGGCCGATGAGTTTACCGAAGCTGATGTGCAACGCTGGCAGCAACAGTTCATGAGCGTTGTCAGCGAAGGCCGGGAATTATGGACCAGCCCCAAGCTGGGCACTAACGGCGTTGCCTGCGCCCAGTGCCACCCCAATGCCGCCAATACCCATCCCGAAACCTATCCGAAATTTCAAAAGCAGTTGGGCAAAGTCGTGCCGCTGTGGCAGATGATCAACTGGTGCCTTAAGAATCCGCTGGAAGGACAGCCCCTGGCCGCCGACGATCCTAAAATGACCGCGTTGCAGGCCTATGTGACTTATGAAAGGCGGGGCGTAAAACTGGAGCCGGGCAAGCATTGATTTAATGGCCGCTTTTTTATCACCACGAAGACACGAAGTTCACGAAGAAAAACGAAGAGAAACTTCGTGTCCTTCGCGCCTTCGTGGTGAATTCTTTAATTTTTTCTAAAAACGAATACTTTCACAGCCTACTGTGGCTGGACGGGGTTTGCAACCCCGTCCGAAACGTTACACTGGTTCCCAAGCTCCTGCTTGGGAACCCAGATGACGAAGCTCCAGCTTCGCGAGACGGGAAGCCGGAGCTTCCCGTACTGAATTCCCAAGCAGGAGCTTGGGAACTAGCGCAAAGACACGAAGAAAAGCGAAGAGAAACTTCGTGCCCTTCGCGTCTTCGTGGTGAACTAATCATACTTACATTCCCCCCTATCGCTTAATTACAGAAGACAACTATGAAAGCAAATATCGGCTTAATCGGTCTGGCCGTCATGGGACAAAACCTGGCGCTTAATATCAACGACCACGGTTTTAAGGTAGCGGTCTATAACCGCACCACCCGCGTAGTCGATGAGTTCCTGACCGGCCCCGCCAAAAACACCCGGATTATCGGCGCGCACTCGCTGGAAGAGCTGATCGACAGCCTCGAATCGCCGCGCATCGTCATGTTGATGGTAAAAGCGGGCGAAGTCGTCGATCAGTACATCGACAAATTAACGCCGCTGTTATCTGCCGACGATATTATTGTTGACGGCGGCAATTCGCTGTTCACCGACACCGCTCGCCGCACGCTCTCTTTGCAACAACAAAACATCCTTTACATAGGCGCAGGCGTTTCCGGCGGCGAACAAGGCGCAAGACACGGCCCGTCTATCATGCCCGGCGGCAATAAAGCCGCATGGCCTATCGTCAAAACCATTTTCCAGTCCATCAGCGCCCAGGTTGACGGCGAGCCGTGCTGCGAATGGGTTGGCGATAACGGAGCCGGGCACTACGTCAAGATGGTGCATAACGGCATCGAGTACGGCGACATGCAGTTGATCGGCGAGGCTTACCAGCTGATGTCCGAGGGCTTGGGCTTAGGCGCTAATGAAATACAGTCGATATTTGCCGCGTGGAATCAGGGTCCGTTAAATTCTTACCTGATAGAAATTACCGCCGCCATTTTGGCGTACAAAGATGAAGACGGTCAGCTGCTGCTGAAAAAAATCCTCGACACCGCCGGGCAAAAAGGCACCGGTAAATGGGCCGGCATCAATGCCTTGGACTTGGGTGTTCCGTTAACCTTGATCGGCGAGTCGGTATTTGCCCGCTGTTTGTCCGCGCAAAAAGAGGAACGGGTTAAGGCCGCGTCCGTACTGCCTAAACGCGCACTGCGGTTTATCGGCGACAAGAAAGCTATGATCAATGCCATCGGCGATGCCTTGTACGCGGCCAAGATTATTTCCTATGCCCAAGGTTTTTGCTTGATGCGCGAAGCGTCGAAAGAATATAACCTGTCGCTCAATTATGGCGATATTGCGCTGATGTGGCGCGGCGGCTGCATTATTCGCAGCCTGTTTTTGAACGACATCAAGCAAGCCTACGATGCCAATCCCGATCTGGAAAACCTGCTGTTAGACGACTTCTTTGCCAAGACCATGAAACAAGCCGACGAAGGCTGGCGCAAAGCGGTGATATTAGGCATCGAACTGAGCATCCCGACCCCGGCATTATCCTCCGCCCTGGCCTATTACGACGGCTATCGCAGTGAAAAACTACCGGCTAATTTATTGCAGGCGCAACGGGATTATTTCGGTGCGCATAGCTATGAACGAATAGATCAACCCAGAGGCCGGTTTTTTCATACCGATTGGACCGGACATGGCGGTAAAACCGCGTCGACTAGCTATACTGTTTAAATAAAGCGTTTTGGGTTACGCTACCTCGTCCCCCTAAAACAACGAGGTCATGCCGATGAAAGCCGAACCCTGCACCTACGCCATTTTTGGCGCCACCGGGAATTTGTCCCGGATTAAATTAATGCCGGCGCTGTATCATCTGGATGCCGCAGAGCGCTTGCCTGAAGGCACCCGCATTCTGGCAATAGGCCGCAGACCGTGGGATCAGCAGAAATGGCTGGAAGAAGTCAGGCAGATGATCCAGGCCAAGGCTCCGGGCGATTTTGATGAAACCGTATTCCAGCGGTTTAGCGCCCGCTTGTATTATCATCAAGGCGATATAAAACAGGCGCAGTGCTATACGGAACTGGTCGACACGCTCAACCGGGAAAACCAATTCCCCAAAAACATCGCTTTTTATCTTTCTATCAGTCCCGCTGACTTTGGCACCGTCATGGAGATGTTAAGTAATAACCGCCTATTCGCTGAAGAACAAGGCTGGCGACGGGTCATTATCGAAAAACCGTTCGGTTACGACCTGGACAGCGCCAAGGCCCTGCAAAAACGCATTAGCCGCTATTTAACGGAAGAACAGATTTACCGCATCGATCATTATCTGGGCAAAGGCACCGTGCAAAATGTGCTGGTATTTCGTTTTGCCAACGTGATGCTGGAGCCGTTATGGAATCGCAATTATATCGACCATATCCAGATTACCCATTCCGAGGATATAGGCATCGGCAGCCGCGCCGATTACTATGACAACGCCGGAGCCATGCGCGACATGCTGCAAAGCCACCTGCTGCAATTGCTGACGCTGGTCGCCATGGAGCCACCGGTTTCGATGGAAGCCGAATCCCTACGCGACGAAAAAGTCAAAGTCCTGAAATCCATCCGTCCCATTCCCAGGGAAGCGGTACACGGCCATGCCTTCCGCGCCCAATACGGCAAAGGCCGCGTCGGCGGCGAGCAGGTCGGCGGTTATCTTCAGGAAGACGGCATCCCGGCGAACAGCATTACCGAAACCTATGCCGCAATAAAGCTGTACATCGACAATTGGCGCTGGCGGGGCGTGCCTTTTTACCTGCGTACCGGCAAGCGCATGGCCAAGGCGCAATCGAGCATTTCGATTTGTTTTCGCCATCCGCCGTTACAGTTTTTCCGCGGCACCGAAGTGCAGTGCATGAACCCTAATTGGGTGCTGCTGGGGATACAGCCGGAAGAGTGCATCCGTATTGAAATGACCGTAAAAGAACCCGGCCTGGAGATGCGCACCCGCTCCAGCACTTTGGACGCCAGTTTCCGCCAACAGAATGAAAAAGCCATCGATGCCTATGAAGACTTGTTATTGGATGTATTAAAAGGCGACCGCTCATTATTTCTGCGCTTTGATGAAGTAGAATATGCGTGGCGCATTGTCGATCCGATCCTGCAAACCTGGGCGATTGAACGCGACTATATTGCCACCTATCCCGCCGGTTCCTGGGGGCCGGAAGACAGCCGCCGCTTATTCGACAAAGAAAGCCAATCCTGGCGCAGCTCATTAACCCCGGAGTGTAACTAAATGCAAAACAACAGCCGCTGGCATTATCTGGAAACCGCAGAAGACGTGGCACAAGCCGCCTGCCGGCAAATTCTTAACGCCGCAACATCGGCTATTTCGGAACGCGGCAAATTCAAGCTGGTGTTAGCCGGCGGCGGCACCCCGGAAAAAGTCTATCGATTGCTCGCCGCGTCCGATGCGGATTGGGCCAACTGGATTATTTATTACGGCGATGAACGCTGCTTGCCTGCCGATCATCAGGACAGAAACAGCCTGATGGCAAGCCGGGTTTTGCTGGACAAGGTCGCTATTCCGGCAAACCAGGTCTTTACCATGCCTGCCGAATTCGGGCCGGAAATTGCCGCCGATCGTTATAAACTTGCGGTCGGCAAGGCCGGCATGTTCGACATGGTGCTGTTGGGCATGGGCGAGGACGGCCATACCGCCAGCTTGTTTCCCGGCCATCGGCATCAACCGGATGAACTGGTGCATGCCGTTTATAACTCGCCAAAACCGCCGCCGGAACGCGTTTCGATCAGCGCCAAGGCATTGAGCAACACGCGGGAGTTGATCTTTCTGATCACCGGCGCGAACAAGCAGGAAGCCGTCAAGCTGTGGCGTTCAGGCGCGGATTTGCCGGTTGCAACGATTGAGCCTGAAAATCCTATCGATATTTATATCGATAGCGACGCGTTTAAGCCGTAGTCGATTGCAGGGCAACCCTTGTGGTTGCCCGAGCAGGCAAGATAGTCGACGTAGCGCGTGCCGGGCGCGCCTTTTTGGCTCCCTCGTTCCCACGCTCTGCGCTCGTCTTTATACACAAGTGTTTACGAGACACCGTCTTCTGGCAGGGATGCCGGAATTCTCGTTCCCACGCGCCGCGTGGGAACGCCGTCAAGGCGCGCTGCGCCGCGAGTCACGGGCAACGTCGCGTATACGGGACGCAGCGCGTCCAACCCTGCATTCCCACGTAGCACGTGGGAACGAGGTGTGCTTGAACATTTGTGTATAAAGACGAGCGCTCTGCGGTTTGGGACGCTGGAGCATCTCTGACTGGGTTACCACGCAGAGCGTGGGAACCCTATAAAGACACGAAAGAATAGAGGGCCGGTTTCCCAGCTTACGGTATGCATCTTTCTAATCTTGACGATGGGCTTTACTTATTGTTCCTGTACCCGGTTTTTTTTCGTGCTTTTCGTGCCTTTCGTGGGCTACGCTTTTTTATTAGCTACATGCGTAACGTCAGTTACTAAAACAATGCCCCCCGTCTTATGCCGCGGTTTAATCTTTTTCAGCGGCGTCCGCCAACAATTTCTTTCTGATTAAAAAAGCCGCGCCGATCGCGCATAAAGCGGGTATTTGCACAAGCAAAAAAAGTGCCGGTGGGATTTTTAGCAACCATGCCCGATAAAGCCGAAACCACTGTCAGCTTAACCATCCACCAAGTAATCCAATAGCCGATCAACCCTGTGATAGCCCAGTTAATAGGCGACTCCCCTTTTTCCTTCGCGGTCATATAAAACCATACAAGCACCGCAATTGCAGCAAATCTAGCTAAATGCAACATTTTTACACCTCGTTTTTTAATTATAATGAACAGATACTGATTTAGACTCTAGCCAATTAGCGTTTAACCGGCAACAGCTGTTATAAGCAGGTAATGATATTCCATAATTGATCGTCATTACATTTTTTACGCAAGGAGAATAATGTGGGAAAACCGTTTAAAATCATCTTATCGACAATTGCCGCACTGATTTTGCTGCTGATAGCCCTCGCCTGCATCCTGCCATTGGTCATCGACCCCAATGACTTTAAACCTAACATTGCCGCCGCCGTTAAAAACAAAACCGGCCGGGACCTGGTACTGGGCGGTGAATTAAAACTCTCGCTGTTCCCCTGGATCGGCATTTCAGCAGGAAAAATTGCCTTGAGCAATGCGCAGGGGTTTCAAGACCGACCCTTTGCGACCATCGAAGAAAGCAATGTAACAGTGCTGTTACTGCCGCTGTTATCAAAAAAAGTGGAAGTCAACCGCATCGTCTTAAAAGGCCTGGTTTTAAATCTTGCCAAAAACAAACAGGGCATAACCAACTGGGATGACCTAACCACCGAAACCGTAGCGCCCGCCGCTGTCGTCGGCAAACAGGATGAACAACCTGTAGCCGCCGCAATACCGGCTATTTTTACCATCGGCGGCATTGCTATTGAAAATGCCCGGATAACCTGGAACGACCTGAAAACCGAACAACACATCGAACTAAAAGACCTTAACCTGAATACAGATAAGTTTAGCTTTGATGAACCGGTTGGCATCGCCGCCTCCCTGACTGCGTTGAATAGCCGCGCCAACACAAGCCAGGCCATCAAACTAAACACCGAGCTCACCGTTAATGAAAAACTGGATACTTTTGCGCTACGCCATAGCGATCTGCAAGTAATTACCTCGGGTGAAACCGTTCCCGGCAAATCGCTAACAACGGCATTAACCGTTGCCGATGCAGCGCTGGATATGAACCGACAAACGGCCAAAATTTACGGGTTGCAGCTCACATCGGGCGATATCACGCTCGCCGCTGCCGAAATGACCGGCAGCGCTATCAAGGACAAACCCTCTTTTCAGGGTTCTGTTACCGTTGCGCCGTTCAGTCCCACCAAAGTGTTGCAGCAATTTGCGATCTCCCTGCCCGCAATGCAGGATGCCAATGCCCTAAGCAAGCTATCAGCCAACTTTGACTTGACCGCGACAGCCGATTCGGCGGATCTGCAAAATCTGGGGCTAACGCTGGACGATAGCCAAATTAAAGGCTTCATCAACATTAAAGACTTTGCCCAATCGATTATCAGCTTCAACCTGAACATTGATGCGCTTGATGTCGATCGTTATTTGTCCCCCGCCGATAAAGCATCCAAACCCCTCGCCAGCCCTGCCGTTTTATTGGCTGCCGGCTTTTCCGCGTTGCCTGTTGAAACCTTGAGAAAGCTCAATGCCGATGGCGCAGTGTCGCTCGGCAAACTTAAAGTGAACGGCTTGGCAATGCAGGACATCCATATAAACTTGGGCAGTAAAAACGGCGTAGTTACCACGCAACAATCGGTCAAACAGTTTTACCAAGGTAGCTATTCCGGCAATCTCAGCATGGATACGCATGGCGACAAACCGGCATTGGCTGTAACCGAAAAAATCGATCATGTACACATCGAGCCTTTGCTGAAAGATTACAAGGGTGAAGCTAAAATGAGCGGCATTGTTGACGCATCCGCACAGCTGCAAGGACAGGGGCGTAAAGCGGACGAATTGAAAGCGTCGCTCAACGGCCAGTTAAGTTTCCTGTTCAAAGACGGCGTGGTCAAAGGTTTTAATCTGCAAAAAATTATCGACGAAGGCAAGGCACTAATTAAAGGTTCTGCTTTGCCATCGGACAGTAAAAACGACCAAACGCTATTTTCAAATATGAGCGGCACGGCCACGATCACTAACGGCCTGATCCAAAACAACGACCTTGTTGCCAAGTCATCCACATTACAGGTCGACGGCAAAGGCAATCTAAACCTGAATTCTGAAGCGCTGGACTATAAAGTCGATGCCAAGCTGCTTGATTCAGCGGCGACGGCCACTGAGCCGGAACAGGTTAAAGGCGCAGTAGCCATTAATATTGCCGGAACGCTCAGCACGCCGACTTACACGATAGATATAGCGTCATTATTGACCGATAAAAACAAAGCTAAAATCGACAAACTCATCAATAAAATCGACAAAAAACTAGGTCCCGGCCTCGGTGATCTGTTAAAAGGTTTTTTGAAGTGAGGAACAGCAAAGAAACAACCCTTGAACTACGCGCCCCTTCATCTTTGGTCTTTTGCCCCTTATGAGTCCATCCGCTTTCCAACGCAATATCCTCGCCTGGTTCGATCAACACGGTCGTAAAGACCTGCCTTGGCAAAAAGACCTTACGCCTTACCGCGTCTGGCTTTCCGAAACCATGTTGCAGCAAACCCAGGTCGCTACCGTTATTCCTTATTTCGATGCCTTTATAGAAAAGTTCCCCGATATAGCGAGTTTGGCGAACGCGCCCGCCGATGAGGTGCTGCATCTTTGGTCAGGACTGGGCTACTACGCGCGCGCCCGCAACCTGCATAAAACGGCTCAACTCATTAGCGAACGGGGCCGATTCCCCGATACGCTGGATGAACTGGTCGCATTGCCCGGCATTGGCCTGTCAACGGCGGGAGCCATATTGAGCATCGCTTTTAACAAAAGCCACCCGATTCTCGACGGCAATGTCAAAAGAGTCTTAACCCGGTTTAAAGCGGTTTCCGGCTGGCCGGGCAATAGCGCAGTCAACAAGGAGCTGTGGGCAATCAGCGCCAAACTGACCCCTATAGCCCGCGTCGCGGATTATACCCAGGCCATGATGGACTTAGGCGCAACACTCTGCACCCGCAGCAAGCCTGCTTGCGAAGCCTGTCCGCTTAAAGACAATTGTTCAGCCAGGCTTGCCGGTAATAGTTCGGCATTTCCAACGCCGAAACCCGCCAAGATATTGCCTATCAAACAACTTACCTTTTTACTGCTGAGCGATGCCGACAACCGGATATTGCTGGAAAAAAGACCGCCAACCGGTATTTGGGGCGGCTTATGGAGTCTGCCGGAATTCGACGGCATTGAGGCGGCACGCGACTGGTGCTTGAGCAAACAGATTCATATTGCCGATCAACAGACGCTGGCAACCCGTCGCCACACCTTTTCCCATTATCATTTGGATTACACGCCGCTGCTTATTCAATCCGATAACCCTATAAATATTGTGATGGAAGCCGATCAAACTGTCTGGTATAAAGCGGAGCAGGTTAATAAGCTTGGCTTAGCCGCGCCGATTAAGCTGCTGCTTCAACAATCACACAAGAGAATAAAATGACGAGACTGGTTAAATGCGTAAAATTGGGAATAGAAACCGAAGGCTTGGATGCGCCGCCTTTTCCGGGGCCCAAAGGTCAGGAAATATTTGAAAAAATATCCAAACAAGCCTGGAAGGAATGGTTAGCCAAGCAAACCATGCTGATTAACGAGGGAAAATTAGCCAGCTTTGACCCGAAAGCCCGGGCCTTTTTAGCCGAAGAAAGAACCAAGTTTCTGTTTGAAGGTAACACCGAAATGCCGGAAGGCTATGTGCCGCCCAAGGGATGATGTAGGGGGCATCCCTTGTGGATGCCCCCTACATCATCCCTTGTGGATGCCCAAGCTTTTTAGCCAATGAACGGCCTTTACCGCTTCATCGACTCAAAAAATTCCGCGTTGGTTTTAAAATCTTTAAGCTTACCGATCAGGAATTCTGAAGCTGCGGTTTCATCCATAGGTTGAAGAATCTTGCGTAAGATCCAGGTTTTTTGCAAGGTATCGGGATCAACCAAGTACTCTTCCCGACGTGTGCCGGAACGGTTGATGTTAATCGCCGGATAAATTCTTTTCTCGGCAATTTTGCGATCCAGATGCAACTCCATGTTGCCGGTGCCTTTGAATTCCTCGTAGATGACCTCGTCCATTCTCGAACCGGTATCAACCAGCGCAGTGGCTATAATAGTCAAACTGCCGCCTTCTTCAATATTTCGCGCCGCACCGAAAAAGCGTTTCGGTTTTTCCAAAGCATTCGCATCGACACCGCCGGTTAAGATCTTGCCCGACGACGGAACAACGGTGTTATAAGCTCTAGCCAGACGGGTAATGGAGTCTAACAAAATGACTACATCGTGTTTATGCTCGACCAATCGACGCGCCTTTTCGATTACCATTTCCGCGACCTGTACGTGCCGGGTTGCCGGTTCGTCAAAGGTACTGGAAATAACTTCACCGCGAACGCAGCGCTCCATTTCCGTTACTTCTTCGGGACGTTCATCTATTAATAAAACAATCAGATAACACTCGGGATTCTGCTCTGCAATCGCCTGCGCCAAACTTTGCAGGATCATAGTTTTACCGGCTTTAGGCGGCGATACGATCAAACCGCGCTGACCTTTTCCTATCGGGGCGATCAAATCTATCATTCGGCCGGTTAAATCTTCGCTGGTGCCATTGCCCTGTTCAAGGACGAATCGTTGTTTAGCGAATAGCGGTGTCAGGTTTGAGAAGGTGATTTTGTTTTTGGTATTTTCGGGAGGTTCAAAATTGATCTGGTCAACCTTGAGCATTGCGAAATAACGTTCGTTATCTTTGGGCGGTCTAATCTTTCCGCTAATGGTATCGCCGGTCTTTAAAGAAAATCGCCTGATCTGACTGGGTGAAACATAAATATCGTCAGGACCCGCTAGATAAGAACAACCCGGTGTCCGTAAAAAACCAAAACCATCCTGTAAAATCTCTAAAACGCCATCTCCGGATATATCGTCGCCGGCCTTCGCCTGCTTTTTCAATATCGCAAAAATCAAGTCCTGCTTTCGCGATCTGGCTACATTTTCAAGCCCGAGAGACTCGGCGATTTCAATAACTTCACTTATTTGTTTTAGTTTTAACTCAGTTAGATTCATATAAAAGATAACTCAAGGAAAAGTACATACGGTGTTAAACCGCAACTACTAGGACAGGAATAATTCAGGGGTGTAGTTTATCGGACGATGATGATAGGGTGCGCTTAGATGTCGCACCGCATAAGTGTAACTCAAGTACTCAGCCCCGTCCAACCTTTTGTGACAGGCCTGAGTCGGATCTGAGCTTGATCTAAGTAATCGGGGGCAGTGATTGCTCCAAGCAATCTACTGCATTCGCTCTACCCATGGAGGTCATGAGTTTAAATATTGCTATCGAGAAAAGCGGCAAGTTGCGATTTTGACAATGCGCCGACTTTAGTCGCTTCCACTTCGCCATCCTTGAACAGCATCAATGTTGGGATGCCGCGTACTCCGTAGTGTTGAGGCGTTTCCGGATTTTCGTCGATGTTTAATTTTACAACGGTCAGCTTGCCTGCATATTCTTTGGCAATATCATCCAGAATCGGTGCAATCATTTTGCACGGTCCGCACCATTCAGCCCAATAGTCAACCAGTACGGGACCCGTAGCTTTAATAACAGTTTCGTTAAACTCACTATCGCTTACATGAAGGACTGAATCGCTCACACTATTTCTCCAAAAATTTAAAAACAAAACTATAGGAGGGATAAAGCCGGTAGTCAATCAATTTCAGCTGTTTTGATTTTTACGTTATGCTATAGCTTATGAACAATACACATTTAACTCAAACTCGCTTCAGCAATCTTGAACTGTCTGATTCTATCTTACGCAGCTTAAAAGATGCCGGCTTTAATCACTGCACCCCGATCCAAAGACAAGCCCTGCCTTTATCGTTACGGGGCAAGGATATTGCGGGACAAGCTCAAACCGGAACCGGCAAGACCGCCACTTTTTTGCTGGCCACTTTTCAGCATTTGATTAATGATGCCGAGCAGGACGATGCAGAAATCCAAACCGACTCTGATATAGAAACAGAAAAACCCGAGCCGAAAGCCGTTGCCAAAAGCAAGCCAATTAAATATCCCAGGGCCATTATTCTTGCGCCCACCCGCGAGCTGGCCATTCAAATCCACAAGGATGCCTTGCAACTGGGCAAGCATCTCAATCTTAAATTTGCGCTGATCTACGGCGGCACCGACTATCAAAAGCAACTGGACAGCCTAAAGTCCAATGTCGATATTATCATCGGCACGCCCGGCCGCATCATCGACTTTTACCGGCAAAACGCCTTCACCCTGGATAACGTGAAAGTCACGGTGATGGACGAAGCCGACCGCATGTTCGATTTGGGTTTTATCAAGGATATCCGCTTTTTATTACGGCGCATGCCGCCGCCGGAACAGCGCCTGAATATGTTGTTCTCGGCAACCTTGTCCTACAAAGTGACCGAGCTGGCTTACGAGCACATGAACAACCCGGTTTTGATTCGCATCGAAACCGAAGAAGTCACCTCCAAAGCCATCCAGCAAAGCGCATTTTGCCCATCGAACGAGCAAAAAATTCCGTTATTGGTCGGCATATTGAACCAGCACAAGCCGCAGCGCAGCATTATTTTTGTTAACACCAAGCGCTGTGCCGAACGACTGGACGACACCCTCAACGCTAACGGCTACAAGACTGCCGCGCTCAGCGGCGATGTACCGCAAGACAAACGCCAGCGCCTGTTAAGCGATTTCCAGGAAAACAACATCACCTTATTGATTGCGACCGATGTTGCCGCCCGCGGCCTGCACATTGCCGATGTTTCGCATGTGATTAATTACGATCTGCCGCAGGATGTGGAAGATTATGTCCATAGGATCGGCCGCACTGCGCGCTTTGGCGCCAGCGGTGTTGCGATCAGCTTCATTTGTGAGGAATACGCGTATTCAATGCCGGATATTGAAGCGTACATCGAGCAGAAAATTCCCGTCCTGCCGATTACAGATGATCTTTTAGCTGACATTGTAAAACCGGAAAGAAGGCCTGAAAAAGTTAAAACCGAGTATCAGGGCAAGCGCCCCCATCACCACAAAAACGCGTAGATCGAATTACGACGGCATCAATGCAGATTGACGGGGCATCACGAGATGTACTCCGTCTACTATTAAAGGTTTTTCCCGCTTTTTTAGCGCACGCTCAGAGTATGTTCCTTCCACCCCGCCGCTTGCCAACGTTGCAATGCGCCCAATAGTTCCGGTTTGCTGCTTTGTTGTTGCACCGTTGCAGTGTCCAGTTCCAGCGCCTCGAAACTACGTTTATATTTACCTTCGCTACGCGCCTCACGGGCGACTAACATTTGTTTGCCGCCGGGGATCCAGCCGGCAAATTCGATATAACCGAGCTCCGGGTTGCTCGCACTTGGCGGCAAAACATGCAATACCCAGCCTTGCGCGGTTTTGCGGAACAACCATATTTCCCGCCAAGCCTCCATCGGTTGCACGGCCAATGCCACCGCATTCTGTTCGCGATTAATGCTGACGGAGTTGTTCCACACGATGCTGTAGGTGCAATTTTTTAACAGTTCTTGCTTGCCGTCAACCAGCCCCACACAGGTTTCGCCGGGTTGCCCGTTCGTGGTCACAATGTTTAAATTTTTACCTGAATTACTCGATGCGGGCAATGCCGCCCAGCGGCTGGCGCTCGCACGCATCAGGGTATCGTTGTAAACACTTAAGTCACCGTCGGGCAGTTCTTGGGCGTTTACACCGGCCAGTTCAGTCAACGCGCGATTCATGGCCGCGAGCGCATTTTCGCCGTTGCGAGTTTGTTGGTAAGCCAAGCGGCTCCACACACTGGCGCGGCGCATGAAGACGCGGTTTTTCAGGTAGCCGGGCAAATCCCGGAGTTCCACTTTATCGAGGATAGCCGCGTATTGTTCGTTTAGCGGGTAACGGTCGCGCGGCCCTAAATCCGGATCGACGCATTCGGCGCGGGTCAGGGCCAATGCGGCTTGTGCGCGTTGCACTGGAGTGGCAACGCCCGCCAGCACATAACGATAAGCTTCGCCGTCATAGCACATCACCATCCGCCCATCGCGTTCATAACTGGTGAATTTGATGCCGTAACGCGCCGCCACTTCCAGATGCGACGATAAGGCGATAGCCGCATTTTTGCCGGCACCGGTGCCCACTGAAGCGCGTTGGGCGAGACGTTCCGCCATGCCGCCTAATGCGTCAAACACTTCGCTGCCTGTCGCGCCGCGTAATACCTCAGCAGGCGCGGCTTTTAGAAAAGCTGCGGCGTAACCGAATCCCAAGGCTTCAGCGCCGGGGCTGTCGCGTACGAAGCGCAAGATGGATAACAAATCAGCAGCATCGTTAGCGTCCAGGGCGGTACGGCGAATTTGATTGGCGCGCACAAAGCCGCCGCGCTCCCGGTGGTAGTCGTACACTTGCAAAAAATCCATCCGTTGCCCGCGAATTTCCACCAATTCGCCTTGCCACAATACCGCTTGTTGCTGCGCGGAATCACGCGGCGCGGCGCGTAATGGCGTCGAGTCTTGAACAATCATCGCCATTTCTGTCGGGGTGGCGAATGCCACGCCGGTTAAACACAGGGCGATCAATAAGCTGAATGCACGACGAGACATGAAAATAGACTTCGCATTCATGATTATTCCACCCCTGCTGTTGTGTTGGAACGAGCAGCGCCCGCTGCTGAAGCACCCAATAAATTTGCACCGATAAAACCGCCGCCGGCAGGAGGCGAGGCGATAATAACCTGCACCTTATCGGAAAGTTTATCCGCCAATGTTTTTTGAATCAGCAATGGATGTTTGGTCACCAACGCGCCTTCACGTTCCATTTGTTCCGCGTTAGTCTTGCCCATGTGTTCTGCACGATACACTTCGGCGTCGGCCAGTTTTTGCCGCGCGTCGGCTTCACCTTCGGCCTCGATCCGGCGAGCTTGCGCACTGCCTTCCGCAGTGCGGATGCGGGCTACTTTGTCGGCTTCCGCTTCTAATTGGCGTTGTTGGATTTGCTTTTCTTTGAACGGCAGCACATGCTTCATCGCTTCTTCTTGGGCTTTGGCGGCAATGACTTGTTCACTCGCCGCCGCCTGCGCATCGGTTTCGCGGCGCGCTTTTTCGGCTTCGGCTTCCAAAGCGGATTGTTTAACCTGTTTTTCCTTGCGTTCCAAGGTGTAACGCATCTTTTGGGTCGCCAATTCTTCGGCTAACAAACCTTCCATCCCGCGCCGGTATTGTGCGGGCAAATCAATATTGCCGAGTTGTACATAACGCAACACAATGCCGTCTCCGGCCACACTTGCACTCACTTCCTTTTCAATCAGTTGTTGGATTTCCACCCGTTTGACCGAGAAAATTTCGCGCATCGTATAGTTGGCAAAAACTTTATAAATGACGCCTTGTACCGCAGACTCGACGAGTCCTTTGCTAATGTCGTCCGGGCCGGTTTTAGCCAGCGCAATGATTTTAAGCGGATCCAAAGCATAACGGACCGACAAATCGACCCCGAACGACAACCCTTCGCTGGATTGCAGCGGCGCACCGCCGGTTGCGCTCTGGATTTCACGCGGGTGATAAACCTGATCGCGTAGCGAATACAGCTGCATTTGGTGCAGCCCAGGAATCACCCACACATTGCCATTCCGCCATTCACTCACGCTGCCGGTGAACTGATTAATCCGTACCCCCACTGAACCTTGGGGAACGCTTTGAAAAGGCGGATGTTGGTAAATGCCATAGCTCATAGCGCCTAACAAAGCCACCGCAATTAAAGTTTTGCCGATAAATGCGCATTGTTGCGGTGCTATGGATAGGGTTGGGACAGCAAACAGATTACGAATACCGTGGACGATGTTTTTAACGCGATTCAACATGATGATTCTCCTTAACTGGGGGTTAATTTGCGCAGGCATGGTGCCATGCGCCGGAAGACATTCTTCAGGTTCAGCCGGGAAGGTTCAATGCAGCCGCCTACCCAGTTATTTCACGGCAATGAAGAACTATTCCGAGCGCGGAAGAAAAACTCACAACGTTTTTTGGCTGACGGGTTGATAATTCCAATCTGCAAGGATATTTATGGCTCTCTGCGAAGCATTGTGGGTAAAACGCCTTTATCGAATATTGCTAAGAGCAAATCCGTCCGTCCTGAGCCTGTCGAAGGACGGGCGGAGAAAGGCGACCCTGGCAGTTTGAGAATTAACCTGGAGAAACAATGACCAAAATAGCGGTAATCGAAGACGACCGGCCCACCAGCAACCAATTTTCAGGCTGGATTAAAGCGGCGACAGCGGAAATGAACGACGTACGGATCGATCAATGGTTTACCCGTGACGATGCGCAAGCGGCCATTGCCCGCGAAGCTTACGATATTGTGGTATTGGATATTGAGTTGGGGCGTGAGCGTCACGCAGGCGTAGCCATCATTAACGAGATCAACAAACTACAGCAAGGCACGCCCGTTCTGGTGGTCTCCGCGATGCCCGCCGCGATTTATCGCAGCATTATGAAAGCGCTAGATGCCTGGGATTATCTGCAAAAAACCACCTTCGAAGAAAGCGACTTTATCGACACTTTCCTGGACATGCTGCGCGTGGCTAAAAGCCGTCAGGCGCAAGCGGCGAAGCCGGAACCGGTGCCCGCCCAGGAATTAACCCTTGATCCGCTTTGGCAGCTCACCCCGTTATGGCGCGGAGAACGCATCAACTTACCGCTCACCGCCCAACGTATTCTCGCCACGCTATACCAACATCGCGGTGAAGTGGTGTCCTATAACGACTTGTTTGAGGTCGTGAAAAGCGGGCGTAATCGCGACAATGTCCGTAAACACGTCAGCACCATACGCGAAGCGTTCCGCGAACTCGACCCCGATTTCGACTGCATCGAAAACGTGCCGATGCGCGGCTTTCGCTGGGTGACGCGATGAAAGTCGTGTTGCCTGCGCTGGCCGAACTCGCGGCACCCCGTTTAGGCTTAGCCGCATTTCAAAATCGTTTGGTGCTGCGCACCACCTTTGTGCTGCTGATGCTGGCAACACTCGCGCTGGCTATCGTGTTGCTCCATGAGGAAAAACAGCGCAGCTATCAAAACTACCAAAGCAGTTTTAGCAAAACTCAAGCGGAAATCATGGCGAAACTGCGCCATCCCTCCGGCCAATTGGCCCTGTTAAATCCCAGTATCGGCAATTTTTCCACGCCGCTGCATCCGTTGATGCTGCCGTACGGCTCATTGGATTTCGACGATCAATATAAAGCGCAACAAGCCGTTGAGATGTCCGGCTGTAGCGTGGTGTACCCCAATGGCAGCTCGATTTGCGTCGCCATCGGCAATAATCCCTATGCCGGCGGATTCATTTATTTGGTGGGCAGTTTTCCGAGCGCCGAGCTGGTCGGTAGAACACCCGGCCTGCTGCAACTGGATGCCGTCCACCGTGCGCGGGTCAATTTGCAAATGCGCGGTAAACAGTGGCAGTGGATCGCGCCCTTTGAAGCACAGAATGCGCCGGAAGCGACCAGCCGACAAGGGCGACTGACCGGCTTTGTCGAAACCGGCGAGTCACTCAAAAGCGATGCCAAACCGGTGCGCGATTTTCGCGGCTGGTTATGGCAAAGCCCGCACTGTGCGGGCGCCGTCAGCGATACCCCGAACTGCCCAAAGCTCGCCTATTTTTCCATACGCTTGCCCGTCGAACCCTTGCGCGACGCACTTTTTCAAGGCCGCCGCCCGGATTGGCCGCCCGCTGATTTGGAAAACATCCGCCTCAGCATGCAAGTGCTGGCCCCGCAAAATACCCCGCCCTTGTTCGATAGCAATGCCCCGAATGCATTGCCGCCTTTTTCATTAAACGACTTGCAATCCATCTTGCAGCCCGGCGAAACCCTATCGGTGCGAAAACTGGGGCCGACATCCCAAGCGCTGCTAACCGTCAAGGGCAAGCAAGATGTTGCAACATCGTCACCTTGGCTCACCCGCTTAATTCATCGATTACCGATTCAAGACGTTCCCGAAAAGCTTGAACTGCACGACATCATTACCACCGCCGCAGGCCGTTATGAAATGAGACTGACCGGCCAGCTGCGTAGCCTTGACCGCGGTTTAAGCATTGCCGCGACGCGAACCTCCTGGTTTGTCGCGGCAATGCTGGCGGCGACTGTGTTGGCCTGGCTGGTGATCGAATTCAGCTTCGTGCGTCGCGTGGCGGTTCTGGCCAACCGCGCGGCAACGGTGTCGCACACCATGCAGGACGGGCAATTTGAACAACAGTTCAAGCAACTCGATTTTGCCGACTTACGCGGCCGCGATGAATTAGGAATATTGGCAGGCAGCTTGGCGGATTTATTGCAGCGCGTTAAAAACGACATACAGCGCGAACACATCCGCACCCAACAAGAACGCGAAATGTGGCATGCGGTCGGCCACGAAATCATGTCGCCCCTGCAATCGCTGATGGTGTTGCATGGCGCATCCGACGACGCCAGCCATCGCTATGTACAACGCATGCAGCAAGCCGTACGCGTGTTATACGGCAGCGCTTCGCCCAGCGAAGCCTTGGAAGCCGTAACCTTGCAGATGGATACGCTGGACATTAAGCAATTTTTACAAAATGTCGCCGACAATGCGCATTTTGCAGGCCTGTTAAACGTGCAGTTTCAAGCGGACCCGCTGCCGAACACCCAAGTCCATGCGGACGAATTTTCTCTCGAAGACGTCATCACCCACATCCTGCGCAATGCCGACCGCCATCGCATTCCGGGCACCGTCATTCAGATCAACCTTAGCCTCATCGACAACACCGCGCACATCGGCATCCACAACCAAGGCCAGCCCATCGGCCCCGCGTTGCTGGACAAACTGTTCGAGTACGGCATCTCGGATACGGAGGCCTTTAACAGCAGCGAGCGGCGGGGACAAGGCCTGTTTGTTGCGCGCACCTATATGGCAAAAATGGGCGGGACCATTCGGGTCGAAAACCAACATGATGGGGTACGTTTTGTGTTGACCTTGCAGTGTGTGGTGTAGCGGGCGGTTAATCGTGGAATCCGTTCGTGCCGGGCTTGGTCGGAGCATGAGCGGATTCCACGCCCTCTCACATTTGTGATGAGCATTCTCATATTATAGTATTATTTATAAACCCAATAAAAGGTGCTAACAATGCAAAGAATAAGTATTACTATCGATGATGACTTAAAGGATGAATTGGATAGCATTGCCGCAAAAGGGGAAAGGGCCGCTTTTATTAGCCAAGCCATTAAAAAAGCGGTAGATGACTGGCATAAACAAAAGGCTTTGGAAAAAATTTTAGCCTTCAAGCCCTATAAAATCGATCGGGATTCGGTCGATGTTCTGCACGAAGCCCGAGAAGCTCGTGCGCAACAAGTTATCGATGCAGCGCGAAGTTAACCATGCAACGTTATGTAATTGACAGTTCGGTCTTTGTGAAGCTGTTTCTTGATGAAGTTGATAGAGACAAAGCACAGCAACTTTTTATTCAGGCGGCGGCAGATAAGGCAATACTGATTGCGCCCGATTTGCTGTACTTGGAGGTTATTAACACCGCTCAACGTTGCGGCATTCCGCTTGAGAGCGTGGTTGACTTACTTGAGGCGCAGAAATATTTGCTGCAAATGCGGGCGGTTTCCGATGCCGAGCGAAGCAAGGCCTTACAGATTATTGCCCAAGGTCACGACAAAAGCGGTTATCCTTCAATTTATGACGCTCTTTTTCATGCGATGGCTTTGTGTAATGAGGGCGTGTTGGTGACAGCCGATAAACGGCATTTTGCTAAAACAGAGCAGCTTGGCGGTATTTGTTTGTTGAGCGAGTTGTCTTTTTGAAAAATGTATCAGCACATCCACGCATTAAGAGACAGAACATTATGGAAAAGAAATTTCCAAAACTTAGCTCCGATGAAGCCGCCGAAACCTTTGTAGACGAGGCCGATTTAAGCCAATATGACCTGTCAGACATGAAGCCTGTTAGTTTTGAGTTTCAGCCAAAAGATAAGAGCATTACCATACGCCTGCCTGAACCGCTTTTTGACGCGATCAAAAAGGAAGCCGAGCGCTCAGGCGTACCCTATCAACGGTTTATCCGACAGACGCTTGAGAACGCATTGCATCTTGGGAAATAAGGCGTATTTGTCATTGATGGACTCCGTCGGGCAACAGCTTTTTGTTACACGACATTTTGATGCATGTGAATGTTGGGCATAAATAGCTTATCCCTCCGGAGTTAAGTGGTCGTGCAAAAGTTTGTAGTTTGTAGGGCGGTTTCGCGTAGCAAACCGCCAATCAACGCACAACGCCAATTACAGCCAACCGAAGTTGCGGCGGATTGCCTAGCGGCGAATCCACCCTACAAATGATCCGCCTTACAGCTTTCAGTATTTATATTTCTATTACTACTCAGTATTTATATTTCTATTACCACTCAGTATTTATATTTCTATTACTACTCAGTATTTATATTTCTATTACCACTCAGTATTTATATTTCTATTACTACTCAGTATTTATATTTCTATTACTACTCAGTATTTATATTTCTATCACTACTCAAGCACATGATTTTTAATAAAATAAATTTTATATTCAATATAATAATGATAATATATTATTTTATATTTACTATCCAGGATAAATCCATGAAACATAAAATATACACATATATACCAAAGAATATTAAAGCCTCAGGATATAGAGAAAAAAATAATACTTTTGTAATATTAAAAGGTTCTTTTGCTGTTGATGATACCGAGCTGCATCCGTCATTCTTCAAGAGGCGCAATAATATAGCAAAAAGACAGGAACTTATTGGTACAGGAAAATTGAAAAAAGTGGCTCATCTTTACCAGTTTACTGAAGATGTTGAATTCCATTCACCTTCTTTAGCTGCAAATGTAATTTCTGGTCGTCAATCAGATGGCTTGAAAGATTTTGGCATTAAAGATGAAATGCCTCCATATTTGTCAGATTTATTATGAATAAATAATAGTCCTATAGGCCAAAATAAGCCGGTTCGATCAACAGCGAGAACTGGAGTTTCCGGCAAACACCACCCTGATCCGCCGGAAACGCCACCTCGCGCTACGCGATTGGATAGTCTTATTCCGGCAACCATTTGATGACGTAGGCGCCGGCACAAAAGAAATTCGTATTCGCGATGCGGCCGGTATTTATCGCGTGATGTATGTCGCCAAGTTTGAGGAGGCCATTTATGTTTTACATTGTTTCCAAAAGAAAACCGAAGCGACAACGAAACGCGATAAATCTATTACAGAAGTCCGTTACCGTGCCGTTGTAAGCAAAAGAAAGGAGGATAAAAATGACCATTGATACTGAAATCCGCCATATCACTAAACCGGGAGCCAATTTGTTTTTGGAGCTTGGCTTCGATGCAACTGAAGCGGCCCATTTTCAGGCTGAATCACAGCAGCGCATCAGCGACACCAAGGTTCTTAAAGAACAGCTCATGGATGAATTGTCGCATTGGATTGCCGATAATCATCTGAAGCAAGCCGAAGCCGCCGAGATATTGATGGTTTCCCGTCCGCGCGTCTCCGACTTGGTGAATAAAAAAACCAGCAAGTTTACTATCGATACTTTGGTGGATATGCTGAGCCGGGTCGGCAAATCGGTTCGGCTTGCGGCTGGATAACTGCAACTTTTTTGTCGTTTTGAGCTGGACGGAGTATTACCCCGTCCTTAACGTTTGATGCTTTCCACAACTAGGTAGGTCGGGCATAAACAGGGTATGGGAATAGAATTCAAGGCTACTTGCTGCTTTCAATTTCCGCAAGAATATCGTTTACTGAATAATTTTGTTGCCACTCCAGGCGGTCTTCTACGTAGTTGCCGTGACCTTGATTGAATTGCTGCATAAAACGAATAAAATCGGTCGCCCCAAGCCCTTTGTAAAGAATATCGATGCCCATTTTTTGAATTTCCTGCTCGGTTTTGTATTCAACTGCACTCATGGTAAAACCTCACTTAGCCAAATTAAAGGGTTACGGACTGATATATTTAAGTTGTTGATGGTCTGCGCCTTTTTTATCAATCTGTCATCAACTGTCAAAAGTATATCGGCATTATTTTCTGAACAAGCCAGATGTAAAGCATCGAAAGATTGGATACCTAAACGCTCAAATTCATTGGCTCTTACTCCGATTTGCGTATTAATTTGAACCACTTCGCCTGCCAACGATTCCATTAACATTAATTCTTTCCTTCTGGATTCATCGGCAATTTTAGATATTTCAAACTTCAAAACTTTACTACTGACTAAATTCCATTTCTGTTGTTCGACTAATCTGATAATCGTTTTTATTGCTTCCGCTTCTAAATGAATCCTAAGATTCGACTGGTCATCAAAGGGCCTATTTAAACAACAATTATCCATATATATTTTCATAATTTGAATTGTAACATTGCTTTAGCCATTGCGTGAAATGTCCCCAACTGGCTGATCCATGGGAATATCGGGCACAAACAGCAAGCCCAGCAGTTATTAAAAAACAAAAGTCATGATGCCACGAGCCGGAATTGAGGTTTTAGCCTGTAATCCCTCGTTTTTTAGCACGAAGTCAATTGCCTGCTCGGTGCGGTTCAAGACCACTACGGCCACGGTTCCGTCCATATTCAAAAATGCGCTTGCTTCAAGGCTGTCCAGGGTTTTGGCGCAGGCCACCCGGCGGGCTCCCGGCCGGATGAATCGGGAAAAATGACCGATGTAGTAATAAGAGCTTTGGTAGCGTATTTCTCCGGCTTGGGTGTCGGCAATAATCGGCGCGCTGCATAAATTGTTCACATGGTTGGGGCCGCCTGTTTCATCCAGAACCATGTTCCAATCCACCCAGGCCTCGGTCCAGCGGTTAAGATCGTTTATCATCGAATGGGCATAACGCTCTCCGGTATCCCACGAACCGAGATGCGGCCCGGCTTCCTGGCAACCCTCGGTGAAAATAAGGTGCTTGTCGGGATAGGCGTCATGAGTCAGTTGCACGTTGTCGAAGTGATCCCCGCAATACCAGTGGAATCCGACGCCCCAGACATATCGGGCGGCCTTTGGGTCGTCCAGCACGGCCTTGGCCCGCTCGAACATCCGGTCGCGGTTGTGATCCCAGACTATCACTTTAACCTTGCCCAGCCCCGCATCATGTAGGGTTGGGCCTAAGTAATCCCTGACAAAATCCCGCTCCTCTTCGCCGGTGTAAATACAGGAGTCCCAAATTTGCGTGGCCTCCGGCTCGTTCTGCACGGTCAGCCCCCAAATCGGTATGCCCTCCTGCCCGTATTCCTGAATGTAACGGACGTAGTAATCGGCCCAGGCTTGGCGGTATTCCGGCTTAAGCTTGCCTCCGTTATTCATCATGCCGTTGGTTTTCATCCAGGCCGGAGGGCTCCAGGGTGAAGCGAACAGCTTTAACTTGCCGCCGGACAAATCGATGGCCTCGCGAATCATCGGAATCAGCAATTGCCGGTCATGCTCGATGCTGAAATGTTTAAGAAGCTGTTTAAAAACCTAACAAATTCCGCGTAAAAGACGATGTACCTCAGTAATTTTGATAAATACTTCGGCCGTATCGGTTAGGCGCTCATAATCCTTGGAAAGCCGTCTGGAGTTTCCAAGCC